>OIET01000480.1_pt1 | contig 35459 bp, 28 predicted proteins | sample 1581871 | NCBI WGS metagenome assembly OIET01 (sample SAMN03279760, study PRJEB24777) | human gut metagenome | isolation source: fecal sample PR121 from 1 month old male Malay infant, vaginally delivered... | place: Singapore | collected 2005-09-16
CATTTATGAAATTTGAACTCTAACCTAATCTCTTGCTAAAGAGATATTTACTACGCTTCCATTATGGGCGCACCATCGGTGTAGAACGGGTTGAACGAGATCGGTTTCTCCTCCGTGTAGGTGAAGTACACGCCGTCCGCCCCGTTTGTCTTGCGCCGGATCATCTCGCACAAGCCCTGATAGGAGTTTCCCGTGTCCACCAGTACCACGTGCGTACCCTGCTCGTAGTATTGCCTTACGAGGTGGTTCATAAAGAAGGATTTGCCGCTGCCCGAAGGACCCAACACGAACTTGTTGCGGTTGGTCGTGATACCCCGCTTCATCGGCAGGTCGCTGATGTCGAGGTGCAACGGTTTTCCCGTAAGCCTGTCCACCATCTTGATGCCGAAGGGCGACAGCGAACTGCGGTAGTTGGTTTCCTCTGTAAAGAGGCACACCGCCTGCTCAATGAAGGTATGGAAACTCTCTTCCGCCGGGAAGTCCGCCGCATTGCCGGGCATCGCCGCCCAGTAGAGCGTCGGGCAGTCGATGGTGTTGTGGCGCGGTACACACTCCATGCTCGCCAGCTGGCTGCCCACATCGTTCTTTATATGCTTCAACTCCTCCGCATCGTCGCTCCACGCCATGACGTTGAAGTGCGCCCGTACCGAGGTCAGCCCGTAGGAATGGGCTTCGTTCAGGTACTGGTCTATCCACTCGCGGTTGATGCTGTTGCTCCGGCTGTATCGGGAGAGAGACTGCATATTCCTCGCGGACTTCTCGAACTTCTGTAAGTTTTCCTCGCTGTTGTCTATAATCACATACTGGTTGTAGATGTGGTTGCAGGAGAGCAGCAGCCCAACGGGTGAGGCGAAGGATAGGCGGCAGTCCGAGCGGTCGGTGGAGAGTTTCTCGTACCGGATGTCGGTAGCCACCTTTCCGGGCATATCCTCAGCGTCGGAGAGGGTGTGCAGGCACAGGCGGTTGTCGCCGATGCGCATTTCCTTTGCCGAGAGGTCGATGTCCTGCAAGGTCGTGTCGCCTTCGGGCATGAGCGAGAAGTAACGCTCTATCAACCCGGCGGACTTATCCGTCCCGACAAGCTCGTCAGTGGAGAGGCGGCGTAGCCTGACAAAGCCGCTGTCGTTCATGATGCGCTCGAACTGTTCGGCAGCTTCCATGAACTTCCCGGCGGTTTCCCTGTCCAGCTCCTTCGGGATGATATGCCCACGGCACAGCGTACTGAAGTTGCTCTGCATCCGGTTACGTTCCTTCGTCGTCTTGGTCAGGTAGAGGTAGCAGGAGTGTTTCAGGTACGGACGCTCGTTGAAGTGTCGTTCAAAGGAGCGGCTCAAGAAACTCATGTCGTCTTTCTGTAACTCCGGCTTGTAGCGTTCCTTGATGAACCAGTCCTGCTTATGCACGACGCAGAAGTCCGGCAGCACCTTGATAGCCTTGCACCAGCAGCCGTGTATTGCCTCGTACTCCGCGCCCGTCACGGTGTAAAGCTCCGGCAGTTCCACCTCGAAAGCCACCGTGATGTCGGCGTCTTTGGAAATGATGCAGCCATGCTCCACCGCCAGCAGCGGGAACTTGTTTTCCAGTGTTGTCATTTTGGATGTATTTCTCATGTCGTTTCTTCCTTTCGTTGCCGTTTGAATAATCGGGTGATCCGCCGCCGGTTGATAAGGTATCGGGGATGGCTCCTTGCCGCTCCCAATTTCATCAGCCCGTGTTCGCCGTACCGGGCGTTCAGCGCGAAGGTCTGCCATACGAGGACGGAAGACGATGCCGCGCCGAAGCCGATACATATCCACTGGTCGATGCCGACCATGTAGAGGATGACGAACAGGACGAAGAGAGCCAGCAGACCTCCGCAGAAGATGAAGAGGTACTGAGCCTTCAGGCCCTTGAACTCGACCGGACGACCGATACCCTTGTTTATCGGGTATTCAGCCATACATTGTGTATTAAAGGAAGAATGAGCGCAGGATAGTGGCAGCGACAATCAAGAAGATACAAGCCCCGAACCACGAAGCGGCGGTCTTCGAGGTGTCCGGGTCGCCGGAGGAAAACTTGCCATAGACTTTTACGCCTCCGATAAGACCGACCACCGCACCGATGGCATAGATAAGTTTCGTGTCGAGTAGGTTAGCCCCATTGCTGGGGCCTTCCCCTCTAAGAACCGTGCATGAGAGTTTCCCCTCACACGGCTCAAGCAACGCATTACTATTCTTACTGAAGGAATAGTTCTGCCTCATTTCCTACTAAATTTATTAGGGTTAGACTTCTTTGGCTTGCAAGAGCTGTGAATGAGAAGCTTGAATGGTTTACCGTTGATGTTTTCCTTGATGGTAGTCCACCTACGTTCATCGTCAATAATCTCACCACAGATAGGACAGCGCATCCCTTGATGAATCCAAATCATGCGCAGGAGGTCATCAGTTTCACGAAGTTGGTTCTCCGTGCTCTTCGATTTTCTTCTTGCATAATAGGGAGCATCCGAGGGGTTGTATGGATTGACGTCAGTTCTCACACGCACGTACTTCTGAATCTGTGTGTCAGCCAGCCTTTTCAATCGCAGAGTCGTTTCTTTTCCCGACTTCTTGCTTTTGGTCGTGGCGGCAAAGCACCATTCCCGCCCGTACAATTGCTTGAAATATTTGTCTTTAATCCAATGCATTCCTTTCTTGGGGTGTCTGCGTCTTGCCCATTGCCAAAGCGTTTTATAAATCTCGAAATCCACTCGTGAGAATGCTTTTGACGATGCTCCATAGCGGTAGTAGTTAGTCCACCCTGGAAGTATGTGATTAAGCATCCTTATCAGAGAGGAAGCTTTTGCCGATTTATTGCTCTTAATCTTTGTACGAACCTTGTCACAGAAATTCCTCATGGCATCCTTTGACGGCTTGGTCAGAAGTTTTCCGTTTGACTTGTATTCCCTGATGTTGAAGCCGAGAAAGTCAAAGCCCTCACTGATATGAGTAACCTTTGTCTTTTCTTCGGACAACATCAGACCACGCTCTGCCATAAACTCCCTTATAAGGGGCAGGAGTACCGTTTCGATGGTTTCCTTATCTTTGGAAGTGACGATAAAGTCATCAGCGTAGCGCACAAGATTGATTTTGGGCTTAATCCATTTACGTCCGTTTGCGTTTGGTTGCCAATAAGGTTTCACCGCCTTTTGGACGAGGGACTGTAGTCCGTCAAGAGTCATGTTGGCAAGAGTCGGGGAAATGATACCGCCTTGGGGAGTTCCCTCTTCGGTCGGGAAGAGTTCACCGTTGAACACATAACCGCTTTTAAGCCATTTTCTCAGCACCTCTTTATCCATAGGGATATTGTTTAGGAGCCACTCATGGCTTATATGGTCGAAGCATCCTTTGATGTCTCCCTCCAGAACCCATTTGGGAGCCACATCCCTTGAAAGCACGTTGTGGCATTGGGCAATGGCATCTTGGCAACTCCGATATTTACGGAAACCATAGGAGTGTTGGTCTCCAGTGGTTTCTGATATTGGGTCGAGCGCCATGAGATACAGAGCCTGCATCGCACGGTCTTTCATAGTGGGTATTCCCAAGGGGCGTTTCTTTCCATTCTTCTTCGGGATTTCGACACGGCGCAGTGGCATCGGCTGATAGCCACGGCGTTTCAGTGTGTCAATCGCTTTGACTTTTGCCGCATCGGTTGACCATCTTACGCGGTCAACTCCTGCGGTGTTCTTACCCTTGTTAGTAGTAACCCGAACTACGGCAAGATAACGACCGTAGAACGAGTGGGTCAACAGCCACTGCAAAGACTTGACTTTGCCATGTCTGCCTTCCCTTTGAGCCTTTACAATACGTGCTTGCAGCTTCCGAACATAGTCCTCGGCTTTGCGTCGGTCAATGCTTTTCCAACGCTCAGCATCGGTGAGAACCACATTTTCAGGCGCACACGTTTCTTTCGATTCGTTCATTTGCTTTCCTTTCTTTAGAAGTTCTATAAAGTTTATTGTAAAGAGTTACCTTGTGGAAGTGGGCACACTTTCGTGCCGGATGATGTGGCTCTCTGCCATACATGGCAATGAGGTCAATCCGTATCCGCTCCATTACAGAGCGGCATTCGCTTTTTCCACGTTCCTATATCCGCACCCCGTATAGGCTCGCCTTGCGGCTTGCTTACCACTTCCGAAGAAGCGGAGAGATACGGACTTACCACGTTCCGTGTAAGTGACTATGATGGGTTAGGTCCGCCCTATTCACCGGCAGTCTTGATGTCCGTGTGACCCCACCTGGACAGGAGGTCAGCCGACTGCACACCTTTTGGTTCAAGCCTCAGACTTCACTCCGTGGAGAGAAGTCAACAACATCATTAGGCTTGTTCTTCGTAACGATGTTTATCAGACGTTCACACTAAGTTGACCATACCATCAAGTCTTGCCCCTCGGCAGAACGATGTTATCCGCCATTGACCTCGGCTCACGCTTTGGTCTGTTCCTTTCGGAAAGGGTACTTTGTCAGGGTAGCTTCGCACAAAATGATTACTCATAATGCACGTACCCTCAGACTACTGCAAACGGAATTGCAGGTGCAATCAGTGCTTCTCTAAGCTAAAGTTGCACAATCACTTACACAGTTTACGTGTCACACACCGGGGTCGAAATACGAACTCACCATAGAGGTGGCTTCGTTGATGCCTGCCAGACCGTTTCCTTGCGCAAATGCGGAGGCGGTTGCGGCAATCATAAGTGCCGCAGAGATGATGAACTTTTGTCTGATGTTCTTATTCATAAACTGTTCTTGTTTTGTGCCGTCCAAAGGGTGGATAGTCCTTTTTCGGGCGGTTGATACTTGATTACTTTACTTTGGTTTAGTGGTAGCCCGTTTGTTTCTACGGACTTGGGGCTGTCCGTTGCGGATTGGCTGTACCTTGTACTGCCGTGCGCATGGTGTGATGCCGTCTTACGTTTTCATTTCCACTCTTTTTTAGTCGTTATACATAGTCCCGGATATTGAACTCGTCAATGTTGTCGGGTACGGTAAATTCCTTTTTTGGTTTCTTCAGCCGGACTTCGATAAGCCCCTTGATGCGGATGCTCAGTTCCGTCGAGCCGGACATCAGTTTCTCGTACAGTTCCGTTCCTTCCATATCGGAGAAGACCTTTGCCGCACGTTCCCGTTCTGCCGTTGTCGCTTCCGGGTTCTTGGCAGCCTTGACCGCATCGTCTATCTCGTCAAAACTGCTTCCCGTAGCTCTTGGTGTGTCGGGCGTTCCGTCCTCCGGTTCATCCTCCCCGAACTCCAGTTCCGAAGGCGGGATGCTCGTGAAGGTTTCATCAAGTTTTTCCTCCGGGACTTGTGCCGGGCGGGACACGGTTTCCGTGTTTCCGTCGTCAAAAGTAGCCTCTTCCTCCGACAGCTCAATGCCTTTTTCCGAAGTGGCGGCTTCTTGCGTCGGTATGGCAGCGGTTGTCCGGGTTGATGCCATCCTGAAACGGCTTTTGCCAATGATGTCCGATGTTTCTGCGGGAGATGCCTCCCGTACCGTTTCCTGCTTTGCCGCCATGCCGTCCAGCGACCTCCACAGTCCGGCAATGCCTTTAAGGAAGCGGACGAATCTCGTTTCCATGATGCGGTCGTAGAGCAGCAGGAACAGGAACCACAGGTTACAGCCGACCGATACGGCCAGCAGAATGTCAGTCATGCTTATTGTTCCATTCATGTGCGTTCTCTTTTAAGGGTTAGAATACTGCATCGTAATTCCGGGCGTAAAGGCTCTTTATCGCCTCTTCGCACTGGTTGAAGTGGTGTGTAAGCACATGGTCGATGTAGGCGGACAGCGATAGCCTGTCATGCCCGATCACACGGGTTATGCGCATGATGCGGTCGTGGTACTCCGGGCGCACGTATGCCATCTTCCCCTCGCGTGCCTTTACTTCGGGTTCACGGATGAAAAGCCGTTCATAGTCCTTTTCGCCGCATTTGCCGCTTACCGGCACGGGTGACAAGATTTCCACACTCGCCTGCACTTGGGCAAGCATACCTCCGCCGTCATGGTGCGGACTTCTGTTTTTCTGGTTCTTTTCCTGATTCATATCCATATTCATATTAAGTCTTCACGTTGTTTCTTGTACAGTTCGTTTATTTTCTCCTTGTGCTGTTCCAGATGTTGGCGCAACACGGTGTCCACGTAGCCGCCTACCGAGATTTCCCGTCCGGCGATGTCATTCACGATTTTAAGAATCTTGCTGTGTACGTCCCGGCTGATATAGACGCACTGGCGTGTCTTTATCTCGTTACGGCGGAGGAACAGAGCGGAATAGTCGTCCTCCTGCCGTTTGCGGCGGGCGGTGTCTTTCTGCACCTTCTCCCTTGACGGGGATGCCGTGGGCGGCGGTTCCGTTTCCGGGACACTCTCTTCTTCGGGGGCAGGCATGGGCGGCTCCTGTGCGCGGTACAGGGTCCCGTCCTGCTTGCGTCTGCCGATGGAGGCTATCAACAGTTCCTCATCGATGCCCTCGGTGTTCACTTTCCTGCTGCCCATGCTTATTGAGGTTTGATGATACGGCTTATCTCTTCCGAAAACTCACGGATGCCGCTCCCTTTTAGAAGGGATGCGTCCATCGGGAAGATGGTCGAGCGGAAAACGCTCTTGCGCTCTTCCGAGAGGTCACGCCGGAACTTCTTGCTGTCGGGCAGGCGGGTGGACAACACCGACAACCCCATTTCGGCAATCACATCTTCATACAGGTCGTACAGCCCGTTCTTCTCCCTGCCGTCCACCATCGTCCAGAACAGGTACAGCCCTTTTGTTTTCGCCTGTCCCGTCGTCATGAGGTTGTCACGGAACATCACGGCGAATTGCAGGGTGCTTTCCACAACGAAACGGTCGGCACTCATGGGCGCGAAGATGTAGTCCATCTGTGAAAGGGTCTTTACCACGCCGTTGCTTTTCAGCGTTCCCGGCATATCGAAGAACACGATGTCCGGTTTCACTTCTTCTTCGGCAAGCATCCTTTCGGCATCATCAAGGGCGTTAAGGGCGTCGCTTGCAATGACCGGATAGGCGTTCTTTTTTATTTTGCGGAAGTGGTCACACGCGAGTGCCTTGAAATAGAGGCTCTCGTCGATAAGTTTCGTTTCACGCTCGCGCAGTCCGTGAATGCTGTGCTGCGGAGCATCGCAGTCTATGACGGCGACATTGTGACCTTGCACGTTGTGGAGATAGCTGGCGGCAAGTGCCGTGACGGTCGATTTTCCGATGCCTCCCTTTTGTGTTGCGAATGCAACGAAGATTTCATTACTCATGGTTCTATTGCTTTTAATGGTTGATGGAATGTTTTTTTGTTCCTGTACGGAAGCGGTGACGTATATATCCGCGTTCGTGAATCATTATCCCAGCGGTCCGTCACGTATCCGCTTCAATGGTGAAGCCGGGATTCGGATAACCGATGAATGACGGCATTGCGTCATGAAGTCATTGAATCCGTAAATCACCGCGTCACTGGAAAACCGGGTATCCGACGGTTCGGATATTCGGTTTGGCAAATATCCGCCGAAGCGGTTTGCCGGGTATTTGAAAGTTCCTTTTTCCATATCTTCAAATCGTTCGTTTTTTGAATCATGCTGCAAATAAACAAGGATATTTTTGAATCCGTATCACTTCTCCGGCAAGTGGCAGCACGTTGCGCCGGTTGGCACTGATTGTCCGGGTCAAGCCTCTGTCCGATACCGCGTTAAGGGCGTAACTTTGCACCCGAACGGCAGGGTACGCCGCAGGTGGCGCAGCCCGGAGTTTGAAAGGCATTCCCCCAATCCGTCCCCGACGGATTTTTATGTTCACCTGAACATAGCAAGGTATGTTTTCAGCCGCTCAAAATATTTTGAGCAGCCACGAAAACACCTTGCCCTTGCAGGGGGCGGGCTTACCCTCCGAAGTCGGGAAGCCTCTCAAACCTGCAGTGCTGTGCCTCGAAGCGGCGGCTTATGCCGTCAAACCGCTAAATCCAAAGTAATATGAGTGAAAAAAGAAGAAACAAAGGCGGGAGAAATCCCAAACTCGATCCGGCGGTGTTCCGCTACACCGTCCGTTTCAGCGAGGAGGAACACAACCGTTTCCTCTCCATGTTCGAGAAGTCCGGTGTTTACGCCAAGTCGGTTTTCCTGAAAGCGCACTTCTTCGGGCAGCCGTTCAAGGTGCTGAAAGTGGACAAGACGCTGGTGGATTACTACACCAAGCTGTCCGACTTTCATGCGCAGTTCCGCGCGATAGGCACGAACTACAACCAAGTCGTGAAGGAACTGAGGCTGCATTTTTCCGAGAAAAAGGCGATGGCGTTGCTCTACAAGCTGGAGCAACAGACCGTCGAACTCGTGAAACTGAGCCGTAAGATTGTGGAACTTTCAAGGGAGATGCAGGAAAAATGGTCGCAAAAATCAGTGTAGGAAACTCGTTGTACGGCGCACTTGCCTACAACGGAGAGAAGATCAACGAGGCGAAAGGGCGACTTCTGACGACCAACCGCATCTACAATGACGGTACGGGAACGATGGACATCCACCGGGCTATGGAGGACTTTCTCGGCATGATGCCCGTGCGGTCGAAGGTGGAGAAACCGGTGGTGCATATCTCACTCAATCCGCATCCCGACGATATTTTGACGGACACGGAGCTTCAGGACATCGCACGGGAGTATCTGGAGAAGATGGGCTTCGGCAACCAGCCGTATCTCGTTTTCAAGCATGAGGACATCGACCGCCACCATCTGCATATCGTGACGGTCAGGGTGGACGAGAACGGCAGGAGCATAGACACCCGGAACAATTTTTACCGAAGCAAGCAGATAACACGCGAACTGGAACGGAAGTACGGGCTGCACGACGCGGAACGCAAGAACCGCCGTCTTGACACGCCGCTGCGCAAGGTGAACTCCTCTGCGGGTGACGTGAAGAAGCAGGCGGCAAATATCGTCAAGGCTATCAGCGGGCAGTACCGCTTCCAAACGATGGGCGAATACCGCGCACTCCTTTCCTTATATAATATGACGGTGGAGGAAGCGCATGGCAATGTGCGCGGACGTGAGTATCACGGGCTGGTCTATTCCGTCACGGACGACAAGGGCAACAAGGTCGGCAATCCGTTCAAGTCCTCGCTGTTCGGGAAGTCTGTCGGCTATGAAGCCGTGCAGAAGAAGTTTGCCCGTTCCAAGCAGGAGATTAAGGACAGGAAACTTGCCGACATGACGAAACGCACCGTCCTTTCCGTACTGGAAGACACGTATGACAAGAAGAAGTTTGTAGCCACCCTCAAAGGAAAGGGCATCGACACCGTACTGCGCAACACGGAGGAAGGGCGCATCTATGGAGCCACATTCATCGACCACCGCACGGGCTGCGTGTTGAACGGCTCACGCATGGGCAAGGAACTTTCCGCCAATGCCTTGCAGGAACACTTCACGCTGCCTTATGCCGGACAGCCGCCGATTCCGTTTTCCGTTCCGATGGAAGCCGGGGAAGATATGCGCAAACAGGCAATATCCAACCATGAAAACACAGCGGTCAGTGTCGGGCTGCTCACGCCCGAAGGTCCGGCGGTGGATGCCGAAGAGGAAGCCTTCATCCGGGCGATGCAACGCAAGAAGAAAAAGGAGAAACGCAAAGGCTTGGGAATGTAACCGAGAGTATCAACAATCAAAAAAATCAATGTATGTCACAACAAGAAGACGATTTGAGGGCATTGGCGAAAATCATGGATTTTCTGCGTGCCGTGAGTATTATTTTAGTGGTCATGAACGTGTACTGGTTCTGCTATGAAGCCATCCGGCTTTGGGGAGTGGACATCGGCGTGGTGGACAGAATACTGATGAACTTCAACCGCACGGCGGGGCTGTTCCGTTCCATCCTGTACACGAAACTGTTTGCCGTCCTCCTGCTTGCCCTGTCCTGTCTGGGGACAAAGGGCGTGAAGGGTGAGAAAATCACTTGGGGACGAATCTGGACAGCCCTTGCCGTTGGCTTTGTGCTGTTCTTCCTCAACTGGTGGATACTGGCTTTGCCTCTACCGATGGAGGCGGTGACGGGACTGTATATTCTGACCGTTGGCGCAGGTTATGTCTGCCTGCTGATGGGCGGTCTGTGGATGAGCCGTCTGTTGAAGCACAACCTCATGGACGATGTGTTCAACAACGAGAACGAGAGTTTCATGCAGGAAACAAGGCTTATCGAAAGCGAGTATTCGGTCAATCTTCCGACACGGTTTTACTACAAAAAGCGTTGGAACAACGGCTGGATCAATGTCGTGAATCCCTTTAGGGCTTCCATCGTGTTGGGTACACCGGGCAGCGGAAAATCATACGCAGTGGTAAATAATTTCATCAAGCAGCAGATTGAAAAGGGCTTCTCGATGTATGTGTACGACTTCAAATTCAGCGACTTGTCCACGATAGCCTACAATCATCTGCTGAACCACCCGGAGGGCTACAAGGTGAAGCCAAAGTTCTATGTGATAAACTTCGACGACCCGCGACGCTCACACCGTTGCAATCCTATCCACCCGGACTTCATGGAGGATATTACAGACGCTTACGAGAGTGCGTACACCATTATGCTCAATCTCAATAAAACGTGGGTGCAGAAGCAGGGCGACTTCTTTGTAGAATCACCTATTATCTTGTTCGCCAGCATTATATGGTATCTCAAAATCTATAAGGGTGGTAAGTATTGCACGTTCCCCCACGCCATTGAGTTCCTTAACCGCCGTTACGAGGATATTTTCCCGATTCTTTCTTCATATCCCGAACTTGAAAACTACCTCTCACCATTCATGGATGCTTGGCTCGGAGGGGCGGCTGAGCAGCTTCAAGGGCAGATCGCAAGTGCAAAAATTCCATTATCAAGGATGATTTCCCCGCAACTCTATTGGGTGATGTCGGACAGCGAGTTTACGCTGGACATCAACAATCCCGAAGAGCCGAAAATCCTGTGCGTGGGTAACAATCCCGACCGCCAGAATATCTACGGTGCGGCTCTCGGTCTGTATAACTCCCGTATCGTGAAGCTCATCAACAAGAAGGGGATGCTGAAGTCGTCGGTTATCATCGACGAGCTTCCGACGATATATTTCAAGGGGCTGGACAACCTTATCGCCACCGCACGAAGCAACAAGGTTGCCGTGTGTCTGGGCTTTCAGGATTTCAGCCAGTTGGTGCGTGACTATGGCGATAAGGAAGCCAAAGTCGTGATGAACACTGTCGGCAATATCTTCTCCGGGCAGGTCGTAGGCGAAACTGCCAAGACACTATCCGAACGCTTCGGAAAAGTGTTGCAGAAGCGGCAGTCCATTTCCATCAACCGGCAGGATGTTTCCACCTCCATCAATACGCAGATGGACGCGCTTATCCCGCCCAGCAAGATTTCCGGCTTGACGCAGGGTATGTTTGTCGGTTCGGTGTCCGACAATTTCAACGAGCGTATCGAACAGAAGATTTTTCACTGTGAGATTGTTGTGGATGCAGAGAAGGTAAAACGTGAGGAGGGAACCTACAAGAAGATACCCGTCATTACCGACTTCACGGACGAGGACGGTAACGACCGCATGAAGGAAACGGTGCAGGCGAATTACAGGCGCATCAAGGAGGAAGTCAAGCAGATTGTTCAGGAGGAACTGGAGCGAATTGCCAACGATGAAAATCTGAAACATCTGTTACAGCAGAAATAACCGGGCTGACGGGTAACAATGAAAACGGGCGGAGCAAGTTTGATACTTTGTTCCGCCCGTTATTCTTTGGGGACTTTATAGTCAGCCTATCTTCTCATACGCTCCAACTCTTCGTCACGGAGCATCTTCTCGTTCAGTTTTTCCTGCATTTTGTCAAGGAAGTAGGTACGGCTCTCGTTCTTCCGGCGTTTGATGTCGATGTAGAAACGGTAGCAGTCCTTTGATTCGACACCGAATATCTTGTATAAGAGCGGGGCAAGCTGTTTGAGCGGCATATTGCCGTTGTTGATACAGCCCATTTCGTTGATGCCGTAAATCAGCTCCACAAGGTCGATGGCGTTGCCCGTCCATTGCAATGGCGAGGCGGTATTTTCGTTTGTGTTATCAGTGGATGTTTGGATAGGGATTAGTGGCGGCACTTGGGGAGCGGCAAGAAACTTCTGCATCTTCCTTACGAAAGAGAGAGCCTTGCTGACATAGTTGGCTGTTTCCTTCTTTTCTTCGAGAAGTTTACGCACGGGATGATGCTGTAATTCGATTTCGATATAAGCCAACGCGATGATGGTCCGGTTCGTGTCCGGGCTGCCGATACACAGTTCGATTACTTGGGTGGCGAAAGCCGTGTATGCTTTTTCCATATTGCAGTCCCCGGCTTCGTTTATCCGGCGGAAGAACTCGGTTTCCGCCAATAAAAAATAATTCATGTCCTGTCAATTTTGAAATTTTACACTCTGTTTTCGGTATGCGCACATGAATAGTATTGGCAAAAATCGCGACCAAAAAGCAAAAAATCCGGCACGGTCTTCACAACGTACTGGATTTCAATGCGATAAAAATTGATATTTTTTATCCGGTATGAATTATAGCCTTCTTAAAATGTTCTTTTTCAGAACATTGCTTTATTAAACGGATTATAAAAGTGTTCTTCTATGGAACATTCCGACTTATTTCCCGGATTCCATGCGTGTATAGATGCTCCGGTACACTCCGTTGGAATAACTCTTTTGAGAGGAGAGTGTCCAGCGTGCTTCAGGTAGTGCCGACTTGAAGAAATGCCGTCCCGTTCCCGATATGAAAGGCACGGTATATAGGATAATCTCATCCACCACCCGCATACGCAGCAGCCCGTTGATATAGTCCGAATTGTCGGGAGTGGCTTCTGCGAGATAGCAGATGTTGGTATTGTCTTTCCGCCATTCGTCCAACATGGAGATGGAGTAGTCCGGCGTGATATGGTAAAGCGCGTTTTCCCGTATTTTGTCAATATCGCAGCGGTCAAGGCGTAAATCCTCATACGCTTTGCCATATAATTCTGAAGAATGACATCCGTCCATCGTGAGGACAGCAAGAATCTGAACTTTACCCATAGTCTTTTCCTTTCGTTGGGCAAGGAGTAAAAAAGTAGCGTGCAATCCACACTACTTTCAAGCGACGGCTCTGGTAAAGCCTTTTACGGAGAGTACGTGAATGCACGCTATGCGTAGGCATAGCATAAGCATCACGCAATCGTCTCCGTAGTGTCAATTTACCAGATTTTCGCTTGAAACGCCTTGCGGTCTTATGTTATATATCGGCGGCGAAAGGCTCCCCAATCGCCGTTTACCTTCAAATGTTCATGCAAAGATAGCTAAATTCAGTGAATTACCGGCTATGATTGCCTGAATTTGTATTTCAACCCATACTCTTCCAGCTTGCTGTACAGCGTTGTACGTCCTATTCCGAGCAGTTCGGCGGCAACCTTGCGGTTTCCGTTCGCTTGCTTTAACGCACGCAAAATCCGTTCCTTGTCTTCCGCGTCGTTACGCAGGGCAAAGCTGACGGGTGAAGTCGGTTTCGTCACGGCAAGTTCCAGATATTCTTTCGTGACAAGTCCGGTCTGCGCCTGCAACACCGCACCCATGATTTTCTGTCGAAGCTCACGGATATTGCCCGGCCAAACATGGGTCAACAATGTTTTACGGGCTTCTCCGTCAAATCCGATAACGTCGCATTCCAGTTCTTTGTTCGCAATCTCGCGGAAGAACTCAGCCAACGGCATGATATCCTCCTGACAGTCACGCAATGGAGGGACGGTTATCTCGAAGTCATGCAGACGATATAACAGGTCTTGCCGGAATCGCTTTTCATTGACAGCCGCTTCTAAATCCTCATTGGTCGCGGCGATGATGCGGACATTGAAACTTTTATCCGTCTTATCACCTATCGGGCGGTATCTCCGTTCCTGTATAGCTCGGAGTAACATCTGTTGGGTTTCCGGTGCGAGATTACCAACCTCGTCTAAAAACAGTGTGCCGCCTTCCGCCTCGTGAAAATAACCTTTCTTGGCACTGTCAGCACCTGTGAACGCTCCTTTGACGTGTCCGAAGAAAGCCGATGGCGCAAGCTCTTTGGAGAGTGAACCGCAGTCCACCGCAACGAACGGTTTTCCTGCCCGTTTGCTTTTGTCGTGCAGCTGGTGTGCGATATGCTCCTTACCCGTGCCGTTTTCGCCGAATATCAGCACGCTCATGTCGGTAGGGGCTACCAACCTTATCCGGTGCATGATTTTCTGAAAGGCGGAACCGTCACGGGCAAAAACGGGCATACGGTTTCGCCCGATATTCCGTTCTTTCAGGATGGTATGAAGCAGAGGCACAAGTTTATCCTCCACAAGTTGCTTGGGAATATAGTCCAGTGAGCCGAGTTTCATGCTTTCCACCGCCGTATGCACTTCGGCGTAGTCGGTCATGATGACAAAGGGCTGCATCCTGCCCTCCTTGCGCATCCAGCGCAACAAGTCAATGCCATCGCCGTCGGGCAGACGCAGGTCGGAAACGATGATGTCTGATTCTGTCGCCTGTTGCAGCAGTTTCTTCGCTGTTGAGAGGTGGAAAGCCTGCATGGTACGGAATCCCTCTCGTGCCAGCAGGTTGCAGACAAACTCGCAATATACGATGTTGTCCTCCACCACGATGATTTTTGTCTTATCCATTATCGAATTTTCTCCTTTCCTCTTTTGCCAGCCGGATGATTTCTCCACCTCTATCCAATACGGTAGTCACGGCATTGTGTAATGCTTCACAATCAGAAACTGTACTTCCATGCAGCAGTTTATAAAGTTCTTTTAATGGTTGGTCTGCACGGAGTATCTCCCATGAACTTCGCAGATGGTGTATAAGGGCATCCAGCTTTTGAAGGTCTTTCTTTTGTTCTGCATCTTTGACTGTTTGCATTTCCTTTTCTGTTTCCGCTATCAGCTTCTCCAACATGACGGATTCATTGCCGTAAGACAGCAGGGTGGAAAAATCAGGTACTTCATTCTGCGTCATAGTTATGGCGCATTTGTCTGAAATTTCCATCAGTTCCGATATGGAGAACGGTTTGAACAAGCATCCGGCAAATCCACGTTCCATAAGTTCTTCTTTGCTGCAACTGCCCAAAGCGGTTGTCACGACCACCGGAATAGTCTTTGAATTGCCCACATTGGAAGAACGTAACAGTTCCAGTAACTCGAAGCCGTTTATATCCGGCATATTCAAATCCGTCAAAAGTAAGTTGTATTCCTTTTTCCGTATCAATTCCATCAGCTTCGCAATATCGGTGCAGGTATCACAATGTACTCCTTCTTGGGCATACATTTCTTTTAACATAAGGAGCAATACTTCATCATTGTCGATAGCGATAACATCATGATATCTCTCATTGTTGCGGGTATAATTCCGGGCTGTCTGTTGTGGTAGTTGTTCTTCGGCACCCTGTGCGGGTATTTCCACAGTAAAACGACTACCTCTGCCTTTCTCACTTTCCAATCTGATTGTTCCGCCGAGCATCGCCACGATACTTTGCACGATGGACAACCCCAGTCCGAAACCGTCTTTCGCAGCGGCATTTGAAAGACGTTCAAACGCATCGAACACTCGTCGCTGTTCCTCATCAGTCATACCACTACCTGTATCTTCGACAATGATTGTCAGAACACTGTTATCATAACCCGTTGTCAATGATAAACTGCCGTTATCCGTGAACTTGATGGCGTTTGACAGCAGGTTATTCCCGATTTGCAGGATACGTTCCTTATCGGTCAGGATAACTGCATCCGTGTGGCTCTCTATGTTCAAAGTCAGTCCCTTATTCATGGCGATAGGTGTAAACTCCGCTTCAAGTATATGCGTGATTGCGGAAATCCTGCAAGTGGAAATAACGGGCTGTTCCTTGCCATTGTCCAGACGGAAGAAGTCAAGCAGGGTGTTGAGCATTTCACGCATCCGAGTGGAGGAATACTGAATATTTTGTATATACATTCCGGCTTTATCCATGTCACTTTCTTTTTCCATCAATCCGGCATATCCGGTTATAGCCGTCAGCGGTGTACGCAGTTCGTGGGTGATGGTATGCACGGCTTTCTTGCGGGAATATATCAGTGCCTCGTTTTTCTTTACAGCTTGTTGTAGTTGTCCGATTAAATCCGTAGTTTTCAGCTTGTACCGTTTAATGCTGTTGGCATTATGGTGTATGATGATATAGGAGATTACCAATAATAGGAGGACGAATCCGGTCAGACCACCTATCTGCATAAACGACTGTTCACGCATGGCGGTTATCTCGGCTTCCCGTTTTTGAAGTTCTGCTTGTACCATCTTATCCATCTGGCTGACAAATCCGTGCAGTTGCCGGTTAAGTTCCGCATTACGAACCGCAAGGCTGTCAGCGTGTTCTGACAAACGACGACTTTGCGCCCGTTGCTTGGTTATCATATCACGGTTTAGTGAACGGAGCATTGTGGTGGTCACGGTTGGCTTTGGCTTTTCTTTCTTGCCGAATATGCCGAGAAATCCTTTCCGCTTCGGTTTTTGCGGCTGTTCCTGCACACTTTTCTGTACGATTACAGGTACTTGACGAGCTATCTTCTTATTGAGATTTTGTTGTTCGTCAAGTACCTGAACAATCCGGCGCATCTGCTGCTCCTTATCTTCCAGAAGATGGCGCACACTGTCGATGCGCTCTGCCGGATAAATCGCTTTGAAACGGCACAGCATACTGTCCGTTGCCACACGCTGAATATGGTAACGTTCTAAATCTTCATCGTCCCACTCCAACACGGTTTCGCCCAAAAGGGAAAGCCCAGTCAATTCACCGTAAACATGATGCACCTCTTGACGGAAGTCGTTTATCCGCCTGTTCTCCGCTTCCAACACTTCAAGTTCCCGCCATTCATGAAACCACAGGTACATGATACAACCTACAAGCAGTAACATTATAATGTAACCCGTGGTAGTCATTGTGTGAAGAAGAATCACTCTTTTAGTATTTAGGCTCATAGTTATTTTAGAGTTCATTATATGCATCTGAATATCTTTTAGTATTACCATATCGAACGGATGAATATGTTTCCCTATATAAAGTCGGCGAAAGTGACGTTTGTGATTTGAAATATTTTCCAAAAGATGAAATAGTGGAGAAATTTAGTCCGTATGCTATCTCTTTTATTGATTTGGAGGTACAAAGGAGCTGGACTTTTACTATATCGAGCAGTTTTTTATTTATCCAGTAATTAGCGGTTTCACCACTGACTTTTTTCACAATTCCGGAAAGATATTTAGGAGTGATGAATAATTGCGAGGCATAGAAACCGATATGTCTTTCACAAGAAATATACCTGTATAGCAAGGCTATAAATTTAATATACAGGTATTCACTCCTTGAAAAATGTCCTCTCGAACCTTCAGGGGCTGCCATTATATTGATGGAAATTTTTTGCTCGATTGTCAACGATTCCAGTGCAAAAAACAAGTCGGGAGAAGCGAGGCCCGTTTCTTTTCGCAGACTGTCGCAATCCATAAAACCTATATGTTCATGGATTGTGGTCATAACCGTTTTTTTAATTGTTTCATTGCACATATTATTAAATGTTTAGTTTGAAAATCGTTGTGCTATATTCCTGGAGAGAAGAATTTGGGTTTGAATACTATTTCGGCACGGAACATGGTATTATGATGTTCATAGTCAATCAGACCTTCCGCGCAACCGTTGTAGAACTGTGCGAACAGCGACAGGTTGGTCTTTTCATGGATGCGCCAACATTGTCAATTCTTGGTTTATTTATGTTATGGCGGGGAACGTCGCCCCCGAAACGGCACCGGCGTTTCGGGGGTAACGGTGTCAGTAATAGCGTTCATGATAAATGTTTAATGACAGTTCCTTGTTGTCGTCAAAGCTGATGTTGCCTTCACGCGCAAGCCATCCTACTGCAGCGTAAATAGCCTCAAGCTCCAGCCCTGTGACCTGTTTCAATTCCTGTACAGAGAGTTTTCCTCTCTCGTTTAGCGTCCTCCATATAATACCGGACCAGATTCCAATCAAATCTTTATTCATAACAAAACGTGTTTAGTTGTTTTTCTGGAAACTTACGACGGCCCAAATACTTGCCAATGTACCGTAGATGCAGAGAGGTATGAATTGGGGAAGAAGCTGGTGGAACGTACTCCCTTTGAGGAATATTTCCCTCATCGCAGTCATGATGTAGCGCAAAGGATTAAGCCGGGTAACCTGCTGGGCCCAATGCGGCATTGCAGACACGGGGGTTATGAGTCCGCTCGTCAGAATGAATATAACAATGAAGAAAAACATCACTACGGCTGCTTGGCGCATATTGTCGCTGTAATTGGATACAATTAGCCCTAATGAGGATATGGTGAAGATAAAAACGATGTTGAACAGGAACACGAGCCACACAGACCCGGCAGGTGTCACGCCATGTATCTTCCATGCAAGGAGCATGGAGAAACCAACAATGAATATGCCTGCCGTCCAGTAAGGTATCATCTTTGACAGAATGAACTCTATCCTCGATACCGGTGTCACATTTATCTGCTCTATCGTACCACGTTCTTTTTCGCCGACAACATTCAGAGCCGGAAGGAAACCGACAAGCAGCATGAGGGTCATAGCCATAAGCGCAGGAATCATGTAAGGCTTATAGTCAAGAGTCGCATTGAAAAGATAACGGGGCTCGACGGTAACGGGGCTCTGCGGGATTGCTCCGCTTTCATAGCCAAGCTCCTGCGCAAACTGCATGACAATCCGGGTGAGGTATGAATTGCCAAGACCTCCCTTCATGCCGTTTACTGCGTTGACGGTCACCATGACATCGGCACCGCCTGTACGGTACAGATTATGTTCGAATTCATTTTCGACAGTGACGATGAAATCCACGCTGCCTTCCTGAAGCAGATTGTATGCGGTCAGATAATTAGGGCAGGTGGCGTACAGGTTGAAGAACTCCGAAGCCTGCAATTTCTGTATCAGCCGGCTTGAAAGGGTCGAATGGTCGCAGTCAATCACTGCTATATTAAGATTCCTGACTTCCTGTGTCGCTATGCGCGGCACAACATTCATCATGACAATCGGCAGAAGAATGAACACAATAGGCAAAAGTCTATTGCGGAACATCTGCTTATACTCTTTTGTAAGAAGATATGGTAATGCTTTCATTTCTTTCAAATTTTAATTTGTCAGGCAAGTCTTGCCTTGAAAAACCTCCATGCAAGCAGCATGAATACGACACCTTCAATTGCAAGGGCGCGAATCTCAGTCAAAACATACTCCATGCCAACTCCTTCAATCATAATTTTGCGCGATGCAGAAATGAACCATCTGGCAGGAACAATATTAGAAATGAATTGTGCCGGAACTGGCATCGATTCGATAGGGAATACCATTCCTGACAGATAGATTGTCGGAACAATCAGCAACAGCGAGATAAGCATTGCCGTGAGCTGGGTGTTTACGACTGTCGATATAAGCAGGCCGAGCATCAGAGAGGTAAAGATATATATGACCGTAATGAATGTATATAACAGGAGAGAACCAGACATCGGGATATCCATGACAAAGTATGAAAGAAGCAGAATCACAGCCATGTCTAAAAGAGAGATAATTAAGTACGGTACCAGCTTTGCCAGCACTATGTCGATTGAGGGCAGCGGCGAGGCGAGAAGAATCTCCATCGTACCGCTTTCACGCTCCCGGACAATGGCGATTGAAGTCATCATGCAGCATATAAGCATTATGACCATACCGATTATTCCTGGAACAAAATTGACTTCTGAGCGCTGCTGCGGATTGAACAGCATTCGTGTATTTACCCTTATATTGAACTGTTGTTCTCTTTTGCCGGCTCCTGCCATCTGTTGTGCCAGTTCCTTTTGGAAACCTGCCATAACCTGTTGGGAGTATGCTACCCTGACACTTGCCTGATTGGGTTCACTGCCGTCAGACAGAATCTGTATGGAAGCATCATGCGAGTGCATCATGCGGTCGGCAAATCCCGGCCCGAAAATCACCACAAGGTCTATCTCCCCTTTTCGGAACAGATCTGTGGCTTCTTCCTCACTGCTGACTTCCCCTTTTCCTATGAAATAATCGTTGGCATAGAGCTTTTGGGTCAACATTTCGGTATAGACATCACGGCTTTTATCAATAACAGCCACACGGATGTCTTTTACATCGTTTTTAATTACAAATCCTGGTAAAAGTACAAGAATCTGCGGCATCACCAGCAATATAAGCAAAGAACGCGGGTCACGCAGGATATGTATGAATTCCTTACGGACGAAACTTAAAAACTGTTTCATAACTTATTCCTTTTGATTGTCAATCTCCACGTTTGGCGGTTCGTGCCAAAGCATAGAATACATCATACATCGAATTTCCGTGGAACTGCTTTTTGAGTTGCGCGGGTGAGCCAAGAGCGTTGATGCGTCCGTCAACCATGATGCTGACACGGTCGCAGTATTCAGCCTCGTCCATATAGTGAGTTGTTACAAATACGGTTATGCCGCTGTCAGCAGCCTTATAAATCAGTTCCCAGAACTGGCGGCGTGTCACGGGATCCACACCGCCCGTCGGTTCGTCGAGGAAAACGATACTCGGCTCATGGAAGATGGCAAGAGAAAATGCCAGCTTCTGTTTCCAGCCCAGAGGCAGACTTGTTACCATCGTCTTGCGCTCGGACTCAAATCCGAGTTCCTTCAGCAGTTCGGTTACTTTCTCGCGCACTTTCTTTCTCGGCATACCGTAGATACCGCCGAAAAGCACGAGGTTTTCCTCTACGGTCAGGTCGTCGTATAATGAGAATTTCTGCGACATATATCCGATATGCCTTTTTACATCCTCGTATTGGGTTGCGACATCATACCCGGCTACCGTCGCTTTACCGTCACTGGGCTGCGAAAGTCCGCATAACATACGCATGGCAGTTGTTTTTCCGGCGCCGTTGGCACCGAGGAATCCGAATATTTCTCCCTTATGCACCTCGAAAGTCACATGGTCGGTAGCCGTGAAGTTGCCGAATCTTTTTGTCAGCCCTTCGGCCTTGATTACAATTTCATCTGTCATGGCTTTATTCCTGAAGGTTCATAAAACAGTCCTCGATTGTAGGCTCGACAGCCTCAATCACGATATTCCGATGTCCGATTGCATCAAGCTGTCCGCGGAGCGAATCTATTGTCTGTATCGAGAGGTCAACGGTGGCGTGATGGTTCTCGCCGAAAGCGAAAGCAGTCTTTACACCTTTGATATTCCGCAAGTCGGTAAGGAGTCGGTGCATCTTGTCGGAGCGCACGGCCCAGAGTGTCTGGGTATATTCCTTAATGATATTCTCCGGTGTGTCGATAGTCAGAAACTGTCCTTCCTGTATTAGAGCGATACGGTCACATTGCACCGCCTCGTCCATATAAGGGGTTGAAACGATTATGCTCAGTTTGAAATTCTTTTTCAGTTTCTGCAACATCTCCCAGAATTCTTTGCGGCTCACCGGATCGACACCTGTTGTAGGCTCGTCAAGGAAAAGCACATGGGGAGCGTGTATCAGGGCGCACGAAAGCGCGAGTTTCTGTTTCATGCCGCCCGACAGTTTGCCGGCCTTGCGTTTCTTGAACGGTTCAATCTGACGGTATATATCTTCTACCAAATGATAGTTTTCTTCTATGGTGGTGTTGAATACAGTGGCAAAGAACGACAAATTTTCCTCTACCGTCAGATCCTGATACAGAGAGAAGCGCCCCGGCATATAGCCGATGTGCTGCCGTATTTTCTTGTAATCCTTTACCACATCAAGGCCATCGACCACTGCGATGCCGGAGTCGGCAAGGAGCAGGGTCGTGAGAATACGGAACAGCGAGGTTTTACCGGCTCCGTCGGGACCTATCAGTCCGAATATCTCACCTTCTCCGACATCGAAGGTAACTCCTTTCAGAGCCTTTACTCTTCCTTTGTCGTAGGACATCTTGAGGTTATCCACGCTTACTATTGCCATAACCGGGAGATTTATAATTTCACATCGCCATACATGCCACGTTTGATAAGACCGTCATTGTGGACTGTTATCTTTATAGCATAGACGAGGTTGGAGCGTTCATCGCGTGTCTGGATTGTCTTGGGTGTAAATTCTGCCTCACTGCTTATCCATGACACTGTTCCGTCATATTCCGTTCTTCCGTTCTCGCCCTGATCGGCATAGACTTTTACCTTCTGTCCGATTTTAAGCCCCGTCAACTGGTCTGCGGTAACGTAAGCCCTCAGTTTCATGTCCGACACATTGGCCACTTTGAACAAGGCGCGTCCCGGTACGGCAAATTCCCCCGCCTCGGCATATTTTGACAAAATGATGCCATTGATAGGCGATGTTATCACAGCCTGCTGCATCATGTCGTCCACCTGTCCTATCTGGGCGTCAAACCCTGCGGACTGACCGTCTATGCTCCGGTTAGCGGTGGATACCTGTTCGTTTGCCGCCGACAGTTGCCGTTGCAGGGTGGCTATCTGATAGCCTATGTCATCCACCTGTTTCTGAGTGGCGGCTCCGTCTCTAAGCAGAGCCTTGAAACGTGCCTGTTCCGACTGGAGGTTGGCAATTTGCTGACGCAATGCTGCAACCTGTGTAGCTGTATTGAGACGGCGGCTTGTGGCGGCATCCTTGCCGGCGTTGAGCTGCTGTTTCTTCAACACGAGCTGTGTCATGTCAAGTTCTCCGAGAGGCTGGTTGGCGGCGACGGTCTGGCCTTCCTCTACATTGAGCGACACGATTTCGCCGGTGCCTCTGGAGGAAACTATGACTTCGGTCGTTTCAAACACTCCAGATGCGTCGTAATCGACATCTTTGTTCCCACAGGCAGTAAGCACCATTGCCGAAACTGCCGACATAAGGATTATTGACTTTTTCATATCATTTGATTTTTAATTGTTTCCTACTAATTGTTCAAGGTGTATTTAAGGTCGTAATTCTCTTTGAGCATCAATATGGTATGCGTTGAGAGATCTATGCGCGACTGATTCTCGCGGGTTATTTCCTGAAGAAGATTGTTGGTGTCGATGATGCCATGTTCAAGTTTTGATTCGGCGGCACGGCGCACATCGCTCAGCAACGATACTATCTCTCGGTCATCCGATATAAGTTGTCGATATTTGACAATGCCGTCATTCTGCTGTATTTCGAGCAGATGATTGTTGAACAGGAATGTCTCACGTACCGACTCTATCAATCCGCGGCGTGTATTGAGTTTTGCCCGGTCATTCTTCCGCGTATATAATGCGCCTATGTTCCATGACAGCCTGACACCGACCATTCCGTTGAGTTTCCATGTGTGATTGAACATCGCATCAAACTGGTCATAACCGGGATAACCGTAGTATCCCTGTGCGAACACGCTCAGTTTCGGGAACAACCGGGCGTTAAGCAGACTTTCCTGCGTGTTGGCGAGTTCTATTTGTTTGTCGAAAAGATGGAGTTCGGGGCGGTTGTTGCCTTGTGAGGATACTGCTGTATCCTGCGGCATCGCAAGGTCTGTAACCTCCTTGCCGATGAACACGGCAAGCATATCCGTGAGGTTTTTTCTTGATGAGGCGAGTTCAGTTGCCTGTTGTTCTGCCTTCAGTTTTTCAGCCATAACCGTATTTACATCGCTCTGCATTGCAATCCCGTGTGAAAGCATGGATTTCAGCTTGTCGAGATTGGACTGAAGTAGCACTTGCAAATCTTTGTTCAACTGTATCTTCTCATCAAAGAGAAGGATACCGAAATAAAGGTCGTTTATCCGCTGACGGATTGCGTAGAGGTCAGTGGCGGTCTGTGCGGCCTGCACTTCTCCTTCAAGTCGTGCCACGTTCTTCTGCCCGCTGATAAGTCCGCCGTCATAGACAGTCTGGTTGATGTCGATACCGATGCGATATTGGTCTTTCCGCAATCCATTTACACGGAGCCCTTGCTGTCCGAGCATTTTCTGCAATGGGTCGGGCAGTGTCATTATATCGCTTTGGTATGTTGCCTGAGCCATTGCCGAAATCTGCGGAAGCCATCCTTTCGAGATGTTGCTCACGGTGTAGTCGGTGGTCTGCCTTATCAGGTCATACTGTTTTATGAGCGGATAATTCTCGTGGGCCAGCCGCTGACACTCGTCCAGCGTGACCGTCTGTGCCTGCGCCAGTATCGGCAGGAACATCTGAATGAAAAATGCTGTGATATGCTTCATATTATTATTATTATATGTTTTAGTTTCAAACTGCAAAGTTAGGGCGATATTACGAGGTTGTTATGTCAGAATTTGGACAATAATTCCTGATATTGTACGATTGCGTGTTTTTTTTGTGAATTATTCCGGATTTTATGCTTAACTTTGCCACAAAACAATACAAACCACATAATGAAAGCAGGCATATTAAACGAGTTCTCATTGCAGACGACCGATTTCAGCAGTCTTGAAAATCTGCCCGATTTAGCCTTTGTCAACGAACACATAGCGATGCTTCTTGATATAGGAACCTACCGCAATAACTTTGTTAAAGAAGGTACGCCTTATCGATTGGTGGAAGGGCGTATTTTGTGGGTCACAAGGGGGAGTGCCGATTTTGAACTGACATTGGATGAATATCACATCAAAAAGGGTGATATTGTATTGTTGGCACCGGAAAATATTTTAGAACTGAAATCGTGCAGCGATGACTATTCCATGATTGGTGTGATGTATAAAGAGAATATGCCGATAGATAAAAACCTTATCATTCATCCTGAAGAAAGTGACTGGCACGAAACCATGCGGCTCGCAAATATCTTATGGGATATTGTACGGCGCACTCCATTCCGGCATGAAACGGTAAGTCACATAGTGTCGGCAATAATAAGCGACATACAGGATATAAATCGTGCCGAGCAGGAGCTGGCTCCCAAGAAAAGAAAGACTCGCCAGGAACTGGTGTTCAGCAAGTTCAAGAAACTGGTAAACGAGCATTGCAGCCGACACCGGACTATCCCGTTCTATGCCAATGAACTTGCCCTTACGCCACATTACCTGTCAAGTCTGATTGCGAAGATAAGCGGTCAGAGTGTAATGTACTGGATTAATCGAGCCACACTCATCCAAGCCAAAGTGCTGTTGAAGAACAAGGACATACTTATCAGCGAAGTTGCCGACCGACTGAACTTCCCCAGCCAGTCCGCTTTCGGATATTTCTTCAAACGCGAGACCGGCATGACCCCCAGCGAGTATCAAAAAATGGATTGAATTTCTTAATAAGAGAATGTACTAAAACTAAAATGAACTTTTAGACGAGTTGCGAATTGCAACAATAAATACAAAAAGAGCCGTAAAAAACTCTATGTAAGAGTAATGATACTGGCTCTTTCTGTCTATAAGTGAAAATTTCAGATTGAAAAATTCTGTTTTCTAAAATCGTGTTCAGTACAATACGTTTAACTTATAATTTTATTCCTTTCGGTCGGTTTTCATCTTTCGCATACCCTCCCGGTCGCCCGATGATGACACGGTCCGCAATAAAGTTACCAAACGAACTTCGCTCATTCATCGGGTTACGTATCTGCGTGGATTCTTCACTATGCTGTGACGACACGTTCCGTACACTTTCCATAACCGGCTTGACTTCCTGTCCGTCTTTCTCTTTTTCGGTAACTTCCGGCGTAGGCGGAGCAAGTTCCAACTGAATTTTTCGGTCAAGCGCGGCAAGTTCAGACTTCAACTGTTTCAGCTCGTCCTCTTTCTTCCACACCTTGCCCGCTATCTCCTGCAACTGCGGAATCTCCTTCTCCAGCACCTCGTTCTTCGCCTTATACTGGTCGATGATGGACGGAATCCTTTCCAATGCGTTCAGGAAGTTGCGTGCGGCGGCTATCGGATCAGCCATCGCCAGATGCCCGTTGTTGTAGGTGTACTTGTAGTTTCCCTCCACCACAAAGCGGTTGTCGGTAAACTCCAGTCCCTCTTTGAGAATCCGCTCGCTGACCACCTTTATCGGAAAGCCGTAAAGTTCCCCAACAGCCTTGTACAGTCCGCCCGTCGTGGCGTTCTTGGCGATCTCCTGCAAACGCTTTCCGAGAACCTTCTCATCGGTTGAATCCACGCCGTCCACCTTGACGGCATTCAAGCGGTTGCCCTCCTTGTCCGTCCGCACAACCGAAAGGAACCTGTTCCAGTCCTCCGTCATGGCATCAATGAAAGCCGTGTTGTTGCGCAGTTCTCCCGTCTTGGATTCCAGTTTGAACTCCGAATCGCGCTTGCCCTTGTTGAACGACTTGCGTTCCCCTTCAAGCGAGGCGATACGCTTCTCTAATTTCGCCTTGTCGAGCAGGTCGGTATTGCCGGAGAGCAATGCCATATACTCCGAGAAGTTCATGCCCGATTTCTCGTCCATCGCCCCCTCGTCGATGGTACGTGCGCCCATAGCCCCGCTTTTGAGCTGAGAAATGAACGTCTGCTTGCAGTGCAGCAGATTGAATTTGTAGCTGTCTAACGACTTCTCCACGGCGTAGATGATGACATCCACGTTGTTTCCGGCAAAATGCTTGGCAATCTCGTTTCCGGCTCTAACTCCCCGTCCGTCACGCTGTTGCAGGTCGGACGGTCGCCACGGCGTATCAAGATGATGGATAGCAACACACCTTTTCTGCGCGTTTACGCCCGTTCCGAGCATGGAGGTGGAACCGAACAGCACGCGCACCGTCCCGACGTTCATGGCATCTATTACCGCCTTGCGTGCCTTGTCGGTCTTGCACTCCTGAATGAAGCGCACCTCGCTTGCCGGTATGCCGTAATCCTCCGTCAGTTTTCGCTTTATCTCGCTGTACACGTTCCACCCGTTACCCGGCTGGTATGTACCCAAATCCGAGAAGACGAACTGCGTTCCCTTGTGCGCGTCGTATTTGTGGTAATACTCCGCTATCATCTTGGCACAATGGCTTGCCTTGTTGTCGGGATGGTCCTCGTAATTAGGGTCTATCATGCGCATATCCAGAGCCATTTTTCTCGCATAGTCGGTGGCGATAAGCATCTTCGCCTTCTCTTCCGTTTCAGACAGCGGCAACCTACCTAATAACGTGGCATCACCTGTCTTGGCAAATTCCATCAGTTGTTTGATGAAATACTCTTGGTCGGGTGTAGGCGGTATGTGGTGCAGTATCTCGTTCTTGTGCGGACGGTCCACACCCACGTCCTCCGCCGTGCGGTAGTCGGTGATTTCGTTGTAAAAGGCGGCAAGCTCCGGCACTTTGATGAAGTAGCGGAAACGCTCTTTCTGAACCACATTATTAGTCACATTGAACTCAAAGTCGGTCGTCTTCTTTGCAAAAATCGCCGCCCATGCGTCGAAGCACCGAATATCCTGCCGTTCCAGTTCCTTCGGACGCAGATACTTGAAGAGCAGGTACAATTCCGTCAGGCTGTTAGAAATGGTTGTGCCGGACAGGAATGTCGCCCCTAAGTCCTTGCCAGTACGCTCCTGTATGGTACGTATGGCAAAGAGCATATTCAGGGCTTTCTGGCTTCCTTCCGAGTTTCCCAACCCCGCCACACGGTCATGCCGTGTGTTGAATGTCAAGTTCTTGAATTGGTGCGATTCGTCAATGAAAATGTGGTCGATACCCATCTGCTTGAAGTCCACCACGTCGTCCGTGCGGGATTTGATGGCGTGTTCCACCTTTTCTAACTTCGCCACAAGGTTGTGCTTGCGTTTCTCCAATCCTTTCAGCATCGCCCGCGACACGTTCTTGCCCTGCTGCCGCAAAACTTCGAGGTTTTCCTCCACCGTGTCAAGCTCCGCTTGCAGGATGCGCTGCTGCAACTCCGGTGACTGCGGTATCTTCCCGAACTGGTCGTGCGACATGATGACGCAATCGTAATCGTTGTTCTTGATATTATTGAAGAAACGCACGCGGTTGGCGGTCGAGAAATCCTTTTCCGAAGCGTAGAGAATCCTCGCATTGGGATATGCCGCCTGATAGGTGGCGGCAATCTCCGCCACATTCGCCTTCAATCCGATAATCATCGGCTTATGCGCCAAGTTCAGACGCTTCATTTCATGCGCTGCAATGCACATTATCAGCGTCTTACCTGTTCCAACTTCATGGTCGCATATTCCGCCGCCGTTCTGTTTTATCATCCAGACGCAATCCTTCTGCGACGGATAAACGCTTTGAATACCACGACTTGCCAGCCCTTTCAGGTTGAGGTCGGGGAAGGTCTGGTGCGAGCCGTCGTACTTCGGGCGTACGAAACAGTTGAACTTGCGGTTATACATCGTCACGAGCCGTTCCTTGAACTGCGGTGACTGCTCTTCCAGCCATTCGGTGAATCCGTTACGGATTTCGTCAATCTTGGAGTTGGCAAGCTGTATGCCCTCGCTGTCACGCACCTTGATGTCATTGCCGTTCTCGTCCTTGCCGATACTTTTCATCATATCAGGGCAGGTGTTGTGCAGGGCGTGTTTCAACAGGTGCATACCGTCATAGTTCCGGTAATAGCCCTTTACCAGAAACTCGTCCGTGATCTTCATGGTGCGGTAGCCACACGCCACGGAAAACTCGTCCATGCTGGCGGAATAGGCGATTTTCACGTCCGTGTCGAAAAGATGGCTCATGTAGGCGGCATACACGCCCGTGGGAATCCAGCGTTCACCGAAGTTGAAGTCGAGGTCTTCAAAGGCGATACGCTGCGGTTCGGCTTCCTTCAAAGCCTCCAAAGCCTGTTTCACTTCCGGCAATCTTTCGTTTTCCGGATTGCCGTCTATCCATGCCTCTATGCGCTCCGCTTTCTCTATCACGTTCCCCGCGATGAAGCGGTCCTTAATCTCGTAACCGGTTACGAGCGGATTGTAGAAGATACGTCCGTTGAGGGCATTGAGCAGTTCCTCTTCCGTAGTGTCGGTTATCCCCCGCATATAGTCGAGATTGACCGTACCGTACTTGTTGAGCGATGCGGACAAGGCTTCTTCGGGAGAGCCGACATTGGCGTGGTTCTCCACCGAGAAGGAAACGGGACGGTCGAAGATGTCCGCCTTGACGAACTTGCCGTCCTCCGCACGTTCCAGCGAAAGGATGTCGCGTCCTCCGGCATCCATCATTACTAACTTCACATTCTGTTTGGCATTGAGGTTGCCATAACGCATGACAAACTCGTCGTAACAGGTGTTCAGGTGTTCACGCCAAGGTACATTTTCCTCGCGTCTGTTCGATTCATAGCGGTACAACCGCTCGTATGCGTCACGGAGCGATACATACAGCAATGCCTTCTCTTTCTGATAGCCGGTTAGTCCAAGTGGCTGGAAGGTCGCACCGTAGGGAGTAATGTCCTTCAGGTAACCGATGTCACGTGCCCTGTTTGCCACCAGCGACCCTTCACGCAGGTGCATTTCCGGCGTGCGGTGATAAGGACGTGGCGTAAGGTCGGGGGCTTCCTCCTTCGGCTTTTCCGTTTCAAATTCTGAGAATAGTGAAGCGGTTGCTTTCTCACTTGGGCTATTGTCCGTAACAGGAACGGGAGTTGCCTCCGGCTGTGCTTCGGGTTGTTTTGCAGCTTCCTTTTGCTCCGGTCTGTTATCCGACGAAGGCACAAAGGCAGGATTTAGCGTATCCTTGATACCCGATTTTTTCAGTTGTTCCTGTCTGTGCCGTTCCGCTTCAAGCCGTAGAGCCTTGCGCCGTTCCGGTGTCAGGCTCATCATCGTTTCATAGAAACCGTTGATGGGCGGATTGGTTTCCCAGTCCAGTGTTGCATAGATGTCGTCAGGGTCGCCTTGCTTCCCGACATTTTCCGGCTTTGCCTCCTTGCTTTCGGTTGCAGGCTTGACGGATTCAACAGGAGGAACTGCCATAATCGACGGTTTCGGTTTGGATGGTACACGCTTTGCCTTGTTTTCCTTTTTGGTCGCCTTCTTCTTTTTTACAGGTTCTTCTATGGGCATACCCCAAAGGTCAAGCAGAGTGAGCTGAACGGCATTTGAATGATTCGTCTGGCGTGGCTCAATTTCCGGCTTCTCGTCTATGGGGTGAGTTTTCGGTTTCTCCGCTTCTGTGATAAAAACATTAGCGGTAGAAGTCACCGCTTCTACTTTCGGAGACGACCGTACTTCCTCAGGCGTACTTTTGTCCGTACTTTCCGCTTGCACCGGATGCAGGCTGTGTTTTTCGTAGAGTTCCCTGTTGAGTTGGTGCAGTTCTATTTTCAGATGTTCCCGTAAGTCTTCTGCCAGTTGTGCGGTGTCACCCCTGTGCATGAGTTTATAGGCAGGCTTTCCGTAAGGGTCGGTACTTTTGGTCAAATCCGTGTGGGAAAGCGAACCGATACTCCATACATACCCGTTTACGGAAGTGCCGATAGGGGTCTGTTCGGTTTGCACAAAGAGTTTCTCGTTATAATACAGTTCCCCGTTCTTTCCGCTGTTCTTTTGCAGGATAATCAAATCACTGCCCACCTCCGTACCCGCATTTTCCGTAAAGAGGTTGTTCGGCAGACGGGCAACGCCCACCAGATTGGCATGGTTCATCATATACTCGCGTATGGGCGCATTGGTCGGGGCATCCAACACCCCCTGCGAGGTAATGAACGCCACGATTCCGCCTTCACGCACCGCATCAAGGCTTTTCAGAAAGAAGTAGTTATGTATCGTCCGCGCCGCCGAGTGTCTTGCGGGATCATGACTGTTGGTAAATTCCGGGTCGAATACCGCCACATCACCAAAGGGGATATTGGATATAGCCAGATCAAAATGGTTCATGAACGGCTTTTCAATTTTCTCGTACCCCTGTATCCTTACTTTCTGGTCGGGATGCAGGTGTTTCAATATCTTGCCCGTCATCAGGTCTTTCTCAAAAGCCATGATGTCCGCGTCCGGCTTGTTCTCTAATACGGCATCCACAAATGCGCCAACACCTGCCGACGGTTCCAATACCCGGTCGGGGCGTATGCCGTGTTCATGCAGCACGTCCGCAATAGTGCCTGTTATCTCCGGCGGTGTATAGAAAGCGGTCAGGACGGATTGCTTCATGGCATCCATGTACCGCTTATATTCCGTATCGTCTTTTGTATTCTCCCGTAGTAACTTGTGCAGTTCCACGGTCGGGGCAAACAGTTCGAGGTCGGATTTCGCCCAATGGACGGCATCCGTCAGTTCCTTTGCTGGGTTCAGTATGCACTTCAGTCCACCGAATCCGCAATAACGCTCCAACAAGAGCTTTTCGCGTGCGGTGGGGGTGCGTTGTTCCCTGTCAAGGACGAATGCCGTCCGTATCGCCTCAATGTTGTCCCGCAACTTTTGTTTGCGGTTAAACGCCATATTCCTCTATATAAAGGACGACAGCCCCCGTCAGCTCCGTGTAGAGCAGGTCATAATCGGGCGACAGGGCGAAATTGTCATCCGAGAGGTCATAAATGGAGAATACATTTCCGACAAGCGGCAGCAGTTTTCGGGTAAAGGCTTCACGCTCCGCTTCCGGCACATCGTCGGCAAACTCGTTCTCCACGACTTCGCGCAGGATGGTGTACTTGGAGTAGCGAAGCCCCTCCGTCAGCGTGCGCATAGCCAATTCCTGCGCACCTGCGGCGGGATAGCCTTCGAGCATTGCCCGTTCATACGTTCCGGCGGCACGGTCGGCGCGTTCACGGATGAAGGCTTCGTCGGTTGCCTGTTCAAACCTGTTTGTTCGGAGATAGTCCAGCAGGTACAGACCGTAGTAGGAAAAGTCGGTCTGCCCCTCGTTTTTCTTCTTGTTGTTCATTACTTTGGAATTTAGTGGATTGGTAAATCATGACCGGGATAATTGTCTAAAAGGAGAAAGAAAAGGCACTCGGTATCCCTCCGAGTGCCACCACTAAATCCAAAGCATGAGTGTAATCCGGTATCGAAGAACAGTTCATTACTCTGAATCAGTGGCAAAGTTACTCATTATTTTCTTCTTCTCGCAGAGGTTGCCTTACTTTTCCTTTCGGGGAACACGAAAGTCGTGTTATAGTCCCCGTCAAAGGCTACTATGGCATCGAAACTCTTGCCCTGCTTGCTCTTGAAGCCTTTGAGCAGCTTCGTGTGTCCGTCGGTAAGCAGGTCTTTGATCTCGTTATCGGTGAGGGTACGGTTTGCCTTCAGGCGGAACACGGGCAGCCCGCACTCCGCGTTGTCGCAGCGGACGACCTTGCCGTAGAACTGCATACTGCCCGTTCCGCACTTGGGACACTTGCAACCGGAATCCTTGCGTGCGAACAGTTTGTCGCACGAGAGCAGTTCGGAGGTAATCTCCTTTGTGTACGCCTCTATCTCCTTGCGGAAGGTGTCGGCGAGCAGTTCCCCACGTTCGATGCGTGCCAATTCCTTCTCCCATTCGCCCGTCATGGCGACGTCGGCGATGCGCATCGTCTTCACGACCGAGTAGAGGGCAAGCCCCTTTTCGGTGGGTACGAGCGATTTCTTGCAGCGTTCCATATAACCCCGTTTGAAGAGCGTTTCGATGATGGCGGCACGGGTGGCGGGTGTGCCGATGCCGCAGTCCTTCAATGCCTGACGCAGCGCGTCGTCCTCTATTTCCTTGCCAGCCGTTTCCATAGCGGACAGCAGGGAGGCTTCGGTATGCAGCGGCTTAGGCTTGGTCTTACCTTCCGTGATGGAGGCGGCTTTCAGTGCCAGTGTATCGCCTTCCTGCCAGCCGGGGATGATGGTATCCTCTTTCTCTTCCTCGCCATAGACGGCACGCCACCCGGCTTGTTTGATGATGCTGCCTTTTGCCACGAACTCCACTCCGGCACACTCCGCCGTAACAGTAGCGGTGTCTTTGACGCATTTCTCAGAGAAAGCCTCAATCATGCGTCCGGTAATCATCTGATAGATGATATTGTCTTCTTTGGACAGGAACAGCGGCTTTTCGCCCGTGACGAGCAGGGCGTGGTGGTCCGTTACCTTACCACCGTCCACGCTGCGGCGTGTCGGCACTACCTTCGGATTGACTTTCTCTTTCCATTCGGGCAGGCTGCCGATAAAGGCGAGCAGCTTGGGTATTTCCGCGAACACGTCTTCGGGGATGTAGCGGCTTCCGGTTCTCGGATAGGTGATGAGCTTCTTCTCGTAGAGTTTCTGCGCGATTTCAAGCGTCTGCTCTGCCGTGAAGCCGTGCTTGGCGTTGGCTTCCTTCTGGAGCGTGGTCAGGTCGTAGAGAAGTGGGGCTTCCTCCGTCTTCTCCTTGCGTTCTGCTTTCGTGACAATAGCCGTGCCTGCTTCCTTCACCTTATTATATAGTTCCGTCGCAGGCTCTTTTGCTTTCCACTTCTCGGAAGAGGAGAATTTTACCACTTCGCCGTTGCCATCGTCAGTGGCAATATGGAGCTGCCAGAAAGGTTCCACCGTGAAACGGCGATTCTCCCAGTAACGTGCGCATACCATCGCCAGCGTGGGTGTCTGCACCCGTCCGACGGAATATGTGCCGTGTCCGGCAGCGATGGAAAGTGCCTGCGTGCCGTTGATGCCCACAAGCCAGTCGGATTCGCTCCGTGCTTTGGCGGCAAGATAGAGGTTGTCATACTTGCTTCCCGCTTCAAGGTTGCGTAATCCCTCACGGATAGCCTTGTCTGTAAGCGAGCTTATCCAGAGGCGCACGAATGGCGTGGTACATCCGATATAATGATAGAGGTATCGGAAGATAAGTTCACCTTCGCGTCCTGCATCGGTCGCCACGATGATCTGCTCGCTTTCCTTGAAAAGACGGGCGATGATTTTTATCTGCGACACCACGCCGCTGTCGGGTTTGTAGCCCTTCTCTGTCTTTTCCTGACGGGGAATGAGCGTGAAGGTTTCGGGGATGACGGGCAGGTTGTCACGGACGAAACCGCGTATGCCGTAGCCGTCGGGCATGGCAAGCTGGACGAGGTGTCCGAATGCCCATGTCACGGCATAGCCGCCTCCCTCGAAATATCCTTCCTCTCTTTTTGTCGCGCCCACGATGCGGGCGATTTCACGTGCCACGGATGGCTTTTCTGCAATGATTGTCTTCATGCTGTTTACTTTTTAATGGATTATTACTTTGGATTTAGTGGTGGGCTTAGGATGGGATGTTACATCTTCATGCCCTTGCCCGTTTTCTTCTGAGGTTTCTCCTGCTGCTTTTGCTGTTTGTCGTCTTTCGGAACGGTCTGCCCTTTCTGCAACGGCTCTTTCAGGTTCTTGGTCGCCTCGTTGGTCTTGCCTTCGCTGTTCACCGCCACCTGCGTGCGGCTCTCGTTGGACGGGGCGACCTTCTGCGCGTTGTCGGGGTTGGTGTCGTAGCGGTACGGGCGTCCCTTCTCCGGGTTGAACTTGATGTACATCGTGGCGTGGAAGCCTTGCTTGTCGGTCACGTTCTCCAGTTTGATGGCTTTGCCTGCCGCGTAATCGGCTTTCTGCTGGTCGGTGAAGTTCACACCGCTCCATTTGCTGATGGGGCGGATGCTGCCGTCGGCGTTCGTCCACGTGTTGCGGCGTTGCTCTTTCTGTGGGGCTGCGGAATTTTCCATGCCCTGAGCCTGTCCCTGCGTGGGATTGTTCTTGGCTTCCTGCGTCTGGGCGGTACGGGGCGACCTGCCGGTTCCCGGTACGAACTCCACGCCTCGCTGCTCGACGTTCACTTGCAGGGTGGTGACGAACTTCCTGCCGTCATTGCGCTCGATGAGCTTGTCGCGCACGGGTAGCCCGGCACGCAACATATCCTGTTCCTGCTTGGTGATTTCCGTCTTTCCGATGCGCTCCGGTATGCGTACCTTGCTTGCAGGAATATCCGTGATCTCATTCGTCTTGCGGTCTATGCTGATGAACGAGGGGATGATTTCACCCGTTTCCCTGTCCACGATGTCCACGACCCTGCCGAGGTTGCCCGTTTCGCGCAGGTTCTTACGGTCTTCGTCGGAGAACTTGTGTTCCTTGTACTCGTCGAGTTTCTGTTCCTTGCGGATGAAGTGCGGCACGAGGCTGATATTTCCTTCACCGTCTTTCTTGAAGGAAAGGCGGGCATCCAGCTCGAAAGCCTCACCGCCGAACTTGGGCGATACTTTCACCAAATCGGATTTGCCATAGTTGAGCATCTTGGTAAGGTCGCCGGACTTTTCAAGGTCGTCACGTTTCACGCCCCATTTCTCTTCCAGTTCCTGCCAGTTGATTTTACTCTCGTCGATGGGCTGGTAGCCCCGTCTGCCCTGCGCCTGTTGTTGCGGGCTTTCCTGATTCTGTTCCTGTTTCTTTTCCATTTCTTCCTGTTTTTGGGTTTCTTTGGATTGCTCTTCCTGCTTTTGCTCCGTCTTTCCGGCGGTCTGTTCTTCCTTCACCTGCTTCTCGTAGCCGGAAGTGTCCACTTTGTGGGGCGAGAGCAGTTCCTTGTTGGCTTCGGGGTCTTTCAGCAGGTCCTTCATCACCTCCAGCAGTTTGTCGGCTTGGTCTGCCGCGACACGGTAGAAACCGAAGCGGCTGGGTTCCTTGCACTGCCGGAAGAAGTTCTTGAAGAAGTTGTCCAGCAC
>OIET01000484.1_pt1 | contig 35178 bp, 37 predicted proteins | sample 1581871 | NCBI WGS metagenome assembly OIET01 (sample SAMN03279760, study PRJEB24777) | human gut metagenome | isolation source: fecal sample PR121 from 1 month old male Malay infant, vaginally delivered... | place: Singapore | collected 2005-09-16
TCATAGCACATTTTTAAATTCTTGTAAACGTCTTAAAATTTTCTAAAGATTTATTTTTTCTTTTTTATCAAATTTTTGTTTGACAAATATTTTTGTCAATGTTAAACTATTTTTGACAAGAATATTTGTCAAGATGACAAAAATCATATACAAAGGAGGCCTGAGCATGCCCCTCAAAAACCGATTAAAAGAGTTCCGGGCCCGAGATAAAATCAATCAGTCAGAGCTTGGTAAGCTGGCCGGTGTATCCAGGCAAACCATCAGTTTAATTGAACGCGGAGATTATTCTCCTTCCGTAACGCTGGCGCTTAAAATTGCCCGGATTTTTAATACCTCCGTTGAGGACATTTTTACCTATTCAGATGAGGAGGACTCAGAATGAACACGCACAAAAACCACCTGAAAGATTACAGAATCAAACAAAAGCTTACGCCCGCACAGCTTGGCGAGCTGGCTGGCGTATCCAGGCAAACCATCTTTTTGATCGAGGAAAACCTTTATTCTCCCTCTGTCCGGCTTGCCGCAAAATTCGCAGATATTTTCAATACTACCATCGATTCCCTTTTTACCCATACCCTCGAGGAGGAAAAATGACATGAAAGCAAAAGAAAGCAAACACATTTACCTGAAATTTTTACCCTGATCATCATATGCGGCTTTTTAGGCGGGCTGGCTGGCTTCCTGCTGAACTATCCAGGCTTTGACATTGTCGATAGCGTACAGCTGCTTCAAAACAACATTCTGGACTACGGCCTATATATATCTTCTGCCGGTTCTGTTGTTTTAATGCTCATCACCGCTCTGTTTTACCTTTCCGCAAGAAATACCTACAGACAGCTGGAAACAAACGATTCGGATGCACTTTATGAAAAAGCCGACCACCTCTGTGATACAGGGATAATCTTTGGCAACATCACGCTGATTTTCACCTTTGCTTTTTACGGTATCAATGTCAGCGGCATACACAATAACAGCTCCACTTCCCTTTTATGGGCACTCGCGGCATTTTTACTGCCAGTTATCTTCTGCGTTATCTTCCAGATTCTCTTTGTGAATCTGACCAAAAAGATGAATCCGGAAAAACAGGGAAACCCGCTGGATTTAAATTTTAAAAAGATCTGGATGAACAGCAATGATGAGGCGGAAAAATTCATTCTCTACAAGGCTGCCTATAAAACCTTTCAAATTATGCAGATGGCCTTTCTCATTGTCATGGTGCTGCTCATGTTTGCGGCCCTGACCACCCCCATTGGCGCGTTTCCTTTTATGATCATTGGTATTTTATGGGGACTGCAGAGCACACTGTGCTGCATCTTTTCCATGAATCTTCAAAAAAGCAAAAAAATAGACAGTGATGACTGTTAAACCAAAAAGGAGGTGCGCCGAAACGGCGTACCTCCTTTTTATCAGGCCTTCACGGCGTTCTTAATGCTTAAATCCATCCATTTCCTGCGTTTCCAACGGACTAAAAACATGGCAGCTCTCAGGATTTCATCACAGGCCATGGCGATCCATATCCCGATCAGTCCCCACCCCAGTATAATGCCTAAAACATAACACAGAACCACCGATACAAACCATTGTGAGCCAATACCAAGGGCGATGGGAAACAGAATGTCATTGGCCGCCTGAAGTGAGCGGACCATCACCATATTTACCGCACGGCCAAGCTCCAGAAAAATATCAATGAACATCACCTGCTTACCGAGGGCAATAACTTCCGGGTCAGAGGTGAAAAAACCAAAAATCTGATCACTGAACACAAAGAGCAGAAGCGCCACGCAGAAGGATACCAGCACAGATGACCGGAGTGTGGCCTTTACACGCCTGTCCGCATTGTCATACTCCCTCGCTCCAATCATATAGCCCACTAAAACCTGGGAGGACTGGGAAATTGCATTGCTGTACAGATAAGTGATCATGGCAAACATCACCGCATACACACGAGTTGTAATGACCACCGCGCCGCAGAGATTCACAAATCCCATTGTCACTGTCTGGCTCAGCGTCCAGGAAAGTGTCTCACCACCCGAAGGGATCCCGATAAACAGAAGCCTTTTAAGCATGGCGGACGGGAAAGGCCGCAATGTTTTTAAGGACATTCCCGGTTTGATTTTTTTAACGAACAGGCAGACAACAATCACCACCCCAACAAGCTTGGCGATGTTGCTTGAGATGGCGGCTCCAGTTACACCAAGAGGTGCCGGCAGGCCAATGCCGTTGATCAGAATGTAGTTCCCCCCAATGTTGAGCACATTCATAATAATGGAGACAAACATGGTTTCTTTCATCAGACGATTACTCCTGAAAATAGCCGAAAAGGTCAGAAATACAGCCTGCAGAAAAAGGCCCGCGCCAATAATCCGCGTGTAGGCAACCGTTTCGGGCATAATGGCGTCTGGCACCTGCAGCATATGATAGATGGACTCTGTAAAAAACAGCAGAATCGCGCTGATGATCACTGAGAAAACCAGGTTGACGATCAATGCCAATGTATAGATTGTCGACACATTTTTATAATTTTTTGCGCCCATGTTCTGAGAAACCAGAATCGTGGTCGCAAGGGAGATGATACTGAAGGAAATCAACAGGACATTGATAATCTGGTTAGCGTTCCCGATGGCGCCCACACCGGTCTGCGACACCTGTCCTACCATCATCTGGTCCGTATTCCCCACCAGCATCTGCAGAAAAAGCTCCACAAAAATGGGCCATGTCAGCTTGAATAAGGATTCTTTTTTTGTATTTTCCGGAAAAGTTGTGGTCATTTTTACTCCTGTCATATAATAAATTGCTTTGTTATTATAGCATAAACAAGGGTCGGATAAAGCTTTCGGTTTGAATTTGTGCACGTTTACGGTCATTAAATTATCAATTTTTAACGACCCTGATTTTTCTTTCTGTTTTTCTTTCATTTGAGAACAAAATATTTTCCTTTATTGTCTTTTGTAAAAACACCTTTCTTCTGTTGATGAAAACGTTAATAAATATTTGCATTTAATGAACATTAATCTATCTTGAGAATTTTACGAAAATTGAATAAAATAATATTAATTTTATTAGTTAAGGGAGATTACTATTATGGCAAATCGATTCGTTCTAAATGAAACATCATATCACGGCAGCGGCGCAATCAATGAAATTGCAACCGAAGCAGAGGCGCGCGGCTTTAAAAAGGCCTTTGTCTGTTCTGACCCTGATTTGGTGAAATTTAATGTGACAAAAAAGGTAACGGATATTCTTGATGAAGCAGGCCTTGATTACGAAGTTTACTCTGAAATCAAGCCGAATCCCACCATCGAAAATGTGCAGACAGGTGTTGCGGCCTTTAAGGCTTCTGGCGCAGATTACCTGATCGCCATTGGCGGCGGTTCCTCCATGGATACGGCCAAAGCCATTGGTATTATCATTACCAACCCTGAATTTGAAGATGTCCGCAGTCTTGAAGGCGTTGCCCCGACAAAGAATCCCTGTGTTCCAATCTTTGCCGTTCCAACCACTGCCGGTACCGCAGCAGAAGTCACCATTAACTACGTTATTACCGATGTCGAAAAAAAACGTAAATTTGTCTGTGTTGACGTACATGACATTCCGGTCGTCGCCTTTGTAGACCCAGACATGATGTCCAGTATGCCAAAGGGCCTGACTGCCTCCACAGGTATGGACGCCCTCACGCACGCAATCGAAGGCTATACGACCCTGGGTGCCTGGGAGCTTTCGGATATGTTCCACTTAAAAGCTATTGAGATCATCGCACGTTCCTTAAGGGGCGCTGTCGAAAATACGCCTGAAGGACGCGAAGACATGGCACTCGGCCAGTATGTCGCGGGAATGGGTTTCTCCAATGTCGGTCTTGGTATTGTCCACTCCATGGCTCACGCATTGGGCGCTGTTTATGACACACCACACGGTGTTGCCAACGCAATCCTCTTACCTTCCATCATGGAATACAACGCGCCTGAAACCGGTGAAAAATACCGATACATCGCTCAGGCCATGGGCGTTGAAGGTACTGAAAACATGTCTCAGGAAGAATACCGCAAAGCCGCTGTGGATGCGGTTCGCCAGTTGTCAATCGACGTTGGCATTCCTCAGGATCTCAAGGAAATTGTCAGGGAAGAAGATATTCCTTTCCTTGCACAGTCTGCGTTTGACGATGCCTGTAAACCCGGCAATCCAAAAGATGCCAGCCTGGAAGACATCATTGAACTGTACAAAGCTCTGATGTAAATCCTTTTTTACCATTCATTCTCCAACAATACCTCATCAAAAAGAACCCACCGGATCATCCCTCTGGTGGGTTCTTTTAAAATCTACAATTTTTCCTTTTTAAAACGCGCAAGGCCGAGCCGCAGGGTAAGGTTTCCCCATTTAAAAAACTTTTCTCTCAGTGTTACCGGTACCTTTCCATTAAAAAAGGACATGTCTCTGGAAATAAAGGCATCAAAGAATAGCTCCCGCTGCTCACATCCTGGACAAGTCTGGCTGCATTGCGCCAGGAGCTCATAGCACTTATGCCCTTTCGCCTCAACTTCATCTACTCCCAGCGCTTGAAGCAAGGCTGTGTTACAATAGATGATGTCATAGGTTTTGGCATTGATGATATAAACAAAGCTGTCCAGCTCGTCCAGGATGGCTGTGTCCATATTAAAATACGCGTGCTGCTTTTGAAACTGTAATGCATGGTAGACCGCATAAGTATTCTTCCCTCTGCATTTCGCCACATAAAGAGCCGCATCTGCGCTTTGGTACAGGGTTTTAAAATCCCTCAGCGCTTCCTCTACAAAGGCAATACCGACAGATACCGTAATCTTTTTATCCTGAACCTCCAGCTCGCTGAGACGATCACAGAGCTTTTGTGCCAGACTGCAGACATCACTTTCATAATCCTCGCCAATCACGAAAACCAGGAACTCATCACCTCCAAGACGGCCAGTAAGTGCCCTTTCCCCAAAAACCTCTGGGATCATACGGCCAATTTCCTTTAGAACGCGATCCCCTTCTGTATGCCCATAAAAGTCATTAATCTGTTTAAAATTATCAATATCCACAATGAGTACAGCTGACACCCCCTTTTCCAAAGCGTTTATCTTCAGGCTCTGCCTTACCAGCTCCTCAATGGTTTCTCTGTTATAAAGCCCTGTCAGAAAATCCTTCTGTGCTTTGAGCAGAAGGTTGTCAATACGTTTTTGCTTTCGCTTTTCCTCCTCAATATTTTCGGATGTACCGATGGCTTTCATGGGCTGTCCATCCTCGTCCAGCACCACCGTATAAGTAATGCGGTGCCAGCAGTACTTACCATCAGGCTCCTGAATTTGAACCTCGGCCGAGGTTTTAAGCTTGCCCCCACTGATATCCTCATAAAGGCGAAGATATTCACCGGCAGACTCGGGGGATACATAACCCTTTGTGATGCTCTCGTCAGGCATATTGGCATACACCAGGCGCCGGCTTCCCTCTTTATTCCACCCAGCTTCCTTTATCAAGCACTTTGTTTTTATATCATATTCCCAAATGCTTATATCCAGATGCTTAATGGCGGCTTTAAACCGCTCTTCAGAAAGCTTCAGCTTTTCTTCCTTTTGTTTAAGCTCAGAAATATCTGTAAAAATACCGTGGTAGATCATACTGCCTTCATCAGTACCGTAAAACTCAGCCGAAAAATTGATCCAGCTAAATCCACCGCCTCTATTCACTGATCTGAAGTCAATGTTGATGGGCAGCCGCTTTGCCGCGCTTTTATAAACAGCGTTAAAATAGTATGCCCTGTCCTTGGCGTATATCAGTTTCAGACCGTCCTCACAGCTCAGCAGTCTCTGATACTCTTTTTCCTCATAACCCAGAACCTTTGCGAGTCCAAAGCTCGTATACTGTGTTTCAATATTTTTCCCCTTAATTCTGAAGACAACAATATCGCCTGGCGTACTGTTCAGCACAGTTTCCAGCTCATTCTGGAGCTCTACCTGCTCGGTGATGTCAATACAGGCGCTCACGATGGCCAGCCGGCCATCCTCTGCGCGCACTACCCGCCCCCGATCAATGACCCAGAAATAACTGCCGTCCTTGCGCAGCGTGCGGTAGCGGACAGTGTACTCGTCGCCTTCCTTATCTTTTGGCCCGACTACCTGTGCAACATATTCGTGGTCATCCGGATGAATCGTGTTGTTGACAAAGCCGCCAGTCCCTTCTATAAAATCATCATAGGAATCATAGCCCATGATCTCAAGCATTTCCTTATTGATGAAATAGAGCGGAAAGCCAGGCTCACAATAGCCGCCGATAAGTCCATTCGGCGATGATTCCCCCAGCAAAGACAAAACAGCCTGCTGGTTCTCCTTTTTTAAATTGGAAAGGGATTTTTCCTTTTGCAGGATTTGATTCTCCATTTCCTTTTCTTTAGAAATATCCTCAACCAGGCCAACTGCCCTCACTGGCTTTTGAGCCGAATCGAATATATTGGTCAGCGTGATCCTGTTCCAGAGATAACTGCTGTCATATAGCTTGACCCGCACCTCACAGCTCGCCTTGGGAGCGCCTTCAAATATCTTGCGATACATCTCTGAAAAGCATCTCCTTGAATCGGGATGGATCACCCCTTCATCAACCAGACTGTCAGGAACATTGACCAGGTGTGGCTTCAACCCGTATTTTTTCGCAAAAAAATCTGAATAATCAATGCTTCTTTTCTCGATATTAAAATCAAAAATCGTATTATTGGTTGCCTCCATGGCGATCCGGAACCGTTGTTCTGAAAGGCGGAGCGCTTCCTCAGACTCCTTCTGCTTTGTCACGTCAATAATCGACGCGTAAAAAAGCTGACGTTCTCCTCTGTCTGCCAGGAAAAAGAGACGCATATACATCCACATGTACTCACCGTTCAGACGTTTTCGCCTGAACTGAATATCAATTCCCTTTTCAGGTGCTCTTGACGCTCTCTGCAGCGCGTCGAGGACAATGGGCTTATCCTCATCGGGTACACGGTCCAAAATATGACGTCCATTGATTTTTAAGGACTCCGCATCACATCCCGTCACCTGATAATAGCCCTCACTGACTCTTAAAACCTCAAGATTACCCTGAAAGTACTCATAAAAGGCCACCCCGCCTATCAGATTATTTAACAGTGAACGTGTCATGCCGTCCGAATGCATCAGCTCATCATAGCTGATCATGTTGTTCTTTTCACGTTCCATTCCTGAAAAATCAAGTTTTGCGGCATCCTGCAACAGCAGCGCTTCAAATTCATCTGTGGGCATGGGCTTGTAATAGTAATAGCCCTGGGCGTAGTGACAGCCGATATCCAAAAGAAAATTGACCTGCTCTTTTGTCTCCACCCCTTCCGCAATTACGCTGAGGTCGAGCCATTTTGTCATCCGGACCACCGATTCCAGAATATTGCCGGCACGGCCCTTCAGATGCTCCATGTCGGAGAGAAAGCGCATGTCAATCTTCAGCACATCGACATTGATATCCTTTAAAATATTGAGCGAAGAATAACCGCTGCCAAAATCATCCATCAAAATGGTAAAACCCAGGTCGCGAAGCCTGTTTACAAGGCTCAGAAGCTGATCCAGATTTTTGGTGTAGGCACTCTCGGTGATTTCCAGTTCCAGCAGATACGGAGGCAGATCGTATTTCCTGACCAGATTGGCCAGCATGTCACTCAGCCCATGATGGTACAGATTAACTCTCGAAACATTCACCGAGGTTGGGATGGGCTGGTGGCCCTTGTCAATCCAGTTCCTTATCAGGCAGCAGACCTCTTCCCAAACATAAGCGTCCAGCTTTAAAATAAAACCATTTCTTTCAAAAACCGGGATAAAGGCCGCCGGGCTGATAATGCCCTTTTCAGGGTGAATCCACCGGACAAGGGCTTCGCAGCCGATGATTTTATTGGTGCGCATATCGCATTTTGGCTGCATATATACCTGAAACTGGCGTTCTGCCAGAGCATGCGCCATCTCATTGACAATTTCCTGCTCCTCAATCAGAGAGCTTCTCAGGTGATTATCATAGACAGCAACACGTTTCAGGTAGTTCCCTTTTACAGAGTTGAGCGCAAGAATCGCCCGGTCACACATCCTGCTGACTGGCAGGTTCACATCATCAATATGATATAATCCTGCAGCTACGGATATTTCCATATCCAACGGATACTGATCAAGTCCATCGGTCAGCCTCTGGGCAATGCTGTCTGCACCACCCTCCATATCCGGCAGCAGGATAGCAAATACATCCGCCACAATGCGGCCGGCACAGCCTTCCTTTTCTGCTGCCCAGGCGTTCAGCTCATCGCCAATATACTGGAGCAGGCGGTCTCCCTCCTCTGCGCCGAACAGGTCATTGATAACCTTAAAACGCTCAATGTCAAAGCAGATAATGCCATATGCTTTTTCAGGAAACCCCATTAAAATTTCATGGACATTTTTGTAAAAGGTATCCTTATTCAACAGCCCTGTCAGAGAATCGTATTCCTCCAGTGTTTTTAAATTGCTTTGAAGCGAGGTGTTTCGAACGCGCTGCCTAATTATACGTGGATCAAGGGGCCTTGGCAGAATGTCCGTCGCGCCAAGCTTGAGAGCCTGCTCCTCCATGAGGGGATTGTTCGCATCTGTCAGCACTAAAACACCCGTCCCCCGCGAGGCCTGTATGTCCCACAGAACAGTTCGAAGCGCCGTCGGCATTTCATTAAACAAAGCATAACTAAAAATAACCACTGCCACCATTGATTTATTCTGTTGCAGAAACCTCAAAGCGGTATCGTTTTCTTTTGAAACAACAACGTGGTAGCTCTTGTTTAAAACATTGTCCAGCAAAGTGTTTTCAGCAGGATTTTCATCGACAACTAAAACTGTCTTACCAATCATTACTTTACCCCCGGCGTCGATCATGCCAATAAATTTCAAATATTAATTATATTATAGTATAAATAACTTCTAAAATAAAGTTAAAACAGTCTTGAGACCCTGCATGTCTTAATTTTTGCTGTTATTCGATCATGAGCTATGTTAAAATAGAGTACAAATCTAAATTTGAAATATTGACTGGAGTCTTTTATTAATGAAGTCTTTTAAAGCATCTGTGACCAACGATCTTCAGGATCTGTTACTGCTCAATAAAAAATATAACCGTTTCAGCATGGGGCCCTCCGAACTACTGCGTATTGTAAGCTATTTTATTCTTATCTATACTGTTTATACTCTTTTTATGGTCTATCTGCAGATCAAGCTCTTCGCCGGCGGTTATTTTGTCTATCTCGGTCTGTTTGCTTTCCGCCTGATCAGCGGCGTGACCGGCGCTTTGTTCTTCCTCGGAAAGTTTAATCCGCTGCTTATCAGGCTCTCGGCTCATTTCTGGCCAGACCGTTACTTTTCAGTAAGAACCTTTACCTTTACACCTAAAAAGCTTGAAATCCTCTTTCGTGAGAAAAAGGTGATCTTTGCCTATGGCGAAATCATTAAATGCGACATAAACGAAAGCCTTATCACACTGCAGACAAAGCATCAGAACTTTGTGATCCATGAAAATGACATGACCCAGGGCACCTGGGCCGAATTCAAGAGCTTTCTGAAAGGCAAAAAGGATCAGTTCAACAAAGACCCAAAACTGTTCCGAAAAGAGGCTTTAAAGGACTTATAGAAAAACTGCCGGTAACTCTGGTATAACCCCTTCAAGGCTTTATTTTGTAAGCACATGCGCCTTATTCTTAAAATCAAGGCGTTTTACTTTATAAGGAACAAAATCATGATGAAATTAATTGTAATCGTATGGCAAACCATGTATAATATAGTTGTTAGTATCTGTTTGGCAAATTGGTAGATTATATTAGAAAAGGAGATTAAAATGACTCAGACAGGTAAACTATTGGAAATGGCCAAAAAAATGGCCGAAGCAGCCGAAAAAAAGGCCGTAGAAATTGATGTACCTATGGTAATTGCGGTATGCGATATGGGCGGAAACACCGTTTTAGTCCACCGCATGGAGGATTCTTTACTGGCAAGTATCAGTATTGCTCAAAACAAGGCCTACACAGCCGCTTCATTAAAAATGCCGAGCTCTGTTGCAGGGGATGCTGCAAAAGAAGCCGGAGAACTCTTTGGTCTTGGTAATTGCTGTGAAGGCAGAATTGTGACATTTGGTGGTGGATTCCCGATTATAGACGGAGATCGCATCATTGGCGCCATTGGTGTCAGCGGCGGCAGTGTCGCTGAAGACGAGAGCGTTGCCCAGGCAGGACTTGCGGCTCTCTAAGATGTTCTTTTGATATGAAAATCTGCCCTCAACCTCAAAATTTCAAGTCTGAGGTTGGGGGCAGTTCTTTTAACCGAATTTTTCACCACGCCAGCAGCAGTTCAAAAGTGCCGTTCTTCAACAAAATATAAAGCCCCAGCCCGATGAAGACAATGGGGATCATCACATCCTTATATTTTTCAAGAAACACCTTAATCAGAGGATACTGGCCTATTTTCATTCCCAGAAAACACCATACGCCAATCAAAACCACAAAAATCGTGATAATTATTACGATTTCCCCAGCACCCAGATTTGTGAACAAGGGTATATAGACACTCACATTGTCTGCCCCGTTTGCCAGAGTTAAAAAGTAAACGTACAGAATATCTGCCGGAAATATTTTCTCAAGAAACTGTCTTAACCTTCCGGGCTCCCTCTGCGCTTTGTCTGTCTGCTCGCTTTGATCACGCCCTTTATTTCTAAGCTGCCGCACTGCGCTCAGCCCAAGTAAAATCGGAATTAAGCCAAACATGCCGATATACGCATGAGGCACAAAAGAAATACTGTAGCCAAATAAAAGGCTGAAAAAGGTCAGTGTCAGAACTGCCAGATACTGGCCAAGGATAATTCTCCACTTATCCGCCGCTGTCTCTGCCCTTGAAAAAAGCAGGGTCAGAATTAAAATATCATCAATATTTGTCCCTGCAAAGGACAACAGCGCAGTGATAACAATGGGCATATTTTCCTCCCTAATCCATAATAACTTTTACTCCACTATTTTATCCTTTTTCATCTGTAAAAGAAAGAGTTAAATGGCATTATGTGACTTCAAAACGATCTGTTTATGTTATAATCATATTATTTCAATCTGTCTGTTCGACAAAAGGGAGGCGCATCTTGGCGATTATAGGTATTGATTTAGGGACGACAAACAGTCTTGTCACCGTGTGGAAAAATGGACAAAGTATATTGATTCCAAACGCTTTCGGCCATTTTCTGACACCAAGCGTAGTCAGCATTGACCATGAAACTATTTATGTGGGCGAGATTGCAAAGGAACGCCTGATCACCCATCCAAAGGAAACGGCCGGTATTTTTAAACGTTTTATGGGCTCAGACAAAATCTATACCCTGGGAAAACGGCGTTTCAGACCAGAAGAGCTCTCGGCCTTTATTCTTAAAAAGCTGAAGGAAGACGCAGAAGCTTTTTTAAGGGAGCCGGTGGCGGAAGCCGTCGTCAGTGTCCCCGCTTACTTTAACGACGCTCAGCGCTCTGCCACAAAGCGGGCTGGAGATCTGGCTGGCCTGAAGGTGGAACGGCTGGTTAATGAGCCCTCGGCTGCCGCTCTTGCCTGCCAGCTGATGAATGCCGAGGAGGACGCAAATCTTCTTGTTTTTGATTTTGGCGGCGGTACCCTGGATGTGTCCCTTGTCGAGTGCTTTGACAATGTTATCAACGTCCTGGCGGTCAGCGGCGATAATCGTCTTGGGGGCAGTGATTTTGACCGGCTGCTGGCCCGTTATTTCTGTCAGGAAAAAAGCCTTGATTTTGAGACACTCAGCGAAAACACCAAAGGTGTGCTCCTTCAGAGTGCGGAAAAATGTAAATTTGACCTCACCGACGCCGAAACGGCAAAGATGACGGTTTCCATCGAGGGACTTCACGACACACTTCCAATCAGCCGTGAACAGTTTATTGAAATTGCCGCGCCGCTTTTCACACGCCTTACAGAGCCCATAAAAAAAGTACTCACTGACGGTGAGCTCTCCCTCGATGAAATTGACCAGGTTGTTCTGGTTGGCGGCTCCTGTAAGATGCCTGTGGTCAAGCTCTATGTAAATTATGTCCTCGGCAAAGAGGCGGACAGTATTGGCTCGCCAGATACCATTGTGGCTTTGGGGGTCGGTGCTTATGCCGGTATCAAGGCGCGCCATCAGGATATTCGGGATATTCTCCTGACAGATATCTGTCCTTTTTCCCTCGGCGTTAATATTGTTAACCCCCTGGAGCGCTCCAGAGATTTAATGTCTGTCCTCATTGAACGCAACACAACGCTTCCTGCCAGCCGAACGGGTATCTACTGCACAGCCAGCGATTTTCAGTCAAAAATAGAACTTAAAGTCTACCAGGGCGAAGGGCACTACGCAGATGAAAATAATTTTCTCGGCAGGCTTGATCTGCCCGTGCCCAGAAAGCCAAAGGGCCATGAGGCCGTTGATGTGCGTTTCACCTATGATATCAACGGCATTTTGGAAGTGGAAGCCACTGTCCTCTCAACCAAAAACACCAAAAGCCTCCTGCTCATCAGCGGTTCCAACACCATGGATAAACATGAAATCGAAAAAAAGGTTGCGGACCTGAAAAAATATAAAATTCATCCAAAGGATAAAGATGAAAACAGGCTTTTGCTCGCCAGGGGCGACCGACTGTTTGCCCAGACAGTGGGTGAACTCAGAAAAGCCGTGGAATTTGAGCTTTTCCTGTTTTCCCGCGCTCTGGAAAGTCAGAAAGTGCACGCAATATCAAAGGCCCGGGAACGCTTTTCCTATTTTCTTGATCAGGTTAGCTGGGAGCTTGAAAATGGCAGCTTTGGGCCGTCACTCACAAACCCGGATAAAAACTGGTATCTGACATTCAAGACTGAGGATACAGGCGACGAGACAGACATCCCTACAGAAGAGGACTTGAAAAACCTGTTCCTGAACTGGCAGTTGAACCGAAAAAAGAGGGACAACTAAATGGACATCTGGAAAATACTTGACATCGACCCAACCCGGGATCTCAAAGCCATCAAAAAAGCCTATGCCCGTCTGTCAGTAAAATATCATCCTGAGGAGCATCCTGAGGAATTCAGACAGCTCAACGACGCATACAAGGCAGCGGTTAAATACGCAAAGGGCAATCTTATGGCACAGACCATCCCCGTGCTGTCACCAGCGGTTGTCTCCCCTGTCTCTGAAAAAGAAAAGAACACTTCCAGCCAGGCTCCAGAGGAAGATATGCCTGATTTTGAACTGCTGATTGAGCAGGGTCAGAAAAAGGCTCAGGAAGAAAGCCGCTGTGAAATCGATGCGGGCCTTTCCTGTGTGAAAAATCTCTGTTTGAAAACAAAAAAACAGCGCTTAAAAACGCTCAATTTATTTTTACAGTCCGATTTTTTTGCCGAATTTCACCAGGACCCTTATTTTATCAGTCAGTTTATCCATATTTTGAAAAGATGCCCCATGGATTCCACAGTAAACCATCTGATCAAAGGCGGTTACACATCCGCCTTTTTTACTGCTGACGGCGAATTATCCTGCCAGTCTCTATTCGACTTTTTGGATAAACGTATCAAGCATGACAGCCGGGTACGCTCTTTTATCACCTTTGGAATCGTCCTTATTGCACTCGGGGCAATGATGGTTTATCATTTCACCCAATCCGCCCGTGATGCTGAAAAATACAGCGCCGCAAACGTCGAAGCCTATCTGGAGGATTTATATCAGATTGATTTAACCGTGGATGAGCCCAAGAGCGTTAATCCTGAAAAGGACCCAACCCGAAGCCTTTATCCTGATGGCCGGCTGTATACGGTCAAAACGGCTGACCAGAGTCTTCAGGACGCCACTGGCTTTGAAGCGCTCTGGAAAAATAACAATCCTGAAATTGATCTTCTGTCCGATACCTATGCCCGGGAAACCTCTGATTATTTCGCTGCCCAGTGCAGCATTGACCCCAAGGGACAGTGGGCCATGCTAGACACCAGCTTTACCAACCTGTGCCACCTTTATTACAGCCCTTCTGAAGGAAAGGAGGCTTTTGTTGAAAAATTCGAGCAGTATTATAACGCGGTTCAGACGAGCCATTACCTGAGCCAGACCGGGCAGATGACAGTCCGCATTCAGGCGTCTGGCAGCTTTAGCGCCTCATTGCCATTAACAGTGGATATCATTAAAAACGTTCCTCTGGACAGAGACGCCTTTCAAGCCGATTTCTCAGCCTATTGGGATGAGGATCCCTCGAAAAATCAGCTGGCTTATCAGCTTCTTAATCCTTAAAATTAATCCACCCATTAAAGGAATATCGTTCAAGCCTTTTTTCTTTTTAACGTGTAAAATGAATTTCAGCAACCAAAAAAGGAGACTGAAAATGAACTTGGAAAATGAAAAAAGTGTCATGATTATTGATGAAGCGCTCCCCTTTGGCACCACCGCCAATACCGCCGCTATCCTGGGTATTACGCTCGGCAAAAAAAGGCCGGACATTGTGGGCTGTGATGTAACAGACCAAAACGGAAACGTGCACCTCGGCATTATCGCCTTCCCCATTCCTGTTTTGAAGGGAACTAAAGACAGCATCCGGGAAATCCGCCAAAGGCTCTACACATCCGATTTCAGCGATGTGACCGTTGTGGATTTTTCAGATTTAGCGCAGGGCTGTAATGATTACGAGGAATTTATTGACCTCATGGCAGGCGCGCCGGAGGCTGATCTTCAGTATATGGGCGTTGCCATCTGCGGCTCCAAAAAGAAAGTGAATAAGCTTACTGGCAGCATGCCGCTTTTAAGATAAATATAATGGCCCTATGGATGAGAAGCCTGTCCAAAGGGTCATTATTTGAAAGCTCACTTTTAAACCCGCATCAATAAAGCGGATCTTCAGTCATTTACCATTTTTTAATAATGGCGTTTACCGGGCAGTGGTGATAGCAGTTGCCGCACTCATCGCACCGGTTTCCGTTAATTTTATAGGGTTCACCTTCCTCAACGGCGTCAAAATAACAGAGTTCCGTGCATTTTCCACAGGAGATGCAGGCGTCTGTTATGGTCAGGCCGGGCTTTTCAAAGGACATGCCGCCATAGGCAAAACGCTCACGCTCCAGCTTATGATCCCGCTTTTCTTTTGCGTAATCAAAGTCATAGCGTTCTCCCCAGGCCCGATAGAGCACAAAAATGCGTGTCCTGGGATATTTTTGGATGTCATAGACCGCCACGTTAAAATCCCGGCTTCCCCTGGCCTTTTCCTCCACCTCATCCATTGTGAGCTCCCGCACGTCCCCGGTGATCCGCATGGTATAGCCCGGCACAAAGGAGGGCAGATTGTTTTCATCATGGCTCACCTGACTGCTGGGGTACATGCCACACACACTGACCTTGCCCGTCTGCTTCAGCTCTCTGTAAAATGGCTTAACGTCCATGGTTCGAAAGTACAGCCCATCTTCATCAAAGGCGAAAAAATGGGCGATCCGCGATTCCACATAACCGTTCTCCGCCAGGGTTGAAAAAGTCACACAGCCAATCTGATCAAAATTTTCATATATTTCTTTTATCGTCATCATTTCTTTTCTCCATTTCTCTAAAACGTCCTGCAATATAAGCTGCGGTCTCCCTCATCAGGTCAAAACCAAACATCTCGGTATTGTCCTCTGACGCGTTGGAGACAGCGTTCACATCAATAATATAAAAATCCCTTTCTGTTTCAATAATATCAAGGCTGCCGAACTCAATGTCCAGAAGCGCCATTGCCCTTACGGCTGTCTGCCTGAGCTTTTCGGGGCAGTCTGCATAGTGGGCGTAGACAGATCCCAGGTGATAGGCTGACAATCCATCCGATGTCACACTGCGCTTTAAAATGAGACGGCATTCTCCGCCAATCACCTCGACCCGTGTGATATAACCATAAACAGGACGGATGTATTCCTCCGCAATCATGCTGATCGCCGGCATCTCCGACAGAGTCTCTGCCATCGTTTCGGCCTCGCTGATGATGGCTGTGCAGTTGGTCCTTCCTCCGCAGTCTGGCTTGATGACGCAGGGATAGCTTAGCCTTCCCGGGTCAATCTCATCGGGCAGAAACACGCCGTAGACCTCTGGAACCGCAATGCCCTTCTCCCTGAGAAGGGCTGTACTGAGGGCTTTGCTGGTTTCATAAAAATGCGCCCTGGGCGGATTGAGTATCGGAATACCTTTACGCTCTGCCTGCTTTATAACCCCCGGCATGCGCTCAAGCGATTTGTGATGCCCTCTGAACTGCGCGCTGGCAAATATCCGGCTGACAAGCAGATCACAGCCGTTAACCCGATCAAAGGCATGGTCATCTTCAAGGCTGATGAGACAGGCCTCAATTCCAAAGGACTGGATTTCTTCAAGGAGCTTATAGCTTGACCATTCCTCTGACTCGTATAAAATCCCAACCATTTTCTATTCCTCCCTTCTCAGAAATGCAGCCAGCTTCTTTGTCTCAGGCGACTCAAGCAGCCCTGCAGGCCCATGCTCAACGATTTCTCCCTCGTCCATGAACACAAAATAGTCGGCAAACTTTTTGAGAAAGTCAATCTCATGCGTGACAAAAATACAGTCTTTTCCCAGATGCTTAAGCTCAGTGATGGCCTCCAGAACCTCGCCAGTCAGAATCGGGTCAAGGGCTGCTGTTGGTTCATCCAGAAACAGAAGCTCTGGCTCTGTGCACAGCGCTCTGGCAATGGACGCCCTCTGGGCCTGGCCACCGGACACATGGCGGGGCAGCTTATCAGCCTGCTCCGTGAGATGAAACTGGTCAAGGAGCCCGCTGGCCTTAAGCTCAGCCGCATCTGGGCTCACACGCTTAATCGTTTCAAGGATCAGCAGAATATTTTTCCTGAGGGTCAGATGGGGAAAAAGGCTGTGCTTTTGAAACACAACACCGATCTCTCGCTGGTATGCCTGAACGGTTTCCCGGTTAACCACTGTATCATTCACCTTGATGGTTCCCTCCTCTGGAAACTCGATCCCTGCCAGCTGGCGCAGCAGGGTTGATTTGCCGCAGCCCGAAGCGCCCATAATACCAACGGCCTTTTTATCTTCAATTAGAAGATTCAAATTTTTTAATACACAGGTGTCATACTTCTTTGTAACCTGTTGCAGCTCTATTCTCACTGTGAAAGCCTCCTTCCAATAACCTGAGCCAAAAGCGACAGCGGGATTGTCACAGCCAGATACGCGATCCACATTACCAGATAGCCCTCTACCGAAGCCCAGTTTTTGGCTGCGATCACGGTGATCACATAGGCGATTTCCGGAAAGGAAACGACCTTCAGCAGCGCAGAACCCTTAATGATCCCTGAGAGGTGATTGATGAACGCCGGCAGCAGAGGCTTTACCATCTGAGGCAGAATGACATAAAAATATTTCTGAAAACCTGTGAAATGGTAGAGCTGCATGACGATATACTGGTCCTCATCAATCACCTCCGCTGCGCTCTGGTAGGAGTTGGCCACATAGGGGGCTGTGTACAGGGTTAAGGCCGCAATGCCAAGCACAAACTTGTTGCTCACATGCACAGCCTCTCCCAGCACATAGACCGCCAGAAAAACCATGACCAAAAGCGGCGTTCCCATGATGATCTCTCTGAAAACAACCGCGATCCCTTTGATAAAAGGAATGCGGCTTTTCATCATCAGGTAAATAACAAATCCAAGCACAGCGCTCAGAACCAGGGTGATGGCGCTTACCAGCAGCGTATAGCCTACGCCGCTCAGAAGTAAAGGCCACTGGTCAAGAATCAGGTGGTACCGCGGGTGATCGGTGGTATGGCCCAGAACATAAAGGATCAAAAGAAAAAACAGAACGCCTGCCGCCAGGTATTGAAGCGGCCTGCTGTACTTTCTTACCATAATCCGCACGTCCTTCCTATTGCTTTGGCGGATAAATGATAAAATCAAGGCCAAGGCTGTCATCCTTCAAATAATTATGGATCGCCTCATCGTATTTATCGCCGGCTGTCTTGTAGAATCCGCCGTCCTCATACATGGTTTTTACAAAAGCGTTGGCCTGGTCCAGCAGCTCGGTATTGCCCTTTTTAACCGCCATTGCGGACTGGCTGTATTCTTTAATGCCCCAGTAAATTTCTGTGGTATCCGGATAAGCATCATGATTACCGATGATCGTGTTTGCTCCCACAAACACATCTGCGGTTCCGTTGTTTATCTCCATTAAACCGCTGGCCACATCTGTGATCTCCTCAACCGGGATACCATAGCTCTGGGGAACTGACACGGAGATCGTGCCTGCCAGCCCGACATATCTGGCGCCCTTAATGGCAAAGAATTCCTCCGGCTTCATTTCATCTGTAATATCGTTCCGCTCTGCAAAATCTTTGCCCACCAGCGCCAGAGTCCGCCCATACAGATAAGGCTCTGAAAAATCAACCACTTCTTTTCGCTCCTCATTGACTGTCATGTCACAGATGATAATGTCAGCTTCTCCCATTTCCAGCGCTGGAATAAGCATGGAAAAATCTGTATTGATTATCTCGACCTCTCGTCCGAGGTAATCGCCAAAGGCTTTGGCGATATCCACCTCGATCCCTTTGGGATTGCCATTTTCATCCATCTCTGTAAAAGGCGGAAATTTCAGGTCCATGGCAACCTTAAGCGGAGCTTCTCCGCTCTGGGCGCTGCCTCCCTGGCCGGAACAGCCGGCCAAAATCAAAACCGCCATCAAAATACTCACAAACACACCTGTTATCTTTTTCATTGTCTTACTCCTTACTTTTTTTATTCTCTGAGCACGCTAGAGACGCTACAGCCTCAGCGTCACTCCCCCTGTCGTTTTTGAGCTCCAGGAGCACCTTCCCAATATCACCGTCGATACAGACAGACTGCTTCGCAATATCCTGTGGACATACTGCCTCTCCCAGATTGATACAAGCGAAAGCGGCCCTTGGATTTTCAGCAGTCATCTGCCAAAATGGATATTTAATGATCACCGGTGTCTTTCCGCCTACCCCGAGCTCCAAAAGCAAAAGCCTCGAGCTTTTATGTCGGCGGAAGAAATCCTCATATCGGCTGTGCGCCGCATACCAGCCCTCATCCTGGACAAAGTTATTGTCGCAGCGGAGATTCATTGTCATCGGCGCGCCGCATACCGGGCAATGCGGTAAAAATGCTGATGGAATCCGCCGGTCCTTCTGCGATGTGACCATTCTCCTGACTGCGGCCTCATTGTCCCATGTTTTATCACAGCAGGGCCTTGAACACTGCCACAGACCATAGTCCCCCTGCGTATAAAACAGCCTTTTCTTATCAAAGCCTGACAGCTGGAACTGATGGTCAACATTGGTCGTAAGCACAAAATAATCCTTATGTCCGACAAGCCCAAGGAGTATTTCATAGGGCTTGCGGTCATTCTCTTCGTAGCGGTTATGGTAGATATACCGGCTCCAGTAGCCCCAGTGCTCCTCCGGCGTGTCGTAGGGATAAAAGCCTGCCGAATACATATCCGGAAAATGGTAAGCCCTGATAAAATCCGGAAAAAGCCATTTAAAGCGATCACCAGAATAGGTCATGCCCGCGGAGGACGACAAGCCGGCCCCAGCGCCGATCAATACCGCCTCCGCTGTTTCAATGGCTTTTTTCAGCCATCGGATCTTTCGGCCTATACCGTCTTCTTTTGTCATCATATTTTTAAAAGACAACCGGCTCACCTCGATTCGTGGTTCATAATTTCTTTTCACACTTCTATCATAAAACAGCGCGTGCCAGCTGTGAAGAAGGCACAATATTGTGGGGTAGTTTCCAAATGGAAACTATTGGGATTTTACAGGCTTTTTACTTTAAACTTTCCTTAAGACTCTTCTTGAAAAGCGCCATTAAAAAAAGGCCTTTCATGATCCTCATCCAATCATGAAAGGCCTTTTGCCCAGAGTACCGTACATTCTCACAGCGTGTCAAAAATCCGGACAATTTCTTTTGCTACCACGTCCACAAGCTTAAACTGCTCAGGCGTTAAGTCTTTTGTCGAAACCACGCTGTCCTTCAGCGCTGTCTTTTTTTCCAGAAGCGTCTCCACATCGACCATTCCTGCTACCGGACCGCTGTATTTTTCAATGGCGCGTCTGGCACAGCACAGGCTGCAGCCATCCACTGATATGGTTGGATGGTTTTGAGCAAATGCCCGTTCCTGCTCACCGCCTGCAATAAACAGCGGCAGGCACAGGGTGCTGACTTCTCCAGGCCTCAGCTCCTCCATCATCTTGCGGACTGCCAGCCGTGAAAGGGTTCCGCCCAGACATTCCTCACCACTGCACGCGATAATCCCAATATTCTGTTCGCCCATTGCCTACTCTCCTTCCAGCACTGCTTTTGCTTCTTCTGCCATAACCACGGCCAGCTCATCGGCAAATCGCCAGCCGTCCTCTGTCAGGCGGGTTCCATTGCCGTGTTCCTCACCCCGGTGCGGTTTCATAAAATCAATCACACGGTGCTTATTACAGATGTTTCCTCCTGCGGCCTCCACACTTTTCTGCGCGCAGCATTTGGCACAGCCATCGATGGTGATACAGGGCTGTCCTTCTATTTTCGTAACAATTTCATCATCACCGGTGACAATGTGGGCCAGACACAGGCTCTCGGTTGTCTCGGGCAGCAGCTCACCCGTCACCCTCAAGGCTGATTCACGGGCAATCAGCCCAAGCACCTTTCCAATACCGCTGCATGGAATAACCTTTACCTTAGATTTCAATTTCTTCCACCTTCCTCTTCATGATTTCATAATACGCCTCATCACGGATAAGCATTTCGGTGTCCTCCTCCCATTGCTCCAGCCTTATCTCCGCGATCCAGCCCGCTTCATAAGGGCTTTCGTTGACAAGCTCAGGGGCTTCCTCCAGGGCTGTATTGATGGCTGTAACCACACCGCTGACCGGTGAAACCAGCTCAAAAATTGATTTCCCGGATTCTACTGAGCCCACATCGTCAAACTGTGCAAGCTCCCGTCCAACCTCTGGAAAATCAATAAACAAAATATCGGACAGGTTCTGCTGGACAAAATCCGTTACACCTACACGGGCGATCCCGTTTTTCACAAACGCCCAGCAGTCATTCTCATTGAAGTAATAATCGCTCTCAGGGACTTTGAAAATAAATTTCCCCTTGGAAAAAGACCTGTAACGGATGGGATTTGGCATCTCAAAGACAGAGGCTTCACCCTCATCGGGCTTTGACTCAAAACCTTCGGCGAGGGCATTAACAAAGTCCTCGATGGATTCATCCATTTCCAGATAATCGGTTAACGGGAGGCCCCTTTCTCTGGCGCTCTCACTCACATTGATCCGTTCAGATACCTTTAAATTTTTTTCGGCAGCCAGTTTGCTGGCACACTTCGTATTACAGCCGTCAATGACCAACAGCGGCTTTTCAGCCAGTGCCTTTCTGTATCGTTTCTCTGCGGCGTGGTACAGCACCGGGCAGATCATCTCATGATCGCCATTTTCCAAAAGCTTAAGGGCGACTTCGCGGGTCAGCGAGCCAACGAATTTATCCAGCCCGTTACAGGGAAGCACGCAAAAATCCTTCTTCATGATTTTTTATCCTCTCTCCGCATTGCTTTGATGGCCTGGGTTGTCGCTGCTTTATCTGGAAATGTGATGGCCTCCGGACCGCAGGTCTTTCCGCAGGCACGGCAAAAAACCACGCAGTTTACCGGATTTTTTACCACCAGCTGATGCACGCTGCCCTCCTGCACTTCAAATACCCGGTGCGGACAGAAATCCACGCAGTCCATACAATCGTTGCATTTGCTGTAATCAATGCGGGGTGACCAGTCAATCCGGTTTCTTTCCACGCCCATAAATGTTGTGTCACTCATACTTAAACCTCCAGTCCCATAGCTTCAAGGGCTTTTTCAACCTTTTCAAAAGCCTGCTCGTTTGTCATATCCCGTATATCCAGCATAACCGCATCCTTTTCAATATCCATCCCAGCCTCCCTAAAGGCATCCTTAAACATTTTCCGCTGCATATTCGGCGCACAGGCGCCAATTATAAGTTTTCGATGTGTTTTTAAAAAATCTGCCCAAAAACGGTCCCCATCCTCCTCACACAGCTGCGGATGAATGACGGCATACTCCACTGGCAGCTCCACGCGCACCTGATTGATAAAATCCCATATATCCATCGCCTGAAATCCCGGACATTTTCCCGTACACACACACATTATAAAACCCGGCAATTCTCCATTCACATTAGCACCTCTTTATATAATTATTTAATTATATATTTATAATATTACGCTTTCAGGTGAATGTCAAGACATTTTATATCGGGAAACCGGCAGTTCCTTTTTATTAATCCACAGGGTCCCTTGTTTTTTAGCCGTACATCCTATATAATCATTATATAATAGATCAATTATATCATTATAGAAAAGAGGCTTAATATGGATATTGAAGCGTTATCCGTCAAAATATTAAAAGCGATGGGCCACCCCATCCGCTTAAAAATCGTTAAATTTTTGCTGGACAGGCCCCACTGTGTCTGTGAGCTGAAAGAGAACCTTGAGTTCAGCCAGCCCAATCTTTCCCAGCACCTGAAAATACTGAAGGAAGCTGGCATTATCGAGAGCGAAAAGGTTGGCGTCCAGACACACTATCACGTCGCCTTAAAAAGCGCCGCTGCCCTCATTGCCGCGGCAGAAGCCATGGGCCGGGAATATCTGAGCCAGTTTAAATAAATAAAAAACGCAGCGGGTACCTGTCACTGGGTATCCGCCGCGTTTTTTTAATTTACATTTTTTCATCCATTAAATCCCCGATATACACACCTGGCGTTTCAGCTCATCCGAATAAAACACACAGACTCTTTCCTGATAGAGTTGTGTGAGAGCTGGCTCTGTGAGGATATCCTCAGGCACTCCGCAGTGCAGTTTTCCCTGCCGGTCTAACAGGGCAACAAAACCACCGGTATAAAACACCTGGTCGGGATTGTGCGTTGTCATGATAATACCAAATCCATTTTCAGCCAATTTTTTGACAAGGCGCATGGTCTTAATCTGGTTGCCAAAGTCCAGATGGGCTGTCGGCTCATCCAGAAGGATAAAATCCGGCTCCTGCACAATGGCTCTGGCAATGGTTACAAGCTGTCTCTCTCCGCCGCTGATCTGTGTATAGGGCTTTTCAATAAGATGCTTTATGCCTACCATATCCAGCGCCCGCTCCACCTGCTCGTAGTCGGCGTCGCCCGGTGAACGCATTTTTCCCAGATAAGGGGTGCGCCCCATGACTACAAACTCTCTGACGGTGTACTCGTAGGTGGGAATATGAATTTGCGGCACATAGCCAATTCTCTGTGCCACTTTTTTTGGCGGCATTTTATCGACGGCTTCCCCGTTCAGCCGAATTTTTCCCTTCTGCGGTGTCATCAGGTTTCCAATGCAGTTCAGCAATGTCGATTTTCCCGCTCCGTTTGGCCCTAAAACAGATAATATCTGACCTTTTTCAAGTTCGAAATTCACCTGATCAAAGATAACGCGGCTGTTTAAATATTTAAAACTAAGATTATTGACTTCCAGCTTCATGAGAGGTTCATCCTTTGCTTCTTAAGCAGATAAAAATAAAAGGGCGCGCCGATCAGTCCGGTTAAAATGCTCAGGGGCAGCTCGGCGCTTGTGAGTGTCCGGGCAATGGTATCCACCACCAGCAGAAAAATCCCGCCGACTACAAAAGAGACTGGCAGCAGTTTCATATTATCTGGCCCTACCAAAAGCCTGCCGAGATGCGGCACAATCAGCCCGACCCAGCCAATGGTCCCACAGATACAGACGGAGCAGGCTGTCAGCAGTGTCGCACAGACAATCACGATCATCCGTGTTGTTTTGATGGTGATCCCAAGACTTTTGGCCTCTGTCTCTCCGAGGGACAGCACGTTAATCCGCCACCGCATGGCCATCAATACCACTGTGGAGATAAGCACCGCAGGGCAGATCATCAGAAGACTGTTTGGCAGTACCTTTGCAATGCTGCCCATCTGCCAGTAGGTAATCTCTGCCAGCTGCGTCTCGGGGTCAGCAATATACTTGATGATCCCCATAATGGAGTTCATAAGCCCTGTAACAATGATACCAGCCAGCACCAGCATCATATTGGAATTGTTTTTGATGACTCTGGGGATGGCGGTTGTGATCATGACTGCGATAATGCCCCCGATAAAAGCGCCAACCTGCACACCAAAGGTACCGACACTGAAGAGAATGGCAAGGGCCGCGCCAATACAGGCCCCAGAGGATACCCCCAGCAAATCCGGCGCCACCAGAGGATTTTGAAAAACGCCCTGATAAACCGCGCCAGATAAAGCCAGAGAGCCGCCAACCAGTACCGCTGCTGCAACACGCGGCAGACGAAGGGTCATGACCACGCTCTCTGTATTGGCGTCCCAGCTTCCCGAAACCGGAAAAACTCTGGATAAAAGCACTTTGACCACATCGGGAAAGGGTATCCAGTAACGCCCCAGGCACAAGGCCAGAATCCCGGCCAAAACCAAAACGAGGATCAGTCCAGCGAAAACAGCATCGTATTTCTGGTTGATTTTCTTTTTAAGTCCCGCTGTATCCATATTCTCTCCTCTTCAAGCTTTACTGGTTTGCTTTCACATTATAAATGGTGTCGATCTCTTCGTCGGTTAAATCGTGATTAAAAAACTTCTTGTAGAAATCTTTAATGTCGCTCCGGATATCATAATCCGAAAAGATTTCAGGCTGCTGGATGCTGCCCATCCACTTGAGCATCAGCGGTGTCTCCACACAGGGGGCATCCCAGCGCAGCGTTCCTACCGGGGTTTTGTAAACACGGTGGTTTTTGACTGCGTCAATATTACTCCAGTCCTGGCCTTCAATTTTATTTTCATATAAATCCTCTGGCATGGTGTCGTCAAAATTTGAGAGGTAGATGATCTCAGGGTTCCATTCCATGATCTGCTCCATATTAACCTCTGCCCACTTTTTCTCTAAGCCGGCGGCAACATTGCGCCCACCTGTCAGTTCAAGGAGGTAGTTGTTAATATTTTTGGACCCTGCGACGCTCAGCTTTTTATTCTGCAGATAGAGAACGCTCTTTTGGTCTGCCGCGGCAACTTGATCTTTTTTGTTAATAAAGTATGTCTCGGTATCATTGTGGTAATCAATGAGCTCCTGGGTAAAATCCTCCTTGTTCAGAACCCTGCCCACCAGTGTTAAATCTTTTTTGAGGTTCTCAAGGTTTTCGGCGTAGTTCAGCATCACAGGGGTAATGCCAACAGCCTTCAGCTTTTCGGCCTCAGCCTCCTGGTCATTCCAGATAAATGCCACCTCTGGTGAAAGCTTCATAAGCTCTTCGATGTTAATGGAAAAATCCTGAGAGATTTCTCCTGTGGAAATATCCGCAAATTCCGGCGCCAGCTTAGTCATAAAGCTCTTTTTATACTGGGCCATCGCGCTGGGGTTAATGGACACAATCCGGTCGCTTCCCCCGTCAATCGTCCACACTGCCGATGCCCACGGAATCGGGGTAATGGCCACCTTAGTGATCTTTTCCGGCAGCTCTACCTGATTACCGCCTTCATCAGTTATGACACGCGCCTCCACTTTGGCGGCATTTTCTGCGGTATTTCCGCTGCTGGCGCAGCCTCCAAAAATCAAACTGACAGCCAGGCACAGGCCTGCTGCTTTTAACCATGTTTTTTTCATTTTAAACTCCTTTATTTTAGATTACATAAAAAACTGTTTTAAATACTGGTGTCCTTTTCGGCCAATGATACAATAGTCCCGTTTCACATAACGGTTTCCGCTAAGTGCGGGAAAGGGTAAGGGAACCCTGACCGCTGCACCTTCAGGAAGATACTGAAAATACAGCGGATCTCCGATGACATAGTCCACTTCTTTATCCAAAGGCCACCCAAAAGAATAAGTCTCAGCTATGGTGCATTCAACATTAAATTCATTTCTCAGAACTACGCTTACCTGGCGGTTCAGCTCATGGCTGCCGATCATCACTGCGTTTCTTACCGGCTGCTCTAAAGGCGCCGGATCCTCGGTAATGCCCTGAAACGCGGTGTCTCCGGTGATGCTTTCCAGGTACTGGTAAGCTGTCCGAACGCCGCTCACGCTGACAGGCATCTGATAAAACCATGGCGTGCCATACTGCTTTTCCATCCATTTTGCCAGCTCAAGGCCTGCTTCTGAGATGACCCAGTTGGCCTTTGCTTTTGGCGCGTCTTTAAAGTCCGCGAGCGTTCCGCCGCCCAGCCAGTAAACAGCATAGCCCAATCGCTCCAGATCGTGCGCAATCGTCTCAAATTGCCGCTGGTTTCCAAAAAGAAAGGGCGTATATCCCACAAGATTAATGCGCTTTTCGGTGTATTCACAGCGCCGCATCTCCTGTCTTGAAACGGAGGACAGTGCTTGCCGTGTACCGTCTAGGGCATCTTGAAACCCATCGGTCTGTATGAATATTTTTTTCTTCAGCACTGGGAAAGAACTGTCGTCAAGACCTGTCATGGCAGTCAGCGGTGTGCCGGCAATGAATGCCGATTGCCTCTTTTCTTCCTGCATGACAGCCCCGATGCCCTTCTCAATGCTCTCAGCCGCACCCAATGTCACCTGAAGGTCATTCATCTTTGAATACCAGAAGGTCTTCCCGCTGAAATTGTCAATGGATTTGGGGCAGGAGGCACAGCCTGAGCCTGTTACCAGGCAGGTACAGAGCGCACGGTCCTTTTCAAAAGCCGTCATCGCACCGGTGTAATCTGCTGCCAGGGGCGGCGGTGGACAAAGGCGCGCATCCTTTCCAACCCAGTGGTTTTCCCGAGCCGTCTCAAAGCTCTGGAGTATTTCTTCAAGCCGCTCCACAGGCTTCCTCTTTCGTTTTTCCATGGGGCCTCGCCTGAAAACAGCGACCGGCACATGATGAGGGTTATCCGCTTCTGATATCAGGGCTTCAAAATCCGTCTGTGTGAGCAGATCTGGACAGGAGACATAGAGCACCACCCCTTTTGTCCCACTGGTCATGACAAGCTCCTCGATCATCCCACGAACCCTGGGTGCATAACTGCCAAGTGTGTACTCCAGTCTGGAAACAGGGCAGAGCCTCAGACGGCTGAGCGCTTCCTTCTCCATCGCTCTGAAATAAAGAATTCGGAGACAGGCCGGCGGCCCCACTGCCAGAACACGCACACCCTCGGTCTGGAAAAGAAGTCTGGACAACGCTTCATCTCCCATGCCTGGCTGCGCCTTCTCAACAGCTGCTGCGCCCATGACGGTCCTCCTTCTCAAGCTGATAGAGAGTCTCACCCAGGTTATCCATATCCGCGTCGGCAAGCGGCTTCGGGCATATCCCCCCTGTCTGGCTGGCTATGGCTTTGGCCAATGTCATAAAGCTTTTTTGCAGCGCCTCACCCTCTCGCTGTTCAAAAACAGTTGTCCTCCGATAGTCCGCAAGACGAAGCGTGTCACTTTGGCAGACAGAAGCCGTAATCGGGCTGCCTGTCTTGCCGCCAAAGCACTCAACAACCTGGTGATCCGTACCGGGACGTGCCCGATTGTGGATCAGTCCTCCAAACAACGGCTGTGTCCCTTCAGAGTACCGGACAATGCTCTTCATGATATTATTGGCGGCGTAAAGCGACATCAGCTCAGAGGAGGTGACAATATATACCTGATCCACACACTTTTTTCTCATAGGCATTGAAAACCCACCGCAGACCACATCGCCCAGGACATCATAGGTGATTAAATCCCAGCCCGTTTCAAATATCCCAAGCTTTTCCAATGTCTCCAGAGTAGTGGCGATCCCCATTCCCGCACAGCCAATACCTGCCTCCGGCCCTCCGGCCTCTACACACGCCACACCCGTCTCACTCATAAACAGGATATCCTGAGCTGTCAGCTGTTCCCCCTTCTCATTCAGCCTTTGAATGACTGTGGGAATCCGCTTTTTCATCAGACACCGCGTTGAATCAGACTTAGGGTCACAGCCTATGTGCAGCACCCTTTTTCCCATTTTGGCGAAGGCGACGGATACATTGGCCGCAATGGTCGACTTGCCAATGCCGCCCTTTCCATAAAACGCAATTCTCTTACTGCTTTTTTCCATAATTTCTCCCATTAAAAAAACTCTTCTGACCGATTCATCAGAAGAGTTCCTCAACACAAGCAACACCCTCTCCCAATGATCCGTTAGGTTAGGTATAAACAAGAAATGTTGAAGTATCCTGACTTGGGTTCATTGCCAGCTGTAACAACTTCCCAGAGATTGCTCTCCAGTGTTGATAAAACTTACAGCGGCTCCCCCTTACAGTGGCGGCACCGTACCGGATTCTCACCGGTTTTCATGCAACAAGTCTTCTATGTAATTTTGCTATATTATATCACGATATCTGATAATTCACAACCACTGCAATTAACTCAATTTTTGATTGCCAGCTATCGTATTTTTTGATAGTATAATTAAAACAGAGGAAAGGAATCGTATCAAAATGATCTCTATGCAAAATATGAAATACATTGTCGAGATCGCAAAGCACCACTCGATCTCCGCTGCCGCCAAGTCGCTTTTTGTCTCACAGTCAACGCTCTCCACCGCGGTTCGTGAGGTAGAACAGCAGCTGGGCATCTCAATTTTCAAACGAAACAACCGTGGCATTGAGGTCACCTTTGAGGGACAGGACTTCTTAAACCACGCCAAGGATATTGTTGAGCAAAGCGAGTATCTTGAAAGGCGGTACAAGCATCGGAAAACAGTGCCCATGCGTTTTTCCGTTTCCACCCAGCGGCTTCCCTTCTCGATCATGTCTTTTATACAGATTATCGAGGATCTTGAGCTCAGGCATTATGACATTGCCATCCGCGAGTGCCCGACCCATGAGGTCATACACGATGTGGCGTCCAGGCGCAGTGAGCTTGGCATCCTGTGTATCAACGAGCATTATCTCAACACCATGCAAAAGCTCCTTGATTCCAGCAATTTGAGCTTTTATGAGCTGGGACAGCTCACCACCTATGTTTTCCTGCGGAAAAAACACCCCTTGAGCGGCAATACATCCCTGACGCTGGATATGCTCAGGGAGTACCCTTTTGTGACTTACGACCAGGGGGAGGACAGCATGATGCATTTCTCTGAGGAGATCCTGTTCAATGAAATCTGGGATAAAAATATCCATGTGATTGACCGCTGCTCCAAAATTGCCCTGGTCCGCGGCACAAACTGTTTCAGTATCGGTCCGGACCTGACCAACAGCGACGCTGACCGTATGCATTCCAACATGAGCGAAGTAAGGGCTATCCGTCTTTTGGATAATGACCAGCGGCTCCACGCCGGATATATTCTCAGAAACGAGCACAGCTTGAGCGCGATCGGCGAAAAATACATAAAAGTCCTGACTGAAAAAATAAAAGCCTTTGAGAAATGGGACTGAAAAAGCATAATAAAAAGCCGTATCTCTGTGGATACGGCTTTTGTAACCTTCTGCCAGGCGATTTTTTATGAAACCCGGCGGGCAATAACGGCTAAGCGGCCGTCATTGAGTCCGACATTAAAGATACAGGTGGACAGCGTGAGGATCTCGTCACCCGGCTGTACACTCACATTGCTTGCGACAATGCTCTGATTCTTTATGTTTTGATAGTAGCTCAGAAAGCTCTCGTCGTCGGCAAATTCCAGCTGTCTGTAATCATAATCCTGCTCAACCACCAGCACGGCAAAAATTTCCCACACGCCGTCACCGCCCAGCTCCGGCGGTCTTCTGTACACAATTTTATTGTGCTCTGTGATAAAATTGGGATCTTTATAGTAATAAAGCAGATCGTCAAACATAACGTGCACACCGCTGCGCATGGTGCTGTGCCCATAAATCAGAGAATTCTGGCTTTTAGGCTGCCATTTATAATTCATATCTAAAAAGGGCACGCCTCTTTCATCCGACTCTCCGTTAAATGAGGTGTACAGATATTTATCATTATCGGTTGTCTGTACCACAGGGGTGTCAATATTTGTCCCCTCAATGCTCAGCCAGCCAACGGTTTCGGGGTTCACCTCACGCAGCGCCGCCCAGTCAATGCTGTTATCTTCACGGTTTGTGACCTGCATTTTAAGGATCGGCGTATTGTTGGGGAAAAATTCTTTATAGAGCATCCATCCTGCCGCCCCCAGAAGGGAGAGAATAATCAGAATGATGACGATGTCTCCAACAATGCGCACCGCGCTTCTTTTTTTCTTCACTTTCTTTTTTGTCATATTTATGTTCTATAGCCTTCGGGTCTGCTGTCCTTGCACGTCCATATTTTAGTCCATTCAGATTTTTAAAACCCAAAGGCTTTCCACCTCCTTTTATTGTTATTCATTATATCAAATCTTTCTAAATTGATAAAGACTTAAATGATCACAAAAAGGATTTTATGCCTGTCTTAAAAAAGAATAAAGCTAAAATACGTCAGAGTTTCGGGGCCGTGGGTATAGCTCAGACCGGTTTTAATCACAATGTCCATTACGATGATCCCATACCCCTCCACCGAGGGAAAGAGCTTATCCGGATACCGGCAGGGCTCATGAGGGTAAGTACACCTGTCACAGACCAGACATCCCTCTGTCGATAAAACGAGACTGTCCGGACGATGTGTCCGAAACTGCTGCGCGACCCTGGATGTGACTGTCTCATGCCTGACGCGGGCCTCATGCCAGCCTCTCACATTATATCGCCCCTTCAAATCCGCGACAGTAGAAAAAATCATCACATTTTTATAGGAAAGGCATTTCATCACACAGCTTTCATAGTTTCCCACAGCCGGAGGGCACGCCCATGTCGCGTTAAATTGTCCGCAGCTGTTGCGCTGGCACAGGGTTCGTGTCTGGTCTGAAAAAAGCAGCTGGTCGGTCGTTGAAAAGGCGCATTCCTCTACGCCGATTTCCTGTGGTGATGGATGCATGAACACGCCCGGATGATTCACAATTTTTTCATCAGCATGAGATGCTGTTCTCAAATTATTCATTGCTACCTCAAATCTAAAATGGGGTTAAACGCCGGTGCAGTTCTTCGCAGCGGCGCGGGTCCCGGTCTCCAGCGTCTTCTTGCATTGGGCGCTGCAGAAATGGCAGAGCGCGTCTGGATTGCCCAGCTCCTTGGCCTTCTGTGGGCAATAGTACTGATCAAACTGCTGCTCCAGGAACTGGCCGTCGAAATGACTTCCTACGGGGTGGAGCGGTTTTTCTTCGATAAAAGCCAGATAAGTGCACGCAAGCCTGATCATGCTCTTCTGTAACGCTCCGCCAAGGGCATAATCCTCCAGGTATTGGTCAACCAGTCCTTTAAAGGCGTATAACCTCTTTTCACTGACGCTTTTCGCGGAGCCGTCATCCAGGACTGCAGTCTTCAGGCTGATCAGCGCCGTTACATTGTAAATGGTATTGAGCATGGTCTGATGGGCCAGAGTCCCTGGCCTGAACCTAACCTTCTGTACTTCCTCGCGCTGCTGCATCAAAACTTCCAGATCAAACATTTCTGCTTCCTCCTGAAGCTGAAGGACTAAATCATACTTTGTCATTTTTCTCCTTTCCCGCTCCTTTGACCACAAAAAAACCTTCCCTGATCCAGAGAAGGTAAAAAAGACACAAGACTGCCTGTGGTTTGTCCTATTACTCTAAATCGGAGCTTTAAGAACCTGCTTCTGAGTCGGTCTTCTGGCTCTGCAATATCATCCTTCTCCCTTCCCGCCGGCAGGCAGTGGTTACTGAGAGGCATTTTGCATTACAGCTGCGATTACAGCAAGGGAGTCACACCCTTTTCCCATTACACAGAACAGTTTCACTGTTAAATTTTCTTTATCATATCGCTTTCTGTTGTCTTTGTCAAGAAAAAGCGCCTGAGCACGCTACTTTAAGGCAAGGAGCTGCTGATCCAGCTTCTGCCCATGCTCGGCCGAGTCGGCGCTTACAAGTTCAAGCGTCAGATATTCGGGCGATACCCTCTGTATCAGCGCTTTCACCTCAGGATGCGTAAAGGGCAAATGGGCGTCAATCTTAAAAATATGCTCTGAACACTGCCAAAAGCGATCCCAGAAGGACTCCTTTAAATCTGGCGGATTCTGAACAATGCTCTGGACATACGCTCCTGTGAGTGACTGCTGGAGGTGCATTCCATAAATAGAATCACAAAGCGCTCCGTGGGCGTCAAGCATTTTGTTGATGTAATCAATACCTTCCATTTCTGTCCTCAGTTCTAAATTGGTATGCAGTAAATGGCCGGTATCGAACATGATCCCCTTTTTATCGGTATGTATTCCCCTCAGCAGCCGCTCCGTCATTTCCGGTCGGGTAAGGGTCAGGCCTGGCCACCAGAGGTTCTCGACCAGGAATTTAAATGTGTAATTTTTACCGTCCAAAAGCGTATTGATCACCTCACAGCTCGCGTCAATCACTGCCTCGTCGCTGTAATGAAATACATTGTGGTAGGTCTCTGTAAAACGGCAGTCCGAGACATGGAACACCACATACTCGGCGTTCAGCGCCTGCGCTGTTTCCAGCTCCTTTTCCAAACGGTTGAGGATACAGGATTTATCCCTTCCCTCATAGTATGTCTCCCAGTTTTCCGGTTGATCAAACTCCTTCAGCAGGGCTTCTTCGTCATTACGCCAAAGATCCATCCAACAGGGAAACATTCTCAGGTGCACCCCTACAACATCCTCCTGCGGTATTTTCTCAGGAAGGCGCTCGTTCCATAACACCTGAAGCTCCAGGCCGTCCAGCCCGCGGGACTTGTAAAAGTCTTTCAGGGCGTCCTGGTTTTCAAACCGGTCCATATCATGGTTGAACACGGTCATATTAATCAATTTTTTCATACTGGCTGCTCCGCTTTTCATATATTTTCAAGATTATGCAGTGTCTGATTTGTCTTTATCATAGCCCTCATCATTTATTTTGTCAATATAGAGTGGGTCGGCGTAAAAGCATTGACACCTGATTAAGAATATGATAAAGTTTTTATAGTTATACGACTGACGGAAGTGGAATAAACCACATGAAGTATAATAATCAAGAGCCGACCGTCTGGGCAAAAGAGTCCGGATCTGTCGGCTCTTTTTATATGACATGGAGGATGATAAAATGAAAGAACTGGAATTAAAGTATGGCTGTAATCCCAATCAGAAGCCTGCCCGCATTTTCATGAAGGATGGTGAGCTTCCGCTTCAGGTGTTAAACGGAAAGCCTGGCTTCATCAACCTGCTGGACGCCTTTAACAGCTGGCAGCTCGTCAGGGAATTAAAGGAAACCACAGGCCTGCCGAGCGCCACAAGCTTTAAACACGTCAGCCCTGCCGGCGCCGCTGTGTATGTTCCCCTGACCGACGTCGAAAAGAAAATGTACTTTATTGAGGACATGGAGCTCACCCCTGTCGCCACAGCCTATATCCGTGCAAGAGGCAGTGACCGCATGTCAAGCTACGGCGACTTTATCGCCCTGAGCGACGAATGTGACGCGGCCTGCGCCCGTTATATTTCGATGGAAGTCAGCGATGGTATCATCGCCCCTTCATTCTCAGAGGAGGCTTTAGCGCTGTTATCCGAAAAGAAAAAAGGAAATTATGTTATTCTCCAGATCGATGCCGATTATGAGCCCGCTCCACTGGAATATAAGGATGTTTTTGGCATAACCTTTGAACAGGCCAGAAACAATCAGGCCATCACCGAGGCGCTGTTTCAGAACATTCCAACCAAAAAACAGACGCTCAGCGCTTCGGACCGCGTCAATCTCCTGATCGCACTGGTCACCCTAAAATACACTCAGTCAAATTCTGTCTGCTATGTCAAGGATGGACAGGCCATTGGCATCGGCGCCGGCCAACAGTCCCGTGTCCACTGCACTCGTCTGGCAGGTAACAAAGCAGATAACTGGGCGCTGCGTCACCACGAAAAAGTGCTGAACCTCCCTTTTAAGGAAAATATGCAGCGGGCTAACCGGGACAATGCCATCGATGTCTATATTTCAGACGACGCTGAGGACATTTTGGCCGATGATGTATGGCCAGAGTTCTTTACAAGCAAACCCGAGCCCTTATCCCGTGAGGAAAAGAAAGCCTGGCTGTCCCAGATAAGCGGTGTCGCGCTGGGCAGTGATGCCTTTTTCCCCTTTGGCGATAATATTGAACGCGCGCACAAAAGCGGCGTCACCTGTATTGCCCAGTCCGGCGGCTCGATCAGAGATGACCTTGTCATTGAAGCCTGTGACAAATACAATATCGCCATGGTCATGACCGGAATCCGCTTATTCCATCATTAAACATTAAAGCCGGGCAGCGAGGCCTTTTCGGGGCTCGCCGCTCAGCTTTTTTCATGTTTTTTTGACTGAGAACAGCATTAACTGAAAGTCATTGCAGGAGGCTGCTTTTCCATAGTAATCACAAAATGAGCTGATCACGTTCATTCCTCTTTCATCCATTATTTTTTTCAGTTCTTCAATTGTATAGATTCTGAGCGGTGTCCCGTATTCAAACTCGGGTTTTGTAGCTACTTCTCCGTATACAAAATCCCAACTTCCAAAAATATAGATCCTTTTTTCTCTGTCCCACTCAAATTTTGATAAAGATACTGCTTTTTCTCCAATATCCCATGCTGTACATGGAAAATGATGGTCTGCATATTCTGCATTGGCTATTTCCATAAAATGCTTTCCGCCGGGTTTTAATGCCCTCGCAATCTGGTCGAAAATTTTATTGTTTTCCTGTTCATTTTCCAGATAACCAATGGCGCCATCGGCCAAATTCAGCACAACATCAAATTCACTTTCAAAATTTAATTCTCTTAAATCGGCCTGAATAAAGGCTGCATTTTCCAATGCTTCCTGTTTGGCGCTTTTTATGGCATCCTCCACATAGTCTTTAGTAATATCCACACCGACAACCTCATACCCTCTTCGAGCAAATTCCAATGAATGCCTGCCAAAGCCACAGGCCATATCAAGAATTTTTTCCGTACCGTTCAACTTTAAGGTTTTTATAATAAAATCAACTTCATCAGCTGTATTTTCTACCCACGACTGGTTTTTGATGTCCAGGCTCCATATTTCTTTATACCAGCTTTTTCCTAATGATTTTAAGATCGGATTCACTTTTTTCTCCTTTGCACGTAATTATTTTTACTCTCAAATTAATCATACTGTACAAATCAAGAAAATACTAGTCTTGTATTATAT
>OIET01000486.1_pt1 | contig 35049 bp, 20 predicted proteins | sample 1581871 | NCBI WGS metagenome assembly OIET01 (sample SAMN03279760, study PRJEB24777) | human gut metagenome | isolation source: fecal sample PR121 from 1 month old male Malay infant, vaginally delivered... | place: Singapore | collected 2005-09-16
AAACCCACCCCTCCTCTTCCCAAGACTTTCGACCTTATCGAATCCTTCATCTCAAGCGGGGGAATGGCTGCATTTTGGGGAGAAAAGCTTCTGATACGGCGCGGGTTGCTCGGAACGATAATCATGTTTTTGTATTTCATTGTATTTATATTAAATAATAAACATTTTTGCAGGTAATCACCTGATGCAGGCAGAAGCGATCCGTTTCCTTTCAAACGAAGTGCGGAAGGAGACGGATCACACTCGCCGGGGTCCGGGGGGGCGCTTGCCCCCCCGGGCAGGGTCAAGGGGCGGCAGCCCTTGCCGCCGGAGGCATCATCCCTACCCCGGCCACGGTTGCGCAAAGGCCCGGGGGGACGTACAAGCGAGCCATGCAATACAAAACAATACTCTTTGATCTGGACGGGACGCTGACGGACTCGGAGCCGGGGATCGTCAATTCGGTACGGTACGCGTTGCGGAGCTTCGGGATGGAAGCGGAACCGGCGACGCTGCGGTCGTTCATCGGGCCGCCGCTGTACGACTCGTTCCGGGGCACAATGGGCATGAGTGACGCGGATGCGAAACGCGCCGTGGACACCTACCGCGTGTATTTCCGCGATAAGGGGATTTTCGAGAACGCTCCGTATCCGGGGGTGCCTGAAATGCTTGAAGCCTTGCGCGCTGCGGGTAGGCGGCTCATCGTGGCGACCTCGAAACCGGAGGTGTTCGCCAAACGCATCGCGGAGCATTTCGGGTTTGCGGGGGCGCTGGAGGGCGTATACGGCGCGGATATGGAAGGGAAACGTTCCTCCAAAATCGACGTGATCCGCTATGCCATGCGGGAGCGGGGCATAACCCCGTCGAGTGCGGTCATGGTGGGCGATCGGAAGTACGACATCACGGGTGCGCGTGAGGCCGGGCTTGCGGACATAGGCGTGCTGTACGGCTACGGATCGCGGGAGGAACTCGTGGAGGCCGGTGCCACGCGGCTGGCGGCAAGCGTTGCGGATCTGCGGGAAATGCTGAGTTCTTCGGGCGGTTGAGGGCCTTGTGGCCGTTTTGCGTGGTGCCTATGGGCAGAGCGCAGGGCAGGAAAACTTCGCCATCCGTTCCGACAGTTTTCGTCTGTTGCACAAAAAAGCCATAGGGGCGTCATGAAGCCGTCGCGTTGTGGGGGATACATCCGAATCCACGGAACAACCCCCGCAAGTGAGGAACGGTATGAACACCTCTCAATTGGCTGCATTGCGATGGATGATGGAACGGGAACTTTCGGCGTTGCGGTCGCCCCGGATGTCTCCGGAGATTTCTCTCAAATGTCCCGATGAAAACGAACTGGCCTCGCGTCTGAGCGAGCGTGCGGTGGATGAGCGGCTGACCGCCCGGCGCGTCGAGCGTATCCGGGATCTGGAGAACGCCCTGCGGCGTATCGAGGTCATGGATTACGGCGTCTGTGAGGCGTGTGGGGAGCCCATACCGCTCCTGCGGCTCTTGGCGTCGCCTTCGGTACGGTACTGCGTGGCTTGCCAGCAGGAACTCGAAGAAGAGGAGCGGGCCGTGGTCGTCACCGGATCATTTGACGCTCCGCGTCCCCGGCGTACAATGCCGCCGCGTCCCGTCACCCCGCCTATGCCCTTTTTCCTGCCCCGGCGCAGACAGGCAAGCCATTGATTCGAGCAGGATCAATGGCTTTTTTTGAAGAAGTCTGGGCGAAGAGCGTGGACTGCGGCTTCACTCGGGGCCGTGGGATATGCCCATCCTCCGTGGGCAAGGAAGGGGAGAGCGTCAAGTGGCGATTACCCTGTGTGCATAGAGGGAGTGGGCTGGCCAGGCTCTCGCGGCGCCCCAAAACGGATTATTGCCGATAGGGCGGGATGCGATTTCCCCGCTTTTTTTGTTGCTGTGAAGGTTGGGTAAAGCGGGTCGGCGATGTTTGAGAAAGGGGTCCCGTCCCGGCAAAAGCGCCGGGACGGGACCCTTTGTTTCAGAATTGATGTGAGGTGATTGGTGCAGCCGGAAGGCTTCCGGCTACGTTTCAGGATCAGCCTTGTCCGTGGTTCAGCGTGTTCTGGACGATCTGCTGCGCCAGGTCGTCAGTGGCCGGCGTATCGGACTGCACGAGGATCGTAATGTCTCCGTGGTCGCTGTGATGGGTGAACTCGGCGTAATTGCCGAGGCTGATTCCGTGTTCCTCTCCTCCGATAGCCGTCGGTGTCCAATCCCCGGAGAGGTGGAGCTTATCGCCCTCTATGGAGATGCCGATGCTCTTCAGATCATCCAGATTCGTAAGGCTCAGGCTGTCCGGCTTGGACGTGATGAGCTTTTCGATATCGCTCTGGATGGGATTGTTGTCCGGGTTGGCGAACAGGCTGTCCAACGTGTCCTTTTCGGCTCCGACGAGGAAGTCGATGCCTTCACCGCCGCTGGCGTGGGCCATGCCCTGGTTGTAGACGAGGATATCGTTTCCGGCCCCGCCGTAGAGCGAGTTGTGGCCCGTCCCGCCGTCGAGGTAATCGTTACCCGCGCCGCCGTACAGGATGTCGTCGCCCGTGCCGCCGAAGATCTGATCGTCCCCTTCGCCGCCGAACAGCCAATCGTTGCCCGCGCCGCCGTGGATGACGTCGCCGCCTTCGCCGAAGATCACCTGTGAATGCGCCGCTGTCTGGTCGCCGAGCGTATCGGCTCCGGCGTGGCCGAGTTGCGTGTGCAGATCCGTCAGGTTGATTTCCAGCGAGCCGTTGGAATGGCCCTCATGACCGCTTACGGTATATCCGAAGGATTCCTTCAGGGCGGAACCGTCGGCTTGTGCCTGCGCCAGCTTGTGGAGGCCGTCCTCCGAGGTGTCCAGAGTGTAGGTGTACTGTCCGGTTTCCGCATTGAAATGCAGGCTCCCGAATTCTCCCTGGATGTTGCCGTCCACGGCCTTGTCGAAGGCGTAGGCGAGCTGGTGTCCGTCCGCATCCATTCCGGGCAGATGATCGCCCTGGGCCATGCCCGGCGTCAGGTTGCCCAGATCCATGTCCGCAGGGGGTGTACCCGTGCCCATAAAGCTCACAGACAGGGAATCTTCGCCTGCCGGGGTCATCGCCGTGGCATGGCCGTCATTGACGATGATCTGGAAGTCATGCGTCACGAGGCTCCCCAAAGCGGCCCCGGCTATGGCCTCTGGGCTGGCGGTGAAGGCGTAGTGCCAGTTGCCGCCGTGGACCTGCGTCAGCTCGAACGTGCCCAGGCCGTCGATGGTGACGGTGCCGTGCGTGCCGGTGGAATCCAGCGTTACGCCGTGTGCCTTGCCGTCGACGCTGATGGCGAAGGAATGCGTATCGTAGAAGGAACCATCGGCCTTTACATCGGCATCGGTGAAGATGAAGGACCCCGTGGTTCCGTTGTCGGTGTGCGACTCCGTGATCACCGGGGCGTCGTTGGTGCCGGTGAGATTGACGGTGATGGTCTGGGTGGCCTTCCCGCCATTGCCGTCGTCCACGGTGGCCGTGAACGTTTCTGTGTACTTGTCTCCCTCTCCGAGCGCGTCGCTGATCAGGGTGTACTTGTAGTTGCCGTGTTCATCGATGGTCAGCGTACCGTACTTGCCTTCGGCTGCTGCACCGTTTTCCGCCTCGGCCGCTCCGGCGGGCCTGACCGAGAAGGTGTGCGTGTCATAGAAGGTTCCGTCGGCCTCCTTGTCCGCATCGTTGAATGTGATGGTACCGGTTATTTCGGCCTGCCCGCTGGCCAGTTCAGTCAAGTTGAGTACGGGGGTAGGGCTGGTGATCACAGGGGCGTCGTTGGTGCCCTGAATCTGGATCTGCAGATCGGAAGGCGTCGTGGTTTGCGCTCCGTAGGTGTCGACGGCGACGACGTTGAAGTGCTCGGCGGCCATTTCGCCAGCACCAAGATGCTGCGCCTGCCCCTTGTTGAACTTGTAGGTGTAGTTGCCGTCCTTATCGATGCTGATGGTGCCGTACTTGCCGGTGAGCGAGCCGACAAGCTCGCCCTTGTCGTTCACGAACTTGAAGGCAACGACCTTGTCGCCGTCGTCGTATTCGCGGGCCTCCACCTTTCCGGTCATCTCGGTGACGCCGCCGTCTTCAACCAGCGGATCCGGGTTGGCGATGATGACGCCGTTCGCGCCGCTCGTGATGACGGGGGCGGTGTTGGTGCCTTCGATATTGACGACGAGTTCCTTTGTATCTGACAGTCCTGACGTGTCAGTGACGGTCACATTAATAGAAGTCTCGTACAAACGGCCCGCCGCCATCTTGAGCACGGTTTCGGACGTGTTGTCGAGCGTGAACGTGTATGCACCGGTCTTGGGATCGATGGTGAACGTACCGTATTCGTTGGTTATTTCAGTAAGAGGATTGCCGGCATCCTTACCGAAGGAGTAGGTCAGGTGCCCCTGATCCGCGATATCCTTGTCGAAGCCCACGGCGGTGTCACCAACGGCGTCAGCGTCGCCTTCGCGCACTGAGAGGACCTTGCCGAGTGTGAGCTCGGGCGTGTCGTCGGTGCCCTTGACGTTGACCTTGACATCAACGGTCGTCGTTTCCCCGTGCTTATCCGTCACAGTGATCGTGAAAGTTTCCTTAATGCTGCTCTTGGCGTCGAGGCCCTGCACCTCCGGGTCGGCATTGTTCAGGGTGTAGATATACTTTCCGGTAGCCGGATCGATGTGCAGCGTACCGTACTCGCCTTCCACGACCGTTCCCTTGCCGTTGATGGAAAAGTGCAGGTTGTTCAGCCCTTCGTCATCCTTGATGATATCGTTCAGGTTGCCTTCCTGCGAGACGGTCACGTCCTCCACAACGTTCAGGACGTGCTCGCCCAGAACCACTTCGGGGCCGTGGTTGGTGCCGTTGATGGTGACGGTAATCTCCTGCTTAACCACCTCGCCGTGTGCGTCACGCACGTAGATGATGAACGAATCGGGAAGTGACTCGCCCTTTGGCAGATGGTCGGGCAACTTTGCCCCGTCGGTCGTGTAGGTGTAGGTGCAGTTGCCGTCCTTATCGAAGGTCAGCGTGACAGTGCCGTACTGGGTCGTCAGCGTGTTGGTTCCGCCCTCGAAGTAGTACTTGAGCGTCGAGGTTTCGGTTCCCTCAGGGAGGGGCTTCCCGTCAGTTCCCAAAAGCTTATCGATGTCATGCGCCTTCAGGGTTCCTGAGGTCGTCAGATTGCCCAGCCCATCGTCGCCTTCCTGAATCGTCATATTCTGGTAGCTGTCGATGACCGGTGCGTCGTTGGTGCCGTGGATGTTGATGGTGATGGTGGAGTTCGTCTTCTGACCGTTGAGCATGACGGCGAACTCATCCTGCTCCACCTGTCCTTCGGCAAGGTCTTGCACCGTGCCCGGCTTGCCGTCTTCGCCGTTGTACAGGGTGTACGTATACTTCCCGGTAACGGGATCGATGATGAGGTAGCCGTACTTGCCTTCCGCGGTTACGAAACCGTCGGCGGCGCTGCTCTGGATTTGCTTTCCGGTTCCGAGCCCAAACTCATCCTTTTCTTCGATGCCGAAGACGCGGTCGGGAGGCGTTCCGGTGTGGCCTTCGCCGTCCCACTTGGCATGGAGCTGGCCTTCGAAGATCAGGCCTTCCGTGACATCAGGCGTTTGCGACAGATCCTTGCCGTCCTCGACCACCGCGCCGTTGAACTCACTCTTGTCGGCGTCGATGATGAGGCCCGCTCCGCCGTCCCATCCACCCTCGTTGTCGGGCTTATGGATGTTGATGGTGAGCTCCTTCTGCTCCTTGGAAATCGCGCCGAGGGGGTCGACCACCACGACCATCACTTTGTCTTTCAGGAACCCGCCGTCGGCGAGCTCTTTCAGGGCGTCGTCGAGCTTCGTGCTCTCGTTGTCCAGCGTGTACGTGTAATGCGTGTCGGTGATCGTGCCGTCCGCCGCCGTCTCGTAGGTGAGGACGATGGTGCCGTACTCGGTCTTGAGTTCGGTAACGGGCTTTCCGTCCTTGCCGACCAGCATGAACTTGAGCCCGCTGGCGTTGTCCACGTCGGTCGCGCCCTCGATGGTGCCGGTGTAGGTCACACCGGGCTTGCCATTCTCGGGCTCGAAGGCGTCCTGCTTCACCTCACCCTCAAGGCCGGTAACCGTATCCGTAAAGGTCGGGGCGTCGTTGGTGCCCTTGATGGTGATGGTGATGTCCTTCTTGACGATCTTGTCGCTTCCATCGATCGTCACCTGCACCTCGAAGGTTTCGGTCATGGTGTCGCCCTCGTTCATGGACTGAACGAGCTTCGAGCCGTTTTCCGTCAGCGTATAGCTGTAGGTACCATCGGCATTGACCTTGAGTTCTCCGAGCGGATGGTCAAGAAGATTTCCTTGTTTGTCCGTGGCGAAACCGGTCTGGCCTTCATTGGTCCACGTCTGTGCGCCCTTGTCCTCGGCATCGACGATGTTATCGAGCTTCAACGTTCCGGTGATGGACGGATCCGTGCCGTTTGGCAGTACGACGGGGCCGTCTTCGAAGATCTCCCCGTTGCCGGCACTGATGGTCGGTATGTCATCCGTTCCGGCGATGTCGATGACCAGCTTGCCGGAGCTGTGGGCACCGAGCGGGTCGGTGACACGGACGTCGAAGGTTTCCTGAGCAATATCGCCTTCGGCCAGAGACTGGAGCAGGCCCGGCTTGGTGATCTCGTAGGTGTAGCTGCCATCCTGATTGAGCTTGAGGATGCCGTACTTGCCTTCGATGATCTGCGCCAGCTTGCCGCCGTTCTCGATGCTGTAGCTGAGGTTGTGCTCCGCGTCGCCGTGGGCCGCGTCGGGGTCGAGGGCGCTCAGGTTGCCCTTGAGGGTGTGGGGACCGTCTTCCTGCAACACGTCTTCACTGGTCTGGTCGGAAGTGAGCTTCGTGAAGGTCTTCCCGTCCGCGTCGGTGACGACTTCGGCGATGACGTTCCCGTTTTCGTCGGTGAAGACGGGCCGGTCATTGGTGCCCTTCACGTAGACATCCACGTCCTGCGTGGGGATGAGGTTCGAGTGCGCGGGGTCGATGGTGAACGAGTTGTCATTTCCCGCGTTGCCTACGAGAGCTCCGTGGGCGGAATCGTAGACGCCGACCTTGAGGTTGTCGAACAGCTTTTCACGCTGGCCCGCATTGAGGGCGTCGAGGTTCGCGGCTTCCGGCGTGCCCGCCTTGGGCAGCTCAAAGGAGTAGACGACCATTCCGCCGACGACTTCGGCGTGCAGGGTCCCGTAGTCGGTGTACAGGTCGCCCGCGTAGAACTTGTTGCCTACGACGAACCCGGCGATCAGATACCCCGCGCCCTCTCCTGTGTCGACCTGCTTGACCTCGAACGAGCCGAGCTCGTGTCCGCCGCTGTTGAAGAAGCCGTCCACGAGCTTGCCGTTGACGTGGATGGAGCCGTCCACATCCGTATTGGTGTTGGGCACGACGCCCGCCTCGGTGATTTCGGCCATGATCGCGTTGGGCAGCTTGCCCACGAGGATCGGGGCGTCAGCGCCGCCCGTCACGTTGATGGTGACGTGCTGCTGCGACCACGCGCCCTTTTCGTCGCGCACGAAGATGGTGAATTCATCCGTGTACTTTTCGCCGTAGACCAGGTCTTCGTTCGGCGTGTAGGTATACTTGCCGGTGGACGAGTCGATGGTGAACACGCCGTGCTCGGTTTCGATCCGGGTATGAGCGTTGCCCATGCCCTTGTCGCCGTCAAAGGCCGCCTTCAGGTCATTGATGTCGGCACTGTCCGCGTCGCCGATATGGCCTCCGGCGATGCCGTAGGTCAGCCTGGAACCGAAGTCCACGTCCGTTCCCTTGGCATTGGCCGAGAAGGACTTGTCATCTTCGGTCATGGTGATTGTGGCGTGGGTCGTCGCGTTTCCGTCGTGCGTCGTACTCGTGGAAATAACGAGGCGGTGATCATCGCCGCCGAGCAGTTCCAGTTCAGGCCGGTCATTGGTGCCCTTGATTATGATGTCAAACCTGCCGTCGAAAACGCCGCCGTGCGGGTCGGTGACTGAGAAGTTGATGGTCCGGTTGGAGGGGTAGTCCGCGCCGAACATGTTCACGAGGATGCCGCCAGCCGTACCTTCCCCGGCCAGTTCGAAGGAGTACGTCCCGTCGGCGTTGACGGTCAGGGTGCCGAGCGCCACATTCTTGAGAATGGAAGCCGCGTTGCCGCGGGTAAGCTCCTTGCCGAGAAGCGTTTCAAGGGTTTCGAAGACGTCTTGCGGGAAATCGGCGCGGCGAGAGCCGTCGGCATTGAACAACGTGTCTCTGATCTTATTGAAGTCTCCGCCATTGCTCAGCAGGTGAGTCATGGTCCACGTGCCGTCGGCATTGTGGATCGGCGTACCGCAATTGTCCGAGTCCCGCAAGCGGATCTTGAAATGATCCTTTCCGGTTCCGAAACCCTCGCTGATGTCGTCGTCCACGTCCTTGAGGTTCGTTATATTCAGCGTACCGGAGGTGACCCGGTGCTCGCCATCACCGAGGGTGCCGTCCGTATCGGCCGTGGTCGCGGTGTTGCCGTCATGGACACCCGCCTCCTTGACGGTGATGCCCTGCATCGTGGCGGAAGGCCGGTCGTTGGAGCCGTTGATCACGACGGTGACGTCATGCGTGCTCGAAGCCGTTTCGCCGTGGTAATCCTTCACGCTGATGGAGAAGTCGAGTTCCACCTTGTCGCCGAGCTGGAGCTGATCGGTGGCGTTGCCGGTGGATTCGGTCTTCGTGAACGTGTACTCGCCGGTCTTGGTGTCCAGATGGAACGTGCCGTAGTCGGTTACGATGGTTCCGTCCGGCTTGACGGAGGTAACCGTGATCTCGGTCTTCGTACCGTCGGCGAGCGTCAGATGGCCGATCACGTCGCCCTTCCCGAACGTGACGGGGTTGTGAGCCTTGTCGGAGAAGTAATACGTCAGCTTGCCCTGATCGCTGGTGTCCACGTCGGTGGCGCCCACCTGTCCCTTGTCCGACTTCGTGCCGATGATAGTACTGTTGTGCTCATCGAAACCGGATTCCGTCACCGTGAGCGTATTCTCGGTCTTGGCGATGACGGGCGCATCGTTGGAGCCGTTGACGGTGATGGTGATGGTCTGTTCGGACCATGCTCCGTGCTCGTCGCGCACGTAGATGGTGAAGGTATCGTAACCCTGTTCCGGCTTGCCGTCGGGCTTGAGGCCGAGCTTGTCCGCAGCGCCGCCCTTGGCGGTGTCCAGCGTGTAGGTGTACTCGCCGGTGCTCGGATCAATAGTCAGGGAGCCGTACGTGCCCGTGGCCGAATGATGTCCGCCGCCCATGCCGGGGTTGTTACCGTTCGCGTCGAACGCGGTGTCCCGATTGCCTGCGCTGGTGCTTACGCCGTATTCGAGCGTGGGGTTGGAGTCGGGGTCAGCACCCTCGAAGGTACCAGTGACGGTGAGGTCTTCCGCGACTTCATTATGGTCCTTGTCGTAGCCGGGATCACTGACGACCGTGTCGCTCGTCGGAGTCAGGGTCAGAGTAGGCCGGTCGTTGGTGCCCACGATGTTGATCGTGATGTCCACGGAGGCCGTGCCGCCGTGCCCGTCGCTCACGGTGATGGTGAAGATTTCCTTCTCGGTCTGGCCCTGCGCGAGGGACTCCGTTTTCCCTTCATCGATCGTGTAGGTATAGGTTCCGTCCTTGTGCAGGATGATGGAACCGAATTCGGTTTCCAGCGTAATGTTGCCGTTGGCGTCCGTCTTGGGATCGCCGATGAGGGTCGTGCCGGAGCCTTCCTTCGCCCCGATGTCGAGGGTCAGGGTGTCGGTGGTGTCGGTATCCTTGACGTGGACCTGACCGGAAATTTCATTCCGGGAGAGGCTGTTATCCGCGTCGGTCAGCTCGCGGGAATCGTCGGAGGGATCCGGAGTCTTCGCCGTGTCGGTGGTGGTGCCGTGGTCCGTCGAGGTGTCCACGACGCCCGCTTCCTTGACCCAGTGCTCGGCGTCGTCAGCCGTAATCGTCGGCGTGTCGTTGGAACCGGTGACCGTGACGGAAATGGGCTTCGCCGTCCACGCGCCGTGCTCGTCACGCACGTAGATGGTGAACTCGTCGGTTCCGGTCTGCGGGTTGCCGTCGGCGTCGAGGCCGAGACGGTCGGCGTTTTCGTTGGTCTTGTAGGTGTAGGTATTGCTCTCCGGATCGATGGTCAGCGTGCCGTACTTGCCTTCAATTACGAGCTTGCCGTCGGTGGTCTGGTGGAGCGGTTCGCCCATGCCGGGCTTGCCGTCGGAACCGGAACCGAAGGCGAGGTTTCGGCCCGCTTCGGACTCCACGTCCTGCTTGCCGAGCGCCACGCCGTAGCGCAGGTTCGCCCCGCGATCGTCGTCGTCGGACTTGAGCGTCCCGGAAACGGTGGTGTCGTTGGCGACGTCAGCCTTTTCGGTGATGTCGAACTTGACTTCTCCGGTCTTATCGTCGGTCACGACCGTGACGTTGTCGCCGTGGGTGGGTTCAACCAGATCGAGCGTGGGCCGATCGTTGGTGCCCTTGATCTTCACGGCCAGCATGTGTTCGGCTGTTCCGCCGTTCCCGTCGTCGACGGTGGTGCGGAAGTTGAAGTTCAGCTCTTCGCCCTGCGCCAGCTTGTCGGCCTCGGACCCGCTGATGTCGAAGGTAAACTTGCCGGTCTGCGTGTCGAGGGTGAGCGTGCCGTAGTTGGTCTCAATGATCTGGATATGCGGATTGCTCGGATCAAACGTGGAGGAGATGACCCTGACTTCCACGGTATCGGGAGCGTCGGGGTCACTGCCCTTGATCGCCACGTTCAGGCTGTCGGCGGAGCCGCTGCCTGTGGTCAGCCCGTTGATGCCATAGGTGAGCTTGTCGTGAACGTCCAGGTCACCCGCATTCAGGGACAGATCGCCTTCAATGGAGAGCTTGTGCTCGCCGGCACCTATCCATGTGCCGCCGACCTTTTCAGTCGTGGAGGTATTGGCGTCGTCCTTAATCCAATCTTCGGGCCTGTCATAGACCCCCTGTTCCTTCAGTTCGATGGAAGTCTGCTTGATCCACGGCGCATCGTTGGTGCCGTGCAGGGCAACGGTGATCTCCTTCGTGGAGGTCGCGCCGTGCTCGTCGGTGACGGTCACTTCGAAGGTTTCGATCTTGGTTTCGTCCTTGCCGAGTCCCTTGATCGCGTCGGGGTTGGCTTCGTAGGTCCACTGTCCGGTGGCGGGATCGAGGGTCAGCGTGCCGTAGTCTGTGGTGAACGTGGCGTTCGTGTCGCCGTCGGTCCCGTGTGCGCCGTCAGTGCCCGTGCCGGAGGTGTCCTTGCCGCCAGCGATATGGAAGGCCTGATCCGTCCCGGCGTCGCGGTCGTTGTCGGTGACCGTGAAGGTGCCGTCGATGGACAGATCGCCGCCCTGCGTGATGTTCCAGTCGCTGCCCGTGATGTCGAGGGTGGGGATGTCGTTGGTGCCGTGGATGGCCACGGTGACGGTCTTCGCCGTCCACGCATTGTGCTCGTCGCGCACGTAGATGGTGAAGGTTTCGTAAATGGTGTCGCCTTCGGCGAGCTGATCAAGGGAGGTGTAGGTCTTGCCGTCGAGCTCGAAGCTGACGTTTTCGCCTTCGCCCTTCATGGCGTAGGTGTAGGAGCCATTGGAGTTGATCGTCAGGCTGCCGTACTGGCCGCCCGCAACCACGGAAGAGGCCGCGCCGCCCGTGGCGGTGGAGTCGGCCGTGTTGAATACGGAAGGATCGAACGTCTTGGTGTTCTCGCCCGCGGCCGCGCCGAAATACAGGATATGCCCTGCGTCGACGTCATTGCCGCTGGCGGTTCCGGTGTCGGTGGTATGGCCCGTGAAGGAGGTGTTTTCCTTGCCGGGATCAGTGGTGGGGGTGTTGGCGTCGTCACGGCCCACGCCGTCCTCGACCACATGGAGGTTGCCGTCGCCGCCGAGCAGATCGTTGAGATTGTCGTTGGACAGATCAAGCGTGGGGACGTCGTTGGTGCCGTTGATGGTGACGGTGATGGTCTGGGGCACGCTCCGGCCGGTCTGGGCGTCGGTGACGTAGACGGTGAAGGTTTCGGTCACGGTCTGGCCGAGGGCGAGGTTGTTGACGGCATTGCTGTCCGCGCCTGCTTCGCCGGGATTCTTGTTGTTGAGCGTGTACTCGTAGGAGCCGTCCGCGCGGAAGGTCAGGGTGCCGTAGGCGGAGGTGTAGGCATAGACGACGTCCCCGGTGCCGGGGGTTCCGGTTCCGGTCACAGTGGTGGAGGCGCCGCCGTCGGTCAGGCTCGATCCTGCGTGCTCGACGTGGAAGTTGAGCTTGTTGACATCGTGCTCCGTGGAGCCCGCCCCGTTTTCCTTGTCGGCATCGGAGGCGAAGATCCTGCCGGAAAGGGTTCCGGTCTGATGCTGGCCTTCGCCCGTTCCGCCGGGCGTCGTGGGCGTGTTGCCGTCGCCGTTTTCCGAGGGCTGGTAGACGCCCTGTTCCTTGAAGTCGAGATGGAAGTTGCTCTGATCGGTGTCGATCACCGGGATGTCGTTGGTGCCGGTGATGGTAACGGTGATGGTCTGGGTGGAGGTCGCGCCGTGTTCGTCGGTAACGGTCACTTCAAAGGTTTCGACCTTGGTTTCCCCGGCATTGAGCTGCTGGACCTTGTCGCTGGCGTTGTTGAGCGCATAGGTCCACTGCCCGGTGGCGGGATCAAGGGTCAGCTTGCCGTAGTCCGTGGTGAACGTGGCGTCCGTGCTGCCTATGGCGGAGTGGGAACCGTCGGAAGGGCTGGTGCCGTCGGCGGCGGGCGTGTTGCTGCCTCCCTCAATGTGGAACGTCTGGTTCTGCCCGCTGTCGCTGTCCGGGTCCTGCACGGCGAATGTGCCGCCCACGGAGGCTGTGTCTTCGTGGATGCCCTGCGCGGCGTTGGCGATGGAGAGTTCGGGCCGGTCGTTGGTACCGGTGAGAGTGACGGTGATTTCCTGCGTGGCGAGGCCGCCGCGTCCGTCGCTCACGTAGACGGTGAAGGTTTCGGTACGGGTTTCGCCAAGAGCGAGGCCGTTGGTATCGGGATCAGCGTTGTCGATGGTATAGGTGTAGGTCCCGTCGGGGGCCATTGCCATCACGCCATAGGGGGTGACGATGCTGGTCACCTGCGCCCCGTTCGCGTCGATGAAGCCGAAGGAAAGCGTGTCGCCGTTGGCGTCGGTGCCGGTGACCCTGCCGGACATGGAGGGGACGCCCTCGTAGAGTTCATTGCCGCCGGGGAACACGCCGGATTCGATGACGCCGAGCGAGCCGCTGACGCTGAGGGTCGGCGCGTAGTTGGGGGTATCGTCGCCGCGCAGGCCGCCCCACGGGTCGCGTTCGGGGAAGAAGGCGCGGTTGCTGCTCAGGTCGAGCCCGTCAAGGCGGTTTACACCGTTGATGAGGGCGTCGTCGGCATATTCGCGGAAGCGTCCGCCGTCCGCGCTGGCGGCGTTTGCCGCCGGACCGGCCGCGGGCATGAGGTCGGGTTCGTTCAGGGCCGTGAAGAATTGCTCGCCCGCGATCGGAGTGCCTTCGATCACGAAGTCGGGCATGGAGTCCTTGGTATAGGCCGTATAGAAATCACGCAGGACAACGGTGCTGCCGTCGTCGAAACGGAAAATAAGGTCATTGCCGGAACGTTCCAGCGTTGCCTGATCAGTAGGGAAGTTGAGGTCGATTCGGCTGTCCCCGGCCGCTTCGAAGACGGCCTGAGTGCCCGCTTCCGGCTTATTGAGAATGATGTCCGCCATATCAGGACTCCTTAACGGTAGGAGGAAAAACAAAAGAGGCCTCTGCACGTAATGTGCAGGGCCTTATCTACGATGGAGCAGTCCTGATGATGTCGGGCTGGGAGAGGTGCGCGAAGGCGCGTTTCTCAAGAATGATGGGCATCCCCAAGGGGGCGGGATGCCGAAAACTTTTCTTGTTTATAAGCAGTCGTGCATCGGCTGTCAATGAGACTTGTTTCTATTTGGCGTCCCGGCGGGTGGGTATCATCGGGACCGTCGCCATTGAACCCATGCAGATCTTTAGGGCTTTTTTACTTCGGAAGAGAGAGTCTCGCCCGAAGCCGCTGCTTTTTGCTGTGTTCCGGGCTCGCCGGGGATGCCCTTTTGCCGGAGGTGTGAGGCTCCGGCAAAAGGTTTGGGCTGATGCGGGATGGCGGGTATACATCCGTCCGGGTTGGTGCCGGAAACGGACGAATGCCTATCGGAGGTATGGAGGCTCGAACGGTATTTCCAAGGTGGACTGCCAAGGGGGAGGCCGTTCCGCCGCACGGGCGACAGGCTTTCAAGGGAGACCTCTACCTTATAATAGAAGGTACGGTTCCGAACAGGCTGCCGGGGACACGGTAGCGATGATGCCGATAGAGTCGAAGTAGCGCCAGCCGGCCTTTTCCATCATGCCGGCATCGCGCTGTGCATAGGGGTTGTCGCACTGGAGCCAGTCCTCCCATGCGGCTTTGTGGCTGCGGAGGGAGAAGGCGTCCCGTACGGCGGCGCGGGTGGACTGTTTCCAGAGTTCGGCCCACCATCCGGCGGAGTGGAAATTGATATCTTCCTTCCAATAAGGCCGGAGCTCGTCGGGGATGTCCCCCGTGAATTCCTGCCGGAGGCCCGGGATGGCGGCGGCGATAAAGCCGCCCGGCTTGACGAGAGGAACGATGTGGGCGTCGAGGTACTCCGGATCACAGCCGAAAAAATGGTAGGCATCGATACAGATCACGGCGTCGAAGTACCCTTCGGCAAAGGGCAGGGCATGTCCTTCGGCCCGGAGGGGGATAACGGCGTCTTCAAGCCCGAAGTCCCGGAACCGCGCAAAGTTGTCCGAAGGGTTTATCCACAGGTCCGCGGCAAACACCCGCACGCCGAATGTCCGTGCGAGGTATATCGAGCTCAGCCCCATGCCGCACCCCAGGTCGAGCACGCGCATATTGGGAGAAAAGGGGATGTTTGCGGTCAGTTCTTCGGCGAACCTGACGCAATTGGGGCCCATCATGGTGGCGAGAAGGAAGTCGCGGTCGAACAACGGGTTGGATGCTGTTGAGGTTGGATGCATGTGGAAACTCCTGTGTAAAAAAGTATCCCTGCCTTATATCGGAAACGGGTGTTTTTGTGGTCCTCCTTCTCGCTTCTCAAACGAAAAAGCGCCGCAAGCGTGGGCCTGTGGCGCTGTCCGTCATGCCTGCCGCATGGAGGCAAGGATTTTATAGATGGTCTTGGCGGAGAGGTAATATTTTTCCGCCAGTTTGTGCACGGGAGCGCCGCCGAGATGTTTCTCGTACAGCTCCCTGTTCCGGGCGAGCCGCTTCCTGCGGGAGTCCGTGGCCTCGCCCCAAGCCCGTTTCCGTTCCGCCTTGCGCGGAATATACAGATACACCCCGTCGGCATATTGCTGGATCGCGTCCAGCAGTTCGCGGGGAAGTATCCGGTCGGCGTTGGTATAGCTCACTACCTTGCCCACTCCTTGCATGAATTTTCATGTGAGGATGAGCAAAGGCCGCCTGCTTCAATCTTCAGCTCGTCGCGCAGCAGCCTTTGCTACGGGCGGGCAGGATCCTCTGCTTTCGTAAATCCGTTTGTCATACAACGTATCCTAAAAAGAGCGCACGGTATGCGCGGTGGGTTTGCCGCCGTCGGTTGCGGCGGATGTTGAAACAAGGAATGCACTTCATGTTTTCCGTATGTCAGGGCACGGCTCCCGCTGCGGACGGACCTGATCCGCGGCGCCTCCGCCTTTTCTGACGGAGCGGGGCACCGGGCAGGGTGAGGATGCCTCCGTTTCCGTCACAATGGACATGGTTCTCTCGGAACGGAAACGCCGGAGGGCTGGCAAGGCGAGACAAACAGCGCTGTGCCGGACTGGGGAGGGATGGGCTGACCGGCGGTCATCTTGAAGGTGCCTTTTGGGTTTGTACCGGGCTACCCGCCACCCGTCAACACGGCTTGGCCGTGGTGGTTGAGGACGCTTCTCTTAGGCGGGAAACCCGATCCTCCGTGCGGGGTGCCGGGAGGCTTTGGGGGTGGCTTTACCGCCTCCAGACGCTTTCGGCGGGCTTTCCCCTGGTGGAGGTTTTTCTATAATTAGGAATCGTTACTTTTTAAAGGAGGCCCGCATACGCTGAATAAAGGGTCAGTGAGGCAGGATTTTTTTGATATTTCTAGAAAAAAATAATTCAATACTTAAGAAAGGTTATGCGTAACTAGCTGCAAATTGGCGGTTGACAGAATGGCCCTGATATGACTCGCCGGAGTATAAAAAAAGCTGAAAAATTTTTCATGCCGACGGAAGCCTTGTTTCCCGGGGCTTTTGAGGAGAGAGCTTTCGCTTGGGCATGTACAGGGGTGTTGATCCTCTTCCGGTTTGCGTTTACACCTTCTTCACGCAGAGAGACATCCCCCCGGACAAGCGAGGGTTCGCTGCCGTATGCCCCCGATATCGGGGTGAGCATATCAACCCTCGGATATTCAGAAAGTTTTGATAGTGGGTCTCCCCGGTTTAACGAAAGAGCGACGGGCCTCGTTGCTCTAAGGCGTCCTTTTTTGCGTCCCGATGGTAGGCAATCGGACGGCGGGTGGTTCGAAAAAGAACTTGTCGGAAAAGAGTGTTAGACACTAGCCCCGAGTCGCCGGATAGGCTATGCTGGATGTATGAATCTGTTTCCTTTCAGTAACAAGTACATATTGTTGCGAACTGCAAACAGCCTTTTTTTCTTGATTAAAGCGAGTGAGATGACGAATGGTTAGTTCTATCAGGAAACGTGACGCACGCATTGTTCCTTTTGACGTGAACAAGATCGCTCAGGCAATCTTCCGTGCCGCCAGCAGTCAGGGAGGGAAGGATTATGTCCTTTCGCTCAAGATAGCCGCCGAAGTGCTGGAGCGCCTCAATGAGCAGTTCGAGGACGCCATCCCCGATGTGGAACAGGTGCAGGATCTGGTAGAAAAAACCCTTATCAAGAGCGGTCATGCCCGCACCGCCAAGGCGTACATCCTGTACCGCCACCAGCGGACCAAGATCCGGGAAATGAACACCCGGCTCATGACCACCATCCGCGACCTCACCTTCAAGGACGCCAAGGACAACGATCTCAAGCGCGAGAACGCCAACATCGACGGCGACACCGCTATGGGCATGATGCTGCGTTACGGCAGCGAAAGTTCCAAGCAGTTCTACGAGATGTACATCCTCAACCCGAAGCACAGCCTCGCGCACAAGAACGGCGACATCCACATCCACGACCTTGATTTCCTGAGCCTGACCACCACCTGCTGCCAGATCGACATCAAGACGCTGTTCAAGGGCGGCTTCGGCACGGGCCACGGCTTCCTGCGCGAACCCAACGATATCCGCAGCTACAGCGCCCTTGCCTGCATCGCCATTCAAGCCAATCAGAACGACCAGCACGGCGGGCAGAGCATCCCGAATTTCGAATACGGCCTTGCCCCCGGCGTCGCCAAGACCTTCATCAAGGAACTGTGCCTGATCCTTGATCTCTACAATATGGAGAGCAAGGATGCTGTAAAGGCCGGGCTGCGCGCCTACATTGAGGAAAACGAATCCATCCTCGATGAAAAGGGCCTCGCCTTCGTCCGGGAGATCCTCACTCAGCACGCCCCCGCCCTGAACATCGACTTCGCCGTCAAGAAGGCCCTTGAGTACACCGAGAAGGCCACGTATCAGGCGATGGAAGCGCTGGTGCACAACCTCAACACCATGCACTCCCGCGCCGGAGCGCAGATCCCTTTCAGCTCCATCAACTACGGGACCGACACCTCCCCCGAAGGCCGCATGGTCATCCGCAACGTGCTGCTGGCCACCGAAGCGGGCCTCGGCAACGGCGAGACGCCCATCTTCCCCATCCATATCTTCAAGGTGAAGGAAGGCGTCAACTTCCGGGAAGGCGAGCCCAACTATGATCTGTTCAAGCTTGCCTGCCGCGTGTCCGCCAAACGCCTGTTCCCGAACTTTTCCTTCATCGACGCGCCGTTCAACTTGGCCTACTACAAGCCCGGCCATCCCGAGACGGAAATCGCCTACATGGGCTGCCGCACGCGCGTTATGGCCAACATGAACGATCCGAGCCGTGAAATCGTCAACGGGCGCGGCAACCTGAGCTTTACGTCCATCAACCTGCCCCGCCTCGGCATCCTTGCGGATCACAACGTCGACGTCTTCTTCGCCGAGCTGGACAAGATGGTGGATCTGGTCTTCGAGCAGCTTCTTGAGCGCCTCGAAATCCAGTCGTGCAAGAAGTGCAAGAATTATCCCTTCCTGATGGGGCAGGGCATCTGGATCGATTCGGAACGGCTCGGCCCGGACGACGAAGTGCGCGAAGTGCTCAAGCACGGCACGCTGACCGTGGGGTTCATCGGCCTTGCGGAGTGCCTCAAGGCGCTGATCGGCAAGCATCACGGCGAGTCCGAGGAAGCGCAGGAGCTTGGCCTCAAGATTGTAGGCTTCATCCGCGAGAAGGCGGACAAGAAGGCCGCCGAGACGAAGCTCAATTTCTCGGTGATCGCAACCCCCGCCGAAGGGCTTTCCGGCAAGTTCGTACGTCTCGACCGCAAGCGTTTCGGCTCCATCGAAGGTATTACGGATAAGGACTACTACACCAATTCGTTCCACATCCCGGTCTATTACAGCATCAGCGCCTACAACAAGATCCGTCTTGAAGCGCCGTATCATGCGATGACCAACGGCGGGCACATCACCTATGTGGAAGTGGACGGCGATCCGGTGAACAACCTTGAGGCGTTCGAGGATCTCATCCGGGCCATGAAGGACATGGGCGTCGGCTACGGGTCCATCAACCATCCCGTGGACCGTGATCCCCTGTGCGGCTACACGGGCATCATCGGCGACGTGTGCCCCCGCTGCGGGCGTCACGACGGCGAAGGCGTCGATATCGAAGTATTGCGCAAGATCAAGGGCTACATCCGCGACGTGCGTTCTGAAGAGGAACGCCTCGAAGCCGAGGACAAGATGCCCAATATGGTGATTTAGATGAATATTGGGGAGGGGAACCCTTCTGAAGAAGGGCTTCCCCTTCCCAACCCTCTCTCTTTCCCCTCCTAAGACTTTTGACTGGTGGGGAGGCCGCGCGGAGGGGGTTCGTTCCGGCTGTTGGAACGGGTGAGTTTTTCCATCCCCGTTCGCCAAGGGGAACGCCTTGGATCAATTCGTATAGCTCGGGGACAGCCCAGCTGGAGCGGTTGAACTGGAATGCATTGAAGAGGCGCGTGAATGTCGCGCTGATGAGCAAGCAAAGTGCGGATGCCCGCATTTTCCGATATACCCATTATTGTTAAACCAAGTATTGGAGAACGGTTCGATGAACACTGAAAGCAAGAAAGTTTTGGTTGGCGAAGGCGTGAAGTTTGAACGTATCCGTCGCATTACCGGATACCTCGTCGGCACCGTGGATCGTTTCAACAACGCCAAACGCGCCGAAGTCGAAGATCGCGTGAAGCATTGCAAGATCGGCTGCTGCGGTAACTAGGGTTCTTTCGTTTTGAAGCTGAAAAAGCTGTGAACAGGGATCCAATAAGCGCAGAAGCCTTTGGGAAGGGAGGGAAAAGCGTGGGGGTGCTCCCCCCTTTCTTTAGAAAAGCTTTTCCCTCCCTTCCCCAATTCTCCCTCGTCTTGGCGAAGTCAGAGGTTTTGGTATGAGCGACGAAATACGCATATCCGGCATCGTCGAGGAGTCCATCGTAGATGGGCCGGGCTTGCGCTACGTGCTGTTTACGCAGGGCTGCCCGCACCATTGCAAGGGTTGCCACAACCCGACGACGCATCCTTTCGACGGCGGGCGCATGGTTTCACCCGACTGGGTGTTTGCAGACGTGCGGAAAAACCCCATCGTGCGCGGGGTAACGTTCAGCGGCGGGGAACCGTTCGTACAGAGCGGAAAGCTTGCGCCGCTGGCAGAGCGCCTGCGCGCTGCGGGGTACAATCTGACGAGCTATACCGGGTATTTGTATGAGGAGCTGCTTGCGGACAGCCGGCATATGCCGTTGCTGCGCCAGCTGGATATCCTTGTGGACGGCCCCTTCATACTGGAGGAGAAGTCCTTGATCATCCGGTTCCGAGGGTCGCGCAACCAACGTATCATCGACGTGCCCCGCTCATTGGCGGAAGGCCGCGTGGTGCTCCACCCTGCTATGGATTGAGCAAAGCCCTCCTGAGATTTCGGGAGGGCTTTTTTTATGTTTGGAAAGCCCTTCGGGGGGCGCGCGGACATCCTTGCTGGCGTAACTGGTATCTGTACGGATATACCGTTTATGCGGTAATCCGGGTGCGGAAAAGGGCTGCTCCATTGGTATGGGGGACGCGGTAGAAAATAAAGAAGACGGAACAGGCACGTCCCGTCTCCGGAGGATAGAAGGCAAGGCTTGCGGTGCGTGCCTGTTGAGTGCACATTGGCGGGGAGGGAACCTCCGGTGTTCCCCGTTGGTGGAACTGTTGAGTCGCATTGACAGGAAATAAAGTATGTTCGAAGTGATGTTGATCGGCCTGCTTGTACTCGTGTTGATTTTGATCCCGTTGTGTATCGGTTTCGTGGCCATAGTCAGATGGATCATGCGCCGGACGCGCCGGGTTTCCGGACAGCCCCCGGTTACTGCGGCGGAGCCGTTGCCTCCTCCGGGGGCTGCGGAGAAAGGGGTGGTCCGGACAGAATCCCTGACCGCCGAAGATACGTTTGCGTTCGAAACGTCTGGAGAGCAGGGGGCTCCTTCAGAAAAAGCCCGAGAACCTCAGTTGCCCGTGGAGGATGTTGTGGAGACGCCGCACAATACGGACAAGGCCGTGTTGCAGGATCAATTGAAGGATTCGATGATGTTTCGTTACGCCGTCGTAGCGGGCATCGCACTGTTGCTCCTGATTCCGCTGTTGATGGTGGAAAGCCTCGTAGGGGAACGCTCGTCGCTGTACCGTGAAGTGGTGGCGGACATCAGCCGGACATGGGGCGGGTTGCAGCAGCTTTCCGGCCCGTATCTGCTGGTCCCGTATACGGAGCGTGTGGAGCGGGAACGCGTCGTGCCCGTCGAGGGAGGCAAGGACAGGCTGGTACGCGAAACAAGGCTGGAGGCGAGCTATTTCGTCATCCTGCCGTCGCGTCTGTCTTTTGACGCCACGCTTGATCCAGAATCCCGCCGTAGGGGGATATACAGGGCGCTGGTGTATACGTCCGAGATCGGTATTTCCGGGCAGTTTACATTGCCGTCCAGGGAAGCGCTGACCCGCATCGTCCCCGCGCTGGTTGATGTGGATTATGCCCGGTCTTTTGTAGTCACGGGCCTGAGCCACCCGAGTGCGCTCCGCGAGGCGAGCCCGTTCGTTTGGGCCGGTGTCCCGCACAGCGCCGAGCCGGGTACGCAGCCGTTCGAGAACCTTCCGTCCGGTTTCCGTGTTCCCATTGCCTTGAATGCGGGGCAAGGGACATTTGACTTTTCGCAACGCTTGGCCTTGAGCGGCAGCGGCGGCATCCGGTTTGCGACGGCGGGCGAAACCACGGAGATCAAGGTGCGTTCGCCGTGGCCGCATCCGAGTTTTCAGGGGCAGGTGCTTCCGGCCTCTTATGAGACTTCGGACACGGGCTTCTCCGCGGTGTGGAGCGTGCCCTCATTGGCGCGCTCGTATCCGAACCTTGGCACGCTGCACACGTGGCCGAGGCATTTCACGGAGTTTGCCGTCGGCGTGGATCTGTACCAAGCCGGTACGCACTATAAGCTGGTGGAACGCTCGGTGAAGTACGGCGTGCTGTTCATCGGCCTGACCTTCCTTGCGTTCATTGTGTTTGAAATGGGTCTTGGGGCGCGGCTGCATCCGGTACAGTACGGCATCGTGGGGCTGTCGATGGTGGTGTTCTATCTGGTCCTGCTGTCGTTGTCCGAGCATCTGGCCTTTCTGACATCCTACCTTTCGGCGTCGGGATGCATTGTACTGATGGTGTCGTGCTATGTCGGTTTCGCCCTGCGGAATTATAAGGAAGGTATAGGCATAGGCGTATTGCTCGTGGCCCTGTACTCGTTGCTGTACACGATCCTGCAGATGGAGGATTATGCCCTGCTCATGGGCACGGCCCTGCTGCTCGTCATGCTTGCCGCCCTCATGGTGGTTTCCCGCAACCTTGCGAGGGGAAACAAGTAATATGGTATGAATGAGCTAAGGGCGGTATGCAGATCGTTTGAAACAATGATGCATTGAAAGAAGATGCCCGGCCTCAACATCATGTGATGACTCTCCCGGGGCTTCACGCTATGTCCAGAACATCCCTCTTGACGCATGTCGGGAGGGATGTTTTTGGATTTTGGCTCCTTTTTTGTGAGCAGGGCTCCGATTTCATCTTGTGCCACGGCCTAACCCCATGAGAGAGCACATTCCCATCGGTTTACCGTTTTCCAATATTGTTTTTCCGTCATGCTTCAATGATGTCCCATAGCCGTAAAGCCTTCTCTACCGCTTTTTGAGGCGTGAGATCTTTATCAGCACTGACAAAACGGCAAGCTGCGATAAAGACAGTCTCTTTCTTTTGGTTTTCCTCAATGCCGTAACGCCGGATCTTTTCAGCGAGTTGGAGCGCATCTCCTGCCGCGTCGTTGAGTGAGAGCTCCGGGTAGTGGCAGGCGATTTCGCAAGCGCCGATCACGAGGCTTTTTTGTGGGATACCCATAGTTCCTCCTATAAAGAGCCTGGAGAGTTGTTTATCCTATTGTCATACCGTTTTCTTGTCATGGTATCTTTCTTTTGAAGAGAAGATATCCTGACATATATTTAAAAATCTATAATCATGGAAACATCGTTTGCGATAGCTAGTATAGAGTTGATAACCAACACATATAAAAAGATATTAACGATACAAGCTCTAATACGATGTGCAAAAGAGAATACTCCCAATGTATAAAAAAGAATGGACCTGATTGATCCTTGTGAAAGAGGGCATCCACTTCATTCACCTGTTGGGAGGAAAACAGCATGACGGATTTGGGGATGATGACGGGCAAGGCAGCACTTCGCCTCGCCAAGGAAGAAAGCGGCCTGACCAGAGATGAGATAGCGGAGCGCCTTGGCGTGTCACATTCAGTCACCAAGCGTTACTTCAATATAAACGATACGTATATGCCGAGCTTGGAAATGATTCCTCGATTGTGCTTGGCTTTGGGTAACGACATTTTGATGCGTTGGCTGGAGGCTCGTCTCCAAGGCGGAGAAAGCTTTTCGCGGGAGGAAATAGAGGAGGAGATGGTGCGTGCGGCGAATGCATTTGAAGAGTTGCGTACCCTCGTGAACGAAGACCCACCTCCTTCCGTGCGGGACATGCAGCACGCCGTCAACAGGCTGATTTTGGAATTGGGGTGCATTCAAGAGATATTGTCCGGGCATTCCTTGCACAGGAGCAGAGGGGCCTTGCCGTTATGCCCTTGGTGGAAGTTCTGGAAGAAATGACAAAAAAGGGACGTCCATAGCGTCCCTTTTTCTCCATCCCCCATTGATTGAACTCTGCTAAGGTGGCATCCCTTTACCTTATGAACAAGCTTATCGTGCGGGCCAGTTTGCTCTCTTCCATCACCAGCGGTGAAGGACCGTCAGCGCTTTCCTCCGAAATAACGGACACACAGGATGGTCATGTCGTCCGAGGCGGTGTTGCCGTTGACATGGACGGACACATCGTCAAGCATATGCCGGAGCACACTGGCCGGTTCTTGTGATGGTGAGGAGGCGAGGGCACGGAACATCGCTTCGTTGGAATAGACGTCGCCTTCCGCGTTCATGGCCTCGTTCACCCCGTCGGTGTAGAGGAAGAGGGTTTCGCCGGGCCGGACCACGGTGCGAAGCAAGGTATAGTTCATGCCTTCCATCGCGCCGACCACAGGCCCGCTGATGCCTTTGAGCCATGCCACGCCGTCGTCGCCGAGCCGAAGCGGGGGATTGTGCCCGCCGTTGGCGTAGAGCAGTTCTCCGGTATCAAGATCGAGCACGCCGATAAACAGTGTGACGAACATGCACTTGGCGTTGTCGCGGGCGAGGTTTTCGTTGACCTCGGCCATGAGGTGCTCCGGCGAGGGGTGGGAACCCGCCCGAGATCGGATAAGGGTCAAGGTCATGCTCATGAACAATGAGGCGGGCACGCCCTTGTCGGACACGTCCCCGATGATGAAGCACAGGTGCCTGTCGTCGAGCATGAAAAAGTCATACAAGTCGCCGCCCACTTCCCGGGCCGGGACGAGGCTCGCCGCCAGTGAGAACCGCCCGGCGGCCACGTCCGGGGGCAGGGGCTTGGGCAGGAACCCCATTTGGATTTCGGTGGCGGCGCTGAGCTCACCTTCGAGGCGTTCGCGGCTGGACGTGGCCTCCATAAGCTCACGGACCCGTGACCGGAGGGTTTTATCCATGAACATCAGTGAATTGGCGAGGCTGGCAATCTCTCCTCCGTGTTTGCCGTCGGCGAGGGCGGCGAGCAGGGGCGTTGGCCGTGCGTCCTCCATGAAATCCTGTTCGGGGAGCTTGCGGGCGTAATCTCCGAGTTTCGCCAGCGGTGAGGTCAGCCGCGTGACCATAAGAAGCGCCACGGGCAGGATGAACAGCGTAGCGGCGAGGATGGCCGCGATGAGCAGAAACGAAAGCTGCTTGCCGGGCGCGCTGGCTTCGTCGGTGTAAACGACGCCTGTGACATACCAATCGAACGGCTTGACATGGCGCACGAAAAGCAGGGCGTCACGGGACGGCGCGCGCTTGATCAAGGACTGGATCGATGCTTCAACAGGATTTTCCGGTGTTTTCGAAGCATTGCGGATATCGGCGATAAGAGTGTTGCCTGTTTTGGGATTGATGCCGGAGAGGGTGGTGTTCATGCCTTCCGGCCCGATTACCGGGATACCTTTGGAGTCCGTGACGAACAGAAAACCCGAAGGCCCTATCCGTTGTTTTCCGAATTCATTTTTGAGCTCCCGGATGCTGTCTTCCTTGAGCCGCTGCTGATGCTCGTCGAGCTTGTCGATGTTGGCCCACAGGCCCACGAGCAGCCCTCCCTCTCCGGGAAGGTACAGGTGCGTTCCGTACAGCCGCTGCTTTTTGCCCCCGGCGTCCCACTGGACGAAACAGGTTGCGGGGAGGCCTTTTTCCGCGAGGGCTCGCATGGTGGGGCCCACGGGCCGGTCTTTGATGTCGCGGAGGAGGTAGGGGTTGTCGTCTTTCTCCAGATCGCCGCGCACGAGTTTGATCTCGCCGCTGGGGTCGATCGCCATGAGGCTGATCCCCTCGGGCAAGGGGAAATTTTGCATGATCTTAAAGCGCTCAGATGGATCATGCACCAGCGTGGTGATGAGTTTCGCCAGCCAGCTGAGGTTATGCTGGAGCGCGACGGCCTGATCCGCTTTGCTGCGGAACAGGATCTGGTAGCGATCCATCACGTTGAATGTCGCAAGGGCAACGGTATTCACACTGCTCCGGCGCTGCTCCTCCAGCATGGTTCTTTTCACGCTATACATGGAGAACAGGCCCACTCCGACAGCGAGCAGGATCAGCGACCCGGCGACGAGCAGTACCAATTTGTTCTTTGTGGACAGGATCATCGTTCGTCTCAGGGCTGGTTGCCACGGGCGCGCGCCCGCCTCGCCGGGTCGCCCCGATCCGGCGTTCTTTGTCTAACATCCTTTTCTTCGGGAAGGAATACGCGTTGCGCTCCTGGAAAGGAAACCCCGCTCATTTTCCGTTCCACGCCAATGCATGGAAAAGGCCGCATCCAAAAACACGGGCTCCGGAACACATTGGAATCTATTGTCCCTGCACACAAGTGTCAAACAGTGATGATTCCCTGTCCGGCGTTTTGGAATCCCGTGTCCGTTTTTTCCGTCTTGCTCTTCTTCCTTTTCCCTTTCGCTGCCGGATGGTTGGGGAAAACAGGGCTAAGGAAATCAGGCGATTCCCGTCTTTCAGGAACATTTCGGCCTTATCGGTAGAGCTGTTGCGCCGCAGGGGAATCTGTGGCACCACCGGAACCCGTTCCGAAAGAGACGCAGGAGCAGCCGGGAGTCCGATGTCCGGCCCTCCCGGGAGACGGCCCCGGAAGGGCCTGTCCCGGCGCATTAATGAAACGCCGCCATCGCAGCAGGAAGGAATGGCGTGGACGCATGGCTCGACTGGATCGGTTTTCTGGGTATTGCCCTTGTCGCAGGATGGTTCTTTTTCCGCAAACAGATGGCGGAAAACGAACTTACGGAGAGGGAAGAGGATGCACGGAAGAACGCTCCGCTTTTCTCCTCGGGCGAGGGGCTTGGCGGGCAGGAAGGGGATGACGGTGATGCCGGTGATGGCGATGGAGACGGGGATAGGGGCGACTGAGCCCCGGCAGGCTTCGGCGGATTGCTGTGCGGCCCAACCAAAGAAGTTTTCTTGAGTCAACAGAGTAGGGACCCTGGCAAGTGTCCTGCATCCCTCAACATAACGAAGGCCCTCCCGGATACAGTCCGGGAGGGCCTTCGCGGTATTTTGTACGTCAGAAATCGTTATTCGTGCTCAAGCCCTTTCACGTCGATGCGGTATTTGCGGATCTTCGACCAGAGGGTACTCGGATTGAGGCCGAGGAGTTCGGCAGCGCCGTCCTGTCCGGAGATTTTGCCGTTGGTGCGGTTGAGCGCCTTGATGATATAATTGATGGTGACCTCGTTGAATGTCTGAAATGGTTCCGCATTGTCCTTGTTCCGCTTGCTGTTCGGCTCCTGCTTGCTCTTTGGGGACGGGAGGTCAAAAGCGCGGTCGGAAGAATTTTCGGAAAGGATGTTCAGGAAATTATCGATAAAGACAGGCTGGAGGCAGGAACAGATATCGAGATGTTCTTGCGTATAGTTGTCCACACCCATCGATAGCACAACCATCCTAACGCTCGTTTCCCTCAGCATGTTAAACTTCAAGGGAATGTACACGGCCGATGTATCCGTCTTGTAGACAGAGCGGTGCACGTCGGCGTACGCACAGGTTTCGTGCCCGGTAAAGATTTTTAGATTGCAGGCGCCTTCGCTGAAAAAGTGTTTTTCAGTCCTCAACCGGGTCATGCTTTCCGGAGAAATGGCGAAGTGGTCGCTGATATTGATGGCGGGTGTTTTGTTACATTCGGCCAGTTTTGTAATGGAACCTTCCACTGATCGGAAAATGAACAAGGAGGAAACGGGCATCATCATAGAGAGGAATACCGCCGCCCTCTTCACGAAGAAGTCCAAAGACGCATCGGACAAAACAGAATTAATGAACTTTTTGAAGATTTCTTCAGGCGAGTACCTCATGGCTCAACCTCTTCCCCTATGCGCTATGTGTATTTCCTCCATTATAAGGTAACCAGCTTGAATGAACGTAGAAATACGTTTTTTACCCGTCTGGTCGCGTTCCGGAAGGGAACGATGGAGGAGAAAGATTATTCTTTTCGTTTTATAATAGACGGAAAAGAAAAACCATCTTTTTTCGTTTTTGTTTTATAAAGCGATATAGGAGGACTATTCTCTTTATAGAGGCATATACAACGTCATAGCGTCGGATAGTTACTTGCTTGCCTTTGTAAAATGATTTTATGTAGAGAAAAACCGTTATTTTAACGTGTATTCTTTTTCGGAAATCATGTTTTTCTATTTTATTATAATAATAAGATTATTTCATCTGCATTGACAAAAACAAGCAGGGAAGGGGCAAAGGCCGAAGCCTTTGCAAAGGCAAAAAACGATGTGCGAGGCAGTGTTTTTTTCATTCATATTTTGAGAGCCCCTGCCTCTTGGAGGATGTGTTTCTAGAGGTTTATTTCAGCGGTACGGTGGAATTCCATGGGGAGTTTGCCAAATCAGCAACGGCCGCTTTCCTGCGTTCATGTTTGTGTACCCGGGGAGATGTTTTCAGCCGAGAGTGTGAAACCGCGCGATCTCGATCGTGCTCCGCAAAGATGTAAAAAAACATCAACTCGCCATAAATCGAGTAAAAAATCGCAAAAAATGCCATGTAAAGTCTTAATGCGTGTATTGATACTTTACATGGCATTTTTATGGTGGGAAAAGAAGTATCCCGTTTTGAGAGGTACAGAGCAAAAGCCGGTTGATCCGAAGATCAACCGGCTTTGTTTTCAGCGCCGGAAGCGCGGGGTTTCTGAATGACTTGCCGGAAGGCGCGGAACGCGTCCCTCAGCGGCGGTTCACTTCATGGGAGGGTTTACGGCAGCATCCACTGCCAAACGGTGGCCTGAAGATAGGTCAACACGCAGATGAACAGGGTCATGGCGATGCTGTGCCCGAGGGCGAAGCGGAAGAGGTTGCCTTCCTGCCCGATCATGCCGGTGGCGGCGGTGGCCACGCTGATGGACTGGGGCGAAATCATCTTGCCGGTGACGCCGCCGGAGGAGTTCACGGCTACGGCGAGTTCGGGGGGCATACCCACGGCCTGCGCGGTGGAGCGCTGCATACCGCAGAAGAGGGCGTTCGACGAGGTGTCGGAGCCGGTTAGGAACACGCCGAGCCAGCCGAGGATCGGGGCGAAGAACGGGAACAGGCTGCCGGTCTTGGTAAAGCCGATGCCGAGGGTCGTGCTCATGCCGGAGTAGTTCATGAGGAAGGCCAAACCGAGGATGGTGGCGATGGTCAGGACGGGGAAACGGAGCTGGTAAATCGTGGAGAAGAAGCAGGCCACGGCCTTGCCGAAGCTGTACTTGGGCATGAAGGGCACGGCGAAGAAGCCGGACAGCAGGATGGCGGTTCCGCCCGCGGAGAGCCAGCCGAATTTGAAGAATGCGGCATAGGGGGTTTCGGCGGGCACGACGGGCACGGTGCGGCTGACCATGCCGTCAAGCATGGGCCAAGCGAAGCCCTTGGTGGCGATGCTGCCGCTGATGCCGTCGAGGAACGCCTTGAACTGCGGCAGGCCCCAGAAGAACACCATGACTGCCAGGATGATGAACGGTATCCATGCGCGGATGACTTCACCGAAGGAGTAGCCCTTGCCGGTCAGCACGGTGGGCTTTTCGCCCTCGAAGCGCCAGATGGTGGCGGGCTTCCAGAAGCGGAGCAGGATCACGAGGCCGACGAGGGTGATGATGGCGGACATGATGTCCGGCAGAGTCGGGCCGTGATAGTTCGAGAACACGAACTGCGAAATGGCGAAGCAGAGGCCGGCCACGAGGATGGCGGGCAGGACTTCCATGCTGCGCTTGAAGCCGCACATGGTCACGCACAGCCACAGCGGCACGATCACGGACAGGAAGGGAAGCTGGCGGCCTACGATGGCGCTGATGAGGTTGGGATCAAAGCCGGACACCTGCCCGGCCACGATGACCGGGACGCCGATGGCGCCGAAGGCGACCGGGGCGGTGTTGGCGATGAGGCACAGCCCGGCGGCGTACAGCGGGTTGAACCCGATGCCCGCGAGCATGGCTGCGGTGATGGCTACGGGAGTGCCGAAACCGGCGGTACCTTCAAGGAAGGCGCCGAAGGCGAAGGCGATGAACAGCGCCTGAAGCCTGCGGTCATCGGTGAGCCGGGCCAGCGAGTCTTTGATGATCTCGAATTCGCCCGATTCCACGGTCATGTTGTACACCCACACCGCCGTAATGACGATCCAGACGATGGGGAACAAGCCGTTCGCCATACCGTAGGCGACGGAACTCACCGCGGTGCCGAAAGGCATCCCCCACAGAGCCACGGCCAGCACAAACGCCACGGCCAAGCCCACAATGGCGGCCACGTGGCCTTTTGCGCGACGTATCGCCAGCATGTAGAAAAGTACCATCAAAGGAATAGCCGCAGAAAGTGCAGAGAGTACCACGCTCCCCGCCGGATCATAGACCTGTGTCCACGCCATACAAACAATCCCCCGCTGCACTAAACGTTCAAGAAATGCATCCGTGATATCAAAAGTCGTCATATCCCAGATGCCAGTACGGAATAAAACCTATAGAAATCTTTCATTGAGAAAAAATAAGGGTTGTGTCAATGCATTTTTATTCATTGAATAAACAATCTGCGGCGTTCTGAAATGTATTTTTTGTTTTTCTTGATGCAGTGTCTGTTTTCAAGGCATCATGACAAAATGGAATAATCCTTTTTGCTCCTTAATGTCGACATTGTAACTTGTGCAGAAGAGGATATATACGCAAAGGATGGTCGATCATGCAGATTGTCCAAGCGTTGCGCGGGCGGCAGGCTCTCGTGAGCCCATGCTTTTCCGGTATCGGCAGGAATGGGAGGGTGTAATTTCGCCGGGCATGGCGGAATCTTTTCTTGATGATTCCCGTTTTTTCCCACTTCCGGCAGGTTTCTTTGCCTTGGGGATGGGGAGAAGATCAAATGCCGCTGAAGCGGCCTGACGGACGTTGAATTATTATAAAAACTAATGTAATTAATGAGTTGCCATTGCTCGTATCCACTGGCGGCAGTGCGCCAGAGCTCATGGGCATGTTCTCGGAGACGACGGGGCACCTTCTTTTTTACAGTACGGGATGCCTCATAAACCCGAACGTGCCAGTCCGCATCATGAACGGAAGGAATGGGTATTGTACGGAAAAGGAATGGGGCGGCATTATTGCGAATAACAGGATATGCCGGACATGCCGGCATTCCTCTCCGCCTCAAGTGCATGGGAGATGATGGCCTTGCGCCGGGATGAGGGCAAGAATATTTTTTTGGAGGGCTCCCGCCCCATAGGGGGTTCCCTCATTCAAAGGGATGAAAGGTTCCTTGCGTTTTTCCTCGGTTTCCCCAAAATGGTTTTCCACATTCCGTGCGAAAGAAGAAACCCTTAACCTGTTGGCAACGGAGTAGAGGACGCTCGTATTGCAGAGCGTTTCCTTTGCGAAGCGTATATTCCATTCGGCGGAGAAGGTCCTTCGCGGCGGTCATGGCGTGTTGCCTGTTCCGGGCGCAGCTTTCTTGAAGGAAGAGGCTGTCGGCTTATCCGTGTTGCCTTCCGGAAGAGACGGGCTTTGAGGCTCCCGGTTGCGCCGGGACGAAGGGGCGGTTTTTGAGCTGAAAAAGGTGGCGTCTTTTGGAAAGGCGTCTATGCCGGACCTTCCGGTGTCCCGTCCGGATCGGCCTCTGCGCCGGAGGCCGTCATGCGAGCCTTTCGCTTGCCAGCGCTTCCTCGCCGCCGGGGAGGAGCTTGAGCCACGCCTGCGCGGCGGAGGACAGGACGGCCCCGCGCCTCCAGACGAAGGCGGCGCGCCAACGGAGTTCCTCTTCGTCGAGAAGGGCGATGTGGATGTTGGGGAGTTCCCGCCGTTCGAGTTCGAGGCGGGGGAGGAGGGCGACGCCGATGCCCGTCGCCACAAGGGTCATGATGAAATCAAGCTGGCCGCTGCGCAGGCACTCATTGAGCTTCAGCCCGCGCTGGCGGCAGACGGCCTTGATGCGGTCGTTGAGCAGGAAGCCCTGCTCGAAGCCGATGAAGGCGTTGTCTGCCAGTTCATCCATTTTGAGGCGTTTGCGATCGGCGAGGGGATGATCCGGGGGCATGATGACCATGAGCGGTTCGTCCCGAATCTGGAGCCACGAAAAATTCGGCGGGACGGGGAGAAGGGTGACGGCAAGATCGAGATCCCCCGAAAGCACCATCGGTTCCAGCGAGGCGCAGCCCTGTTCCTGAAGCGAGATGTTGATGCCGGGGTAAAGCTGGCGGTATTTGGAGAGCAGATCCGCGAACAGGATGCCGCTGGCGACCGGGGGAAAACCAATGCGGAGCACGCCTTTTTCGAGCTTGTGCAGGGCGGCGACGTCGGCTTCGAGCGCCTCGAATTCTTGAAGGATGTTGAGGGCCCGGCGATAAACGATTTCTCCCTCGACGGTCAGCCTGACGCCGTTGTTGGCCCGCTCGAAGATGCGGACGCCAAGGCGATCCTCCACGGCCTGAACGGCTTTGCTCACCGTGGGCTGCACGGCGTGTACAGTCTGGGCGGCACGGGAAAAACCTCCCTGCCGGGCCACTTCCACCAGTATTTGCAACGTGCGGATATTCAGCATCTATTCTTTCCGTGCATAGTGTTGATGAGCGTTTTTCATTTCACAGGGAAAACCTTTTGGCCTATACCACCCCCATGAGCTTCCGGCATTTCCAATTTCCTGTTTTTCTGGGGAATTTGGCTGCACGCCGTTCCTGTGGCCCGGCGTCCGGCAATGGTTTCCTGCGTCTGCGGACGCATGTGGAACCTTTTCATGCCTGACAGTTCGACATGGTTTTCGTGTCCGGCACCGAGACAAATCCGGCGAAGCCTTCATGAGGTTGTAGCCGGGTCGGAGTACATCGGGCTCCCTGCTTTTCAGGGATTCCTTTACCTTGGGCGGCTTGCCGCCCTTTTTCTTTTGGGCCGGACGGAAAGGCGGACAGTGCCGCCTCGCCTATGAGACGTGAAATGCTAGCTATTCCCTTCCTTCATGGCATTCTTTCCAGCGTTGCGTGAGCAGGGCGGAGGCTTCCGCTTGTGCTTGCGGGTCGCGCATTCCGTGCATGGCGAAGACGCCCCACGGGAGCGATGCGCAGTCGGCAGACGCCGCGTTTGCGATTTTCCGCATCAGCCCGTCCCGAAGCCCGTCGTCCCGGATAAGCACGGCTGCTGTGCATGAAGCGTCAAATCGTTTGTTTTCAGCAGTGGTTAGGACGATTTCCCCGAGCCGCCCGTCCTTATCCGCCTGCGTGGAAAATCCGCTTGCGGCGGAGGCGATGCGGGCTTTCCATGATTGCCCTTCGGGGTCGGACTCCAGATCGATCCTGATACCTTTGGCTTCTTTGAGCAGCGCTTGGGGGACGGCGGGCGGTTCGGGAGCGTGTGCCCGAAAAAGCGCCGCCACAGCGACGATGGAGAGGATAACCCCGCAAAACAATAATGGTATTTTCCAGCCTGTGGCCCGGTTGTCGGTCACGTCGTCTTCCTCGCATGGATAATCCGGGGCGGGAGCCTGAAAACGAACCCACGCCTTTTCATAGTTTTTTGCCCCCTTTCACCCTTGTCGGCAAGCGGATGCGAAAACGGTTTACTCCATGAAAAGGGTGGTAATCAAGCAGGATAAAATAGATATTCCATTTTGGAATGATTCCGATAGAAAATATTCATTTCTCGATTACCCCCCGTTCGGCGTAGAGAACAACACGTCAACAGGAGCCATACGCCCCGCAACAGCTAGGCATTGCAGGAAAATGCCGTCGATCAGGCATGTGGGGCGCACTCCGCAAGCCTTATCAGGGGGAAACGTATGCCTTGGGTTCAACAGTATGCGCCGGTGGGCGGCGTGGTCGCTTCGGCGTGCCTCGCGGCGATTCCGCTCATCATCCTCTTCTACATGCTGGCCGTCAGGAAGGCCAAGGGCCATGTCGCGGCTGCGGCGGGCCTCATCGGCGCGTTGATCGTCGCGGTAGCCGTGTGGAATATGCCGGTTTCGTTGGCGATCAGTTCCACGCTCAACGGCGCTGCCTTCGGGCTGTTCCCCATCGTCTGGATCGTGATCACGGCGGTGTGGGTGTACAACATGACCGTGGAATCGGGCGAATTCGAGATCATCAAGGATTCGCTGGCCCGGCTCACCGATGACCGCAGGCTTCAGGCGCTGTTCATCGCCTATGCCTTCAGCTGCTTCATCGAAGGGACGGCGGGCTTCGGCACGCCGGTCGCCATTGCCGCCGCCATGCTGGTGGGGCTCGGCTTCACCCCGCTGTGGGGCGCGGGCATCGCGCTCATCGCCAACACCGCTCCTGTCGCTTTCGGCGCCATCGGCGTGCCGCTCATCGTGGCGGCCTCCGTGTCCGGCCTTGATCAGATGACCGTAAGCGCCATTGCGGGACGTCAGCTTCCCATCCTCGCCCTCATCGTGCCCCTCTGGGTATGCGTGACCATGTGCGGCTTCAAGCGCAGCCTCGAAGTCCTGCCCGCCATCATCGTGGGCGGCGTGTGCTTCGCCGGGGCGCAGTTCCTGCTCGCCAACTATCACGGCCCGACCCTGCCCGACATCGGCTCGGCCATCGCCACCATTGTGGGCCTTGTGCTGCTGCTCAAGGTCTGGAAGCCTTCGCGCACGTTCCGGTTCGAGGGTGAGCCTGAATCCAACCTCAGCGGCTCAGGCTATCCGGCTTCGGTCGTGCTCCGGGCGTGGGGACCCTATATCGTGCTGGCGGTATTCGTGTTCTTCTGGGGCCTGCCGCAGTTCAAGAATATCCTGAACGCCGTTCCCGGCGCGAATCTCAGTTTCGGCTGGCCCGGCCTGCATGGGGAAGTCATGAAGACCGCGCCCATCGTGGCGCAGGACGCCGTTTACGGCGCGACGTTCGCGTTCAACTGGCTGTCCGCCGGCGGTACGGCCATCCTGCTTTCCGGCCTCGTCTCCGTGCCCATGATGCCGAACTACGGTTTCGGCAAGGCCATCGCCTGCTTCATGCGCACGCTGCGTCAGTTGACCTTCCCGATCGTGACCATCGCCATGATCCTTGGCCTCGCCTACCTGATGAACTATTCCGGCATGAGTTCCACGCTCGGCCTTGCCTTCACGCACACGGGGAGCCTGTTCCCGTTCTTCTCGCCGTTGCTTGGCTGGCTCGGCGTGTTCCTGACCGGGTCGGACACCTCCTCGTGCGCCCTGTTCGGCGGTATGCAGAAGGATACCGCCACGGCGGTGGGCATGTCCCCCGAGCTTGCCGTGGCCGCCAACGCTTCCGGCGGCGTCACCGCGAAGATGATCTCGCCGCAGTCCCTGTCCGTCGCCACCGCCGCGACCAACATGGTCGGGCAGGAAGGCAATCTGTTCCGCTTCACCATCGGGCACAGCATCGCCATGACCCTCGTGCTCTGCGTGCTGACCTACCTTCAGGCCGGGCCCTTGAGCTTCATGCTGCCGTAGGGAGTGACTGGGAAGATTGATAAAGATTGGGGAGGAGGGACCCTTCTGAAGAAGGGATTCCTCCTCCCCTCCCCAAACCCCGCCCTCCACCTCAGACTTTTATAAAGTGGGGAGGCGGCGCGGAGGAAGTCCCCTGTCGTATGAAAGGAAAAGAGCCGGTTGATCAGTGAGATTGACAGGCTCTTTTTTTGTGGGGCAGTTTAGTTGAGGGTTTTTGTGCTCACGGAACGGCAAGTTAC
>OIET01000488.1_pt1 | contig 34922 bp, 22 predicted proteins | sample 1581871 | NCBI WGS metagenome assembly OIET01 (sample SAMN03279760, study PRJEB24777) | human gut metagenome | isolation source: fecal sample PR121 from 1 month old male Malay infant, vaginally delivered... | place: Singapore | collected 2005-09-16
ATATTAAACTTCAACCCGCCGGCATAGTTAAATATTTTTCCATTTAATCGATTTAAATACATCTCATATTAAACTTCAACTTCTAAAGGAGAAAATACAATGGACAAAAATATTTATTTAAATACATCTCATATTAAACTTCAACTAAACAACAACGCTGTCAGTACGTTCATTCTATAAAAATTTAAATACATCTCATATTAAACTTCAACCATAGCAATCAAGCCAATCTTAAATTAACGAATACCTTTTAATCCTTTTGGCTTAGCCATTTTTTATTATTTTTACCAGGCAGGTAAGGCTTATGATATTTTTATCCCATTTTCTTTCCAAAGCATTTGTTTATGGTTCTTTTTATCCATCTGCACCAAAAGATACCTGGGAAATTCTTAAATCTTTTTCATAATAAAATTATACGCGCAAAGCCCTCCGAGAGCAACTCCCTGTGGGCATTTCTTGAAATTGTTTTTTTATAATACATAAAAAATTGCAGATAACGCTTGCAAAAAGAAAAAAATGCCGTTATAATAAAGATCAAGTTAATATTTACGAATGATATGGTGCCCCATAAGGGGAGAATAGGGAATCAGGTGGAAGTCCTGAACGAACCCATCACTGTAAGCGGTAGTGACCGACAAGTGCCACTGAAAGGGAAGGCGTCGGATCATGTTAATCCGTAAGTCAGGAGACCTGCCTATGATTCTTAACGCATATGAACGATGGTAAAGTTCATAGCTGGTAAAGCAGCTATGGATTTTACCATTTTTTTCGTGACAGCAAACGGTCGTGCGCTGAAGTGAAAATAAAAAATCGCCAAAGCTTGCTTTAAGGCGATTTTTTATTTTCACTTCAGCATAGGGCGCAGCCCGTGACAAAGGTGTTCACAGAGCACCGAAGCAGCACGCTGAGAACGGCAAAATAAAAACGCCATTCCACCAAATTTTTTTGTTTTAGGAGGATTTAAAAACCATGACTTTGTTGGAAAAAGCGAAAAGCGGTGAGATTACCGCGGAAATGCAGTACGTTGCTGAAAAAGAAGGCGTTACCCCAGAATTTATCTGCGAAGGTGTCGCTAAAGGGGAAATCGTAATCTTGCACAGCTCAAGAAAAAATATTCATCCGGTAGCTGTGGGAAAAGGATTGTTTACCAAGGTCAGCGCCAGTGTGGGCATGTATGAAGCAGCTGATACCATCGACGGTGAAATGGCAAAAATCGACGCCGCAGTCAAGGCCCATGCAGATACCATTATGGATCTCTCAGTTCGTGGACCAATCGAGGAAATGCGCGAAAAAGTATTGTCCACTGTTGACCGTCCTGTCGGCACACTGCCCATGTACGAAACCCTGTCTGTCGCAGAAGCCAAATATGGCACCGCACTGGATATGACGCCGGACGATCTATTCGACATGATTGAAAAACAGGCGTCACAAGGCGTTGCCTTCATTGCGCTGCATCCCGGAACCACCCTTTCAGTTATTCATCGCGCTAAGGATGAAGGCCGCATTGATCCTCTTGTGAGCTACGGCGGCTCTCACCTTATCGGCTGGATGCTCTATCACAATACCGAGAATCCCTTATATACTGAATTTGACCGTCTCATTGAAATCTGTAAAAAACACGATGTTGTGCTGAGTTTTGCGGACGGTATGCGCCCGGGCTGTATTGCCGACTCCCTCGATCATGCTCAGGTTGAGGAACTTGTGATCCTCGGCGGTCTGGTCAGACGCGCCAGAGAAGCCGGCGTACAGGTTATGGTTAAAGGGCCCGGCCACGTACCGCTCGATGAAATCGCCACAACTGTACAACTTGAAAAGAAGCTCTGTTACGGTGCTCCTTACTTTGTATTCGGCTGTCTGCCAACCGATGCAGCTGCCGGTTATGACCATATTACCTCTGCCATCGGCGGCGCTGTTGCTGCTTATGCCGGCGCAGATTATCTCTGCTATGTCACCCCGGCTGAGCATATTGGTATGCCAAACGTCGATGATGTCTATCAGGGCGTCATGGCCTCTCGGATTGCCGCCCATGCCGGCGATGTTGCCAAGGGACATCCTCAGGCTGTCAAGTGGGATCTGGATATGTCTGTTGCCCGCCGCGCCATGAACTGGAAGGAACAGTTTAAGCTGTCCATCGACCCTGAAACCGCTGAGCGCGTCTGGCGTGAACGCAGCACCAGCTTTACTTCGGAATGTACCATGTGCGGTAAATACTGCGCCATGAAGATTGTTGAAAAATATTTGAGAGCAGAGTAAGGAGGACAAGACAATGACACAGATGCTAGAAGCCCGCAAAGGCCGTATTACAGAAGAAATGGAAAAAGTCGCCCTGATTGAAGGCGTTACCCCGGAATTTGTACGCGAAGGGGTTGCCAAAGGCCACATCGTCATCCCAAAAAACAAGTTTCGCAGCCGTGAAAAAATCTGCGGTATCGGAGGCGGTCTGGATGTAAAGGTCAACGGCCTTATGGGCACATCCTCTGACCGTAATGATATGGAAATGGAAGCAAAGAAGCTGCGGATTCTGGAAGAATGCGGCGCCAACGCTTTTATGGATTTGTCCACTGGTGACGATATTGACGCCATGCGCAAGCAGAGCCTCGCAATCTCGGGTATTGCGGCAGGCTGCGTACCTGTCTACCAGGCCAGTGTCGAAGCCATTGAGAAGCACGGCAGCATGGTTGCCATGACCGAGGATGACCTTTTTGCTACAGTAGAAAAACAATGCCAGGAGGGCATGGATTTCATGGCCATCCACTCTGCTTTAAACTGGTCGGTTTTAAACGCTCTGAAAAAAAGCGGCCGTGTCACCGATGTTGTCAGCCGCGGCGGTTCCTTCCTGACGGCGTGGATGTTCCACAACGAAAAAGAAAATCCGCTGTATGAGCACTTTGACCGCCTGCTCGAAATTCTCAAGGCTACGGATACTGTATTATCCATCGGCGATGCCATCCGCCCAGGCGCCAATGCAGACTCTCTGGACGCTGCCCAGGTACAGGGCCTGGTTGTTGCCGGTGAGCTGACTAAACGCGCCCTGGAGGCCGGTGTGCAGGTCATGATTGAAGGACCGGGGCATGTGCCGCTTAACCAGATTGCGACCACTATGCAGCTCCAGAAGCAGCTTTGCTACGGTGTTCCCTACTATATTCTCGGTTTCCTCGCCACCGATGTGGCCCCAGGCTACGATAACATCACAGGCGCCATCGGCGGTGCCTTTGCCGGCATGCACGGCGCAGACTTCCTCTGCTATCTGACCCCGGCAGAACATCTGGGTCTGCCAAACGAAGATGATGTACGTATGGGTGTCCGCACGACCAAAATCGCAGCGGATGCCGCCAATGTTTTAAAACGGGGCGGCAATGCGTGGAACCGCTCTCTGGCAATGTCCAAGGCGCGGGTGGCGCGGAATGAAAAAGCCCAGATTACCAATGCCCTTGATCCGGAATACCTGGAAAGCAAGCTGAAAGCTGAGCCCGAAAGCCACGGCTGTGCTGCCTGCGGCAAAAGCAAATGCCCGGCGGATATTGCGGCTGAATTTTTCGGTATCGCCTGATCCGTTGACAATGGTCTGAAAATCAGGCAAATCTTTCTCATTACTGCTGAGATTAGTGCTATAATTAATCTTGAAGATCACCTGAAATCTGCAAAATTCAAATAATGAGGTATTTATCATGAGTGCATTAACTTTAAAGGAAGTTATTGAAAATATTGAACCAAAGGACCCTGATTGGGAATCCAAAGCCTGCGCACATGTGGAATCACTTGCCATTCCGCCCTGGAGTCTGGGACAGGTCCTGACACTCGGCGTCCAGCTGGCTGGAATTAAACGGACCATCCACCCCTGTGTGGATAAAAAAATGATCCTGACCATGGCGGCTGACCACGGAATTGCTGAGGAGGGCGTTTCCGCCTTTCCTCAGGAGGTAACCATGCAGATGGTCGCCAATATCGTTGCCGGCGGCGCAGGCGTCAACGTTTTGGGAAAAGCCTCCGGTGCAGAGGTGCGGCTGGTGGATATGGGCGTTAAGGAGGATATGCCCGAGCTGGTAAAAAAGGGTGCCATCATTGACGCCAAGATCGCTCACGGCAGTGAAAACTTTCATAAAGGGCCAGCCATGAGCAGGGAACAGGCAATCGCTGCCCTGGAAGCCGGCATCAATGTCGCTGCAAAAATGATTCAGGAGGAGGGTGTCGAGCTTCTGGGTACCGGTGACCTGGGCATTGGCAACACCACCCCCAGCGCTGCCATTCTCGCGGTTATGGGTGAGTATCCTCTGACCTCCATTACAGGGCGCGGCACAGGGCTTAACAACGCCGGACTTATGCACAAAATCAAAATTATCCGCGAGTCCATCGCGCTCAACAATCCAGATAAAAACGATGCTCTGGACGTGCTGTCAAAGGTCGGCGGCTATGATATCGCCGGTATTGCCGGCATGATCCTTGGCGCAGCCTATAATAAGGTGCCAGTGGTTGTGGACGGCTTTATTTCCACTGCCGGCGCGCTAATTGCCAAAGGCCTCTGCCCCACCTGCGCAGACTACATGATCGCTTCACACCAGTCCGAGGAGCCAGGACATCAGATGATGTGGCAGACTTTGGGAATGCATCCGCTTCTAAATCTTAATTTTCGTCTTGGCGAGGGCACCGGTGCTGCGGTGGCCATGCATCTTGTAGAATGCGCCGCACGGTGCATGAACGACATGCTCACCTTTGAAGACGCAGGAGTCACCAATGGCCTCGCTTAAATGGGACCCCAACACATCCGGTGGACAGTATCTTGAAGATCTGTCCACTGCCTACTGGTATTCGGAATCACTTTTTACGGCCCTGGATATGGGCCTTTTTGAACTTTTGGAGAAAGGCAGCACACCCCTTCCCCGACTGGCAAAAGCTCTGAACTGCAACGAATCCAGCCTGTCCCGCTATCTGTATCTGCTAAAAACCCTGGATCTTGTAGACTGTTATGAAAACAGCTGGTATAACACCACGCTCTCAAGCACCTATCTCATTAAAGGAAAGCCGCTTTATCAGGGCAATTCCATCTTGTGGCGACGTGATATTAAAGCCGACTGGGACACCTTGAAGCCGGCCCTTGAAGCTGGCGGACGTGTCCATTTCCCCCCCGAAAACATCAGTGACGCCGAAATGGACGCCCGGCGTGAGGAATATATCACGGCTATGGACAATATTGTCAGGCTCAAGGTTCCAGAGATTCTTGAATTTTTCGGAAACGGCCTGAAGACTGGCGCCCGTATTCTGGATGTCGGCGCAGGCAGCGGTGCTTTTGCCCTTGGCTTTCTTGAAAAGTTCCAGGACTCCCAGGCCACTCTGGTGGATATTCGCCAGGTCTTGCCACAGACCCGGAAGCTTGTTGAAAAAAGTCCTATTGATACTAAAAACCGTGTTCTGTTCCATGAACAGAATATTCTGGATCCTGACTGGCAGCTTGAGAGCCATTATGATCTTGTCATATTATCCAACATCGTCCACGCCTATGCTGAAGAAGAAATCAGCGGTATTTTAAAAACCGCGTCCCAGCTTCTCTCAGAGGATGGCATCCTGCTGATTCACGACTTTTTTCTGGATCACTGGGACATCAAGGCGGCCTTTTCGGATATCAATATGTTCATCAATACTTATAATGGCAAAGTCTTTAACTCAAAATGGGTCGATCAGACCCTTAAAAACAGCGGTCTGTCCACCACAGGGCTCATCCCTTTGCAGACCGATACAGCTGTTATCTTTGCTGCCAGAGAGTCCGCCGCACTTGACAGCCTGACCATTACACCAGTCCAGAAAATTCTGCAGCCCATCAAAGCCATTGGCTTTGACAAAGTGATGCCCTATGACCCCAAGGACGTGGTCGTCGCTCCCTTTGCCAAAAACAAATGCAAATTCGGTTGCCGCTCCTGGGATAAAAAGCACTGCAGCACTAATCAGGAAATGAGCGCAGATGAGACGAAGGCCTTTGTGAACAGCTTCAGCAAAGCCCTCCTGCTAAAAAGCGAGCCGCCAACTGGCGATTTCCAGCGCAAGGCACTGAGGGCTGAAACCCTTGCCTTTAAAGCTGGCTACTACAAAGCTTTTGTTTTCTGGGCCGGCCCCTGCAGCATCTGTCCAGACTGTGACCTCACTGCTCCCTGCAACAACCACACCCACTCCCGCCCGTCCATGGAAGGCTCGGGTATTGACGTTTTCGCCACTGTAAAAAAGGCCGGAGAGTCCTTGAAAACCCTGAGTGAGCGCGGTGAAGTCATTAAGTATTACGCGCTGCTGCTTTTGGAGTAAACGGAGTTGAAAATGAAACGAATCCTACTAATTCAGGCCATATCCATGGAAGGTATGGACATCGAGCGTGTCTACCCCATCGGTATTGTCACCCTGGCCTCCTGCATTGAAAAGGCTGGCCGATACAGCCTGGAAATTTTTGATATGAACATGGCTGCAGACCCCTATGGTGAGCTACGCGAAAAAATGCTCAGTTATCAGCCGGATATCATTGGTATTTCTCTGAGAAATGTGGACCCGCTGGGCAACAGGACCACCTCGCTGATCGTTCCCTTTGCCATTACCCTGTCCTTTATCAGGCGTTATCTGCCCGACGTTACCCTGATGGCCGGAGGCACCGCCTTTTCCCTTTTTCCAGAACGCCTGATGCGGGAATTTCCCGAAATCGACCTGGGTGTCGCCGGTGAAGCCGAAGAAATTATTGTGCCGCTTCTGGACAGCATTGATCATCCGCCAAAACTGCCCGGGCTGGTTTACCGTGAAAACGGCGAAGTGAAAATGGTGCCTCCTGTGGGAAAATTTGATATGGGCAGCTATACCATGCCCAACCGCGAGCTTTTAGACCCGCGGGAATATCTGAGGGTCAATAAATATGTGGAGAGCGTAGGAGTTGAAACCAAGCGCGGCTGCTGTTATAACTGCGGCTATTGCTCCTATCCGCTTCTCTCCGGCTGTGGCATGCGGTGCCGTGAGCCAGCGTCTGTGGTCGATGAGATCGAGTTTCTGAACAAAGAATACGGTGTCAGCCGTATCCATCTCACTGATTCCATTGTCAACTTCCCCGTAAACCATCTGGATGACATCTGCAAAGAGCTGATCCGGCGCAGGCTGGATATCCACTGGAGCGGCTTTTTCAGGGAAAACCTGCTGACCCCCGAAAACGCGCCGCTATACCGGGATTCCGGCTGTGAGTGCTTCTCCCTGTCGCCAGACGGGTTCAGTCAGACTGCTCTGGATATTCTGGACAAGCACCTGACGGTCGATGAGATTCTTCACACTGCCAGGGTCTTGTCAGACGTGGGCATCACCACTGTTTACCATTTCCTGGTCAACACGCCCGGTGATACCTGGAAAACAGTGGATGAGGGAAAAGCGCTCATCGACCAGATCTACGACATCCACGCTGCCTCCAAAACCATTGGTACCATCGTGCTCAACCTCATCCGCATTATGCCAAGAACCAAGGTTGAAAAGCTTGCGCTGGAGAACGGCGTTATCACGCCCGAAACGGATTTGCTTTTCCCCACCTACTATAATCCCGATCCCTTTAAAACGGTTCGTTACGATCTTGAGATCTACCATAACAAACGAAATATCTTTATGTGGCAGGACGCCTAATAACAAAGACTGGAGCGATTAAATGAAACGAATCCTACTACTCGAACATCCCAGAACACCCGGCGAGGACCGTCAGAATGACATTGCCAACACCACCCTGTCCTCCTGCCTGAACAGCGGCTATCTGGCCGCCGTTCTGCTTGAAAAAGGTTATCAGCCGGCCATTGTAGAGGGCTATATGGAAAACCTGAGCTACGAAGCCATCGAAGCCCACATCGCCGCCCACAAGCCTGAGGTGCTGGGCATCCACCTGGTTTATAACTGGGAGGATAACCACACCCTCTACGCCTTTATTGCCAGAGTAAAAGCAAAATACCAGATCAGCCATGTGACCGTATACGGCTACTATCCCACCTTTGCCTATGAAGAAATCCTGGACCGGTGTCCAGAGATCGACACCTGCATGCTTGGGGAAAATGAGATAACCATCATAAACCTTATGGCAAACCTCCCGAATTACAGGGGCTTAAAGGGCCTGGCTTACCGGAGCAAGGACGGCTATGAGGCCAGCCGGGGTGAGCTGGTCCGCGACCTGGACAGTCTGCCCTTCCCGCTCCGCAAGGCAGCCTCCTACCCTGGCGGCGAGGTCAATATCTTCGGGAGCCGCGGCTGCTACGGGGGCTGCACCTTCTGCTACATTAACCCCTATTATGGCGCAGATGAAATGCACTGTCCCAAGTGGCGGGGCCGTTCTCCTGAAAACATCATCGCGGAAATTGATGCGATCATCGCTCAGACCGATTACCGCTATTTCTATTTCACCGACCCCAATTTTTATGGCCCGGGAAAGGCTGGAAAGGAACGTGTACTCAAGCTGGCCGCCCTTTTAAAAGAGCGCAATATCCGCTTTGGCATTGAGGCAAGGGCCAACGATATCGAGCCCGAAACCACCAGGGCACTGGTGGACGCCGGGCTGCAGAATATCCTTGTTGGCCTGGAATCCGGCAAGGACGAATCCCTGAAGCGTCTCAATAAATATACGACAGTAGCAGACAACGAAAACGCTCTGCGGGTGCTGCGCGAGGCCGGCATTGAACCCAGCGTGGGCTTTATCATGTTTGAGCCTGACTCTACCATCGACGACCTGAGAATTAATCTGGATTTTTTAAAGCGCAACGCCCTTTTGGAAACCCTGGAAATATCTGTCAACGTGCTCTACCATCATCAGATTATCCTGGCGGGCAGCAGCTCCTACCACGACCTTCTGGCTGCAGGACGGCTGAACATTTCCGAGCATTCCACCTACGAGGCCAACACCGATTATGTCAATCCCAGCGTTGCTGCCATGGCAAAAATGATGCGGGATATTACCAACCATATTTTTGACTACATGCATGATACCTGGCAGAAAAGCGCCTCAGGCGATCCCGAGACGGTGGCGCGCTATCAGGCCATCAACCGCCTGCTGGTGGATGGTTTTGAGAACGCCTTAAAGCTTTTAGAAAAGGGCGATATCACCGAAGACGAAAGGCAGGACTGGGTCCGCTGTTTTAACGCTGAAATTGACAAAATCACCGCATAAAAAACTCCGGAAATCTGCAAATAGATTTCCGGAGTTTTTTATTTCTATTTTTATACAGCGCTTATTGTTCAAGCTCCTTCACGATAAATGCCAGCGCTTCATCCAGGGAACGCACCACCATAACACCATCCGTCTCCTGTGTTCCCTTTCTGTCAAGGAGAATCGGACGGATTCCTGCCGCGCGGGCGCCTGCCACGTCCGACGCCATAGAATCGCCGATATGAATGACCTCATGGGCACTGCAGCCGCTGATCTCCAGTGCCTTTTCAAAAAGCTCCCGATGCGGTTTATAGGCCCTTGCCATATCGCCGCAGATAATGCCCGCCGGCTCCAGCGCCTTGTGTCTCATACCTTCTCCCACATAACGGACGCCGTTATTAGTGATAACGTATATGGGCAGCGGACAATTTTCAAAAAATGGCTTGGCGTCCTCAAAAGCCGGCGCGTACATCCAGAAACGCCGGCAAAGCTCATGGGCTTCCTCCAGATTTTCCTGAAGATTCAGCTCCTCGACACAATCTGCCAGAAGCTTGTCCACAATCTCATCCTCCGTTAAAAAGGCGTCGCCGAAACTTTCGTTCTCATACTTTTTCAATTTTCCCCACCAGTAGTTCAGCATAGCCTGCGGGCTTTCAATATCGCTGTTTTTATAAAGCCGCATGGTCATTTCCTCAACGTCTTTTCCCGCTTCTTTCATGATGGTTCCCGTATAATCAATAAATACTGCCTTTAACATAATTTCTCCTTTATAAAAAGTGTGCTTTCCTTCTGTCCGCAAAATGTATCCCTGTTCATTGTCGCACGCTATAATAATCAATATTCATTGACCATTATAGACCATTTTGGCAAAATCAACAACATGCTGCAAAAATTGGATTCATTAAATTTGAGCCAGAAAGCTGTTCGCTGTAATCATTCTAAAAAACATACAGCTTTAAGAAAGGCCTGATATAATATTTGAAACGCTTTCAAACGAGGTGAACCATGAAAAAAGAAAAAATCATGCAAATGATACAGGCTTATGACGGCCTGAACCTTTATATGACAACCGATACACCCGAATCCCCAAAGGCTGTGGTGATCATCAGCCACGGCATGTGCGAGCATTCAGGACGCTACGCCGCAGTCACCCAGAAACTTTTTGACCGCGGGTTTAAGGTGTACCGCTACGACCTCCGGGGACACGGCAAGTCCGAGGGCGAACGTGGCTTCTACAGCGCCCCGGATGAAATCACCGAGGATCTCCACCGTATTGTGGATATCGCCTCAGAGGAAAATCCCGGCCTTAAGCGCTTCCTGCTGGGCTACAGCATGGGCGGCTTTGCTGTGGCGGACTTTTGTACAAAATATCCCGATAAGGCAGAAGGCGCCATTTTGTTTGACGCCGCCACCCGGGATAACCTGGACGGCTTCAGCCGTGTCTCCCAGTCCCTTGACCCTCTGACCCGCTTTCCAAACAAGCTGGCAAAACGGCTGACCTCAGATCCCGAAGTTACTGCGGCCTACAAGGCAGACCCCTTAAACGCTTCCTACTTTACGGCTGGCCTGAGCCAGCAGCTGACACTCGGTATCCGGCAGTTAACCGCAAATCCTGATTTCCGTCTCCCTGTCCTTTTGCTCCACGGTGAAAAAGACACCCTGGTTGACCCAAGCGATTCCACGGATTTTTTTGCGCAGATCGCCTCTGAGGATAAACAGCTGAAAATTTACGGCAACACTCAGCATGAAATTTTTAATGAGGCCGTCAAAAACCAGGTCATGACAGACGTAACCCGTTGGATTGAAAACCGGCTGTAAACGCGCATACTAAAAGGGCCCTGTGACAAAAAACCACAGGACCCTTTTTATTTATCCTAACGGCTGGCCTTTGATCCCCGCATTCGTTTAATCCATTTAACAACCTCTACCTGGACAACAGAGAGCAGTGAAAGCCCAAGGACGGTCAGCCACTGGCTGCCGCTCAGCAGCGTTACCTTAAAGGCTGCCTGTAGCGGTGGAATAAAAAGAATACAGGCCATCAGCGCGGCAGATACCGCAAAGGACAGGATCAGCCATGGGTTTGCGCCTTCGGCCCGCACCCAGACCGGCTCAGTATTAGAGCGCTGATTAAAAGCCCGGAGCATCTGGGAGAGCGCCAGCACACAGAAAGCCATGGTCTGGCCAGTGATGTGGCTGTCTGTCTCAAAACCGATCCAGTAAGCCACCAGCGTCATGGCGGCGACAAAAACTCCCTGTCGGATTACCCTGAAAATAAGGTCACGCTCAAACAGCGTTCCCGATTTAACCGGCGGATGGCTCATGATATTTTTGCTGGCCGGGTCTACCCCCAGGGCAAGCGCCGGCAGTGTTGCGGTTGCCAGGTTGACCCATAGAATATGAACCGCCAGCAGCGGCGCATCCCAGTTAAAGACGGTTGCCACAAAAAGGGTTAAAATCTCAGCAATGTTTCCTGCCAGCAAAAACTGAATAACCTTTTGAATGTTCCGGTAAACACGCCGTCCCTCCTTAATCGCGTAGGCAATGGTGGTAAAGCTGTCATCCAAAAGAATCATGTCGGCGGCCTCCTTGGCCACATCCGTTCCTGTGACACCCATGGCAACACCGATGTCTGCTGCCTTAAGGGCTGGTGAGTCATTGACTCCGTCCCCGGTCATGGCCGCAACCTCCCCGCCCCGCTTGAGCGCCTTGATAATCCGCAGCTTGTCTGCCGGCGATACCCGGGCATAGACGGTGGTGGTCTTCACTGCCTCTTCGAGCTCACGCTCTGACAGGCACTCCAGCTCATCGCCGGTCAGCACTGTATTTCCTTCCTGGAAAATATCCAGCTCCCGGGCAATGGCAATGGCTGTAACCTTGTGGTCGCCAGTGATCATCACCGTCCGGATTCCCGCCTTCCGGCAGGTTCTTACCGATTCCGCGACTTCCTTTCTCGGCGGGTCAATCATTCCCACAACACCGATAAAGGTCAGGTCATGCTCTATATTTTCTTCATCATCCTCGGGAATTTCCTCAAGCTGCCGTGTTGCAAAGCCCAGTACACGCAGCGCTTTTTCCGACAACTCAAGACAAAGCCGCTGAATATTTTTCCGGTCGGTTTCTGTCATGGGGCGGGCTCCCTGCTCAGTGAGCATCCGGCTGCAAAGGGGAAGGAGTTCGTCTACCGCGCCCTTCGTGTAAGCCGTCAGCTGCCCCCCAACTGGATGAACCGTCGTCATGCGCTTCCGGTCAGAGTCAAAAGGATTCTCAAAAACCCGGGGATAGGCCGCCTCCATGTTATCGTGGTCCAGCCCAAAAGCTCTTGTCATGTACAGGAGCGCACCCTCGGTGGGGTCGCCGATTATGGCGCCCTCCTGATCCGGATCAAAACTGGCGTCATTGCATAAATCCGCCGCGACCATCAGCTCACGGTATACCTCAGGATGCGCCTCAGCTGCCGCGCCGGCGAAAACGGCCTGTCCTGCCTCAAAGTCTCCGTTTACCGCTACCTGGGTAACTGTCATCTGGTTAAGGGTCAGCGTCCCTGTTTTATCGCTGCAGATGACCGTAGCACTCCCAAGAGTCTCCACCGCAGGCAGCTTACGGATCAAAGCGTTTCTTTTAGCCATGCGCTGAACCCCCAGAGCCATGACAATGGTAGCCGTGGCGGGCAGCCCCTCCGGAATAATGGAAATGGCCAGAGAAATAGCCACTAGGAACTGCGGAATCAATGGCCGGTGGTAAACAGCGCCGATGGCAAAAATCAGCACACAGACAATGACCCCAATGATGATCAATGTTTTACCCACCGCGCCCAGCTTGCGCTTAAGCGGCGTATCGGTCTCATCCTGACTGTCGAGCATACCGGCAATGTTCCCCACCTCTGTGTTCATGCCCGTTGCCACCACCACACCAGTGGCACGGCCATAGGTGACAATGGAGGAGGTATAGGCCATGTTGCCCCGGTCCCCCAATGCGCAGCGCTCAGGAAACAGCGCATCCGCGTCCTTTTCCGACGGGACAGACTCCCCGGTCAGGGACGCCTCCTGCACCTTCAGATTGGCCGAATCAATGAGCCGCAGGTCTGCGGGCACCATGTCCCCGTCACTCAGAAATACAATATCCCCGGTCACCAGCTCACTGGCAGGCACAATACTCTCCTCATCCTCCCGCAGTACGCGGGCTGTAGGTGCGCTCATATTTTTCAACGCCTCCAGAGAGGACTGGGCCTTTTTCTCCTGGACAATGCCAATAAGGGCATTCAGCACAACGATGGTAAAAATGACCCCTGCCTCTGTCCATTCCCCCAGCACAGCTGAAAAAATGGCAGCGCCAATCAAAATAAGAACCATGGGGTCTGTGATCTGAGACCAAAGCATCTGCGCAATGGATCTCGGCGGTTTTGAACGCAGCACATTGCGTCCGTTTTTTCTTAGCCTTTCGGCTGCCTCAGCATCGCTTAATCCCTCCTCCGAGGTCTGCAGGCCGGCGAAAACATCTTTTGCCGGCAGCGCGTGCCAAGGCTCCTGTCTGTGATTATCCATATTGGATAAACCACCCCTTTCCTGTAAAAATTTTATCTAAGCCAGAATATAAAAAAGGCACAGTCAGACCACCCATGTGCAAAATGGGCGTGACTATGCCTTGTATATTCTGAGACTTATTCGCTTTTAAGATTTTGATTTTTCGGTCAGTGTCGCTCTCGTCACTATCGTCCATCAATTAAGATTCCTTTACTTTTAATATAAATGTTTTCTAAATTCTACATAAAAAAACGGTAAACGTCAAGGGAATTAAGGAAGATTTAACAAAGGGCTTATCTCCCCGCTGTACAGAAGCGTCAGGCTGTGCATGGCCCGGGTGCAGGCAACGTACAGCAGACTTCTCTCATACGCGCTGCTGTAATGCCTGCTGTCTGCATCTGGGATAAGGACCGCGTCAAATTCCAGCCCCTTGGCCATCTGGATAGAGGTAACGGAAACGCCGTTTTTAAACTGCCTGCTCTCTGGCGTGATCAGATGGACGCTGTGCTGTTTGGAGAGCTGCTCGTATAATGCCCGTGTCTCGCGATTTGTTTTCAGAATAATCCCCAGAGAGGACCATCCGCTTTTTTCAAAAGCCCGGATTTCATCCACAAGCTTTTCAAGCATTTCCCTTTGGCTGCTGCAGCGGATAACCTCCGGCGGTTCCCCGTGGCGCTCCACGGGCTCTAATGCACTGACGGGCTGTATCTTCCCGGCAAATTGTATGATCTCACAGGTGGAACGGTAGCTCTTGTTGAGCGCCACGTATTCCGCGCCGCTGTAAAGCCTTCTCATATCGTCCAGTGTATTTTGATTATTGGGATTGACACATTGCCCAAAATCGCCCAGAATGGTCTTGGGGCAGCTGTAAATACTGTTGATCACCGCGTACTGGACCGGCGTGTAATCCTGCATCTCATCGACCACCAGATGTCTTATTGATTTATTCTCCCTTAAGCCCTCAAAGGCTCTCTTAAAATACAGATATGGGTAGACATCTGCCCATTCAAAGGTCTTCTTTTCAGGCAGGACAAGCATATGTGACAGCCCTGCCTGTCGGTAAAAGTCCTTATAAAGGGAAAAAGTGTTCTTCACCCTGAGCATGGCGTTGAGGCTTTTCAGGATGGCCCCCGGCCTTGGAAGCTCCTCACCCCGGATATTATCCGCCTCAAACCGCTCATGGATCGTCTCCGCCATGCGCTTCAGACGCTTTTTAAAAGGAAGTCCACTGTCTGCCTCAAACATGTTTTTTATCCAGGCCGCCTCTGCCTTAAACCGGCCAAAGCCGTAATCCTCAGGCGCAAAGGCCATTTCGGGCAGGCTTTTCAGATAGGCGTCCATCTGCCCTTTAAACGCGAGGCTCGACTTCAGCCGGGCCCGCTCCGCCCAGCACGCGTCCTCAGTCTCCAGCGGATCTTTTTCCTTTTCAAACCGAAATTTTCCTTCCAGCTGTTCTTCGGCAATATCCTCAAAGCTTATTTCGTAGATGGGCTCTTCTCCCAGCTCTGGCAAAACATTTGAGATATAATCTCCAAACACCCGGTTAGGAGATAAAATTCGGATGTCCGACGCTGACAGGTGATCCTTAAAGCGGTAAAGCAGAAAGGCGATCCGGTGCAGGGCAATGGAGGTTTTACCCGATCCCGCCACCCCCTGGATGATCATCATTCCGGCCTTCTCATTCCGGATAATTTTATTCTGCTCTTTCTGGATGGTGGCGATGATGGATTTCATCTTTTCATCGGAGGTATGGCTCAGCTCACGCTGCAGCACATCATCCTGGATATTGACCGAGCTTTCGAGCGCGTACTCCATTTTTCCATCTTTGATTTTAAACTGCCGCTTTCGGGTCAGACGTCCTTCGATTTTACCCGAAGGGGCTTCATAGCCTGCCGGCCCCACCTCGCAATCGTAGAACATACTGGCCACCGGCGCGCGCCAGTCACAGATCAGCAGCTCATTGTTATCATTAAAGGACGCTGGCCCAATATAATATTTTTCCGCATCTTCTCCCTCCTCATACTGAAAATCAATTCGGGCAAAATAGGGGGAGGCCTTCAGCCGCGCCAGCTTTTCCCGGACGTTCACTGCAAATGCCCCTTTCTGGTCCAGCTGTTTTAAGGCCAGCTCATTTTGGAACATTTCATGGGGGTCGATCTCCCCCCGGTTTTCAACCATGTAACGCTTGGTATCCATATAGTGCTCATCCGCCAGCCCAACGCGGCCCTCCGCGGCTTTAAGCGCTGTATCCAGACGGCTGGCGACCTCTGCTAGATGGCGGATCTCTTCTGGAAAGGGGACGGCGCTTGTTCCTCGCTCTGGCTGGCGTCTTTTTTTATACTTCATCGCTGCTCTCCCCTGGCAAAACAAAGCGCTGGGTAGGATAGCCAAATTCCACCAGGAGCTCAGCCTCGGCAAAACCCAGATCCACAATGGCCTGCCGGTGCCCGGTGTCGGCCTTATCACCCTCCCGGTAGGTGGTGATGCTGATATCCCTGCCTTTGAGCAGCTCACCCATCATTTTATCCAGAAAAGCCCTGGGGATTCCCTGGCTGCGGTACAGCGGATGTGTACCCATAAAATCAATGCTGCCGGTTTCGCCGGAAAAAAGCATTGCGCCGGCAGCCACCTCGCCATCCTTCAGGATCAATGCCTGCCGTTTGCGGATCCGGCGTTTAAGCTCACCGACATATTCCTCCTCATACAGGTGCGGAAACCCGTCGATGACCAGGCGGACCAGTGCCATCCAGCATGGGATATCGCCCTCGTCAGCATAGGTGATCTTCCACTGTGTTTTTTCTTTGCTGTTTCGCATATTATGGCTCCTTTCAAATTGAAACCTCAGCTGCAGAGGATAGAACTTTTCATTTTCCCGGTATTGGCTGGGGGACTGCTTATACATGGCCGAAAAGGCGGCTGTAAAGGCCTGCTGGCCCTCATACCCAGCCTGCAGGGCGATGTCGAGTATGGTTCTCTCCGAAAACACCAGCAGCTTGGCAGCCTCTGTGAGCTGCCGCCGGTTCCGGTACTCATGCAGGGTCAGCCCCACAGTTTTTGAAAAGACGCGGTGCAGATGGTATTTTGAATAATGGACTGCACCGGCAATGGCGTCAAGATCCAGCTTTTCGGTTAAATGGCCCTCTATATAATCAATGGCGGCCTGTACTTTTTCGATGTTGTTCATTACTGCCACTCCTTTCTCAGAGCATTATACCCCATTATATCGGAGACGTTTTAATATTTCTTGCTCTTGCTTGCGCTTTTTGTCCGGGCGCCCTCCAAAAGCAGAGAAACCTCCTTCACGGCCAGAGACCGCCTGGAGGTTTCTTCTTCCGAAAGCATTCCGCTTTCACTGCGTCACTCTTTATTCTTAATGTACTTGTTAATCAAAAGATTGGCGGTGGACTGGCTGATGCCCATACGTCTGGCCACTGCCCGGCTCGATTTGTGCTTTGCGTAAAGCTTGATGACCGTCTGCTTTTTAAACTCCTCTACATTGTAAGTTTCGCCGTCGGTTTCTTCCCGGTCTTCCTCCTGGTCCAGATAACGGAAAAACAGCTCCTCATTGATAATAATGCCGTCAGATAAAATGATCATGCGCTCCACAGCATTCCTGAGCTGACGCACATTGCCCGGCCAGTCATAATTGTTAAAGCAGGAAAGTATTTTTTCATTGAAAACCTTATTTGTGTTGTAACGCTTGTTAAAGTCATTCAGGAAAGCAGTCGCCAGATAAAAAATATCTTCCTTTCTTTTGCGCAGGGGCGGCAGCACAACCTTTACGGTGTTGAGCCGCCAATAAAGATCCTCCCTGAACTTTTTCTCCCGGATGGCATTCATTAAATTTTGATTGGTCGCGGCAATGATCCGGATATTGACATACTCAGGCTTATTGCTCCCCACCGGGAAAAACCGCTTATTTTCCAGAACATCCAGAATTTTAACCTGCATGGCCGGAGACAGCTCCCCAATTTCATCGAGAAAAATGGTGCCGCCGTCCGCATTTTTAAGAAGGCCGATTTTCCCTTTAACGTTGGCACCTGTGAAGGCCCCCGGCATATAGCCAAACAGCTCACTCTCCAGCAGCCCGTCCGGTATGGCGCCGCAGTTAATGGCCACAAAGGGCTTGTGGTTTCTGGGGCTGCGCTCGTGCACCATCTGGGCCAGATAGCTTTTCCCTGTACCGCTCTCACCCAAAATCAGGATATTGCAGTCAAACTTGGCCGCCTTCTCAAGGTCTGTCAGGCACTGCTCAAACAGGATGCTCTTTCCGATAATCTCATCTGAAAAGTCCAGATTAATGGACTCAATGGGGTTTCTCAGGTCACGATAGCTCAAATCCACAGCGCGGATGTTATCCAGGGAGGTGGACACCATCAGCTCAAACTCATCGTTGTCGTTATAGACCGGAACGTTGATGCAGATCATGCTCCGGTTGGTTTTATAATAGATGTTTTCTGTCACGATCGCCCGGTGGGACTGCCTGGTAATATCAAAGCTGTAGGGGTCCCAGAGATCTTTTTTGGCGGCCTTGCTGTTTTTATTGATGAGGTCTTCAGGCGGAACTCCGTACAGCCGCATGGCTGCGGGATTGATATAGATGATGCGGCCGTTTTTGTCCAGCACATATATTTCCGAGAAGGCGTTCTCCAGAATGGTGAGTAATGTCTCACGGGGTATGGCGTTTAAATAGTCGATGTACTCTTGGGAATGGGATGGTTTTGATATATCCAGCATGGTCTTGTACTGATCCTTTACTTAATTTTCAGACAGCGCGTCTCAGGCGCTGCTCGCTGTCTCTATTATACCTCAAGGAACGGCGCGGGAACAGACCCGGCGATCTCAGCACCGTTTCTCTGACAAAGCAAAAAAGCTGCCCGCGAATCGCGTGGCAGCTTTAAAGCCGGGCTGTCTATAAAATCCATTCCTTTGGCAGCAGCTCTTCGACCATTTTCTGCTGTTTTTTGTCCAGTTCCAGTGGCACATATTCTTCCAGCCGTTTTTTCCAGGCCAGGGTCGCGCGCTCCTGCACGCTGATGGCATCGTCTTCCTTTTTCCAGTTTGAGTAAGCCTTCCGGTTGGCGATTTCAGGGAAGACAAAATCGTTGCGGTAAATCTTGGAGGTTCTGGCCAGATAATTGGCAGAGTGCTCGATTTTTTCCATTTTATCCATATAGAGGTTTTCTTCCTTAAACTCGACGCCTCTCAGGAAACGACCGCAGATTTTATAGGTGTCCTCATCCATCATAAATTTTTCATAGCCCAGCGTATTAAAGGAATCCATGATTCCGGCCAGCATGTAGACCAGCTCCGGCTCGCACATTAAGGCTGAAAGGCCCACCATGGTGGATTCCCTGCCGGACTGGTAGTCGTCCTCCTTGGCGTCGGACAGACAGCCGTGGGATCTCTTGGGAAGGCCATAAAAATTGGCAAGCTCATTTTCGACAAACCATTCCACGCTGGTTTCCGCTCCGCCGCAGACACAGAGCGAGTAGCGAAGGTCTGTTTCCAGAGCGCAGAACTGATAGATCACCGGCGCGCCGGGGTTTACCACCTGTGTGGCCACAATGCCCGCAAGGCGCTCAGTATTATTCTGGATAATAGCGCCTGACAGAGACGGCGGCGCCGTCAGTCCCGCAAGGCCAACGCCTGCGATGCAGCTGCACTGTCCGTTTTTTGCGTATTCGATGATGGTTTCACACATCAGGCGGTCCCAGGTGAATGGCGGCGCACTGGTGATTAAGGTTGACATAAGCACCTGGTCGTGAATATCATTGAATTCTTTAGCCAGCTGGATAGCTCTGCGGCAGGTTTCACGGCTTCCGTTCAGTCCTGCCAGCGGCTTGTCGCTGTAGATCATGGGCGTCAGTGTCATAAAATCCGTTTTGTACTGGGCCGGCACATCATTTGGGTGCAGCAGCTCACAGTCAATCACGTCGATCACGTCGCTTGTCTGAAACAGCTTCACAAAATTGACAAAATCTTCCGCGGCAGCCGGGCGGTGTTCGCCCTCCTTAAGCACATTGACCGGCCCGAGAGAGGACTGTCCAATGGTTTTTTTCTGGGTTGTTCCAACACGGTGCCTGTGTCCTCTGGACACATAATCAAAATTTCTCGGGCAGGAGGCCAGGGCGTCGTCGACCTGTTCCTCTGTTATATAGACAAGCTCGCCGTCAACCTTAAACCCTTTTTCCCGAAACATCTTAAGCAGCTCCTCCGAGCAAAACCGTATCCCCTTATTCTTTAATAAATACAGTGATTTTTCATGGATGAGTTCAATGGATTCCTGTGTGACAAAGCTTCTTGTAAAATTCCGTTTATACATATTAATACCTCCAGTATTTGATGCTGTTTAGGTAACGCAATATTTATGCCAAAATCAAAGAAGCCCGTTGCAGGGCGTTTAGACGCTTTTTTCAAGCAAAGAACCATCCATATTTCTTTTTTAAATCGAACGAAATTCGTTCATTTGAATGATTTTCACTCATCTCTTTTCGGAAAATCGCCTCAAAACCCCTGAAATTCCACATTTTTTCTTTTTATTGCTTTGGCATGTTTATTGCGTATTTATAGATAGCAAGTAAGAAAATACAAGAAGGGGGATGGCTGCTGCAGGCCTAATCCGCAGCAGCCTGAAAACAAAATGAAACCTGACAAAAAATCACCTTTTTCCATGGTCAACGGCTGGACTTTTTTTCCGCCGCTCATCTTTACTGTGCTTCTGACAGCCGTGGTCATGGCCAACCCAACGGTTGCCGGCAGTGTGCTGGAAACACTCTTTTCCTTTATCACGGATAAATTCGCCTGGCTGTTTGACTGGTACTACCTGGCGCTCATCGTCGTTGTGCTCATTCTGGCCTTTGGCCCACTGGGCAAAAAACGCTTCGGCAATGAAAAGCCTGAGTATTCTACCCTTTCCTGGCTGGGCATGATCTTTACCGGCGCAGCCGGCCTCGGCGTCCTCACCTGGACAAGCGTGGAGTGGCTGTACACCTACCAGTCTCCCATGTGGGGCGTTGAAGCCGGCACCGTGGAAGCTCTCCAGCAGGCAGCCATGATGCCGCTGTTCCACTGGGGGCCTGTGTTCTACCTGGGCTATGCCTTGATCGCGGTACTTTTTGCCTACCAGTTCTACTGTAAAAAAGTAGATGATACTCTGCCGAGTACAGCCTGCATTTCCCTGCTCGGTAAAAAACGCGCCCGGGGCGGCCTCGGCAAAACCATTGACATTATTTATATTGTGGCTCTTCTCTCCTCTGTCGTGACCTGCGTTGGCGTCAACGTCCCTACTCTGGTCGCCATCATTACCAATATTATCGGCTATGAGCCGCCTTTTATCGTCTCTGTTGTCCTCATCATGGCCTGGAGCATCATCATGGCGGTTCTCCTGTTCGCCGGGCTTAAAAAGGGCATTGGCCTCCTCAGCAATATCCGCGTGTACGTGGGCTTTGGGATTCTGGTCTTTGTCCTGCTCTTCGGGCCATCCTTCTTCATGCTTAACAGCTTTACAGACGGTCTGGGCATGCTCATGCAGAACACCCTCCATCTTGTCTGTAATACAGACCCCTATGCCAAATCCGGCATTCCCCAGAACTGGACCGTTTTCTATTATGCCTGGTACATTACCATGTCCATCCAAAACGGGGTATTCTATGGACGTATCTCCAAAGGGCGTACTGTGCGTGAGCTGGTTCTGGGGCTTCTGGGCGCCACAGTCATCGGCACATACATGTTCTTTATCGTGTTCCAGGGCTTCTCCATCAATACCTTCCTGGAGCAGGGCTTGGATTTAGGCACCATTCTCGCCGAAGGCGGACAGGGTGCTGCCATTGCGGCAATCTGGAAATACCTCCCCTTTGCCGGTATCCTCATGCCAGTGCTGTTCCTCTTTGCCAACATCTGCATGCAGACCCTGTTAAACGCCAATGCCTACAGCATGGCCATGTCCACGACCAAGGTATTAAAAAGCGGCCAGGAGCCGCCTTCCTGGATTAAAATATTCTGGTCATTGTGTATTGGCGTTATCAGCATTGCCCTGCTGATGATCGGCGGCATCCGTCCCTTCCAGACCATCACCGTCATCTGCGGCGTCCCCGCCCTCGCCATTATCGCACTGATGGCACTGTCCTTTTTTAAGGACATCAGGAAAAACGGGTGGCGGCTGTCCGGCGAAAATTCTGAAGATAAAATTTCAGAAGACCTTCCTGAAACAGCAGAAGCCGCCGACCTGACAACCGAAAAAAATTTATAAAGGACAAAAGCAGCTTTCAAAACAAAAAATCCTCCGGTCTTTCAAAATAAAGGCCTGGGGATTTTCTTACTTTTAATACACTGGCTTAATACACTGGCTAGGTTACAAATTGGTAACCTTTCCATTCTTTTGTTTTTATTGTGCTATAATTAGAGCGTGTTTTAATTGATAGAGACTTTTAAAGGCTACAAACTATATTTAAAGGAGAACGCTCATGCTAAAAAAGAAACTCATTTCTGCCGTTACATGCTTCGCACTTCTGACGAGCCTCCTGTCTCCTGCCAGCGTGCTGGCAGAGGAAGCTGGCCTCAGCGATAACAGCGGCACCCCGGAAGGCACTAAAAACTATGTCAGTGACGCATCCTATGAAGCCTTTGGACTGACCGGTGTAACCGATAAAAGCCAGCAGCCAAAGGATTTTACCCAGAATGCCGCCGACCCTCTCGCAAACTACACACCCATGGAACTTTCTGAGCTTTACGTGGCCTCTGCTAACAGGCATACACCTTATACCGGCCAGGCCCAGATTTTGAAAGGGCCGGAAAAATTTACCGGAGATAATATCAAGCTGGACAACCTGAAGGAGGAAGCACACAAAAGCTATTCTCCAAGCGATCACTACCAGGCTCAGAACGCAGTGGGCATGCAGTACGATAGCAAGCCAGGGGAAGATACCCCCCAAAAGGGCATCGCCGAAAGCACCCTTTATACCCGAGAAGACCCAAACCACCACAACCAGGTAATGAGTTTTATGCGGATCACCACTTACGATAAGGATATGAATGTGCTGGACAGCAAGGAATACTCGCTTGCAGATCCAGCTGGCCCCAGCAATTCCGATTGGGTGAACAACGTTGAGGCGGACAGCGCCCTTGGGCTCACAGCTCTCGCCGCCGGATCTTACTACTATCATAATTTTGCTCCTGCCCTTGCGTTTTATGTCCCCTCCAATGCCTATTGGGGTCCTTATATTATCATCGCAGGCCTTGACCAGCATGGCAAAATCAATGAACAACAGCGTATTTATCTCAGCGACCTTGATAAAAGTGCCTTTGGAGATTTCGCCTACCATGACTGGCAGCTGCCAGTGGTAAATCTTGCCACCACAAGCATCTCCGGAGCTGACGACCTGGTGATCAACGCCTCACTCCCAGTCAAAAACTCTAACGGCTATGACAGGCGTTTCCAACGCAGTGTATCATGTATTTACGACTTCGCAAACGTCACTGCAACTGGGAAATATGAGATGGTGAAGGTTTTTGACATCCCTCATGAGTCCGGCTACAACGGCATGCGTTTCGCCTCAGCCTGCGACACAGACCTCAACGGCAACGGCGTCAAAGAGCTGATCGTTGCCGGCCACGTTAACTATTCAAAAAGCTACTATGACTGCGGTTATATGGATGTGAATTCAAACATGGTACAGATGGTTACCTGGAACCCAGGACTGCAAACCTACCAATATGCCTGGTCCACACCCCAGATCGTCCATAAAATAAACGATGTCTACGTCGGTAAGGAAATGCTGGAGCCGGCGGCTCTGAGTGCCGGCCAGTATTTTTCGGAAGATCCAAAAGATTACCTGTTTTTGGAGGGTGTTACCTTCAAGTTTGACAAGGCCTTCCCCGCGACAGCCAATACCGAAGCCGATTATTTTAAAGACAACGCGCTGAAAGACATACACTCCATGTCGCTGGGCGGTAAGCGTAATAAGTTTATTTCCCGCGCGGTGACCTCCTGCTTTGCAAAGGACCGGTACGGCACAGAGCAAACAGTGGTGGTAAGCGGCGCCATTGAGGCCTACACCAACTACCATATCGACTATGATGTCAGCTGGGTGCATGGCAAAGGCGTCCCCAAAAACACTGAGCTCTCCCAGACAAAATCCGATATTGGCTACATTGATGACCGAGGCGAAAACTTTGACGGCACCTTTTTAACCATCACCGATGTAGATTTTGACGACGACACCGTCTATTTTAAGTATAAAGGCAAAGAAAGCGGCTGGAGCGCACCGACACCACTGGCCGTTCTGTCTCCTACGCCGCATTATAACGAATTGCTGGGAATGGACGACTACAAGCCTGGCGAAGTCTCCTTTAAGATCAGCTCCTCCCACGGAAGCGGCACAGAGGGCGACTGGAATGTGGGCGGCGGTGTCAACATGGGGGTCCAGCTCACAACAGGAGTAGGCCTTTGCGCCAATGAAGTCTTAATCGGCGGCGCCTTTAACGATCAGTTGATGCTCTCTTACGTCGGTTCGGTCTTCTCATCCAACAATATCACCACCAGCCTCACCTACACTGCGGACAGCGACACAGCAAACGTCGTCTGCATTGCCTCGCCGGTCACCTCTTACCTCTATGATGTATGGATACCGGAGTATACAATAACCCAGGAGCTGCTGGACAACTATAAGAAGAACACAGGAGAAGACTTAAAGGGCTATAACATCGGTGATACGGTTGGCGGTAACTTTGAAACCTGCTCCATCGACAATGTATATGACCCTCAATACAGCCTGATAACAGCAGCGCAGTATAATAAAGCTGCTGAGAGCGCAAAGCCCACTGGAAATAATGCGGGGATCAAAAAAATCGATACCGCTGAAATTTTCGGAGATCACTTTGTTCCCGGCGCACCGGACACTTATCCAAAAGAGCTGGCAGATATTCCAAATGTTGCCGATCGAAGTTATAATAAAGGCGGAAAACATGCTGTTACCAGCGGCGGCAGTTCCATAAGCTTTGACGTCGACCATGAGCAGACTCAGGAATACAAAAACGGCTTTAACCTGGACTTTAGCGCCGAGCTTGACCTGGTAGCAAGTGTAACAGCAAGCGCTATGATGAGGGTTAATGCCGAAGGAAGGATAGGCCTTGACTTCACGGCTGGCGGCGGGGCGTCCTGGATTAACTCGACCGCTCACGGAAAAGGGGTCGGGGCAACGGTTAACGCGCTTCCCAAAGCTTCAAATGCCTATGCCTTTAATATCACACCGGCTATGTGGCGTACCACTGCCCTGGAAAAGGATAAGGATGGCAAAAACCCCTACGTCCTTGGCTTCCTGACAGAAGGCGCTGAGAATGCCCCGCCAACGCTTCCGGATATGTGGATCTACGATACACAGCTGGCGCCAGACTCTAAAACCTCATCCGTGACCCTCTGCTGGGATGAAGCAAACACTACCCGAAAAGCCGGCTTATTCGAGCTGTATCTGACTGCGCGGGATGGCACGGCTCTGCCGCAGGGAACCACCACAGGCAATATGATGACCGTCACAGGTCTGGAACCCGGCGAAGTTTATAACTTCCAGCTGCGGGCCTATAAAGACCAAAACAAGGCCAACTCCAGCGTGCTCGGAAAAATACTGACCGCCACCACACAGCCCACTTCCCACCCTGACATATCCCAGCAGCCTAAAGACGTTAAGACACAGGTGGGCTCATCTGCCTTGTTTAATGTCTCGGTTGTTGACGAGACTACCCCTCCTACGCATATGTATCAATGGGAAAAGTTTGCTTTTGACGAGGATTCCTTCCTTGGAAACTGGGAGCGCCAGGGCGAGCCGTCAAACAATGATGAATTCAGAATAGAACACACCCAGTTGGAAGATAACAATACCAAGATCCGCGTCATTGTCTATGACAACTACCTGGAAAACGGCATCTACCCCATGACGTATTCGAAGGAAGCGCATTTGACCGTTTTACCAGCATCCACAGACACCAGCGCTCAGACTGGCAGTACCATATCCAGCCAGCCTCAGCTTAACCTCCAGGTCGGCGATACTGCCAGTATCGGCGAGGAGGATATGGTGCCACAGGGCGAGGACGGTAGTAGCTATCCCATCACAATTGACGGCCTTGACAGCACACAGCTCCCCGATGACGCCTGGGCTTACCTGCTGTTTATCGACTCGGACGAAAATGTCCGTCTCATGGAAAAAAATCTGTTTACAGAAGGCACCAGCTTTAACATCGACCTTGACAGCTGTTTCAGCGGACCAGATGGTTTAAAAGAAGGACGTACGCAGGTGCTCTGTGTTTACACTGAGTCCAGACTGCAGGGCAGCGTACCAGAGCAATTAGAAACACTGAAACAGTTTCTGCATGGCGACAGCACAGCACTTCAACAGACTCAGGAAACTTTGCCGGACTACACATACCTGCCGAGCTTTGCTACAGCAGCCATCAACTATCACAATGTCGATTTGGACAGTAACTCCATAAAGCTGGATTACGAGACAGGCCGGGGCCGCAACAACCCGCTTAATCTAAAAAGGCTTACACGGGCCACACCACGCTTTACACTAAAGCCCGCAGAAATCAAAGGTGGTAAGTTCACAGGCTGGTTCGCAGACTCAGAGCACACAGCAGCCGTAGATACAGTTGGCCCGGTGCCGCCTGCCAGCGTCCATCCCATACTCCACGCAGCCTATGAGAATACAGAGTATCCCATTACTTATCACCTGGACGGAGGGACTAACCATCCGGATAACCCCCTCACTTACACCATTGTATCACCCTCTTTCTACCTGAACGCACCGGAAAAGCCCGGTTACCGCTTTATGGGCTGGTACACAGACCCCGGTCTGCAAAACGCCATCGACTCCATTGGTCATGGCTCGACAGGTGGTCTTGATCTTTATGCAAAATGGGAATTGATCCATTACAGCATTTACTACACTGCCGGCACAGGTGAACTGCCTCCGGACAACCCGGATACTTACACGATCCATGACGCAGTGTCCTTAACTCCGCCTTTGTATGCCGAAGGCAACGGCACATGGTATCAGGACAGCGTCTATACACAATTATTTGAAGACAAGCCAGCGGGATCTATCGGAACACTGGTACTTTATGGCAAAGAAAACCAACAGCCAACTCCTGGCCCAAGTCCTTCCGATGATCCAAATTCCGGCGATAAACCAGCGGCTGGCCCATCAAAGGGCGTCAGTACCGGCTATCAGCCAGATAACCAGCTGTGGATTATTCTGACCGCCTTTGGTGCAGCCGCCGTAATCATTCTCGCAATGTGGCAGTATCATAAAAAGCATCAGCGTTCCTGATGTACTAAAAATAAAAAGGCAGCTCCCCTTTCACAGGGCAGCTGCCTTTTTGCATACACGTTACGCATTATCTAAAATGTAATAATCCCTTTTTTCATCACCCTGCGGTCCAGCAGCTTTTCATAAGCTTCAATGCTGTCCTCAAACTTAAAGTAGTCCGAAATAAAGTCTTTGATTTCCAGCTGGCCGGAGCGCATCCATTCCAGAACCTGTTCGTGGGCTTTTCCTTCTTCGCTCTTTCTTGGCATCTGCTGGTAAATAACACGCCAGTTATAGTCAGCCTGGCTGAAATCAATGGTGATCTCTTCCTTTTCAGGCACGCCGTAGCACAGCACTGCCCCACGGTCCTTGATCAGCCCCATGCCCTGGTTTACAATGGCTGGTGAACCGGCAGCGTCCAGTACAAAATCCACGCCTTCCGGGAAAATCTTCCGTACTTCCTCACGCACATCCTGATCCTTGCTGTTGATCAGATGTGTCGCGCCATGCGCTTTGGCCTGTTCCAGTTTTTCCGGTACAATGTCGCAGGCAATCAGATTTTTAACCCCAAGCAGGCTCATAAACTTCATATAGGTCAGCCCAACCGGACCGCAGCCAAAGACCACAACAGAATCGGTGGGCTGGATACCGAAGTAACGGATGGAGGATAAAACCTCGCGGAAGGTGATGATCATGACCGCGTCTACCGGGTCCAGGTCGTCATCAAGCACAGTCTGGGCATAAGCACATTCCGGCGCTTCTCCCTCCGGGTAAGCCTGCGGATCGCATACTACAGCGTACTCGCTCAGCGCGCCCCAGCCTGAGCCAAGCCCAGGCAGATTTTCTTCGTCTGGATCGACAAAGGGCAGCAGCACCTTATCGCCAGGTTTTAAGCCCTTTACCTTTGCGCCGACTTCAACGACCTCTCCCACGCCCTCATGGCCCAGCATAATCGGGTATACCGACTCTGGAAAGCCCTTAAAGGTGCGGTGAAGCAGCTTGACATCTGTACCGCACATACCGCAGGCAATTGTTTTCACCAATGCCTGGTGCTCATCATATTTTGGCTTATTTACCTCTTCAAGGGACATGCTTCCGTCTTTTCCAACAACAAATGTTCTCATTATTAACTCCTCCTCTGGATCATGCCTGCACCCATTGTATTTCCCCTACTGAAAACAGCGCACAGGTTTCATGTTTTAATGTAATTACATAATGATGTAATTTCTTTAATAGGTATATTAGCACAGTCTTTGGAGAAAAGCAACACTATTTTTTATTGATTTGATAGACGAAAATGGTCTTATGATTTCTTGCATGTGTTTATAGAAAATGCTTGTAAGCGTCTTAAGTCAAAGGTTTCCGCATATTTCTATTTATCACTTTATATCTCTGCATAAGTTGGTTTTGTAAAGTTGAGCACCATTTTAGCACCACAAATTAAGATGATACACATAGGCACAGGGCGGTATTATCGTACCTATAAAAGCAGTTTGAAACCGACTTGTCTTACGCCATTATGTTACATGTCACGCATTAGAGGTTCAATACGCCTTGTAAACAGAGACTTTACAGGCATACAACAGCAAGCATAGGAAAGGGGTACCCTTTCCGTAAAAATTACTTGTTTTTGTCTGTGACAATAAGAGAGATTTTTGCTTGTTGGAAATGTCCCAAACCCTTACGCAAACTGGAATTTATATTCCTACTTTAAAAATTTCATTACTTCTTCTAAAGAACTTTTTCCCAATGTATATTGCTCTAATGTTATGTATCTTTTTTCTGCAATAGTTTGTTCTTTTTCACAGCATACCCTTACAATTTCTGCCTCACCATCTAATGGATTGTCCACATTTGATTTGGTTTGATAAGCCTCAAAATATCTTATTCCCAATCTTCTTTGAGACTCTGCATTAATGTGAATACCATCTGGATTGGAGTATAATCCTTCTCCCGTTACAAAATAACAATTACTATTATTTTCTGCGTATCTAAGTAATTCTTGATTAATCAAGTCATACTCTACACAACTTCTCCCAAACCCAGACTTTCCCAAATAATCTCCCAAACCGCCAACGATAAACGGAACTTCCAAAACACCCAGTTCTTTTCTGAGTGAATTAACTAAGGCATTAAGTTTTTGATAGTAGTCTTTATATTTCTCACTATGACTGTCGCTTTCTCCTTGATGCCATAAGATTGCAATCAATTCGCTGGTCTCCATGGCAAACTTTGCCTCACTAATTGCATGGCGAAATAGCGCTCCTTCAATATTCCATTCGTCAATAGCACTGCCTCCTTCTGCACAAGGAATTAGTCCAATTTGCTCATTTTTATTTGCACTGCACCACGCTTGTGCAAATGACGCCGCCGGTCCAACGCCGGCAACTGACCGGTCAAAGTGGATTGGCTCTGCCATCTGCCGTTTCTTAGCATAAGAATATTTTCATTATAAATTGGCGTGACCTCATGCAAAAACCCCCGCCCTGCCATATTTGATTGACCTATAAGTAAAACTGATTTCATCTTTAAGCTCCTTTAAATGCCGATTTATATACCATGTATCATAGCATGCATATATGAATTTTTCAATCATAATGCTACTCCGTATGAAATATCAGAACCAGCCACCCTCATCAACGATCAAGATGAACGAGCTTTGCCCGCCGTTGACAAGTGTGTCTGTCCATGATTATGTTGCAGACAAGAGGGCGAAAGGCAACAAATGCTTTCGCCCTCCTAAGCTTATGATATTTCCTTACATCTGCTTATCGCGTTTTATATCGCCACAGGAAATTTGGGCACCAAAAAATTAGGCTTGTTGCAATTTTCAATGCATTGATAGGCAAAAAGTCAGTATTTACAACGGTTTTCATCGTTTAATGCTTTTCGGAAACTCAAATTTAAACACTATTTTTTAAATAAACCGGGTAACAAGATCCGGATGGTGTATCAGAAGACTCGCAAGTCCCACAATGACCAGCAAAATAAGCATGCAGACAATATGCGTCTTTTTATGAATTGCCAGAATTGCCACATACTCCCTAAGCAGCGCGTTATACCAAAAGTAGAATTTTGTTTTCGCGCCAATGCCCTGAGCCTTAAGCCCTGCCTTTCTGGCATAGATGCCTGCTCGGAAAACATGATAATTGGAGGTTGAGAACAAAATGCGCAGATGCTTCATATCCGCTTCCCGGCTTTCGATGAGCTGTCTGGAAAACAGCATGTTTTCATAGGTATTCTCAGATTGATCCTCAACCAGAATATGATCCTCTGGAATCCCCTGCTCCAGGGCGTACTGCTTCATGGCTTCACCCTCGGCAATCTGCTCATCGCCGCCCTGGCCGCCAGACATGATGAGCATGGGCGGGCTCTTTTTTTTATCCGCCTGCCTTCTATAAACCTTGAGGGCCCTGTCAATCCGGCCAGCCAGCAGCGGCGTGACTTTATTACCGCCCATCAGGCCAGAGCCCAGCACGATGATGTAATCCTGCCTGAGAACAGGCCTGTAAATCCCATAAATAAAAGATGACAGAATAAAATTTGAAAACACGAGCAGCAGGTATAATAAAATTGTGTTGACCACCAGCATAATAACTGAGAGTACATCGTTGATCTCGACGTTTTTAAAGGAGAGCATTCCCAAAACCAGCCACAGCAGAATACCGATACCTACCAGCAGACTGAGCAGATTGGCTTTGCTGCGCCCTTCCTTTCTCAGCAGGTTCACCGCGCTGTAAAAGGAAATAGCCAGAATGATGAACACGCCTGTAAACAGAAGCAGAGCGGCGGCCATCGCGATAATAATCAACAGGAAAAATAAAAAAGGATTTCCCGTCTCATCCGTCAGCATGACAAGCGAAAGACCGCTGAGCATCAATAAAATAAAAAACAGAAACCCATTGATCAGTCTTCTTCGATCCTGTAGATATATAAACAGGAAAAACAAAAGATAAATGAGATTAACAGCATATATAAGCATTGTATTTCTCCTTATTTTCAACTTTTTCTTATTTATACCCATTTTCATATTGTTTCTACCGCGTAAAATAATCATACATACAGCTATTAATGACAGCCTGTCTGAAACCGCCGCGTTGACACCAAAATGAAGAAAGGCTATAATCATCTTGATTACACCTGTAAGATCAGGAGGCTTAGAATGAACAAAAAACTTCCCCAAATATCCGAAGCCGAATTCGAGGTGATGCAGATCATCTGGGATAAAGCGCCCATCAACACCAACGAGATCGTCGGTCTGCTCAGTGCTGCAAGCGACTGGAGCCCCAAAACCATCCAGACCATGCTCATCCGCCTCGAAAAAAAAGGCGCCGTCACTCACGAAAAGGAGGGCCGGGTATATGTCTATTCCCCCCTCATCCCAAAGGAGGACTACATTTCCCACGAGAGCCACGCTTTTCTGAACAAATTTTTTAACGGCGCCCTGGACCAGATGGTTGTCAGCTATCTTTCCCAGAACGATTTATCCCAGGAGGACATTGACAGCCTCCGGTCCATTTTAGACCAAAAGGCAAAGGGCTGAGGCAGCAGCATGTTTTTTATCCGTTTTTTAGCCGGCAATATCTTCTGCGGGCTGCTCATCTGCGTCATTTCCGGTATCAAAAAGCTCCTCGGTGACAGGCTGACCCGCAGGTACCATTATTACATCTGGTTCGTCCTGTTAATCTCCCTGTGCGTTGTGCTCCTGCCCGATGCTTTATTTAAAGCCGTTGGTTTTTCCAGCTTTCCAATGCCTGGTCAGAGCGCCGCAGCAGCCGCCGCGGGCAGTACCGCCACACTGTCCGGGGGCTCTGGATGGATGCAGGATTTTTCCCAGTCTGTCAGCCGTGCTGATTCCGGCCGCCTTACCGCCTGGACCACAGCAATCTGGGGATGCGGCGCCCTACTCACCGCCATGGTCTGCCTGGCCGGCGCCCTTCGGCTGCAGTGGCTGAAAAAGCGCTTTCTTCAGCCAGATCAGGCGCTTTCTCTTGCCTTAAAGGAATGTCAGCCTGTCATTCCCTGCCACGGCAGAGTAAAGCTCCGCCAGTCCCGCGGGATAAAAGGCCCGCTGACCTTTGGGCTGTTCACCCATTATATTGTCCTCCCCAAAAGTAGCACACAGCAGCTGTCTTTCGGAGAAATAAAAAACATTCTGCTTCACGAGCTGTGCCATATCAAAAACAAAGACATTTTTCTAAACCATCTGATGTGCGCGCTGCGGGCCGTCTACTGGTTTAACCCCCTTGTCTGGTACGCCTTTTCCCGGCTGCGCAGTGACCGGGAGCTTTTCTGTGACGATTCTGTCCTGGCGAGACTTCCAAGCGAAAAAGAACGCCTGTATTATGGCTATACCCTGCTCAATTTCGCAGGCAGCTCCCTTAGCGCTTTCAGCACTGCGAGCAGCGCCGGAGGACCAAAAAAGCAGCTCCAGGAACGGATACTGGCGATCTCCCGGTACAAAAAAGAAACCCCAGAAAAGCGATGGCAAGGCATCCTGGTGTGTCTGCTCACAGTCCTCATCGCGCTGAGCCAGGTACCGCTCATGTCCGCCTTTGCCTCCGGTTCCGACCATTATACGCCGCCCGGGGACATCACCCTGACCGCTGAAAATTTAGACGCCTATTTTGGCAGTACGTCAGGCTGCTTTGTCCTCTATGACCAGAGTCATGACCGTTATCAGGCATGGCACCCCGAAAAAATAACCGAACGCTCCTCCCCTTTTTCCACTTTTAAAATCTACAGCGCCCTCAATGCCCTGGAGCAGGGCGTTATCACACCAGACTCCAGCTTGCTAAAATGGGACCAGCAGCCATACCCCTTTGAAGCTTGGAATCAGGATCAGGATCTGGCAAGCGCCATGCGCCATTCCGTCAACTGGTATTTTAAGCGGCTTGACGCGCAGTCCGGCATCAGCGAGCTGAATCAATTTTATCAGTCCATTGGCTATGGAAACGCAGAGGTCGGCCGCTCCACTGAGGACTACTGGAACGCGTCCACCCTCAAAATATCGCCACTGGAGCAGATAGACCTGCTGAGAAAGCTCCGTGAGAATGCGTGGGGCTTCTCAACCCAAAATATTGAAGCCGTTAAAAACGCCCTGCTTCTCTCAGACAGCCCAGACTGCCGTCTGTACGGCAAAACAGGCTCTGGAAAGGTAAACGGACAGAATGTCAGCGGCTGGTTTGTCGGCTATGTCGAAACCCCAGATAACACCTGCTATTTTGCCACCAACCTCCAGGACAGCGCCAACGCCACCGGCCCCGCAGCAGCCAAGCTGACCCTTTCAATCCTGCAGGATATGGGTATTCTCCAATAAAAAGAAGCGATCATTTAATAATGGCTGCTCCTTTTTTGCAACGCTTGACTTTTAATCTTACATATGTAATAATTAGCCTGTAAAATTCTTACATATGTAAGATTAAGGAGGTACCCTTTGAAAAAGTTAAAGATTCTTTCCATATTCCTCTGCATTGTTTTCCTGCTATCCGGCTGCTCAGCGCAGAACATTACGCCGCAGTACAATCCGTCCGAAACACGTTCAAGCCCGGATTTCAGACTTTTGGGCGCGGAAAAGCTGGATGATGAAACCTCCGGAAAAATTGAAAAACGCTGTCTTGAAATCGCAGACCTCTACCAAAACCAGTACCACACCGCAAAAAAGGAAAAGCCTGAGCTCCGCTATGAGCAGTCAAGCGTGAGCGATACCGATCTGGAAAAGATCAAAGCCACACTTCTGGAAAAAGGGATCTCCGTCATTGACGCAAACGGCGATGAAACCTCCACCCTGCTCAATCCAGAGCCCTTCTCAGATTTCTGGAACAATGTCTCCGCCCAGCAGGACGCAGAGCTCGAAGCCATTGCCCTCTCAGAATACGGCGGCTTTTATTACTACCTGTTCTCATATCACAGCGGCAAACGGTATTTCGCTTACGCCAATCTGGAGTGGGACACTGCGGGCCGGCCAAAGGTAAAGGATTTTCAGAAAACAAGCATCGACAGCTGGCTGTATACCGAAAACGGCAATTTTATGTACACCCGCACCACCGGCTGCGCCGCTTCCCATGTATTTGAAAAAATGGGCCGCTGCCAGCTGCTGCGCATCAAGCCCGTCCCCGGCGCACTGCTTCGGTACAGCCTCGCCTATATCGCGCCAGTGGGCTATAAGGGCAACAACCTGTTGATCAGCGATTGGAGTGAGCCGGATTTTGACAGCCTCAATTTCAATGACCTGCTGGAATATCTGAAAAAGCTTGGCACCGGCAGCTATCTCAGCCCAAAGGATTATCCCTTTGACGAGCAGAGTGATAACTTCTATATCCCCAGCAGCGAATTTGAAGCTGTTATCCTGCCCTTTTTCAACATGACCGCCCCCCAGCTGAAAAAGGCGGCCTCCTGCGATGAAGACCGCAATGCCTATCCCTGGCAGGAATATAAAGGCACCAATACCTACCCCAATCCCACCCTGTACCCCAACGTCATCGCCAGCCAGAAAAACAGTGACGGCACCCTCACCCTGACCGTAGACGCCATCTGCCCGGAAAAAGAAACCGACGCGCTCTTTACCCATAAGCTTACCGTCCGTCCCCTGGAAGACGGCGGGTTTCAATATGTTTCCAATGCCATAACCGCTGGAAATGAAGAGGATATTCCGGTTTATTTTCCGCGGGTTCGGGAGCAGAGGGATGAAGGGTTTAGGGATTATTGGCAACATGCGAGATAAAGCGGAAAAGGTCAATTTAGTTTTTCGCCATAAACTAAAAAACAAATCTTCAAGAATTCACGGTTCTTGAAGATTTGTTTTTTTTTAAGTTTATTATTCCCAACTCAATGGACCAATAAAGATTTCACTATATTTTGTATTTATTATTTCCCATCTGGTCGGTATACTGCATATCTTCTATATTTTTAGTATCAAATTGATATAAAGATTTAATTATCTAAAAAACATGCTTAGGTCCTATACGAATTTCA
>OIET01000492.1_pt1 | contig 34581 bp, 63 predicted proteins | sample 1581871 | NCBI WGS metagenome assembly OIET01 (sample SAMN03279760, study PRJEB24777) | human gut metagenome | isolation source: fecal sample PR121 from 1 month old male Malay infant, vaginally delivered... | place: Singapore | collected 2005-09-16
GTATAATTATGCTATAAACAAATAAAAAGGCGGTGAGAAATATGGAAAAGCTTCCCCTTAAGGCTTTCAGAGCAGCTAATAATCTAACACAAAAGCAAGTTGCTGATCAGTTAGGGGTTAATCGAATGACATATTGTAAATGGGAAAATTATGAGACTTATCCAGATGCGTTACAATTAATATCTTTATCAGAAATATTCAAGTGTCCCATAGACGCTTTTTATTTCCCTAAAAGACTAGCTAACAGTTAGTAAAAGATTGCGTGTTCATAAAGAAGTTATTTAAAAAAATGGGTTGTTGATAGGGAGAGTGTGTCAAATGGCAAAAATACCGCGTGGGAGTAGGCAGTGAGAGGAGGCGAAAAAGTGGATAGAACAAAATACCATAAAGAATATGAGTGGCATATAATCAATGGTTATTCTGTGCCAGGATCAAAAATAGAGCAAGCTGTCAATGACGTCATTGATGCGCTTGCTCGAAACAAACTGAATTATGGAACTGCGAATGAGGTGTTGAACATTGCCGCGGATCATTTAGAGACAATGCTGAAGTTACAAATTGTGCCGTAATATCTCTGCTGTAGATTTTGCGATAACTTCATTTATTGATAAGTCAGCTGCTTTTTTATAATCTCCGTCAGATGTTACCTGAAAGCGAGTAGCAAATTCATTTAGAGTAATTGTTTCTTTATATGTTCGACTTGCAGTATGGTATTCAAGCTCAAATGTACGATCCTTGATTTTAATTGGATTCTGGTGTTTTGGCAAATAGGGCATTGTTATGAAAGATTGCCCCGGTGCGACAAAAAGATTTTCGCATGCATCGAAAAAAGTTAGATCCGTGTGCGGCAACAAAGACTTGTATGGTGGTGTGACCACTAATTTATCAATATAAGCTCCCGTATTTCCGAAATTCTTTAGAATCACATAGTCGTTAGCTTTATCCATGGTTTTGATCGTTTCTAAATAGACAGTAATATATGGACGGTTTGACTCCTCGTGTATATTTCTATTTTGCTGTAAAGTGGCTAAAGCAATAGCTAGGGCTATTAATGCAATCAATAAACTAATTATATCTGAGAGTCCAAGCATCATCGAAGCTCTCCTTTCCTAAATTTCGGTACGCCAATACCGATAAGGAAATTGTACCATATTTTCAGAGAAAAATCAGCTTGAGAGCTTTTCAAAGAACTTGAAGAACCAGATCAACCAGAAGTGAGGTGAATATAATGAATATTCAAAAAGCGGTTAAAGAATCGCTCAAAACTGGAAAGTCAATGGTGAGGAAAGATAGCCCATTTTACAGAAAAGGAATATCTGAGATTAGAATCAACCCAACAGATGGGCCGGATTGCTGCGTTATTCATGTTTTTAAAAACGGAAAAGTGGTCAGACGGCAGAGATGTTGGAACCCTCAGGCAGCAGACCTCATTTCAGAGGAGTGGATATTAGTTGATTAAGTTTTGATGTTAGGAGTTAATAAATGATTGCATTAATAATATCTATGGTATCGCTTGCGTTTTCAATTTTCGTTTTGCTTATTACATCGGGTCGTCGTTGATTTGAATATTGCTTTGTCTAAAAATACCAGTAACACACCCAGCCAGTAGTATTAACGGGGCCGCAAACTTCATAAGCATGAATCTCCTTCCAAATAAATTGTACTAGTTGTTTGCTGACGGCATAACCCCATAACTTTCATTAATCTGCACTGCGGCCTCGTTAATCGTGCTGGTTGGGGGAAAGGAAAAATAAAAAATGATTGAAGAAAATAAACCTTTAGAAGAAGAAAAAAATGAACGTTTGATGCTAAGTATCGATCAAACGGCTGAAATACTTGGTATAAGCATAAGTTTGATGTACCAACTGTCTAGAACAGACGGATTTCCGGTAACCAAAATTGGCCGACGGAGTTTAATTAGTAAAAAGGCGCTTGAAGAATGGATTGATAAAAAATCCGGGACTGTTGTGCTTTAGGGGGAAGATCAATGAATTTAAGTATCGCAGGCCTCCCCTTCGTCCTCCTCGGCATCGCTGTTTACAGCGGCATCTGCCTGGCAGTCCGGAAGGGGTGGCTATGGAAGGATTAATGTTAGAAATTCTGATCTCGCTATGCCAGACAGGAGCACAGATTTACGGTTTTGCACTTGGGTTAATCGGGATTGGAATTGGCACGGTTGTTGGATTGGCGATATTAGTCGCAAAGGAGGAGGTGAGTAGGAAATGAAAGTAGCATGGTATAGCTGCGGCGTGAGTAGTTTTATTGCGGCATATTTGGCAAAAGATGTTGATCGGCTGATTTACTGCCACATCGAGAATCAGCATCCCGATAGTCTGCGTTTTCTATCGGACTGCGAGGGATTTTTTAGAAAGAAGATCGAAATTCTCCAATCCGAACACCGAAGCGTCGAGAATGTCGTGGGGAAATACCGATTTTTAAACTCTCCTTATGGCGCAAAATGTACGAATATGCTTAAAAAACAGGTGCGGAAAGAGTGGGAGAAAAGGCAGAAAAAACAACTTGTGTACGTCTGGGGTTACGACTGCAACGAAAAAAACCGAGCAGATCGGCTTCGGGAATCCGAACCGGATATAGTCCATGAATTTCCGTTAATCGACGCAGGAATGACAAAAGAGGATTGCCACAAGCTTTCTAAAAAGTTGGGACTAAAACGCCCAGAAATGTACGACATGGGTTATCCAAACAACAACTGTATTGGGTGCGTAAAGGGCGGTATGGGCTATTGGAACATGATCCGCAAAGATTTTCCGGAAGCGTTTGAACGGATGGCAAAATTAGAACGGGAAATCGGGCACAGTTGCATAAAGAATTGTTTTTTAGATGAACTTTCCCCAGACCGAGGCAGAAAGCCAAAACGAATTTTAGAACAATAAAAAAGGTCCCAAAGCGAAGCCACGCATTAGGGACCAGACAATATGTTACGTGGTTATTCTACCATAGAAACGGAGAAAAAACAATGATCCAATACAGGGGCGTTCCACCATAATGAAGCTGTGCGACGCCATATCCAACTCTTTAAGCATAGTAAGCCTTATCCGCAGGCTAAAAACGCGGAAATAAAAAAACTAAATCGGTTTGTAAAGCTATTTATTAACAGTCCCGGGGAGCGTCGGGTAATCCGCTCACTCCAATTTAGGTAGTAAAAAAATGAGTAATGATTTTGTCATTGCCTACGGGCGATCCCGGCACGGCAGCGGGTGGTCTGCCTGAATCGCTTTAATGGATTTTGAAAACCGGCAACGCGGCGGGGAAAATACCGCGGGTTAAATAAGGAGAGAAATTATGATGTGGATTTTATTAATTTTTGGTGCGCTGTTACTTATTGCCGCGTTCGTTTTTAAATATATGCAAGAAGACAAGATTTTTTATATGGCAGCAGAAAAGAAGGAAGCGGCTAGAAAGAGAGTCGGAAAGACCGTAACGGCGCTTGTTTTGGCAGGTGTGATATGCCTGGTTTCTTCGCAAATGGTTGTTGTGATTAAGACAGGCTACACAGGTGTTCGAACAACTTTCGGACAGATTAGCGATCAGCCTGTACAGAACGGTTTTAGCATTAAAATCCCATTTGTTCAGCAAATCGAGACCGTGAACAACAAGCTTCAAGACAAGACGATCGAAGATCAGGTTTGGGGAGAGACCGCAAATCGTACCGCCATTTGGTACAAAAACATTGTGGTTTCTTACCAGATTGAGCCAGAAAAGTCCGCATGGATTTTTGCGAATGTAGCGGATTATAAAGAATCTTTAATCAGCAACGCATTGGTTTCATCGGCCATCAAAAGCGCCTCAGCGACGCTGCAGGACGCGGAAGCAACCAATCGTGGCATGATTGAGCCTGCGGTCTGTAAAGCCCTTCAAGACTCCGTTAACGGCAAATATGGAGAAGGGGTTTTACACATCAATAAGGTAACCATTAACGAAGCCGATTTTGAGGAAAGTTATAAAACGGCCATCGCAGATAAACAGAAAGCGCAACTGGCTTATGAACAGCAAGAAATAGAAAACAAGAAAAACATCGAAAAGGCCAATGCGGAAGCTGAAGCCAATCGAAAATTACAGGAATCCATTAGTCCAGAGGTCTTACAGAAACAGTTCCTTGATAAATGGAATGGCGAAATGCCAAAGGTAATGGATGGCAATACAATGTTGGACATTTCTAGCTTTGTAGGAAATTAATAAGAAAAGCCGGGTGACGTTACAGCGTCATCCCGGCCATTGTGAAAAATATCTAAGAAAAGTATATACCCTTTGGAGGAAAAAAGCAAATGAATGTTATAAAAATTCAGTGTGATATTTTGAGGGAACTCAAAAAACGCTACAAAAAAACATACTATATTGAAAAAACAGACGGTGTGGTTCTCGTTGGGGATGGTTATCGAATTTTCGTTATTCGAAATGAAGACTTCTATCTTGATGTTAAGAAGATCACAGAAGAAGGAATGTTAAGAATAAACGGGTTACGTCCAATTTTAGAAGGCAGCGAGAAAGCAAAATTGGCGCGCCGTTCGACCAGGGAAAGCAATCAGTATTCGTACACATTGTGTGAAATAAAAAACGACGAATGCAGTTACTGGGTAAAAAAAGCTTTTTTAGATCCGTTTGATTACCCGGATTATAAAATCTCTCCGGATAGCAATAAAGTTTACGTTTATGAAGGCGATGTGTTAGTTTCGATTGTTCTTCCAGTTCGTGTTTCGGAAGATTTTGAATGTTAAGCGGTGTAGCAAATGTATTTTCCGTATGAGAAGCAATGCACCCGGTGCGGCCTGATTTATGAGTCGTATTGGCCGATTTTAGACGAGCCGTTTGTGTGCCCGCACTGTGTCCGGGAAACCTGGAAACGGCGCAAAGAGGCGCTGGTGAAGCGGCAGAAAGGAAGGGAATAATGAGAATGTTTGAAAGTGTATCGCCCTTAAAAGCTTTAGAAATGGTAAAGGCGCATGTGGTGGCCTCAAATGACCAGATTGAAGCGCAAGCTGAGTCACTTCGATTGTTGATCTGGAGAAATGCAGAATTGGAGATTGAAAATAGAATGCTCCAAGACCGCAACGATGAACTCCGAGCTGAACTGGAGGCGCTAAAAAATGATCGAGCATCCTGATATTACCAGAGCCCTCCAGACCGGCTACCCCGATGTGGACATCGAATATCCGCCGCATTGCCCAGCCTGTGGTTGCGAGTGCGATTATTTTTACCGGGACTGTTCGGGAGCGGTTTTCGGCTGTGAAAACTGCGTGGAGCGGGTGGATGCGGAGGAAGACGATGAAACGTAACGTAAAGGTGCTTGAGGCGGCTAAACGCCTTGAGGCCTATAAAATCAAGATGCTAAAAGGCAACCCGCACCTGGCAGCAGATATTGAGACCGTACTCCGGTATGTGCGGGAGACGATGGAGGAAGATAAATGAAACCCTATGAAATGAACGAAGTCTATGAAATATCCGAAACCTACAGAGGCGTCATTGCAGCCATTGAAAATGAGGAATGCACCGCTGATGCCATGGCCGAGGCGCTTGCCATCATTGAGGATGAATTCGAAAGCAAGGTAGACGCTGTGGCCTGCCTGATCAAAAACATGAAAGCCAGAGTAAGCGCTATAAAAAATGAAGAACAAGCCCTTCAAAAACGGCGAAAAACCACTGAGGAGCGCGCTGAATGGCTGGAATCCTGTTTGGCAGAGACGCTGCTGCAAAATGGTAAAAAGAAGCTGGAAACACCCCGAAACAAGCTCTCCTTTATCCCATCCGTCAGCGTCTTTATTGACGATGAACTGGAGCTGAAAGCCATGCATCCTGAGCTGACAACCGTTAAGACCATTGTCACCCCAGACAAAAATGCCATCAAGGCAGAGCTTAAAAAAGGGATAAAGATCAGCGGTGCGTATCTGGTCGAAAAACAGAATTTACAGATTAAGTGAGGTGAGAAATGGACCTTAAGTTTGATTGCCTGAGCGCCGAGGACATTGAATGCCGAGTCGCAATGGTGAAACAAGATGGCTTGAGTCTGTTGCTGTATAAGGACGCAAGATGCGATATGCGGCTATTGGACAAGACCGTGGGGCCGATGAATTGGCAAAGAAAGCATGAGTTTAAAGATGGCCGCTTATACTGCTCCGTCGGAATATGGGATGACGACAAAAAACAGTGGATCTGGAAAGAAGACGTCGGCACCGAAAGCAACACGGAAAAAGAAAAAGGGCAGGCGTCGGACAGCTTTAAACGTGCCTGTTTTAACTGGGGAATAGGCCGCGAACTTTACACCGCGCCTTTTATCTGGATCAACAGCCAGAAGGCTTCCATAAAGCAGAACGGACAGCGCTATGCTTGTTACGATAAGTTTATCGTGTCAAAAATGGACGTAGAAGATGGCGTGATTTCGGATCTGGTAATTACTAAGGAAGGCAGCGGTGTTGTTTATCGCATGCGTCCGGATGAAGCGCAACAAGGATGCGCAGATATCCCAGAGGGACCACCGCAAGGCATTAGCGATAAACAATTAAAGCGATTGTTCGCCATCGCTGGTGAATACGGGGTTACCAAAAAACAACTCGATAAGACGTGTATGAACTATTTCGGAAAAGAACATTTAAAAGACATGACCAAGCCCGAATATGACAAACTGGTCAGCGTCGTTGAAAAAGCGCCAAAGACGGGAGGAAAAGCATGAACAAAGTGATCCTGGTCGGGAGATTCGCCCGCGATCCAGAATTGAGAACAACCGGCAGCGGAAAGTCCGTGGCGACCTTCTCGCTGGCCGTTGACCGGCGATATAAAGCAGAAGGGCAGCCAACCGCCGATTTTTTTAACATTGTCGCATGGGGTAAACAGGCCGAGACAATCTGCCAGTACCTCGGCAAAGGCCGACAAATTGCTCTGACCGGGCGATTACAGTCCCGATCCTATGACACCCAGGACGGTACTAAAAAGTACGTGACAGAAGTCATCCTGGAAGAGTTTGATTTTATCGGCAGTAAAAATGACAGCCCGACACCGGCAGACGCAGGCGGATTGAACAGCTTGGACTTAGGCGATGACTTCTCGTTGATGGCCGATGATGACGAACCGCCTTTCTAAAATGGGAAAAATAAGACAATCAGAGAGGAGGTGTTCCTTTGAACTATTTAAGTGAAATTTTAGCGTTCTACAATTGGTTAGAGATGAATCCGATGCCAGCATCCGCGATTGACCTTTGGCATGCGTTACTGTACACAGCCAACAAATCGGGATGGGCGAGCGAATTCTCCGCACCAATCTCAATCCTAAAAATTCGAACCGGCTTAAATAAAGACGCCATCTACCGCGCAAGGAACACCTTGACACAAATGGGCCTAATTGAGTACCGAACTCGTGGCGGCAATCAAAGCGCCGTGTACAAGCTCTATTCCATTGCGTCGGTTAAACCGACACAGGGTGCAACGCAGACCGCCACCCAAGAAGCGCCTGTGTCTGAAATAGCGACACAGACCGCGACACAACCCGCAACGCACACCGCGTCACAGACCGCGACACAACCCGCGTCACAGGCCGCCACCATTAATAAACTAAATAAAACAAAACAAAATAAAATAAATGATATGCCCGGAACAAAATGTTCCGAGCCCGTGGCAGTGTTGCCACTCAAGGACGGGACAGAATACGAAATCTCAGCCGAGAGCTTTGAGGAATTCGTTAGCGCCTATCCAGAGATCAACGTCTTATCCGAAATGCGGAAGATGCGGGCGTGGTGCCTAAGCAATCCATCCAACCGGAAAACCCGCCGCGGTATCATGAAGTTTATTAATGGCTGGCTTGGGCGCGCAAAGACCGAATCATCCAACTCGGTAATTGAACCCGTCCGTGACTACGAAGGAGATGAAACCATATGAACGACCTGAACGCCGTTGTGGAAGCGGCCAGCGCGAAAGCAGCGCATGTTGACCAGGAAGATTATATCCAGGATGGCCTCCGCTATTGCGGGAAATGCCATACACCAAAACAATGCATTATGCAGTTCGGACCCGTAAAGAAAAAAATGAATTGCCTCTGCCGCTGCGAATACAGCGAAAAAGAAAAAGCAAGATCCGAGCGGAAAGAACGGCAGCGCTTTGAAGAGCTCCAGCGCTTTAAGCGCGAGTGTATCCAGGACAACGCCATGCAGTGCTGGAACTTTGAAGCTGATATCGCCCCGGACAGTAAGCCGATGCGCTACGCCAGGCGGTACGTGGAAAAATGGGAAGACATGTACGCCGAGAACCTCGGATTGTGTTTTTATGGCGGCGTGGGAACCGGCAAGAGTTTTGCGGCTGCCTGCATTGCCAATGCCCTGGTGGCGAAACGCATTCCCGTCATGATGACCAACTTTTCCAGGATTGTTAACGGCATGCCCGATATGTGGTCCGGCGAACGTAACGCTTATATCGAGTCCTTTAATCGCTATAAGTTGCTGATTATTGATGACCTGGGCACAGAGCGGGGAACCGACTATGTCCTGGAACAGGTCTATCAGATCATTGACCAGCGGTATAAAAACAAACAACCCTTAATTGTGACCACCAATCTTACCTGGCAGGAAATAAAAAACGCTGAAACAACCGCGATGCAGCGGATTTATGACCGGATCGTTGAAATGTGCCTTCCGGTCCAAGTCGTCGGCAACAGCAAGCGTGTCGACACAAATCGCGAAAAACAAACTAAGGCGAAAGCGTTATTTAGGGGGTGTTAACCATGAGAGCAACCGTAAGAGCCCGGGACCTGCCGACTTACCGATTAGCACCCTGGGCCATGAAATACAGCATTGACCGGGAAAAGGGCATCCCTGTTGAGACGCAGTTCTGGGGCACTCGGATGTTTATCGTCCAGGATCATGTCCTGGTGATGAATGACGCTGCCGGAGAAGGGATGGGCATCCAAATGGAAAATATCCCAGCATTTATCAAAGAACTTCAAGAGATTTATGAGACCTACGGGAGGATGAAATGACCAAAGAACAGGAAGCGGTCCTAAAAAGAGCGCTTGACCATTATGGCATTGACAACCAGCTTACCAAGACCGTGGAAGAGATGTCTGAATTGACAAAAGAGATCTGCAAGCTGAAGATCGCCGGACAAAACTTTAACGGCGCAGATTTAATCCAGGCCAGACAGAACCTACTGGAAGAAAAAGCAGATGTGTATATTATGCTGATGCAGCTAGACCTGTATTTCGGGGAATCCCTGGCGTATATTGACGCTAAAATAGCACGATTGAAGGAGCGGATGGATGAAAGTAATCAAGATTACCGTACCGGAAATACCGCCGAGCAATAATAAATATATGGGCCGGAACAAAAAATGGGAGTATCAAACCGTTAAAAAACAATGGGATATGCTGATGCGAGCCAATATGCACGATTTTCCAAAAGAAGCGCTGTCAAGCGCAGAAGTGCATATACACTATATTTTCGGCGACCGAAAGCGGCGGGACCCCGATAACTATGCCGGGAAGATGATCTTGGACCCGTTGGTAAAATATGGCATTATCCAGGATGACTGTTTTGGCTGTATCGACCTTCGGATCACAGCGGAATACATCAAAGGCCGTAATGAAACCCGGATTACCGTGACGGAGACAAGACATGTTTGACCTAAAACAATGGGCCGCCACCAACAAAGTCTCCAACAGCCAGCTCTGTCGAATGTCTGGCGTATCGGAATGTACCATTGCCAGCGTGATGCGTGGGTGCAGCTGTACGGAGCGGACGTTAAAGAGAATCTGCCGGGGGATTGGGCGGCCGTATGATCCGGGGGAGTGGAGAAATCCGATCAAAGCGTCGTTAAAGTCTGTTCCGGTTGTGGACTATGATCGTGTTAGGAATTACCGGGATCGGCGTTCCATGGAGGAATTGAAGCGAAATCTGGCTGTTGGCGAAACAGTTCGGGTGGCCTTTGACGGAAAGAATAAAATTCGGTGGGAATCCGGAGAGATAAAAAGAATTTACGACACACACGTCGGTGTGGATGTGTGGCTGCGGACGATTCGGGGGAATGAATTGATTCTGCGCAAGAGCTACATGATTGACGATGTGGTGAAGTGGAAGGGGAACCATGCGAAAGATTGAGTTAATGCACTACCTGTTTGGCACAAAAACAGGATTCTGTAAAGATTGTGAGCATTTCTACCGGAAGCAATACAGCGGCACTTATCGGAAGTGCGAGGTGTACGGCGACTCCTGTGGCGAAGGGACAGACTGGAAAGCAACGTATATAGCTTGCGGATTATACCCCGATGTACCTTATAAAGGCAGAAAGGTTGTCGAACTGGCTAAGCGTGGAAAAACAAAGGAATTAGAAAGCCCTCTGGAGGGGCAAATCAAAATGGAGGTATAGCAATGAGTAAAAACTACATGCCAGAAGTGGCAAAAATGTTGGGATTGGAGATTGGAGAGCCGTTTGACGCAATTGTAGAAAACGGAATAAGTTCACCCTGTGGTCCGTTTTATTTTGATGAAAACTGGAAAATAAGAGATAACAATGACGGTATTGTTCCATATTGGTTTTTGGAGAAGATTTTAATCGGAGAATACACCCTCCAAAAACGCCCGTGGATGCCGAAATATGGTAATGAGTATTGGACTATTTCTACTGATGGAAGTGTGTTCTGTAGCGACTTCTGCAAAGACAACGAAAACGACCTTGCCAATCTGAACATGGGGAACTGTTTTCCTACAGAAGAGGCAGCAGAGGCAGCAGTGCCCGAGATGCTGGAGAAATTCGAGGAGATAAAGAAGGGGGTGCGGGAGGCACAAGAATAACAGAGGCGTTGGAGGAGTATGTAAAAACTGCAAAGATAACAAGCAGTCGTTATAGCGTTGTAAATATATACAGAGTAGAGGTATAAGGATGAAAAAAGTAAAAATGACGGTATCAACCGGAATGGCAAATTCAAAAGTGAGCGAAACCGTGGAAATGGCAGATGACATGAGGAAGGAAGACATTGACTGCTATTTTGAAGAGTGGGTGTGGGATCAGATTGACGCGTATTGGGAAGAGGTAGAAGAATGAAAGTTAAAGAATTAAAGGAATATCTTGTCACTTGTAACGATGATCTTGAAGTCCGGGTAATGAGAGATGGTGATATTCCATGTAGTGAGGCACATCAAGTAGAAGGCGCTTATATTATTTGTGAGGCGACAGAGGATTTCAAGTCTTTTGATGGGGTCTATCTAATTTGGGACGATGAATAATGTAATGAAAGAATACAAATGTATAAAAGAACTTGTATTTAATGATAGCGAAGTCCCTCCCGTCAAATTGGGGACGATTTGGGTGGAAACGGATGAGAAGCGGCCTAATGATTACGTACATCTTGAACAGAACGGCAATCCAGGGGATTGGCTAGAAATGCCAGAAGAAGGAATGGAAAAATATTTTAGAGAGGTAGAAGAATGAAAAAAATATTGATTACTATTACGCTTTTAATTGCGTTATTAGGAGTGGCAGGCTGTACGCAAGCAGATAAGGTTTCAGAGAACTTATCGCAAGAGGCGGATAACTTCAATGTTGTAAGACAGCTGACCGTCATCAATTGCCTTCAAGGCGATGTTCTTTTTCAAATGACGGGAAAGTTTTCGATCTACGCAGATACCGCAGACAATCAGCTTGAGGTTGTAGTGGAAGATGAGAACGGAAAATACCAAAAGCACCTCATCGGATTAAGCGATAATGTTACCTACACAGTTGAACAGAAACGGTATGAAGATGTCAGCAATTACAGGTACACGCTTAATTTCAATCCAGATATGTGGTTTCCTGTAGATGTTAAAACAATTGAATAAGAGAGATGAGGTAGACGAATGACAAAAGAACTAAAACCCTGCGCTCACTGCGGTAAAGAGGGACATATAAGAGTAAGATATGACATTTGGCTACACCCAGCCAATTTTGAACCACATTGTGATACATATGGTTGCCAAGGTTCCGTTGGTCTTGCCTATGGAACCGAGGAAGAGGCCATTGAAAGCTGGAACACCCGCACGCCGGAGATTGTGCGGTGCGGGGAGTGTGAGCACTATATCGGAGATGATATAAGTGGGCAGTGTGGATTTTGCATTTATGAAGAACGGAGCGTTGAAGAAAATGAACTTAAATCTTGATTTAGCAGGAATGTTACAAACTTATGCAATGCAGTGTGCCCTTACAGAGAATCCTAAAAAATTAAAGCGGCAAATAGAAAAACTAAGAGAAGATTTAAAAGATATTGAAAAGCAAATTGAGGAGGAAGAAAATGCCAGTACAGATTGATATGGAAACGCCCAGAAGCTGCGGAGATTGCAGATTTTGCAGGACTGAAGTTTTTGGATGTGTTTATTGTGACGCATATGAAAACTACGGTCAGGAAATCTCTCCTTGTACTAAATTGCAGTTATTTGTTGGGAGAAAAGACTGGTGCCCGTTGGTGGAGGTTAAGGAATGAAATTAAAAATAGAGAGCGACTTTATTTATAAAGGTCTACGCTGTGTTGTTATCTTCACACCAGGAGGATATCGGTGTGGTTATGTCGGGGTAACACCAGAAAGCTGTTATTATGGAAAGCTCTGTGATGATTTAGAGATAGCGTGTCATGGCGGCCTTACTTATTCAGATGGTGGCAAGGATAGTACACACCCAGTCGAATCCGACTTATGGTGGTTTGGATTTGATTGCGATCATTATGAAGATGGCAATGATATTAAACTGGCGAAAATGTACTATCCTGAAAGGCATATTTTAGACATTGAATATGAAGGCGAAATGCGCTCTCTTGGGTACGTTCAAAATGAATGCGTAAAAATTGCTGATCAGCTAGTGGAGGTTGAAAAATGAGTAGATTAACGAATAGTGATTTGATATCCGCATCCTATTCACCTTGGGAACAATGCGGCCTAGATAAAGATTGTCTTAGAAGCTGTGAGGATTGTAATATCGTGAAGATGTATAAAAAGCTTGCTACCTACGAGGATATTGGTCTTAAACCGGAAGAACTACAGGAGATAGTTGATAAGCAGAAATGGCACGTTGTGGCCGATGGGGATTTGCCGCCGAAACCGGAGATCGGCATGAAAAAGTATCTTATCACAAAAGTGCGCGAACAGGATTTCCGTAAAAAAATGGTCACTGAACTATATTGGGATGGAAATGGATTTTACCACGGACTATTCAGCAGCGAGATACGAGACATTTTAGCCTGGCGGGAGCTGCCGGAGCCGTGGGAAGGAGCGGATAATGAATAGACAAGGACATATATATCTTGACGAATTTGAAGATAGAGTGCCGCGATTAGACATTGAAGCGGAATCAATGGAGCATATGGTTTCGATGGTGATGTATATCGTTAATACTGTTGGTGAACAATTTGCGGACAGACCCGATGATTTGGAAACCTATCGGGAAATGATACGGGAAGTTTTAGATGAATTGCAAGAAGGTGAAGTGGAATGAGTTTAAAAGACGCAATAGAAAATGATGTATTGACAGAAGAGGATCTAAAAGAATCTTTCGAGCGCTTAACTAAAATAAGCGCAGCCGCAAAAGATTTGAAATGGGGAGAAAGCAAAGAAATCGAGTGCCCAGACTGCAAAGGCGTCTTAACGGTATCGCGATCGGATTACAACGGCCATATCTGGGCGGTTTGCGAAAACTGTGGTGTTAAGATGATGCAGTAGGAGGTATGATGTGGGGAACTGTAACAATTGCATTCTTTCTCCTATTTGCGATGAAGACCAGACTAATGTTTGCCAAGCGGATATTATTAATAACATTCCAGATAAATGTAAATTTTGCAAGGATCGCTGGGAGTGCCCGGTGGAGAAGGGCGGGGAGTGTATTGTAAGTGAGGAGGAAGCATGAAAGACAAAATAACAAAAGCATTTATAACAGTGAGTGAATGGATCGGCTCTTTATTCGGCGGTATCGCTGCCGGATTGGGGTGCCTGGTCTGGTGTATAGCGATTATCGGAATCCCGGTCGGCATTATTACGGTGGTGATTGCGGCGGTGTTAAGGGGATTTGGCGTGATCTAAAATAAAAAAAGGAAGCTTGCGCTCCCAAATGTGATGTTGGACTATATTATACCACATCTTGTGGTTTCATACAAGGAGGGCGCAAGTGACCAATAAAGAAAAGAAAGACTGGCTTTGGCGGTATAAAGAAGCGCTGCTGGACATCGATAGCTGGCAGCGGGAGCTGGAGGAGTGGCGGACTCGGGCGGAGAAGATCACGCAGGTGGTGTCGGATATGCCGAGAGGTGGCAAGGCGCTCGAAGTTGATGATATTGTGATCAAAATGACCGAAATTATGGACAATATTAAGAAAAAGGTATCTGAATCCCAGAAGATCAAATTGGAGCTAGAAATCGCATTTGAGGGGCTTAACGATGGCATACTGGAAGGGCTGATGAAGTATCGTTACATTAATTGTCTGGACTGGTCTCAGATTGCGATTGTGATGGGATATAGCGAACAACACTTGTATCGGCTTCATGGAGTCGGATTATCATTATTAAAAATAAAAGATGAGAGTCAATGAGAGTTGTGAATGTGTTATTATGTTAGCATAGAAAAATGTGAACATCGCCACCGCGACAAACCGGCAGAGCGTATCTGCGCAGGCTCAAACGGCTGGCAGGCCGCCACTTCTTAAAATCTGGTTAACTTTAATGACTGGATGTGGATTGATCACCACGCGAGACTTGGCGGCCCTATAAAAAAACAGCGATGGTGACTTAAATGGCACTGAAATAGGCATCGGGAAACCGGTGTCTTTTTTCGTGGAGGAAATATGCTAGAAATTAATAAAATATACAACCAGAACTGCCTTGAAGGAATTAAAAAAATTGAGGATGAAACAATCGACTTAATTGTAACGGATCCTCCATATTGCATTGGCACTACCAGCAACGGAAAGCAAGGGACATGGAACGACAATAACCTGGTCGAACCGTTTTTTGAGATTCTTTTTAGCGAGCTTAAACGCGTCTTGAAAGATGGAGCGGCGATGTATATTAACACGGATTGGCGTACATATCCGTTTTTATATCCGATCTTAAAAAAGTATTTTGAGATTCCAAACTTAATCGTCTGGGATTATGAATGGATTAAATGCGGCGGGCAATATCGTTTTTCCCATGAGTTTATCATCTATGCAATCAAAGGTAAGCGGAAGCGCACTTTTTCAGCCAGCGAGCGTGATGTGTGGCGGATTAAGCCAATTAACTATACCCTGCCAACAAAGCTTCACAACGCGCAAAAACCCGTTGCCTTGGTTGAAAAAATGCTCTTGAATTCTTCTGTGGAAGGAGATGTTGTCTTAGATACATTTATTGGGTCCGGTACGACCGCAGAAGCCTGCATTCGGAACAATCGAAATTATATCGGATTTGAAATTGATGAGCATTATTATAAAATTGCACAAGATAGAATAAACAATTTGTAGTGGACCACGACTTCGGTAAGCTCCGGCGCCGGGGTCTTTTTGATGGGAGTAAATACTCGACATGAATATTTATAAAACAAAACGATGGCAGAGAGTAAGAGAAAGAATTCTTAAACGAGATAAATACCAATGCCAAGAGTCAAGACGTTATGGCAAACGGGTATCAGCTACCACAGTGCACCACATATATCCTCTTGAGGAATATCCTGAGCTTGCTTTCGAAGACTGGAATCTGGTATCTTTATCGCAACCAGTACATAATACCATGCATGACCGAAACACAAACGAGATCACGCCAAAAGGGAAAGAATGGCAGGAGCGTAGACGGGCGGAATATGAAGCTTTTCTAAAAAGCCCCCCCCTCAAATAAGCTGTGAGCGGGCCTGACAGATGACTGGGCGGGTGCGGTGTTTCCAATAGAGCGGCCATCAGAATAATTTTTTGAATGAAAGGGGTGAGGCAATGGCAAAGAAAAAAGCAGATCAATGCGCGATGGAAATATATCATGCAAAAACCATTAAACAGCAAGTCGTTGCGGATATGGAAGGGCTTGGTACATATAAACCAGAATATGATAACATTATCACCATTTATGCAGATTTATTAGCGCAATATGATGAAGCACAAAAACGTTTCGAAGAAAGCGGACGTCAGTACGAGACCTATACGGCAGCCGGCGGTACGAAGAAATCCGCCATCATTGCGACCATTGAAAATCTGCGAAAAGATATCCTTGCATACTCCGACCGCCTTTGCCTGAATCCTAAATCCGTCGAGACTGTTACCACTGAAGGAAAACATACATCAAAGCTTGCGGAGGCTCTGAGCCGATTTGGTTAAGGCAAAGTCGAATTACGATACAGTGATGGAGTATGCAAAAAGTATTGTGGAGGGGCGGAAAGTCGCCTGTAAAGAACAGATACAAGGCTGCCAGCGTTTTTTAAATGACCTCAAAAATCCTGCCTATGATTTTCGAACAGACGAGGCGGAGTTTGTTATCAATATTATTGAAAATACCTTTGTTCATCAGCAGGGACAAAAACTAGATGGTTCACCACTTCGAGGTGAGCCTTTTTTATTGGAGCCATTCCACAAATTTCAGGTGTATAACCTTTTAGGATTTTACCACAAAGGAACCAAGATCCGGCGTTTTAAAGAAGCCTTTATCTTTATTCCGCGAAAGAACATCAAAACCAGCTTTGCGGCGGCTTTGGCCTGGGCGCTCGGACTTTTGGAGCGAAAAAGCGGCAGTAAAGTCTATATTGTTGCCGCGGCGCTCAAGCAGTCCTTGGAAAGCTTCAACTTCATCAACTTCAACTTGGAGCAGATGGGCGAGAAAGAAAATTTTCGGGTGATTGACAACAACCAAGAGCACTCCATTAAAGGAGAGATAGGGGACGGTTCTCTCTTCATCCAGGCATTGGCGGCCAACCCGGACCGGCAGGATTCCCTTAACTGCAATATCGCTATTGCGGATGAGATCCACGCTTACAAGACCCCGAAGCAGTACAACATCATCAAAGAGGCTATGAAAGCCTACACGAACAAATTGATGATCGGGATCACCACAGCTGGTGACGATATGAACAGCTTCTGTTATCAGCGCCTTGAGTACTGCCAGAAGATTTTAGACGGCACAATTACAACGCCAGAGGCGGAGGCTTACTTTGTTTTTATCTGTAAGGCAGATGAAGATGAAAATGGGATTGTGGATTACACAAATCCGAAAGTTCACGAAATGGCAAATCCGGCTTACGGTGTTTCGATTCGTCCGGATGACATTATGAACGATGCCCTGCAAGCGCAAAATGATCCACAGCAGCGAAAAGACTTCCTGGCTAAATCTCTGAACATTTATACCGCCGCTTTGAAAGCTTATTTTAACTTGGATGAATTCCGACGGTCCGACCATCAATATCATTGGAGTCTTGAAGAGTTGGCAAAACTACCGATTAAGTGGTACGGTGGCGCCGATTTGTCAAAGTTACACGATCTGACAGCTGCTGCGCTCTATGGTCGATATGAAATTGAAAAGGGCAAGGAAGTGGATATTGCAATCACACATGCCTTTTTTCCGGTAGTGGCAGCCGTTACGAAAGCAGATGAAGATCACATTCCTTTGTTTGGATGGCAGGATGACGGTGTTTTGACGATGAGCAACACACCTACAGTGCATTACGACGATGTTGTGAGCTGGTTTAAAAGCATGAAAAACATGGGATTCAACATTAAACTCGTTGGCTTTGACAAAAAGTTTGGGCGTGAGTTTTTCCTTATGATGAAGCGTTCTGGATTCAAGATTGTAGACCAGCCGCAGTATTTTTACCGGAAATCCGAGGGATTCCGCAGGATTGAGGCAAAGGCGAAAGAAGGACAATTCTATTATCTTCATAATCAGGCATTTGAGTATTGTGTACAAAATGTCCGGGCGATCGAAAAAACAGATGATATGATCCAATATGAGAAAGTCGATGGCGACGGAGGGAAAAGCCGAATCGACCTGTTTGACGCCGCTGTTTTTGGAGCGGTTCAGATGCTGGAGGATTTGAGCAAATCTGGAACAGCCACAACATGGCTTTACGGAAAAAAGGAGGCATAAATGAATATCAACAATCAATTAAGAGGGCGTAATCGGATAAGATCAGAGCCGTCATCAGATGAGCAGCACGCCATTGGCCCAACGTGGAGCGTCCCGAAATCGCTTTGGGAGTCACTGGCAGTACCCGGGTATACCCGTTTAATCCACAACCCCGAGGTGAAAATCGCCGTTGGTAAGATTGCAAACTTGGTCAGCAACATGACGATTCATCTGATGGAAAATACTCAAGATGGCGATGTCCGGATTCAGAATGGTTTATCACGAAAAATTGATATTGAGCCCTATTCACTCATGACGCGAAAAGCCTGGGTGTTCAATATTGTGCAAAATCTATTGCTCTACGGTGACGGAAATGCCGTTGTATTCCCTAAAATGACAACGGATGGGCTGATCGGTGAATTAATTCCATTAGAACCCTCTAAGATAAGTTTTGAACAAATTGAGAACAGCTACGTTATCCAATATGGCAGCCAGCGTTTTAAACCCGATGAAGTGCTCCATTTTATGATTAATCCCAGTCCAGAATATCCCTTTATGGGGACTGGTTACCGGGTAGCGCTTAAAGATATTGTGCAAAATCTTAAACAAGCCACTGCCACGAAAAATGCATTTATGAGCGGGAAATACAATCCAAGCTTAATTGTTAAGGTGGATGCGAATACGGCTGAATTATCCAGTACCGATGGCCGAAACGAGGTTTATAGGCGATACCTTGAGACTACCAGTGCAGGGCAGCCATGGATTATACCCGCTGATTTGCTGGAAGTGGAACAGGTGAAACCGTTAAGTTTGAATGATATTGCCATTAATGACGCTGTACAAATCGACAAAAGAACCGTTGCCGGGCTTCTGGGAGTACCGGCGTTTTTTCTTGGCGTTGGGCAGTATAACAAGGAAGAGTACAACAATTTTATTAGTACTGAAATACTCTCAATCGCCAAAGTCTTTGAGCAAACCCTGACAAAAGGACTAGTGGTTAATCCAGAATGGTTTTTCCGCTGTAATGCGCGGAGCCTTTATGACTACGACTTAAATGATATGGCCAATATTGGCATGAATGCTTACGTCCGGGGCATTATGACAGGAAACGAAGTGCGGAATTGGATTAATTTGAGCCCAAAAGACGAATTGAAAAAATTGGTTATGCTTGAAAATTATATTCCGGCGTCAATGATTGGCGATCAGAAAAAATTGAACCAAGGAGGTGAAAAAGATGAATCCAGCCAATCCGAATAAACGGCTCACGCGATCCTGTGCGGCAGGACTGTCAGCGCGGGATGAAGAGCATGGCGAAAAGATCATAGAAGGCTATTTTGCGGTTTTTAACTCCCAAACAGAGCTCTGGCCTGGAGCCTATGAGGAAATAGATCCCACTGCTTTTGATGGAACCCTGGGAAACGATATAAGAGCCTTAATTAACCACGATACCAGCCTGGTACTCGGTCGAAATAAGTCTGGCACATTAGAACTAAAAATCGACGGGCATGGTTTGTTTGGCAGAATCCGAATCAATGAACAGGACAGCGATGCTGTTAATTTGTATGAACGCGTGAAGCGCGGGGATGTTGATCAGTGTAGCTTTGGGTTTAACGTTCTCCAGGAAAAGACCGACTGGCGGGAGGATGGAACCGTAAAGTGGCGCCTAATGGAAATCGACCTCCACGAGGTAAGCATATGCACATTTCCAGCTTACACAGACACCAGCGTGCAGGCGCGGCATATTGAAGTAGAACAGTATCGAGAAAGGATGCTTGAGCAGAGAAAGCAAAAAATAAAGGAGAGATTAAATCATGGCATTAAAACAATTAATGATTCAGAAAAAAATTGAACAGCGCAAGGCAACACTTGAAAAGATTTTTCAAGAAACAGAAACGCTGAAGAATCGATCAGATGAGCTGGAAAAAGCTTTAGAGGAAGCGGAAACCGATGAGGAAGTCAGCATCGTAGAAGAGTCAGTCGCGGCGTTAGAGGCAGAAAAAGAAGAAAACGATCAGGAAAAAACAAGACTTGAAGGTGAAATTGCAGATCTGGAAGCTCAGATTCTGAAGTTGAATCAAAAAGCAGAAACCGAAGAAAAGAAAGAGAGAGGTGCCATTGTGAAACCAAACACAGAGCAAAATGAAAAATTTGAACAGCGTGCGGCATTTAACCGCTTTTTACATACCTATGGACAGGACCGTGCGGGGTTAACCAGCACCGATGCGGAGGTTACGATCCCGACGGACATTGTTTATCAGCCACAGAACGAAATCAATACCGTGACCGACTTATCACAGTATGTTACTCAGACCAATGTCAATACTCCATCGGGCAAATACCCGATTTTAAAGCGCGCCAGCGCATCGTTAAACACGGTAGAGGAGCTAGCGGCCAATCCAGACCTTGCAAAACCAGAGTTCACAACTGTGGAATGGTCTGTTGATACTTATCGCGGCGCCATTCCATTATCTCAGGAATCTATTGACGACTCTGCGGTGGATTTGCTGGGCATCGTTGAGAAAAATGCTGTTGAACAGCGCGTCAATACCACCAACGCAAAAATTGCGGGTGTTTTAAAGGCGTTTACTGCGAAAACAGCAACAAGTTTAGATGATCTTAAGAAAATCATTAACGTTGATCTCGATCCTGCATACGGACGGGAAATTGTTTGTACGCAGTCCTTTTATCAGAACGCAGATACACTCAAAGATAAAAATGGTCAGTACATCTTACATGAAGACATTACAAGCGCATCCGGAAAAACGCTTTTAGGCATTCCGCTGCATATTGTCAATGATGAGCTTTTGGGCGTTGCCGGAGATTCAAAAGCCTTTATTGGGGACTTGAAACGTGCTGTTTTATTCCCGTTGCGCAAAGAAATCAGCGCGCGCTGGGTGGATCATGAAATCTATGGACAGTATTTACAGATTGGAATGCGCTTTGATGTGAAGGCAGCCGACGCAGAAGCTGGTTATTTTGTTACGTTTACGCCTGCGGGGGAGTAAAAACCCCGGTTGAGTCCGTCACCATCACCGGCACTGCGCAGGTTGGACAGACCTTGACTGCAGGTGTCACACCAGCAGAGGCCAGTGTAACCTATCAGTGGAAAGCTGCTGACACGGCAGAAGGTGCCTATACGGACATCACCGGGGCAACAGGCAAGACTCACAAGCTTGCTGCAGATAAAGAAGGAAAATTTATCAAAGTGGAAGTGAAGGGGTCGGGAGACTACTCCGGCTCAAAACTAAGCGCTGCGACGACCGCGGTGGCTGCCAGCGCGTAAAGGAGGGCGGCAACATGAACGATGAAGCTTTATTAAATATGTTGAAACAGGATTTAGAGATTCTCCATGCACAGAAAGATGACTATTTAAAAAGTCTATTAAAATTGTCAAGAAGCCTAATTGCCCGTGAAGGTATTATGCTTGCACCAGAACCGGACAGTGAAGATGGTGGATTAATGGTCATGTATGCCGCCTGGCTATACCGTAAGCGCGCGAACGATGATGCTGTGATGCCGAGGATGCTTCGGTATGCGTTGAATAATCGTTTAATGCCACAAAAAGAAGGTGCTGGCAATGCTACTTGATAGTGGAGTCTTGAAAATATGTAGCGTGGAGAACATAGCCAATCCTGGGGATATGCCCATTGATAAGTTGGTGGAAAAGTCCAAACACTGGTATGGCGACCGCACTGTTGGGATGACGAGGTATTTCGCGGCGAAACAGGCAGACAATGAGGTCGAACGACTTGTGCGCATTTGGCAGGATAAAAGTATTACGACAAGAAATTATTGCGTTTGCGATGAAGTCCAGTACAAAATTTTGCAGGTTCAGCATCTTCTTGATGAAGATAGTCTTCGCGTGACCGATTTAACCCTCGAAAGGTTGGGTGATCCGTTTGTTGTTGACTGATGTAAAAAAAGCCCTGCTCTCCGTTTCAGATAAGGTATACCATTATACGGCGTCTGGAGCCACCGGCAATTATATTGTTTGGGCAGAAGATGGGCAAAATGATGAGCTGTGTGGGGATGGAGCAGTGCAGGCTCAGAACATTGAAGGTACGATCGATTATTATACAAAGAAAGAATATGATCCCGCCATAAATACAATCCAAAAGGCTCTTAATCAAGCCGGTATCGCATTTCGTGTCAACTCAATCCAACGAGAGGCTGATACCGGCTATATTCATCATGAATGGGTGTTCAGTCTGCCAGTGGAGGTATCGGATGGCGACTTGTAAGATGTATGCTGGAGAGGATTTTGCGCTGATGCTTTCAAAGCTGGATACTAACGCCGATATGATCGCCAAAAAAGCAATTTATGAAGGCGCTGGAATTCTGGCGGATGAAATTAACAAAAATTTAAAGCGTGTGCTGAGTGATGACGCGACAGGCGAAATGGCCAAGTCCTTTGGCATCGCACCAATCAAAAATAACTATGAGGGGTGGGATACCAAACTGGGGTTTGAAGGCTATGATTCCAAAGGCACACCAAATCAGCTTAAGGCAAGAGTGCTGGAGTCCGGAAAGCACAATCAGCCCAAAAGGCCCTTTGTTAGACCGTCCATCAATAAAAAGAAAAAAGAAGTTGTACAGGTGATGGATGAAACCATCAATGAAGAAATAAAAAAATTAGATAAGTAATTTAGGAGGAAAAATTAAATGCCAAAAGGACATGTGATTAATGTTAAAAATCCTTGCTATGCAACAATGACAAGCGAAGAAGAGAAAACCTATGGGACGCCAGTTGTTTTTTCGAAGGCGATGAATGTGAAGGTTGATACCGAAACGAGTACTGAAACATTGGATGGCGACGGCGCTGATGTGGATTCCTATACCGGTACAGGAAAAACAACCATTGAATTCCAAGTGAACGATGTGCCACTCAAAGATCAAGGCGCTTTACTCGGACACCGATTTGATAAGACAACAGGTGCGCTTGTCATCGAGGCGGGGGATAAGGCACCATATGTAGCGTTAGGCTGGGCTTTAGAAAAGTCAAACGGCAAAATGCAGTACCGCTGGTACTATAAAGGAAAATTTGAAGAAATTTCCGAAGACGTGAAACAAATCGAAGGCGGGAAAGCGACATTCGCGACCCCGACATTAAAAGGCACCTTTACACATCGCACAGATGGTATTAAGGGGTGTAAATGGGATGAAGACGAAGCGACCACCCTGCCAGAAGATATTTTAAAAACTGTAACTGAACCACCGGCGAAGCCATCGGTATAAGGAGGGAAAAATGCAGATTATTTTAAATAAAGGCGAAGAAAATGAGCGCACCTTTGTGCTGCCAAGAATGAAAGCCCGATACGTAAGGGAGGCTCTCGATGTCCGGGACCGAATGGCTACAAAGATTCGCAATTCTGAGGATTTAAATAAGGAATTAGCCATTGTGTGCAGCTGGTACAGCGACAGTTTAACAGTGGATGACGTGTTAAATGGACTTTACAGCGATGAATTGATTGACTTTATCTTTGGGAGCTGCAACCAGATTATTAACGGCACCCTTGAAAAATTAACAGAAAAAAACGTCCAGGCGGGGAAGGCAAAAAGCTAACCCTGCCTGATTTTTTAAAAGAAATGTATTTTGATCTCATGCACGCGGGAATCAGTATGCGTGAGATTGATGAGATGGATTTAGACTATTATATTGCAATTTCAGATTATCACGCAGAACAACAGTACTGGGAGAATGTTGATTCCTTTGCGAATGCACCCATTTAGAAAGGAGGACGACAATGGCATACGATATCGGACCGAAGATTGGCATTGAGGGCGAGGCGGAGTTTAGGCGCTCCATTCGGCAGATCAACGACGCCTACAAGACCATGCGGACAGAGATGGAAACTGTAACCTCTGCCTTTGAAAAAAATGATAAAAGCCAGGAAGCGCTGACCGAACAGAATAAGGTGCTGAATAAACAGATCGACCTCCAGAAGCAAAAGCTAAAGGAAGTTACAAGCGTTCTTGAAAAGTGCAAGTCAGAATATGGCGAAACCGATTCAAAAACCCTTGCGTGGCAGCGAACCGTAAATAAAACAGAGACCGAGTTAAATAAACTTGAGTCGCAACTTGAAAGCAACAACCGTGCGCTTCAGACCAACAAAAACAAATGGGAGGAAGCCGCTAAAGGGATCGATAATTTTAGCGAAAAGGCTGGAAAAATTGGAGATAAAATGGCGGGTGTTGGCGGAAAGATGACTGCAGGCATCACGCTTCCTGTGATAGGTGCCGGGGTTGCTGCCACAAAAATGGCTTCTGACTACGAGGAGGCCCTTAACAAGACCGATGTGGCTTTTGGCGACAGCTCGCAGAAAGTAAAAGATTTTGCAGATACTACCCTTGATAATTTTGGTATCGCGAGGGGATCGACGCTGGATATGGCCGCCCTTTTCGGAGATATGGCAACCAGTATGGGGCTTACGACTGATGCGGCGGCCGATATGGGCATTGAGCTGGTGGGCCGCGCTGGGGATTTGGCGAGCTTTAAAAACATTGGCTTAGAGCAGGCGCAAACTGCTTTAGCAGGCATATTTACCGGCGAAACCGAAAGTCTCAAAACACTTGGCGTAGTTATGACCGAGACAAACCTGGACGCTTATGCCCTGGCAAATGGATTCGGTAAAACAACTAAAGAAATGACAGAGGCTGAAAAAGTCAACCTGCGTTTTCAATATGTTATGAACGCTACACGCAACGCTGCCGGTGATTTTGCGCGGACCAGCGATGGCACAGCGAACAGCGCGCGAATTTTCCAGGAAAGCCTAAAAGAACTGGGCGAAACCTTCGGAGAAGAGCTGCTCCCAGTTGTGACGCCGATGATCCAAGAAGGAACGAAGCTGATCAAAAGCTTCGGCGCTTTAGATTCACAGACAAAACGCACCATCATTACAATCGCCGGTTTTGCGGCAGCAAGTGGCCCGGTGTTAACAGGTGTTGGCAAGATGACCCAAGGCGTTTCCGGACTGGCGAAAATACTTGGCTCGGAAGGCCTGCTCGGTAAGCTAAAAGGGGCGGAAGGCGGTGTCACAAAGTTAAATAGTGGCGTGAAGGGATTAATCCCATCGCTTGGTAAAGCTTCCGGTTCAGCCGGTGTACTATCCGGAACGGTTTCAGGTGTTGGGTTCGGTGCCGTTGCTTTAGCTGCTGCTATCCCAGCTGTTTTAACCGGCCTTGGGATGTGGTACCAGCACTCCATTAACGTTCGGGACGGAAGTCAGGCGATCATTGACAAAGCTCAAGGTGTCATTGATAAAAACAATGAATTAACTACTAACATCCAAGCAAATATTGAACAACGCCAAGCAAGTTTGCAATCAATAAACGATGAAGTAACAGCTAACCAAGGGTTAACCGATCAATTATTCAAATTAAATGAACAATACGGTGGCACAGCTGAAGCAAAAACTATACTTCAGCCTATTATTGACGAACTAAACCAAAGAGTCCAGGGGCTTAATCTAACCTTAGATGAAGAGACAGGAATACTTTCTCTAACTAGGGAAGAAATTAACAAAATCATTGAAGCCTATAAAGAGGAGAACCGCCAATATGAATTAAGAGAACAACACAAACAGGTGGCACTCGACCTAGCTGAAGCCGAAAAAATTTACAGTGAAGCAGTTTCAAACTGTCAAAGCGTTCAGGATCAACAGAACTCTGTTTTAAAAGAAATAGAGGAAAAATACGCTAATGTAAGAGGCGAGCAGGAAAGATCTAAACTTATACAAGATGAGTATGCTTGGCGTACGCTAGCACTAACTGATCAACAATATGCAAATATTCGTGCTATGGATGAGGCAGCCCAAAAAGTAAATGGGTTGAGAGATGAACAAGAGGAGCTCATTTCTCAAATAAATAGTGAGCCAGTTAAGGCGGCCGAGCATGTAAAAACAGAAATGTATAAAGCTGGCGGTGATGCTATCCAGAAGTATATAGAGGGGGCTATTGGAAAAGCGCCTGATCTGAATAGAACTTCTGACCAAATATCTCGTAATGCAGCGGGGGCTGCAAGCGCTGGAGAGGTGAAACTTACTTGGTCAACCTCTGGATGGAATCTTGGTGATGCTTTTCGGCAAGGGTTGTTATTAACTGGTGGAATGTATAGTCAGACTGCGCGAGACGTTGCTCAAAGCGGAAGCGATGCAGCTAAGTCGAAAGAACAGGAGTATCGCGGTACAGGCGGCTTACTAGGAAGAATTTTTGGAGATGGTTTAAGAGGGCAGAAACCTGATGCAAATGCTGCTGGTCTTGAAATTGCCAATGAATCAAAAAATGGTCTCAATGCAGGTATGACCGATTGGGAAGAGGTAAAAAGGAATACGGAAAATTTGGCGAGTAAGGTTGGAGAATGGTTTAAAAGTGTTTTAGGTATCAATTCCCCGTCAACTGTTTTTAGGGGCTACGGAGTAAATGTCTTGCAAGGCTTTATCAACGGTCTCGGCGAAATTGATATTCGTAAAATTGTTACTAACTTGTCTCTGGATGTTTTGAATGCCTTTGAGAATGGACAACTTGGCTTGGATATCTTCCTTGAAGCTCTCGGCGGTGGCATGAATGGCATTAACGCCTTTATCGACTTTGCTCGGAGCAATCTTGGCGAAGGGATGAGCGGTATTCTTGACCGTTTAGCCGGTTCCTTCTTTACTGGAGCCGGAAACTCCGCGGTTGCCATGACTGGCGGACTTTTGTGGCCGTCAGACTACAGCGAAATTACTAGTTGGTTTGGTGTCCGCCCGGCATCAGATACCAACGGGATTGGCTCAACCAACCACGGCGGCCTTGACATTGGCGCGCCCTATGGTGCCCCGATCTATTCCGCTGGAGCAGGCACTGTCACACTGGCAGACTGGTACGGCGGATATGGGAATGCGGTTATGATTGCACTGGACAACGGCTTTACAACCCTGTTTGGGCACATGTCTTCTATTGGCGTAAGCGCAGGAGACCGCGTGGCGCCGGGGCAGATTGTCGGGTTAGTCGGCAGTACCGGGAACTCTACCGGGCCCCACCTGCATTACAGCATTTTCCTAAATGGGCAGCCCATTGACCCGGCACAGTTCTATGGTTTTGATGTGGGCTCCAGGCGGATTCCCTTCGACATGCCCGCAATGGTGCATAAGGACGAAATGATCGTCCCGGCGCGGGAAAACCCCTATGTTAACAGCAGTGGCAGTATTATCGGCGGCCTGTTCGATGGTTTAGACCAGCGGATTGCCGCAGCGGTGGCGCAGGCACTAGGTGGTTCTGGGGAAAGAAAAATCGAAATCAATCAGGTGTTTGCCGACACCAATCCATCACCTTCCGAAATCGAACGAAAAACCTTAAACGCAATGCGCAAAGCGGCGTTGCTGGGACTATAAGAGGTGGAATATGCAGGAATTAATCTATCGAAACAACAATGGCGACGAAATAAATCTTTACCAGGACAGCCATTACCTTTTTGACAACATTGATGGTATTGAGAAACTCATCGCCGAGGATCAAAGTGCAAAGTCTCCCCGGCAGGATGGCGAGACGCTGTATTATTCCACCCTGGAAAAGCGGCAGATGACGTTAAGCTTTGCCATAAAAGGGACAGGACCGAGCCGGAACTACCCAGACTATTTAAAAGCCCGGGATCAGGTGCTGCGGTGCTTCCATCCAAAAATTAATGGTGTTTTGACCTATCGAAACGGAGAAGTTTATCGGACCATTGCGTGCAAAGCTGAGGAGACGCCAACCATGGTCATTGATGGTGTGCATGACTGGACGAAAGCAGAGGTGATTTTGTTGGCTTACGACCCATTTTTATACGATAAATTAGAGAGTTCGGCCGTCATCGAGACCTGGATTAACGGTTGGCAGTGGAAGTTCAGCCTGCCCTTTAAGTTGAGAGAGCGTGGGCCGCAAAAAGCCACAATCGTGAACACCGGACACGTTCCAACACCAATACAGGTAGAATTTCCGGGTCCAGCGTACCATCCTCAAGTCATCAATAAGACAACCGGCGAGTTTATTAAGGTAAATCAATCACTGGGTCCATATGACGTGCTGTATCTTGATACAACTTTTGGCAACAAAAAAGTAGAGATCAGCCGAGAGGGCGGCGCGAGGGAAAATGCTTTTAACTACATTGACCTGGACAGCGTTTTTTTTGATTTGCAGATCGGGGCGAACGACATCGAGTTTAAATGTGACGATGCCGATCTAGTGCCGCAGGAAGTAAGAATTCGGTACAGAAACCGGTATTTGGGTGTGTAAGGAGGAGGAAAAATGAGTATTAAAATTGTGACAGACCCTCAAATAGAGGAAACTGAAAATTATAAAATAGAAATGAGCAGGTCTCTTTATGAAGCCGATTTTATTCCACGATCTGGCGATCCATGTGGGCCTATTGGAAATGGATATATTCCAGAAAGTGAGACAGTTGAAGAAGGAATTAATAAAATAAAAACGGCTTTGGAGTCGGCTAAAAGATTTTGGATAGCCGGGGCGGATAACACATATATTTGTATTAATAAGCGGGATGTTGAAGAAATGATTCGAGAATTAAATGTAATAGCCGAATTAGCAACATTGCATCCATAAATAAAGTGGAAGGAAAGTTAAATATGAAATTTTATTTATGCGCAACAAACTGTAGCGAATACTTGGGTGATAATGGTAGATACGACTCCAATAAAATACCAGAGGGCGCTCATATTGAATGGTATAAAGATGACCGTGGGTACCACGATGAAATGTACGTTAATCTTCATACAATCGATAATCTTTTGAGTTTCGCTGAAAAGGTTGGAGACGAAATAATCGTAAAGCCAGTATCTTCAAGGTACAGACCAAAAACACAAATGCCGGAAATCGAAATATACAACGATTATCGAGAATAAATATAGGCGCACTCTACGGAGTGCTTTTTTGATGCCAAAAATCGGAGGTGATTAAATGGCAGAACAATACCACGGCTTCTGGGACGGCGGCGCGCTGTATGGACAGGCCGAGTTTAACAGGTATTTTGACCGGATTTATGAATCGGGTGTGGGTGTAAGGTCAAACGGCACCATGGAGTATGAGGTCACCAAGGCGTCTGCAACGTCATTAACCATTGCAGGAGACAGCTTCGCGATTGTGCGGGGCTTTTATTTATATACGCCAACGGACAAAACGCTCAGCGTGACCGCTGGTAACCGGAAAGACCGCGTTGTAATTAAAATGGATAAAACAAAGCGGACGGTAACGCTGTACCTGAAGCAGGGAACTGCGGCGTCCGCGCCATCTCTGCAAAGGGATGACTATATTTGGGAGCTTTCTCTGGCGCAGATAGTCGTAACGACTTCCGGTATTTCGAGTGTGACCAATGAACGTACTGACAAAACCCTTTGCGGTGCCATACGGCCCAAGAATTTAAGCGAATTTAACGACTGGATGGAAGGGTTAAAACAGCTTGCCAATACGCTGCTGAATGACATCCAGGTACGTTTTGACACCTGGTTTGAAGGTGCACAAGGGCGCACACCAAGGGAAATCTTTGTGCAGGATGCAAACACCGAGCCGGAGAATCCTTCGGAGGGGGCGTTGTGGATCGCCTTAAATCCAGTTTGACGGAGGTGGTTTTATGCCGGATGTAGACAAACGGATAGATGTCCGATTTTTCAACCAACAACTTGAGTTGATTGGCGATATTGATGATTATACGTCCTTAATCTACACCAGAAAATGGACAACCTACAATACTTTTGAAATGCATGTGCCCAAGTTTGACGGTGAACTGATCCGGCGTGGTAATTTTATTATGCTTAACAACGACCGCTACCGTTCTGGGATTATTACTTATTTTGAAGACAACGAGCGGGAGACGAACGATATCACCATACGCGGCTTTTGTCCGCGCTTTTTATTGTTCGAGCGCCCTACGATCCCGCCAAGTGGACAGGATTATGACACTTACAACACGGAGGTGGAGAACATCCTGATAGGCCTTATTGATCGAAATTGCGTTAATCCGGAAAATGGGAACCGGAAAATTCCCTTTTTATCCTGTGCGGAGAGTCAAAACAGGGGGGAGAAAACATCTTTTCAAACAGCGCATAAGGTTTTGAAAGACGAGATTTCCAGTCTGTGTACGGCGTCAAATCTCGGTACGGCCACTTATTTTGATCCAACAAGCGATAAAATCCGTTTTGAGGTGCTGTCCGGCACTGACAGGACTTATTACAACGGCGTGCGTCCGCCTTATGTTTTTGCGCGAAAATGGGACCGGCTGTTTGAGCGAAACTATACAGAATCTGATGCCGACTATAAAAACGTTGCCTATGTGGCTGGGCAGGGGGAAGGCAGGGACCGTGAAATTTTAACTATCGGAGATGACGTAACGGGCTTTGGGCGCAGGGAAGTTTTCATTGACGCCAGAGACATTGGAGAGGACGCGGAGACGACGTTAGAGGATCGCGGAAAGCTAAAACTTGCAGAATACGCATTGATAAAAAGTTTCGAGTCCACTGTAAAAACAGACGACTATCGCGCCGAGTGGGATTTAGGCGATTTTGTGACCATTGAGGATGATAAAACAGGCCTCCGTGAAGATCGGCAGATTCTCGAGGTTAAAGAAGTCTACGAGACAGAAAATTACAGTATCGAGCCGGTTATGGGAGAGCCGTTGAAAACGCCGCAGGCAATTTTAAAACGAAACACCGCCAGCCCCGTATCCTACCAGGGCAAACAAGGCGAACCCGGAGAAAACGGCAAAACACCGAGCTTTCGACTGGATGACGACGGCAACTTGTACGCGATATATGAGTGAGGTGAAGCAATATGCGTGAAATTTTACTCGGAAATATTATGGGGCCGCCTGGACCAAAAGGAAAGCAAGGCCCGCCTGGACCGCAAGGTGAACAAGGAATTCCAGGAAAAGACGGCGCTCCTGGAGCAGAAGGAAAACAGGGACCCATTGGCCCGCAGGGAGAGCAAGGACCGCCCGGAGAAAAAGGAGCGACCGGCTCTACTGGACCTACTGGACCAAAGGGGGACGCTGGTCCTGCTGGTCCGCCCGGTGCGCAAGGACCCAAAGGGGATACTGGCGTAGCGGGAAAGGACGGTGCCGACGGTGCTAACGGAAAGAGCGCTTATGAAGTGGCGGTGGAAAACGGCTATGTTGGCACAGAGCTACAGTGGCTGATATCGCTGAAAGGGGAAACCGGGCCGCAAGGCGAACGTGGCCCACAAGGCGTTGCTGGTCCTAAGGGAGATAAAGGTGACACTGGAGAACGCGGAGCGACCGGACCCGCAGGAGCCAAAGGCGAAACTGGAGCAACCGGCCCCCAAGGTCCAAAAGGGGATACTGGAGCACGCGGTGCCACTGGGGCTACTGGCCCGCAAGGTCCAACTGGCCCTGCGGGTGCCCCAACTAAAATGCAGACAGCCGACCCGGGCAGCAGTGCCCTGGTCTGGTTAAAACTTTTATAGGAGGAATTTATGGCAGATCGAAGAACAGAATATCGATTTAGAAATGGGACGGTTTGGGATCGTCTGTTTTTTAGCATAACAGAGCCTTGTATTATTAGCGGCTGGAGCCAGAGCTTTACAACCGGAGTAAACCAATGGCGGTATCGTAAACTGCCAGGTGGCGCCGTTATCGTTGGCGGAGCAGTCCATACCGTTAGTTTTGTGGCAGACAGCGCAAACGGCGGCTACAATGGATCGTTCAATTTTCCGTTTACGATGGCAGAGGTACCTGTTGTTATCCCGTGCGTAGACTATGGACTCGGCTTTGCGCGATGCGGAGTTGTCTCTGTTAGCAAAACAGGCGCAACAGTACGCTGTGATGCAAAAGTAAACAATTTATGGATTGATTTATTAATTTTTGGGCAGGTGGCATAATGAAAGTTTATTTAAGGATTTTAGAAAATGACGACTTTGGTTTTATGGTTGAGGGCGTAAATGAAAATATTATGGACAGTGATATAGAAATAGAACCAGAGGATTACATGGCATTTTTTGAGAATGTTAATATCGGAAAGCACTATCGACTTGTCAACCCGTTGCCAGAAGACGGCGGCCTTTTCGATTATCTGGAAGAATATACACCAGAGGAAGAACCACTGCCGTTGACCGATTTGCAGCAAACCCAGCTCGCGTTAGCTGAAGCCATCGAAAAGCAGGAGACTGACAAGGTAGAGCAGCAGCTGGCCCAGGCAGAAATGTTTGAAACCATCTTACAGACGTTAGAACCACAGGGAGGAGGTGAATAGAATGGTCGCAATGTACGCAGATTTAGTCGAGTTAGGCTTAAGAGCCTTAACCGCAGAAGACGCAGCAGAGTTTAATTGCCCGATGGTACCCGCGTTTTTAAGAGCGCAGGTCAAGGCAGAAGTGGACAAGCGCGGGAAACTGTACGCGTAAGGATTCAGAGAAGGGCGTCGTTTGGCGTCCTTTTTCGATTTTGAAAGGACAACCGAGTGGAGCATTTTAGATTAATGGTGGAGATTGCATCTGGGCTTGTGATCCTTGGCGGTTTTTTAGTTGCAGTCTGTAAGCCGCTTAGAAACTGGTTTAAGAATAGATTTGTAACGCCGGATCAGCGGCAGGATGATCGCATCGCCGCCATGGAAGAAAGGCAAAGGTTACACGATGCAGCAGATTTAGCTTTGCTGCATGATAAACTTTATTATCTGTGTAACAAGCATATCAACGACGGTAGCATTACAATCGACGATTTAGAAAATTTAGATTACCTGTACCGGGCATACCGCGACCTTGGAGGCAATGGGGTTTGTGAGAAGCTGTATAACCGGTGCCGGGATCTGATTTAGAAAGAAGGTTTTTAAATGGAATATATCGTACAAGACTTCTTGATTTTAGTCCCTGTGCTCTACGTGCTGGGACTTTTTTTAAAGGGCACACCCAAAGTGCCCAACTGGTTAATCCCTTGGATCATTGGCGTTTTAGGCGTTGCTTTGGGGTTCGGCATCGGCGGCTTTAATGTGGCCGCGGCAATTCAAGGCATATTAGCAGCCGCGGCGGCGGTTTACGGGAACCAGCTGTGGAAACAGGTGGTTAACGGCGTTAATGAACATAAGGAGGAAAAGTAAAATGGCAATTGATTTTATCGTATGGGGACATGGTACACAAACAGACGGCACGCCGGATTGCGGCTGCACAGACGGAAATTATACAGAGGCTGGTCTGATGGGGCCGATTACCAAGGCTTTCGTTGCAAAATTGAGGGCCTGCGGACTTAATGTCGCATCAGATGTTGATACTAATAACGACCGGAACATTACATTCTGCGTACGAGACGCGAATAATCTTGGCGCACGGACTTACGTATCAGTACACTGTGATTTTTCAGGCGCCCCATCCGGGACATATCCAATCTGTCATCCAAACAGCGCAGAGGGGCTGCGCTTAGCACAGTGTCTGGACGCTGCAGTGCGGGCAAGGATACCGATTGGAACGAGAGGAATTCTACGCCGGTCGGATTACGAAGTGTCCGAAACAAACATGCCGGCCGTTATTTTTGAAACGGGCTCCATCCGGGCTGATATCGCCATCCTGAGAGATAAAGCAACCGAGTATGGTAATGCGCTGGCTTGTGGCCTTATGGATTATTTGGGTGTAGCCTATGACGGAACGACCATTCCGCCAGAAACACCAGCACCGGTGCCAGAGACAACCGAGACAGCCGGTGATATCCTTTTGGAATATGGTGACGAGAACATCGCGGTTGGCCAGATGCAGCGCGATCTTCGAGCGATGGCCTATGAGGACCAGAATGGAAATGAGCTGGTCGTTGATGATGACTTTGGTCCAGCGACGGAATATGCGGTTCGCAGATTGCAAAGTTTCCATGGTCTTGAAGTCGATGGAATCTATGGTCCGCTGTCGGATGCCGCTTTGATGGGAGAAATCCGACAGGTGCAGGAAGCGTTGGTTGCTAAGGGATATGACTTGCATGTGGATGGTGCTGTTGGGCAGCAGACTGATCTGGCGATTCGAGATTTTCAGGCGAAGAATGGTCTTGTTGTGGATGGTATTGTTGGAAATGCGACAAGAGCTGCTTTAGGGATTTAGCGTTTCTAATGCAGCTTTTTTTCATAAAATCAGAATAAATTCCATTTACGTTTTAAAGATTGTAATTTATAATATAATCAATACGTTAGGTGATGATAATGAAAGAAAAAGAATTTTGTGAATGCAAAAACAGTAGTAGCTGTTATTCTGAAATGGATGATTTTGGTTTTTGGTGTATTTGTTGCGATTGCGGTAAAGTGATTGAAGATACCTATGAGTACTTCAATCAAGTTGAAGATGATTTCATGTAAGTCTTATTGGCCATCTGAGAAGGTGGCCCTTTTTATTGTTTAAAACCCACTCGCCAGGGGTATAAATAATCTCGAACACACATACCTCTTACTTTTTAAAATACAAATTACTCTCCCAACTAACTTTTCCTTTTTTAGAGCTCTCGGTCTTTGGATCGGGAGTTTTTTGTTTTTTTAAAAAATTTATGTGCGGTTAAGACAGTAAGATTCTGGGTATTGTATAATTGAAATCCATATAAAACGGAGGTGCTAAAAT
>OIET01000501.1_pt1 | contig 34188 bp, 28 predicted proteins | sample 1581871 | NCBI WGS metagenome assembly OIET01 (sample SAMN03279760, study PRJEB24777) | human gut metagenome | isolation source: fecal sample PR121 from 1 month old male Malay infant, vaginally delivered... | place: Singapore | collected 2005-09-16
GATATCTCCATGATGGAGGTCGGCGAACGTGTGGGAAGCTTTCTGGTCTCCCGGAGAAGCCTGAAAATTTTGATTGCCGCCGGTTTTTTTGTGGGCATGTTCGTGACTATTGCCGAGCCGGATGTGCAGGTACTGGCCGGCCAGGTGGCCGCAGTCTCGGATGGAACGATCAATCGGACAATGCTTATCGCTGTGGTCGGGGTCGGGGTCGGTATTTTCCTGGTCATCGCCCTGCTGCGGTTTGTTTTCCAGATGAAGCTGTACCATATCCTGATCGTCGGATATATTGCTGTTTTTGCCCTGTCCTTTTTTACCAACCCTGAGATGGCGCCAGTAGCCTTTGATTCCGGCGGCGTTACCACTGGTCCCATCACAGTGCCCTTTATACTGAGTCTGGGCAGTGGGATTACCAGCGGCGTAAGAACCAGCAGGGAAGGAACAGACAGTTTTGGGATGGTCGCCCTGTCCTCACTCGGGCCGGTGTTGGCCGTCATGATTTTGGGGGTGATCTTCCGATGAATCAGATATATCATTTATTTCACGGCATGGCAGAGGTGGCATGGGAGGTTTTTCTGGCCATTTTGCCCATTGTGTTGATTTTCCTGTTTTTAAACGCCATTGCACTGCGGCTGCGGGCGCCTATCATCAAGCGGATTATGGGTGGCTTTGTGGTGACCTATCTGGGGCTGGTATTGTTTCTCCAGGGTGTAAATATTGCCTTTGTGCCCGCAGGTGAGTTTCTGGGAACAGCGCTCGCAGAGCTTGAGTACAGCTGGATTCTCATTCCGCTGGGCTTTGCCATTGGCTTTCTTGTCGCCTTTGCCGAGCCGGCCGTCCAGGTCATGGTTAAGCAGGTTGAGGAAATGACCAGCGGCGCCATCAAGGCGCGGGTTATGCTGCTGGCCATCTCACTGGGGGTAGCGTTGGCGGTTATGACAGCCATGATCCGGCTGCTGGCCGGTATCTCCCTCTGGTGGATTCTGGTTCCCGGCTATATACTGGCCTTTATTCTCGGCCGTTTTGTGGAGCCGAATTTTCTGGCTATGGCCTTTGATAACGGCGGCGTGGCTACTGGTCCAATGTGCTCGACCTTTATTCTGTCCCTCTCAGTAGCTGTGGCAGGCGCGACACCGGGTCGTAATCCGCTGCTGGACGGCTTTGGCGTCGTGGCTCTAATTGCTCTCGCACCGATCCTGACAACCCTGTTCCTGGGCTTTTTTTACAAGCAGAAAGAAGCCTATAGAAAAAGGCAGTGCAAAAAACAGTCCAGTGATTCTTAACCGGTATTGACAGAAGATTTTAATCATATATAATATGTAGATTACTTAGCGAATGATGGAGGAAAAAATGGAAGACAGAAATAAAATTAAGACCGAACTGATTGTGGTGATTGTGGAAAAGGATATGTCCGGCGAGGTCATTGACGCAGCCAAACAAGGCGGTGCTGACGGAGCGACTGTTATGTACGGCCGCGGATCCGGGATTCATGAGAACGCGCGGTTTTTCGGTATTACCATAGAGCCGGAGAAGGAGATTGTTCTGATTCTTGTGGACGCGGCCATAAGGAACGCGGTGCTCTGCTCAATCCAGAAAAAAATCGAAATTGACAGGCCGGGTATGGGTATCGCTTTTGTGCTGGATGTCGCTAAGGTGATCGGCAGCCCGCATCTTAACCTGATGTCAGATATTACAGATTAATTGCTTTTAAAGACACACCGAAGGCGCATATTGCTTGGTTTCTGAAAGATTCAAAAAACTTTGACACTTTTTTGATTAATTCGGTCATAAAAATTGACGTTTTTTTAACAACTTGATATAATAAAAAGGATAAGTACGACGCAGGAGGGGAGTGCAGAATGCAAACTTTTTCAAAAAGGGTATCGATGACAGTTGTTAAGCGTCTGCCCAAGTATTACCAGTATTTAACCGATTTACAGGATCAACATATTGAAAAAATCTCGTCTAAGGAGCTGGCGGCAATGATGGGGCTGACGGCTTCACAAATCCGGCAGGATTTGAATTCTTTTGGTGCTTACGGGCAGCAGGGATATGGCTATAAGGTAAAAGAGCTGAAGGAGGCCATTCGCAAAATTCTGGGGCTTGATCTCCAGTATAACTGCATTATTATTGGTTCTGGAAACCTGGGGCACGCCATTGTCAATTATGAGCGTTTTAAGGAAGAAGGCATCCATTTCAAGGCCATGTTTGATGTGGACCCGGATCAGATCGGCAAGAAGGTCGGCAATGTAACAGTCTACCATATGGATGATCTTGACGCCTTTGTCGCGCACCACAAAATTGATATCTGTATCCTGAGTGTGCCGCAGAAGGTTGGGCAGGAAACCACTGATCGTGTTGTAGAACTGGGCATCAAGGCGATTCTGAACTTTGTTCCTCTGGACCTGACAGTGCCCGATGACGTGGTGGTAGAGAGTGTAAATATCACCGACAGCCTTTTCACGCTGACCTATCTGATTAACGAAGAGGACGACGACGAATAAATGTATAAAGCAGGCTTTAAGCCTGTTTTTTTTGTAAAAAATAGGAGTTGTGTTTCAAAAAAATCTATTATATAATAGAAGCTGGTTATAAATAGAATTAATATCAGGGCAAATCTGTTGAAAGACAGAGACGCAAAGCTAAAGGGCCTAAACAACCACTATCAACTGAGCTGCAGTTAAACCCACAATAGGAGCTGTAAAATGGCAGAAGAGAAGATGAATAAAAACATTGAAAAGAATATTTACGATGTGGCTTTGCGCAATATTTACGACGAGCTCTATGAACTGAACGTTACAAGAAACCGTTATCGCATTATCTACCATGTGGAGAATAAGTATGTGACACCGCCGGAAGAAGGCATACTATCGGAGGCTGTTGCCGATGTGGCCGAACACATGATCCACCCGGAGGATTCGAAACGGTTTTTGGAATTTTTTGATCTCGATAAAGTATACGCGACTCTGGAATCCGGAAAGGGTAGCGTTATCGGCGAGTTCCGTAAGTTATGGGTAGATGGGGATTTTCACTGGGCTTCGTTGACGGTTTTTCCGGCAGTCTCTGGCGGTGGTGAGGATGAGATACTGCTCTGCTTTATCATGGATATCGGTTACAAGAAGCAGATGGAAGACATTGAAAAAGAAAACGAGAGTCTCCAGAAAAAGCAGATGGACGATGAGCGTTACCGTCTGGTCATCGAGCAGACGAATACCCTGGTATTTGAATGGATTATTGGGACAAGCCAGCGCTACTATGCGCCCAAATTCTCTGAAATATTCATGGGTAGCTATGACGGACGGGATATCAAGGAAATATGGCTTGACGACGAGGTGGTCCACCCCAAGGATATTGATGTATTAAAGCAGAAAATGAGTATGGAGGCCATCAGTAACGGGCAGGTGGAGATGGAGATACGCCTTTGCAACAAAGAAGGACGCTACATCTGGTGCAAAGTGGTCTTCAATGTGCTTTATAATGAGGATGGTAGCATCAAGCGGGTGGTCGGTACTCTGAACAATATCGACGAATCCAAGCGCGTCCACGAAACTCTGAAGTATAGGGCAGAGTTTGATTTGCTGACCGGTATCTACAATATCAACACCTTTTACGCCCAGGCTGAGAGGTTGGTCAGGGAGCATCCATGCCAGAAATTTGCCGTGGTGCGTCTGGATGTCAACCGTTTTAAATTTATTAACGACCTGTACGGGCGTGAGGAGGGCAATCGCCTGCTCCGCTTTATGGCGACGGTTATCTCGGCCAACATGGGGACTATGGATGCCTTTGGGCGGATGAACAGTGATGTGTTTTGCCTTTGTATGTCCTATGCTTCAGGCGATCCTCTGCTCGTGCGCATAAAAAAGATTTTAAAAGAGATCAACCAGTTTTCGGAGAGCTATCAGGTCATGCCCTCCTGTGGAATTTGTATTGTGAAAGACCGCGATACCCAGATGAGTATTCTCTGCGACTGGGCAAATCTGGCCCAGAAAACCATTAAGGGAAGCCTGATCAAGCAGTGGGCCTTTTATGATAAAAAGCTGAGAGCCAAGCAGCTTGATGAGCGGCGCATTGAAAATGAAATGGACGAGGCCCTTAAGAAACGCCAGTTCAAGGTATACCTCCAGCCCAAGCACAACGTGCAGAACGGCTCGGTGATCGGCGCCGAGGCGCTGGTGCGGTGGGACCACCCCGAGAGGGGGTTCCTGACCCCCGACAGGTTCATTCCGCTCTTTGAGCGCAACGGTTTTATCATCAAGCTGGACGAATATGTCTGGGAAGAGACCTGCCGGATCATCAAATCCTGGCTGAACAGGGGGATGGTGGCAGTTCCAGTATCAGTCAATGTGTCCAGAGTACAGGTGTACAACCCGAATTTTTATAAAAAGCTGCTGAACATTATTCGAAGGTACGATATTCCCAAAAAGTTTTTGGAGGTCGAGCTGACCGAGAGCAGCTTTGTGGAGAACACTGTAGACCTGTACCGCGGCATGGAGCGCTTGAGAGAGGAGGGAATCTCCTTTTCAATGGACGATTTTGGGTCAGGCTACTCCTCGCTCAATATGCTTAAAAATGTTCCGGTCAACACCATCAAGCTGGATCGTGAATTCTTTAACGAGAGTGTGGCGACCCAGAAGGGCAAGACCATCATTGAGCATACCATTGGCATGATCAATGATCTGAAGCTTCAGGTCATTGCCGAGGGTGTGGAGACCAACGAGCAGGCAGCCTTCCTGAATGACTGCGGATGTCTGGCGGCCCAGGGCTATTATTATTCCAGACCCATGCCGGTAGATGAGTTCGAAAAACAATTTTTAAAAGAGAATATCTAAAAAAGAGCTGAGTGGCACAGCTCTTTTTTGACGCGTTAACTTTATGACCTGCCTTGTAGCAATGGTGTTTTTAAGGATCAGGGTTTATAAATCGTTTTGAAAAAATATAGGTGCAGTCTTTATTTTAAGAGCGGCAAGGAGTACAGCTTTATGCAGATAGAATTAAATGAGATATTGATCAGGGATTTTCGTCGAAAAGATGCCGAGCCTCTTCATAGCATTGTGCGCGAAAGTGCAATTGTCAAGTTTATGAAAGATTGGTCTGAGAATGCCAAAAATCCTGAAGATTTTTATGGATTTATAGATTGGCTGCAAACAAAGAAAGCATCAACGGATATTTTTGAAAACAAACGATATGCTATTGTGTTAAAAAAACAGACGAACTAATTGGAATGGTTGGTATGGGGCTTGAAGATACATTAAACGAAGTTGAGGTTGCATACTTCATGAGCGAGAAGTATCAACACAGAGGCTATACAAAAAAGGCAGTAACTGCTCTTGTTAACTGGCGTTTTCAAGTGTCAGATGTTTCCTATTTAATTTTAACGATCGATTGTATAAATACACCTTCCTGCAAGCTGGCAGATAGCTGTGGTTTTGAATTATTTGAAAAAAGAACCCCTATTGGACATATTCAACCTAATATGGGAAGTGACAGCTATTATTACTATCGTATATACAGGAAAGGCTGAAATACCATAATTTAAAGAATTTCTGCAAAAGATTGTAAAAAAGTTATGAAGCGATTTTAAAGGTAAAATCAAAAAATGGCAGCCTATACCTCAATCGGTACGGCTGCCATTTTTTTCTTTTCATTTCCAGATTTATCACTTGTTTTGAACCGCTTTTTTCTTTTCATTCCGTTTTGCCTGGGCTTCATCGGCCTTGTCACCAGTATACTGCATATAGACAATGGCGCACACAGCAATGACCATCCCGACGATTTGGAGGGAGCCGAGATGCTGGCTCAGGACGAGAAAGCCCAAAAGCGCGGCTGTGGTGGGTTCAAGGACAAAGGTCAGGGAAGCCATCGAGGCTTCGATATAATTGTAAGAAACGGCGATGGTCCCATAGGAGATGACCAGAACGGCAAAGTAGCCGAGCAGCATGAGCCACATGGTCAGGCCGCCTGAAGGGGCAGCGGCCGCGAATTCCCGGAACACCTCGGCTGGCGTGGTCTTAAAGGAAAAAACGATGAGGCCCATAGCGTTGGAATAGACCAGATAGGCCAGATAAGAAACGCCGTTTGAAATGTGAAAATAATCAAAAAGGTAGGCAAAAGCTAAGCTGAAACAGTTGGCCAGCCCCCAGAAAATACCAATGGTTGTAATATCGCTGACATGAGTGCCGAAAAGATTGAGTACCAGCACCATTCCAAAAACGGCAATGACACAGGCGATCACCTTTTCTCTGGTAATCTTCGATTTAAAAAAGATGCGCATCAGAAAAACCAGAACAATGGCGTTTGAGAAATCCAACAGCGAGGCGACAGCGATGGGCAGCGTGTTAAAAGACCGGATCGAGGTATAAATATAAATAGGCGATGCGATCATTCCACTGCACACAATGAGGGTAAAATAGAACAGCTTCCTAGGCAGCTTGAGAACCTTTGGCTGTGTGACAAGGGTGTAGATAAGGTAAAAAGATAAGACAGCCAGCGGCGTAAAAGTCGACATGGCGTTTTCGGAAATGCCAAGGCTGTCAAAATAGTTCAGAAACACACCAAAGGTACCGGTAGCCACCGCGGAGGAAGCGGCCAGCAGGACGCCGTAGGCGGCGCCTTTATGCCTGAGAAGAGACATTATCTTTCACACTCCTTTGGACATAAAGGCTATTCGACGTCAACTTCAGGATTTGCATTTGCAGAATCCTGGTTGAGACCTGTGGCTTTGGCCTGGGCGGCAAGCTCGGCCTTTTCCCGTTTGCCCTCGGAGTATTGCATATAAACAATGGCGCAAACCGCAATGGCGATCCCCAGCATCTGGAGCGGCGTCAGCGTTTCGTGCAGTATAATAAAGCCAAGAATGGCCGCGACACTGGGTTCCAGAACAAAAGTGAGCGCGCCGTAGGAAGCGTCGATATAGTTATAACAGGCCGTAATAGAATAGTAAGACCACATGAGCACCGCACAGTAAACAAGGGCAACCACAATGACGATGGCGCCGTTTGCGGAAACGGATTCCATGATGTTCTGGCCGACCGCCGCTGGATTAGAGGTGATCAGCAGGATGATGGAGCTGCACAGGCAGGCATAAATCTGAGTGGTGATAACCGGCACATCATGGCTGATGTGGAAATAGTCAATGGAATAAACAAACGCCAGGGCACAGGCAACCGCCACGCCCCAGAAGATTCCCATGCTCGTGATTGGGACACTGTCATCCGGCGCCACAGCGCCGAAGGTAATAACCTGAAGCACCAGCATAATACCGACAATGGCCAGCACACAGCAGATCAGTTTTTCCTTGGTAATCTTCTGCTTAAACAGAATCCGCATCAAAAACACCAAAACGATGGAATTTGAGAAGTGGAACAGGGAAGCGATGGCCATGGGCAGATTAGCGAATACACGTACATAAGTAAAATTATACAGCGGATACAAAACAAAACCGCTGACCACAATCATTGTAAAATAATACAGCTTTTTCGGCGCTAGGAGCAGCCTGCGGTCCTTGATGAGCGCGATCAGTAAAAAAGCAATAAACATAAATACCGGGCCGATGAGGGTAACCGTATCATCGCTGAGCCCAAAGGCCGACAGGTAGTGCAGAAAGATGCCAAAGGTACCAGTCGCAACCGCGGAGCTGCACGCCAGAAAGATACCAAACCCGACGCCTTTTCTTTTCTTTGCGTCCATTTTTTTCTCCTTTATAAGAACTTAAAAACCAGTGGGAGCAGGGAGACCCCTTTTGCAGGGTCTCCTTAAAATGCTTAGTCTATATATTTTTCAAAGATTTCTTTCATTTTGACTTTTTTGTCTTCTGGAATTTCAGGCGCAACGTAAGAATCCATCCGTTTCTTTAACTGGTCGTCGATGCGCTGTGTGATATCCTTGTTTTCGATGACATATTCCTCGTAGGTGCTACGGACACCGAAATCCGGAAAGCTGTGTTCCTTGCGGTAGTTACGCAGCGTGTTTTTATGTTTGACATAGGTACCGTGCTGCCCAACCTCGGTGATCAGGTCAACGGTTTTATCAATATTCATATCCTTGGCCGGCTTAATATAAGCCTGAACATGCTTGATGATTTCTTCATCCAGAATAAATTTGCGGTAGTTGGCGCTGTTGAAGCTGTCGAGACTGCCCAGCATAAACATGGCGATATCCAGCTTAGCAGCAAAGGCGTTCATGATGGCAGTTGTCGATTCGAGGGCAGCCTGGACGTCGCAATTTTTGGCGTCGGTGCTGCCGGACGGCATATCAAAGGGCACTTCATAGTATCCGGCCATCTGGCGGGCCATGGCGCACATCTTAATGCTTTCAGAAGCGCCGGTACAGAGCTGAAGGGTACGCATGTCAGTAATGCAGGTGTAGGTGGAATAAACCACTGGCAGGCCCGGATTGATGAGCTGGATTAATGTGAACATGGCCACGTTTTCTGCGTTGGTTAGAACCACGTTGTCGATGCCGGTAATCGGTCCGGTCAGGCCGGCTGCAGAGCAAGGGGTAACCTCCATGACCTGATTCTTTTCAGCCGCGTAGAACAAGCCGTCCAGGAGTTCTTCGTCAAAGCGGAGCGGAGAAATAGGAGACAGAGACGCGAACAGGGGATAGCCGCCTTCCTTTTCTGTGAGCAGGTGCATCATTTCCATGGTCATGTCAATGGTGTTGCGGTCAACAGAGCACAGGTTCATGGGTTTGTCCATGTGCAGGAAGTATTCATAGATGGCGGTGATAACGCCTTCCTTGTAGGTGCAGTTGTCTGTCGGGAATACGATCAGCTGCCCGCCGATATCGACACAGCTGCTGCTCTGAGACAGCTTGAAGAAATTGCGCATGTCATCAAAATTGACCTTGCGGCGTTTGAACTCTTCGTCAATGATAAAGGGAGAGGTAGCGTTCGGAGCGATGAGGGGACGGTCCGTTGCGCCGATGTTGACGGAGCGGTCTGGGTTGGCCGCATCCAGTATGAAGGATCTCGGAGCAAGCTTCATACAATCTTCAACAACCTTTGGTGGAATCTTGATGATATTGCCTTCAACTGTCGCGCCGTGTTTTTTGAAAATTTCATGGGCACGTTCGTCGCACATTTCAACGCCGCATTTTTCCAGCACATCCAGGGTAGCCTGATGGACGTCTTCGATCTGTTTTTTAGTCAAGGGTTCGTAAGTAAAATTCATTTTTCTTTCCTCCTAATTTTGTGCATATTGTGTTATACACTGTATTTGTATTGTAATACGATCCTGAAGGCTTGTCAAGAAAAATCTTAAAAAAAATCTATTTACAAATAAAAAGCTAAGAAAACCTTTAAAACAGGTGGATTTAACCCATGAAAAACTTTTTGTTGTGATTGAAACTAAAAACGTGTTATAATAAATAAAATTTGAAAAAGCGGAATCAACCAAAAATGTATTTTGAACATATAATATTATGCACAGAAGCTGTGCGGATAAGGTGAGGAAATGAAGCTTTTTAAAAACAGGAAACCAATGCTGGGGATTCTTTTGGGCTGTGCCGGCGCTGTTACTACTGGCATCTTCGGTATCTTTTTTAACTATTTTGATTTCATTGGTCTCAGTGAGAGCGGCAGGACGATTTTAACGCCCTTCTTTGTATTTGTATGTTTTTTTTCAGTGACACTGGCCAAGAATCCTAAAAGCCTGATCCTAAAAAATAAGCTTTTATACCTGACAACCATCTGCCTGAGTGGCGGGCTCTTGTACTCCACTTACAATTATACTTATGTAAAAGCCATCGAAAGCCTGCCCCTGGCCATCACCTCACTGTTTAATTTTTCCAACGCTGTGGTGCTGGTACTTCTGATGCGTTTGTTTTTTAAAGAAAAAATTACCGTTAAAAAGGTCATCTGCTGTCTGATCAGTCTGGTTGGAATCCTGTTTGTCCTTGAAATATTCTCAGGAGGAGACGGCGATATTACGACCATCGGCATTTTCTGGGGTGTCTCAGTGACGGTGAGCCTGGCTTTTGCCTATACCATCGACTATTTTCATATACAGAAAGAGATCCCCTTTTATGTGGTCCAGACCTACACCTGTCTGGGAGCCATAATCGTCTATTCCTTCAATTATTCGGTTTGGGATCTTTTTAAGGAGCTGGGCAGTATTACCATCCAGCACGGCGCTGTGCTGTGGCTTGTGTTGCTGCTGTACTTTGTCAATGTTGCCATTTCTTATGGCGCCACCACAGCGTCCTATAATTTCATTGACGCGTCTTATACCTCCATGACCTATGTTCTGGAGCCGACCGTCGCGGCCACTGCGGGGTTCTTTCTCTATGCGCAGAGGCTTTCAGCCGTTCAGATCATCGGGATGGTCATATCCGTCAGCGCCATTGTCTATATGCAGTATATTGAGAGCAAAGGCGAAGGATAAAACAGGAAAATGATGCTGATAAAGGTGGGAGAAGGCTTTGCAGTGTCAATGAATTCTAAATTATGATATAATCAGTAAAAATAAAGAACAAGTTTGAGCATATAATTATGATATACAGGAGGCAAGCGAATGAACTTAACAGCATTGACCGAAAAAGTCGTAGAGCTGGAAGATGAAATGGTGACCCGCATTGTAGAGCGGGCGCTGGATCTTGGGGCTGCCCCTATGGAAATTGTCAATGCCGTCAACGACGGCCTGGACAAGGTGGGACTGCTTTACGAGCGCGGAGAATACAGCATCTCGGACCTGATGATGGCTGGCGTTATCTTTGAGGATATACTGAACATGGAGGGAATGCAGTTTCCGGCAAGCCAGCAGGAGGAGGTTTTTGCAGACACGATCCTTCTGGGAACCATTGAAGGCGATATCCATGATATCGGAAAGACAATCTTCCATTCTTTGGCCGTTTCAGTCGGTTTTAACGTCATCGATCTGGGAGTGGACGTGCCAGCCAAGCGTTTTGTGGAGGAGGCGAGGCGCTGCCACCCCAGCATTATTGGTATCAGCGCAGTTCTGACTAACACTGTGGGCGCCATTCAGCGGGCCATTGACCTGATTAAGAGTGATCCCGTAACAAAGGACATTACCACCATTATCGGCGGCGCTATGGTCAATATCGACATTGCAGCCATTTCCGGTGCCGATGCATTTGCCAAGACAGCCAAGGATGGCGTTACAGAGTGTATCCGTCTGAAAAAGCTGTTTAATGAAAAAAGACAGGATAAAAGCAATGAGTAATTCTAAATTCAAATACGAAGAAATCATTGAAAATATCAAGCATAAAATTTACACCAATGTTTATAAAGACAACGACCCTCTGCCCTCAGAGACATGCCTCTGCTCTGAATACGGCGCCAGCCGGATAACCGTCCGAAAAGCTATCTCAGTACTTCTATCAGAGGGGTATCTTTACTCCATTCAGGGGAAGGGTAACTATATCAAAAATGTCAAGAAAAATAAGTTTTCCATGCGTTACAGCTGTAAAACTATTTTTAACAATGGTTATGACGAAGCCAAGCTGATCTCATCCAGTCTGGTAACACCGGATGTTTACATGGTTTACAATCTGAACATCGCACCCAATGAAAGGGTTGTGGCCTTAAAATGGCTGATTTATGAGGATGGGCTGCCCATCGCCTATGACGAAAAATATCTGCCCTACTTTGCCGGGATCAATATTTCAGAGAAAAGTCTGAAATACAAAGATTTCTCAGAGCTGGTTAAAAACAAGATTTCTGTTTATGAGATGTACCAGGACCTGCGGATCAAAGGTGTCAATGCCGATGCGGATGTGGCCGAAAAGCTCAGGATTCCAGTGGGCAGTATCCTCATGCTCGTCGAGCTTAATGTCTATGACCAGAGCGGTTTGCCCTTTGGATGGGGCAAGCTTTATATCCTGCCGGATAAAACACGGTTTTTTGCCAAGACAGAGTAGGAGGGATCGTTGTGAAAGAATATGAAAACATCGTAGAGGACATAAAGAATAAGATCATCAATAATAAACTGGTCGCCGGGGATAAGCTGCCCTCCATCAAGGAAATGACCAAAATCTATAACGTGAGCAGCATTACTGTGCGCAACAGCCTGTCCATCCTGTCTAATGAAGGTTATATTGAGACCCGGGAGCGTTCCGGCTGCTATGTTAAGGAGAGCGAAAACGATCTGTTCCATATGTTTTTTAATGAGATCACCAATATTAAGGAGACCATTCTGGACACCAAAATCCTGAGTATCTCTCAAATTTTTGACTTCAATGGCCTGGAGGAATTTGACAGCCAGAGCAGCGAGCAGATCCAGACCATTAAAATCCGCCGAACCTTCAATTCCTATCTGGACGCGCCGGTATCCTATGATATTAAATACCTTCTGCACCACTTCAGCGGTGACACTAAGAAAATGTTTTATTACGACAACCTGCGCCGGATCGACTATTTTCTGGAAAAGGAAATCAACAAGACTCTTGAAATCCGTATGATCCGTCCAACTCAGGACATCATAAACGCCTTGAGTATCTCTGAGAACACCCCGGTGTTTTATTTTAAGCAGAAATACTACGATAAATACGACCAATTGGTAGCCGTTGGTCAGACCTACACCATTGCGGACAGTATACAGGTAGTGGCCACGAGCCGGAATGGCGTATGAAGTGGAGGATGAAGTAATGTAGAATTTTTGCTGAAAATTCTGCATATAGTCTGCATATAGTATTAAAATAATATTTTTAGTAAATAAGACAATGTATAGCGGTATACGCCGAAACGACGTATACTGCTTTTTTAGTTTTCTTAAAAAGTGCGTTCGAAAATAATGCATCAATTTGATTGTAGAAACTTGTGCAAAAAAGAAAAAACTCGTGAAATAGTACCATTTCACGAGTGAAGTTTGTTCCAAATTTCGATAAGAAAACTATTAATCCTACCAGTTGGGGATATTATATCATCTTTGTAAAATAAATGCACGCACTTTTTTACGTGTAAAATAGAAAAAACACCATACAAATCCATTTCTTGCCCTTTGTTTTAGATATAATTGACAAAAGTATGGTCAAAATAATGGTCATACCAAGGGAGGAAAAACGATATGAAGAACTACCGTAAAAATGTAAGAAAAAGAGCGGATGGGCGTTATGAAGCGCGGTGTATTGTAGGTTATAACAATATTTATGGCAAGGCAGTCTATCAGTATTTATATGCAAAAACCTATCAGAAGGTAGTTGAAAAATTAGAATGTTGTGAAAAAGAAAATTTTGAAGAAGTTGAACTGCAAAGAGTCTTAAGAAAAAACAGGAAGCGTAAAAATTCCAGTGGTGTCATAACTGAAAAATTTCAAGAAAAGAAAATTATAAACTCTGAGGAGTATTCTGCCTTTTTGCGGGAATGGCTGACGGACTGGCTTGAAAACAGCAAAAAAACAGAAATCAAGAAATCCTCTTATACACAATATAGCAGTGTTGTCTATAATCATCTGATTCCTACAATAGGTGACTATAGGCTGCAGGAAGTAACCAGTGACGTTATTCAAAACTATGTAAAAGCAAAATTAAGCCACCATCAAAAGGCGTTGTCAAGCACAACGGTCAGACGCCATATTTCTATTTTATCTTCTGCACTTAAACAAGCTGTGAAATTAGGGATTATCACGGTTAATCCTTGTATAGATGTGTGTATTCCCGCAGCAAAGAAAAGGAAAATGGATGTTTTTAGTAAAGAAGAATATCAGAAGCTTGAGAAAACCTTGTACTGTGACCAAGACAAGGTAAAGGCGACGGCTGTTCTGCTGGCGTTAAAAACAGGTGTACGGCTTGGAGAATTAGCGGCTCTTCGGTGGTGTGATATTGATTTTGAGGAAAAAACAATGATGGTGCGCGACGCTGTTCATCGTGTGAACACATCAGAAGAGGCTGGTGGTAAAAAAACGACAATGATTTTTGAAGGAACGAAATCCTATTATTCTGAAAGGAATATTCCAATGAATCATGAGATTTATACATTGCTAAAGGGCTATGAGGCAATCCTTTCGGTGAAAGGAGAGTTTGTTTTTTTAAGTAAAAAAGGATCATTTATTGATCCAAGAGTTTATCAAACCTATTTTGCAGATGTCTTAAAAAATGCAGGTATCAAGAAAAGGAATTTCCATATTTTAAGGCACACATTTGCCACAAGGGCCGCAAGTAAAAATATGCAGTTAGCTGTCCTAAGCAGGCTTTTGGGGCACTCCAATATTACTGTCACATTAAAGAGCTACATCCATCCTTTGACAGAACAGGATCGTATTGAAATGAATAAATTATCAGAGATTCCAATAGATAAAGAAAAATAAAATGGTCAAAAAAATGGTCGAAATCTATCAGGATGGTGTAAATAAAGGAGTTAGCGATTAAAACTCGTGAAATGGTACTATTTCACGAGTAAATTCAAGACTTCTTAGTTTACGCATCATTGTACTTTTATTCTGATATTCAGAGATGGCAACTCTAGAATATAAAACTTTTTGTAATCGCGGAGGATGGCCTATTCCTCCGCCCATTTCTTAGCCCAAATCGTACATAGTGTACGATATTAAAATTAAAATTACTTTAAAATACAGAAAGAGGTGAAGAAGAAACAAAAAATGTGTGGAAGTATATGGGATTAGGGATTCAAACAGGAGGTAAAAGAAAGTGAGAAAGTCTAAATTTAAACAGACCATGTCAATGCTGCTCGCAGTATTAATGGTACTTATGTCCATGAATTTCTCAGTGTTTGCGGAAGAATTAACCGCTCCGACTGACGAGACCACAACGACTACTGTCGAAGCGCCAGTTGAGCAGCCCGCAGAAGAACAAACACCGGCTGTCGAGGCACTGGCACCGGTGAATGAGGAAACAGGGACAACAGAAGAAAATACAACAGACAATTCGTTACAAAAGGAGCAGTCGGCATTACTGCAGACACCAACAACAAACGGAGAAGCGATTGCAAAAATTGATGATCAGGATTATACAGATCAGGCAACATTTCTGACAGCATTTAACGCGCTTGCGGGAGTGCATACCGTTCAGCTATTGGCAGATGTTGATCTTGGTATAATCACGACGAATAATGCTCAAGGACATGCACAAGCCAATGATATTTTTTTAGTGAGACAAGATGCACAGATAATCCTTGATTTGAATGGTTGGGCGATTACTGGCGATCTTGCAAGCGGAAACAACTATAATGATGAAGAGATTATTGGCAATTTTGGTGTTTTGACGATTCAAGATAGTAGTGCGGATAAAACCGGTAAAATAGAAAACACTGCCGCAAATCCAAATATTTGTGTGCCAACAGTTTCTAATGAATTTAATGCGACACTGATCGTTGAGGGAGGAACTATCCAGTCAACAAAAGGTAACGCCATCACTAATTATGGAAAAACAACTATTTATAGCGGTACTATTAAAACAAACTCACCTGCTACTGGTGGTTGGGACAATGGCGCGGCAGCCATTCATAACCGAGGTAACCTTGCTATAGAGAAAAAGGACGGACTCTCTGAGCCTGAAATATCGACCAATCGAGGTTATCCTGTCTGGTGCGGTGATTCCAGAGGCATTGGTAATGCTCAGATCTCGGCCGGTAAATTTACAACCAATCATGATATGGACATAAAGATTCAGACCGGTCATTTTGACACTGTCGTTAATGTTACTGGCGGCACATGGGATAAAGATCCAACTGATTATGTCAGCAAACCTTATATTGTTAAAAAAGATTCCGGTGGAATATATACCGTTGTTAAGGGAGATGATGGAACAAAAGAGGCAGCTACTTATACAGAATTAAAAAGGATTTTATCAGATACAACAGACAATTGGGTAGAAATCCTTATCACGGACGATATCACCGTAACTGATGATTTGACGATTCCATTAAAAGCAAATGTTGAAATCCAACCGGGTAAAACGCTCAAGATCTCTAATGGAAAAAAGGTTGAATTGAGTGGTAAACTAATAAATAACGGAACTCTTGATATCAGCACTATAGACAGCGGCTGGATCAATAATATTGACCAGTTCAAAAATAACGGGCAGATTATCGGCCTTCCAACCCCCGAAAATAATGTTTATAAAATTTCGACTGTTAACCAGCTCCAGTTTTTACAGTATGTGATGGTAGCTGGAAACGGGCCCTTTACAGGAACCATTGAAATTCAAAACCCAATAGATGCGCAGGGGTACAAGTTCCGAGCATTGGGTGATAACACAAACGTTTTTTCAGGAACTTTTGATGGAAAAGAGAATGAAATCAAAAACATTACCGTCGACGCTTTCAACAATAGTGGCTCACTATTTAACCGCGTGACAGACGCGACTTTTCAGAATCTGAATCTGACAAACTGTGACATTTACACAAACGGTGGTTATCTTGGTCTGCTAGCTGGCAGCGCCAGTGGGACAACAATTGTAAAAGATTCAACATTAGGTGGGAAATTGTCTGCGGACAATACCTTCTTCGGGGGTGGACTTTTTGGTTCTATCACTCCAGGCGGTCTCTTCAATTTTGAAAATTGTGTAATGGACCTCGATATTACCGCGCCATATAATGTCGGAACTTTTTGGGGATCGACGGAAAATTCGTCTGTAGAAGTTACGATTGTCAATTGTAGTAATGCCGGCGACATCAATGCGACCGGTGGCTCCTATGGCACCATTGGTGGCTGGGGGCATGGTCTGCCCTTAAAAGTCACTGTTTTCGGTTATGATTATACAGGAACAGTAACCGAAAATGGTAAAGTGCAGGAAAACCCAAAATACTGTACAAAATCGGATAATGATCAGTTCATTGTAGCAGCTGCGAGAATTCAAAACTCAGACGGAAGCACTCAATATTATGGAAGCATTCAGGAAGCAGTGTCTAATGCTGCTAATGGAGATATTATTGAGATCGCGCCCGGCACATACAATTTAGAATCAACCTTAAAAGTTGAAAAACCATTAACCTTAAGAGGCATGGGGAGCGTTGTCATTATGCGTGATGATACCTGGAGTCCTGCTCAGGCGGCAAGCGGTGAACAAGGTTCTCTTATAAACATTGACAGGGTCATAGGTCCAGTCGTGTTGGAAAACCTTACTGTACAGGACGCTCGAAATATTGATGGAGCCAGCGGACATGGCATCAACATTGTGCAGTCTGCTGACGTAACCATGAAGAACATCACCTCAAAGGGTAATGCCGCCGCAGGCGTAGTTGTCAACGGCTCTACCGTAACTGCCACAGGCCTGTATACCAGCGGAAATGGGTGGTATGGGGTTAATGTGGATCAAGGGAACGGTGTGACTGATGATACTCTGTTCACGTTAAAGGCACCCTATCGCTTTGGGGAAACTTATCAAATTGTATCCGATAAATATAATTCAAATGATAACATCGAGGTAAATCTGCCGGATGCGTTTGTACAAAGTGATTTGGAGAATGGATCCGTTTATTGGAATGATTTTTCAACAATGATCAAGAATCAAAATAAAAACAGAACCTACCCAACTATTCTGGCAGCCATTGATGATGCGAACCGGAACAATACGATTCTGATTCCGGCAGGAATCTATGCGGAAGACCTGAACATCGAACAATCCGTCACTCTGAAGAAAGCGGAAAATACAGAAGGTGATTGCGTTTTAGACGGAAATATTACAGTGGCTGAAGGTAAAAAAGTAACACTCAGTGACCTGAATGCGGGAACAAATGCTGCCGTTATGGTTAAAAAAGGTGCGAATTTAGCACTGGTTAACAGTGATGCCTTTGTTGAAAATCAACATATTACTGTCGAGAAACTCTTCGGTACAGAATATGATACCAGTGTCATTAAGCAAAATGACCAGGAGGTTGCAAAAGATAAACTCTCATTTGTTTATCTGGGTGAAGAAATAAGACCAGATATGAACCTTTTCAGAGCAGATGAAGTATCTTATACGGTTAAAACGCCAGCCCAATTCTACTGGTTATCGCAGCAGATTAATGCAAAGGCAGAAGGTTTCACAGATACGTCGAACTTCGTGATTAAACTGGGAGCAGACCTTGATTTCATTAGCGATGAATGGTTGCCAATCGGCAGCACGCCTTCAGATGGACCCCAATTGCTTTACAAAGGGGCGTTTAACGGACAGAACCATACTATCTCGAATCTGAAAATCACGAAACCAAAGGATACTGGTGTTGGACTTTTTGGTGCTTTATCGGGAAATAGTATCTCGAATGTACGTCTGTCAAACTATCAGGTTGAAGGCTACCAGTTTGTCGGTGGGCTCGTGGGCTATGCCCGAACAAATATGTATAACTGTATGGGTGAGAACGGAACAGTTACAGCCAACGGGCAGGACGTCGGCGGGCTCATGGGTTATAGCAGCGGGGGAAATGCGCAGGTTAAAGACTGCTCAGTCAAAACTGTTGATGTATGGGGTAAGATTTTGGATGTCGGTGGTATGATCGGCAGCGCTTCTCCGAATATTTCTTTACAGAATTGTAAGGTGGAAGGCGGAAGCATTACTATTGATAATAAATTTGGCTTTTCGGGGCAGATACTGGGAGAGGTGACAGGAAAGGGAGAATCAAGCATTTATAATTGTACCTCAAATACGCCGTTGTATGCGTATAAGGTATATAACGATCCGAATACGAAGTTCCAAATTGAAGATATACTAGTTGGTGGAAAGCAAGAATATTTCAAAACGCTCACCGTTTGCAATGAAAACACTGATACACCATACGCAACCATTCAGGAAGCAATAAACGCAGCTAATTCTGGTGATACGATTACCATTGGCGCTGGCATCTATGATGAAGCTATTAATTTAAATAAAGCTGTGAACCTTGTTGGGCCAAATGCGGATATTAACCCGAATGGAGATAATGATCTGCCCTCCAGCAGAGGCGAAGAAGCAATCTTGACAGGTGGTATCAATATCACCAGACAAGATAAGGACAGTAGTGAGTCAATCAGTATTAAAGGATTAAAATTTACAAAAAGCGGCATCTATTCAGTTGGTTGGGGGAATGACCCTAATTTGAATAGTATCACGATTGAAAACAATGTGTTTGAAAATATCGCGAATGAGTTAAATAATAGTGGAAAAAATGTATCAGCTATTCACTTTAATTTAGCGGATAATCAACCAGTTCAGAATTGCACCATCAAAAACAATCGTATTTCTGGTGTTGCCAATGGTGACTCCAGCGGGATTAATGTTTTTACGGTCAGTGGAACAACAACCATTACTGGTAATTACATTGAAAATACCAATCATAGCGCATTGCAAATTCCGGGCACAGCCGCAGGGGATGTAATGATTACCGGTAATACCTTTAAAGACTGGGATCAGGATGTAGCGAACGGCGGACGCGCCATGCGTTTTGGCAAGTTTGCAAAGGTCGACTCAATGACTGTTACAAACAATAAGATGATTCGAGACTTAGAGCCTGGTGAAGATAAAGATCAAATGGCAAAATTTGACACAATACCATATGAAGGGTCACTTGACTTTAGCTTAAACTACTGGAATGGCAAGCTGCCAGTAACAACCTATGGTAAAGCAGAAGACAGCTCTGTCATTGTCATATCAAATGGTAATGCAAAAATCAATGCATTGCCATATTATGCTGACGAAGAAATGAAGAAACCTTTAGTACCGGTTGAAGTAAAAGACAGTACAGGGAATTTAAAAGGAAATTACTTAACGATCCCTGAAGCTGTTGCTGACGCAGAAACTAAAGATCATATTGTAATTTCCGAGGGTATCCAGACGTTATCAAGCAGTATCACCATTCCAAGTGGAAAAGACCTGACGTTTGAAGGGACAGTATCCGACAGTGGCGCATTGCTGACAACACTGCAGAGAAGCGCAGACGGTGGCGATGGTAATAACATTATTTTTTCAGCAGCACAAGAAAATGTTCAAACAACGGTTAAAAACCTGAACTTTGTCACAACAAAAGAAGGAGCATCCACTTTCTATTCAGACAAAAAATCAGCAGAATTAACCATTGAAGGCTGTAGCTTTAATCCGGCCGAGGGCATAAATTACGGTGGAAATATTGTAATGGGTGCTGGCGTTGAAAATACAGGCAAACTGAGCTTTGTTAACAATAAGGTAAACTTCAGCTTCCGAAATGGTATTAACGCAGCAGGAAACAATAGTGTTATTACCGGGAATGAATTTGTATATACCAGTGACAGAATTAATGATAGTAACAGAACCTCTGTCCTTTCACTGGTAGCTGATGATAAGAGTGGAATTATTACTATTACAGACAATATTTTTAAAAACGCGAACCGCGCTATCGCAGTAGATAATTCAAAGATGCTAAGCGGGAATAATGTAACCATCAAAGATAACCAGTTCATTGACGTGCGTTATGGATTTGAATTAAGCTCTACGGTCAACAAAGGCTGCGGCGTATATGATTTATCCAAAAACTACTACGCTAGAACACAACCAGATGGCTCAGAAATAGCCGCTCCGATGTTAATTGAGGACGCCGATATTTCTGAAGGAACACATTTTGATGGATCAAGAGATTACAAAGGCGATCAGGTCAACGTTTATCCATATTACGTTGATAAGGAAATGACAAAAACTTACGCGCCGGTAGAAGTACAGCATAAAGATGAAGGCGCAAAAACCGAATACTTCGGCACCATTGCCAAAGCATATGAAGCGGCACATGCAGGCGATACTATCGTCATCAACAGAGCTGCCAATGGAAGCGACGCGGTCATTGATGAAGCGGTCGATATGAACACAAAAGATGCGGACCTGAAACTCATGGGCAGCACAACCTTTAACGGTACTTTTGCGGGATCAACCCGAGCCAGCCTGATCTTACAGAATGGGACAACCGTGACCTTCACAAATACAGCGCAAAATGCGATTCAGTACTTTACCTCGGTTGATGTCGAAAACTTCAATGCAGAGGCTCCGACACAAATTGTTGCGCCAACAGTTAACACCTCACAAAACTCCTTCATCGCCAAAGGCGGCCTGATGGACTATGTCAAAGGTGATCCGAACAGTACATGGACCTACGGCAGCCCAAGCGACCGTTTTAACGGAGGTGATGGAACAGCCGAAAAACCATGGCAGATTAATACGCCGGAACAGCTGAAGCTTGTTCAAAGTACAAATACTACCGGCAAATACTTTAAACTGACCAATGATATCACAGTAAATGACTGGACACCACTGGCAAAATTTGAAGGTAACTTCAATGGTAATGGCTATTCAATTACTGGCAATAACGTGAACTTTATTGATGAATTAGCTAAAAGTGCTAAAGTCGAAAAACTTCGGTTTGAAGGCTTTACCAATTTAGTGAATACCAATAATGGTACCGTTGAAAACTGTTATACCGTTGGAGAAAAAACCACCGCGATTGTCAATATTATGGACAAAAATGGAAAACTGACCGACAGCTTTACGGCTGGAACAAAAGCGGTACAGACTAATGAAGCGCAAGGCACAATATTACGTGTTTACTATTGCGGTGAAACAGGCGGTATCGGCACAGCCATGACCAAAGCGGACATGCAGAAAGCACGCTTTGCTAATACGCTGAACAGTGAAAAAGAAGGTGTGTGGGATTATAACCCAGATATTGAAAGCCCATCGGCATATCCGTTTGTGATGAAGGATGACAAGACAACAACGATTCAGAAATTAGGTGAAGTTAAAGTTATCTGTGATTCAAGTATTGGTAAAGTATCAATAGTACAACCAGACGATGGAATCTATGCAAAAGATACCATCACCTTAAAAGCTGAAATCACAAATTCAGATTATGATTTCTTGTCTTGGACAAATGTAAGCGGCGAAATTATTGGAACAAATAGGACCTGTGATTATACGGTGCGCACAAAAGATGATGTTGGAACATTTACAGCAAACTTTACACGCAAACCAACAATTACAGTAAGTGCATTGAATTTCAATGCAAGTGCAGGAAGTATTAGCGTAAATGGCATCGAAAATTCAAATGCTGTGAATGCTGAGATCAATGTTGGTACTATGGCAAGATTAAAGGCAACACCAAAGGCTGGCTATAAATTTGTTAAATGGACGACTCTCCAGGACATGAACACCGCGGTTTCAGTTGAAGATACGTTTACGATTTATGCCGGAACCAGCAATTTACAATATCTCGCGCATTTTGAAGAAATTCAGGCTGATAAAGTAACAGTAAGTTTTAAAGACTCAGTAACCGGCGCGATCATTGGGCAGCCACAAACCATTGATAAAAATGGTGACGTAACCGTACCCGAAGCACTCGTTTATTTCGATAGAGACTTTGACGGTTGGTATGACGGCAATGTAAAAGCAAGTGTTGTGGATGGCAAGATTCAAAATGTACAAAAAGATACAACCTATGAAGCGCGCTATACACAAAAACAAATACAGTATACTGTGACCGTCACTAAAGGGAAAATTGACGGTGAAGAAGAAACAAGCGTGAAAAAAGATGCTAATAGCCGCGTAACAGTTATTGCAAATACGCCGGAACAAGGCAAGCAATTTGCCGGATGGAAATATACGAACGGTGATTCCATTATCAGTTATGATGAAACCTATACTTTTATATTAAAAGCAGATACAACAATCGAGGCGACCTATTCAGAACTTCCAGTAGAAAAACAGCCGACAGTTTCCATTGACCCGAATCCTGTTCAAATTGATCAGAGTGAAGGACTGTATAAGCTACGATTTATTATAAGGTCAGAGATACCAGAGAGTGAAGATTTTACACCAATCAAATGTGGTGCTGTTTATAAAAAAGAAAATGTAAATAATCAGGATGATTTATTCATTGGAGCCAGTGGAGTATCGGATTTAGGGAAAACGAATATTGATAACCAATATGTTTTGACAGTAAATCTTGGTAATATGGTTAATGAACAAACAGCATCAATAAGAGGTTATTTAATTTATATGAAAAACGGAGAGACTTATACCATTTACACAGATATGATTAAAGGAACCGTTAAAGTGAAATAACTATTTGCCATGGCAGAGGGCATTGTACTCTGCTAAGATAACAACGAGGAGGTGATATTATGAAAAAAGTTTATATTAAACCAGGAATGGAATTAGAAGAATTTAAGATTGAAGATATTATGGACTCACAAGGTGAAGTAACAGGTTAAATAAAATTCAGTGGTTCACAGGAAGTGTTTTAGATGCTTCCTGTGAAATTTATGGAAGCAAGGTAGATGTATGGTATTATATAAGATTAGTGATTTGAAAGTAAAAATGCACACTTTTTCTAAAAAAGCGGGTCGGAATTATGAAAATTATATTGAGAAAGAGGATATAATAGCAGATATTGTTTTGGAAAACAAACGATTTAAATCAGAAAAACAAGAAAAAAACCATTTAACAACGATAAATTTCTATGGCAAACAAATCTCCCCAGCCCTCCACGAATACATCACCACCGGCCTTGACTTCGCAAGAGCACTCCTCAATTACAACGGTTTTTGCCTGCATTCCTCGGCCATCGCGGTGGACAACAAAGCTGTTTTGTTCGCGGCCAAAAGCGGAACCGGCAAGTCAACCCACACACGGCTGTGGCGGGAGTACTTTGGGGAAGACAAAGCCGTTATGATCAATGATGACAAGCCGGCCATCCGGTTGATGGACGACGGCGTTTTTTATGCCTACGGCACGCCCTGGAGCGGAAAAACAGATTTGAATACCAATGTGAAGGTCCCGCTGGAGGCTATCGTGTTGCTGGAACGGTCCGACACCAACTGGATTAAGCCGGTTGGCAGGCGAGAAGCAGTGATGCAAATCTATGTGCACGCTTTAAAACCAGAGGATGGCGACAAGGACAAAACTGAAAAATTGATGGATATTGTCGGAAAGACAGCCGAAAAAATCCCGGTTTACCGCATGGGCTGTACCATCAGCGAGGAAGCGGTAAAGCTGGCCTATGAAACCACCATTTCAGGAAAAAATAAGGGAGTGATCAGATGAGAATCAAAGAAGGTTATATGCTACGAGAAGCGGCAGGTGAGACAGTGGTTGTGCCTTTTGGAGAGGAAGCCCTCAATTTTCAGGGCATCATCTCTCTCAACGAAACCGGAGCTCTTTTGTGGAAAGAGCTGGAGCAGGGCTGCGAGAAGAAGGATTTGGTTCAGGCACTTTTAGACGAGTATGAGGTTGACGCTGAAACAGCCGAGAAGGATGTGAATGAATTTCTTAAGCGGGCAGATGACGCTGGACTGATTGATGGCTGAACCAGGCGGCCGTCGGGTTGATCTGGAACATATGCATCCCATCATCACCGAAAAGCTGTCCTCCGGCGGCGAGGTCATTTTCACATCTGCCGGTACCAGCATGCTTCCGACACTTCGTGACCGCGAGGACCAGGTCTGTATTGTGCGGCCTCCGAAACGCCTGCGCAAGTATGATCTGCCATTTTACACCAGAGACAGTGGTCAATATGTGCTGCACCGGATCGTAAAGGTAAATGCAGACGGCACCTACACACTCCGGGGAGATCATCAGTTTGTGAATGAAGAGGGGGTGCGTTCCGACCAGATCATCGGCGTTGTCAAGGGCTTCTGGCGCGGAGGCCGCTACATCTCCTGCGACAATCCCTGGTACCGCCTGTACTGCCGTGTCTGGTGGCTTTTGTACCCGGCGCGTTACGTGGTGCTGCGGGGGCGCGGGGCGGTATTCCGTCTGCGTCGTCGATTTCATTAACAGCCCCAGTCCTCTGCATCCACGCTGTCCCGCCTCTGATGATTCCGTTCTTTCAGGGATGGCGCGGGTGCACAGGTCTGGGGCTTTTGGACAGGAGTTTTCGTGAATACCAAGCGTACCTACACCGATAAAGAAGTTTTTTCCTGGCTTTACCAGAATGCGAAAGGGCAGATTTTGGCCTGTGTGCTGCTGGTTTTCGCCAATATTGGGCTGGCCTGCATGGGCGTGGCCTTTGCGCTGGCGTCTAAGAGCGTCATTGACGGGGCCACGGCAGGAGGGCTGACAGTGCTTGTCTGGCGCAGCGCGGTTTTCTTTGGCATTATCGCGCTTCAGGCACTGCTGCAGGCCTACTGCCGCCATGCCCAGGCCACCATTCAGGGCCGGCTGGAGATGGGCTTTAAATGCCGTTTTCTGTCGGCTGTTTTAAAAAAAGATTATCAGGCTGTCATGGCTTACCACAGCGGCGATCTGCTCAACCGGCTCACCAGCGACGTGCAGGCCATTGCAAACGGCGTGACCTCGCTGCTGCCCACCTTTTCCGGGCTCATCACCAAGATCGTGTCTGCTTTCTGGGTGCTCTGCATGCTGGACTGGCGGTTTTCCATGATCTTTGCCCTGGCCGGAGCGGCCATGTTTGTGGTCACCCGCTTTTTCAGGAAGCGGCTCAAGGCTCTGCACAAGCGGGTTCAGGAGACGGACGGGCGGGTGCGCTCCTTTTTGCAGGAGCTGCTTTCAAGCTTTCTGGTGATCCGCACCTTTCAGGTGGAGGGGGCCATGGAGGACAAGGGGCGGCGGTTTCAGCAGGCCAATTACGACGAAAAAATCCGTAAAAACACCATCAGCGTGGTAGCCAATACAGGCATCAGCTTTATATTTAATCTGGGCTACCTCTATGCTCTGGTGTGGAGCTGCCACGGGCTGATCGCAGGAACCGTGAGTTTTGGGACGCTGACGGCTGTGCTGCAACTGGTCAACCAGGTGCAGTCTCCCTTTGTGGGACTATCCGGCATGCTGCCCCAGTACTACGGCGCCCTGGCCTCTGCCGAGCGGATGATGGACATCGAAGCCCTGCCCGATGAACCGGCAGTGGACAACGCCCCCTATGACGCTGAGGCGCTGTATGCGCATCTGCTGGGCATTGAGCTGCGCGGCCTGAGCTTTCACTATGACCGGGAGCCCGTGCTCGAGAGGGCAGACCTGTACCTTGAGAAGGGCAGCTTCGCGGTGATTTCGGGTTTGTCGGGCATTGGGAAGAGCACCCTGCTCAAGCTGCTGCTGGGGGTTTTTACGCCGGATTCAGGGCATATTGGGCTGAGAATGGACGACGGCTTCCGGATCGCGGCGGATCGGCAGACCCGGGGGATTTTTGCCTACGTGCCCCAGGGCAATTTTCTGCTCTCCGGTACCATCCGGGAGAACATTGCCTTTATCCGGCCAGAGGCCACTGAGGAAGAAATCATCCAGGCGGCAGAGCTCAGCTGTGCCATGGATTTTATTGAGGAGCTACCCATGGGGATGGATACTATCATCGGCGAGAAAGGGCTCGGCCTGTCCGAGGGGCAGGTCCAGCGTCTGGCCATCGCCCGGGCATTGCTGGGCGGCGCGCCCATACTCCTCCTGGACGAAGTGACCTCCGCCCTGGACGCTCAGACAGAGAAGCAAGTGCTTGAGAACATTAAATGCCTCAGAAACCGGACATGCCTTATAGTTACTCACAAGGCAGCAGCCCTGGCCGTCTGTGATGTAGTGCTGCGGTTTGTGGATGGAAAAATAATCATGGAAAAAAGATAGAGAGAAGTAAAATGATCAGAGACGAAAAATATTACGTGGTAGAGCTGCTGGCAGCGGTTTTAAAGGATCGGCAGCCCAGGCCGCCAGCGCCTGGCTGCGATTGGGACGTGGTTTACAGGGAAGCCAGAAGGCATTCGGTGGCGGGGATGGCAGACTACGGGCTTGAAAAGCTCGCGGAGGAGGAGCAGCCCCCGCAACTTGTCAGACAGTCCTTCCGGCAGGCCAGGCTTACAGGCATTGCCAAGGAGGCCACTCAGCATGTCACTGTGACCGAGCTGCTGAAAACACTCGATGAACAGGGCATCCGGGCACTCCCCCTCAAGGGCTTTGTGCTCAAATACGCCTATCCAAGGCCGGATATGCGGCTCATGGCCGATGTGGATATCCTGGTGGACGACGCCAACACAAAGGCGGTCGGGAAAATTTTGACCAGCAGCGGCTTTTCCTGTGAGCACGAGGGCGGCAACCACGATGTCTACTACCGTAAGCCCTATATGAATCTGGAAATCCACCGGAATATCCTGCCGGAAAAATACACCTTCGGCGGCTATTTCGACCATGTCTTTAACCGGGCTGTTTTAAAGGAGGGAACCCAGTGCATTTACGCCATGACCCTAGAGGATTTCTACCTCTACATGGTCGCGCACTTGACCAAGCATTACGCCCAGGGCGGCACTGGCATTCGCTCCATCATGGACCTGTGGGTATACCGGCGCTATTACAGAGACACCGCCGACTGGCAGGCCATTGACCGAGGCCTTGAAGTCATGGGCCTGAAAACCTTTGGCGAAAACCTCATGCGCCTGGCCGGGGTCTGGTTTGACAGCCAGCCGGGCGATGCGGTCACGGATGCGATGGGCCGCTTTATTCTGGGCAACGGCACCTATGGCACCACCCAGAACATGGAGCTCTCTGCCTTTACCAAAGTCTACGATCCCCAGGCGGATTTCCAGACTGTCCAGCGCCGCTACCTCTGGCGCACGCTGTTTCCGGGTATGGACCATATGCGCCAGGTCTTTCCCTGGGTGGCGGGCAGGCCCGCGCTGCTGCCAGCCGCCTGGGTGATGCGGGGCGTGCGCGCCATGCTCAAAAGGCCAAAGCGCACCCTGCACCGTGTGCAGGCCGTGCGCAGCACCACCGAAGATGAAGTGGCCAAAGCCAAAATGTTTTACGCGCAGTCCGGCCTGCAGGAGTTAAATCATGAGAAAAAAAGTCATTTATAAAGAAGACGCAGCGGTCGAGGAGCTCATCGAGGCGCTGGAGAAACAAAAGGGCGTACATTTTACGCCCGAGCAGTGCAGCGCCCTTCATTACGGCCTCAGCCTGGGTGCGGAGGTGGAGCACTGCGCCGACCCTGTCTACGATGGCGGACAACTGCGCGAGTTGTTCGAGGCCCAGGCCGCCGGCCTCGACACCCGGCTGATGAAAAATCCAGCTTACAGCTTCGGCCAGATGCACGAGATCGCCATTGGCCTGAAGGACGGCGTAAACGCCAGCGTTTACGCCAACCCGTCCTACACAAGAGAGCACATGTCATGGATGAGACGCGCTATGAGCCGCGGCATCGACATCAAAAACTATCCCGATTTTTTTAAAAGCGCATACGCCGCCACTCGCCAGTACAAGGCCCTCTGCAATGGGCTGCCCGAGATTGGCCAGCACCGCTACAGGATAAAGGCACGCAGAGTGGTTGAAACCGAGTATGAGATCGTGGTGGAGTGCAGCGATTTTGAAAATCTGCAGGAAGCCCTTGAGGCGGTTAACGCCATGACTCTGGAAAGCGCTCAGTCAGTAAAAAATAAATTGTATGAGCAGAAGGTGCAGATCAGGGAAAGCCGGTTTTCAGACCCTGTGTGCAAATCGTCGCGCATCGAGCTTTTCATGGAAGAGAAAACAGAAAAGAGAGGCTTTTGTCCCGACAGGATTAATTGCACTGACATCTGAAAAACAGCAAGGCTATTTTTGCCCTGCTGTTCTTTTTTTTGATTTTTTTAATATTTTATTTTATCTTGATATCCAGATAGCATTCATAAGCTTCTGCGCCGGTGCGTCCGTTATGAACGACCTCGCGGATGGCCTGGATCATGGCTTTGGGATCATCTGCCTGGAAGACGTTACGGCCCATATCAACGCCGTGGGCGCCGCGGCTGATAGCCTGATAAGCCATTTCAAGGGCTTCAGCTTCCGGGATTTTCTTACCGCCGGCAATGACAAGCGGAACGGGGCACGCGGCTGCGACTTCCTCGAAATTATCGCAGTAGTAGACCTTGACGATCTGAGCACCGAATTCTGCCAGCATGCGGGTTGCCAGGGAGAAATACTTGGTGGTACGCTCCATTTCCTTACCAACGGCGACAACGCCGAGAGTAGGAATGCCGTAGCGGTTGCCTGCGTCAATGGTTTTTACGATGTTATTGATGCTTTCACATTCGCCCTCTGAGCCGATGAAGGACTGGATGGCCATACAGGTGGCGTTCATGCGGATGGCGTCCTCAATATCGACACCGATGACTTCATGGCTCATGTCATCCTTTAGAACAGAGCTTCCAGCAGAGCAGCGCAGAGCGATGGCTTTTTTACAGTCTGGCGGAATACAAGTGCGTAGTGCGCCCCGGGTGCCCATGAGGACATCAGCGTAGTCCATAAGCGGTGGGATGGCCAGATCAAGGCGTTCGAGTCCTTGGGTTGGTCCCATAATATAGCCGTGGTCAAAAGCGAGCATGATGGTGTTGCCGCTTTTGGGGTCAAAGATCTGGGATAGGCGTGTTTTCATACCCCAGTCTACGTTTTCCATGCCTTTGACGTGGAAGCTTTTATTTTCTGCCGGTTGGTCAAAACCAAAATTTTTTGCGTGTTTGTTGCCGTCTTTATCTGCCATAAGTTTAATCTCCTTTATTTTGAATTAAAAAGCGGCGTTTAAAGGCCGCTTTTGTGATTTGTCGTTGCTTAACTTAAACTACTTTGTATGGGGTCTTACATGGAGCATTCCAGTATTTCAGTTCTTCTTCGTCTACACGGGCCATAAACATCTGGAAGCCTGCTGTTTCCTGTACCGTCAGAATTTCGCCGACCCAGCTAGCTTTAACATGGATATCTTTTTCTTCCAGGTATTTGTAAACCTTGCGGAAAACAATGAGAAGTTCCATTAAAGTGGAGGAGCCGCTGCCGTTGATGAATACCATCACGTCTTCGCCGGCTTTAAGATCAAGATCTGCGATTAATTCGTCTGCCATGATCACAGCGGTTTCGTCGGCAGATTTCATTGGCTGGCGTCCGCCGCCGCCCTCTCCGTGCTGTCCCATGCCAACTTCCATTTCGTCATCGCCTAAGGTAGAGATAACTTCGCCGTTTGCCGGATGGGTTGCACCCTTGGCGGCTACAGCGATGGTTGCCATGTTGTCTGCGAATTTCTGGGCAATGGCAGCTACTTCGTCTAAGGATTTGCCCTCAGCTGCGGCAGCAGCAGCAATTTTGTATACGGGCACACAGCCAACCAGTCCGCGGCGGTCGTCTGCGTTGGAGCGCGGTGCGTTTGCGATATCTTCCTGAGTAACCACTTTTTTAACGTTTAAGCCTAATTTTGCAGCTTCCTTCATGGTTTTATTACCTGTGAGCATATCACCTGCATGGTTTAAAACTACGAATAAAACGCCGTGGCCTTTATCAGCCATCTTTAAAGCTTCAATACAAGCCTTGTAGCCAGGTGCTGCGAAAATGTCCCCGATAACGCAGATGTCCACCATACCTTCGCCAACAAAACCTTCGATGGCTGGTTCGTGGCCAGCGCCGCCTAAGGTTACAACGGTTACGCGGTCGGCGTCCTTTAATTTTTTGTTAACAACCAGGTTGTTGCCTGTCACTTCGATAATATCCGGGTTTGCCAGTTCCAGGCCTTCCAGTAATTCCGATACAATGTTTTCCGGCTGGTTTAAGAATTTTTTCATGGTCATTTTAGTATTTCCCCCTGTTAATTTAGATTATATTTGGTTTTTAATTTTGTTTTTTTAAAAGGATCGTATCTTTTCTGAAAAACAAAAATTCAGATTGGAGTATTTTTCAGAAAAAATGCGCTTGTTCGGTTACCGCCAGTCCGCTAACGCTCCTTGCTCGCTGCCAGTTTTCTTTGAAAACTGGACCTCACTTCATCTCCATGAGTTCGAGGACGGTGCCATGCACGTCGACAAAAGCGATGTCCAGGGTCTCGTCAACAGCCATTCTTCCGTTTAAGACAGTGGCACCTTCTTCTTCAATGAACTGGTCGATGTTTGGTACTTTATAAGCGACGTGGGTTTTGTTGACAACATCTGGGTGAAGGGGAGTCCCTTCTTCAAAACGCAGATATTCAAATTTCAGGTCATTGTTGTCAGGGCCGGAGATATAAACCTTCAGGCCTTCAGCATAATCTTCAGGTAATACGGTTTCCTTTACAGGAACACCAACGTGCATGATTTCATATTTCATCTTAAATTCCTCCTAAGAACTTAATAAATTAAAACAGATTAAAGGGCGTAGCCCTCTGCCAGTCCTTCGTAAAACAGGGCAAAAGATACAGAGCCGGGATCGGTGTGGCCGATGGCGCGGTCGCCGATGTAGCGGGCGCGCCCATATTTTCCCAGCATATCTGAGGTTGCATCGGAGCCTTCGCGGGCAGCTTTGGCAGCCTGGTTAAGAACTTCCTGATTAATCTTTTCGGCGTTTCTGATCACCTCGGTGGCCGGGTAAATGGCGTCCATCATAGATTTTCCGCCGGGTTTTGCACCGGATGTATCGAAGAATTCTTCGTAGGCGCCAAGAAGGATGGTCTTAATGAAGGATTCGGTATCCTGTCTGGGATCCGCTGTGTCGGCCATTCCACAGACAAAGGAGCCAAACAGAGGAGCCGCCGAGCCGCCGCTGATGTCCTCCAGGGTATCATTAAGAGCTTCCAGCGCTTCTTTGAGGTCGGTTTCTTCATTCCAGGCATCTACTTCGGTCATCAGTGCTTTGGCGATCTTTTCCATGGTGGTTCCATGGTCGCCATCGCCGAGCTCACAGTCCAGTTTGGTTAAGTTTTCGACGTTGCTGATGATTTTATTAGCAGATGTTAATAACATGTTTTTGATTTTTAAGGTTTCTACTGACATACTCTCACCTCCGGTATCGGTTTCAACTTGGTTACAGAATAGCATTGAAATTAACATTTGTCAATCAAAAAAACGTAAAAAATTTTAAAAACTTTAAAAAATACAGTAAAAACGCAAAAAACAAGTTATTTTCTGACAAATGTAAAGTTGATTAAATTTTGAACCTTAAAAGCAATGGATTGACATTTGTTAAAAAATAGAGTATATTTTAGAAAAAACAGTTGACGTTTGTAAAGGAGAGCATCATGAAAGAGAAAGAACTGATCCGCCTTATTACCGCGGCGCAAATGTATTATGAAGAGAATATGACCCAGGCAGAGATCGCGAAGTCTATGGGTATCTCGAGGCCCTCGGTAAGCAATCTGCTGAACAAGGCTCGCAGGGAGGGAATTGTTAAAATTGAGATTAAGTCTTTTGACAGCACCAGCATTGGAAAAAGCCGGGAGCTGTGCAACCGGTTTGGCTTAAAAAGCTGCCAGGTCGTGAGCTGTATGGACGATAAAAATGAAACTCAGGAACGCCTCTATGAGGCAGCTGTGGATTTTCTTCTGGAACTTCTTCCAAAAACCCGTATCCTGGGACTTGGCTGGGGGTATAATATCAGCCGTATCATTGATATTTTAGCGAACCGGGAGCTCACTGAACAGTATAGCGGAAAGGTCTGTCCTTTGATCGGGACTGCCACAGTGCCCCACAAGGGCTACCATCCCAATGAGCTGGCCACAGATTTTGCACGGAAAACTGGCTTTGAGGCGGATTTTCTGATCTCACCGGCTTTCCCGACTACGAAGCAGGAGCGGGATTTGTTTGTGACGACGGATAATTACAACAGCATTCTGGCCCTGTGGAAAAAGACAGACACAGCCTTAGTGACCCTAGGGGGATATCCCTGTGTACCAGACCACGCCACAGCCCTGCGTTTTGGGCGGCGGCTGATTACGGAGCGGGCCACTTCTAATATTCTGTCTTACTTTTTTAACTGGAAAGGCCAGCAGATTAAAGGGGAGGATGATTTTGCCATTCAGATTCCGCTGGCACCGCTTTCTAAAATTAAGAATTTTGTTGGTATTGTGCCTGTGGAAGCGAATGTAGGGTCGGCCATCGGCTGTCTGAATACGGGGTTCGCGCGTCACCTTATCATTGATGAGGAAACCGCTGAAAAAATTTTAAAAACGGACGTATAACAGGTCACTTCCAAAACACCCCTCATTCTTTTCGGGGCTGCGTCTCAGGATAAAGGAGGCGAGCTCCCGGCCGCCGATACGGCGGGTGTCCCGGATACCTTCATAGGCGTCGGTGAGTGCCTGGAGTTCCTCTGTATACTGAGAAAGGGGCCTGCAGGGCTGTCTGGTTTTGATGGACAGGGAAATAACGCCTGCGTTAAAAAGATTGATGCTGAAGTCCACGCTTTTTTCTCCCGCAGAAAAGGCACTTTCCAGCAGAATCTCTGTCAACCGGCAGATGTCCCGTTCTTTCACAAAGGAGGACATGGGGTAGAAAACCATAGGATTAAAGTCAATCCCCTTTTCCTGGGCGATGGCCTGAAAGAGGGAGATGACGCCATCCAGGGCGCAGTAGGCTGTGGCTGCCTTTTTTCTTAGGCCGCTGTATTTTTCCTTGAGGGTATGGAAATCGGAAACAGTGAAAGCGGGAGGCAAGAGCTCGGCAGAAGGAATGGAAGAAATGGTCAGGTTCATAGCGGTTCTCCTTTCTGAATGGGGATTAAAACAGCACAAAGCTGAAATAGGTGACGGTTTCGGGGCCATTATTATAGGAAAGGCCGGTTTTGCTGGCCAGATCCATGACCACGATGCCGTAGCCCTCCACAGAAGGGAATATCTGGTCGGGATAACGGCAGGGGGCATCAGGGTAGGTGCACTGGTCGCAGATGATACAGCCCTCTGTAGAGAGCACCAGCGCGCCTGGATAATGGGCTCTGAAAAGCCTGGCGGATTTTGCCGTGGCGGCCTCGTGGACCATGCGTGCCCGGTGCCAGCCTCTGGAGTCGTACTGGCCCTTTAAATCGGTAACGGTTGAAAGCAAACAGACATTTTCGTAGGAACGGCATTTGGCAACACAGCTGTTGTAGCTGCCTACCGCTGGCGGGCAGGCCCAGGTGGCGCCGTAATGACCGCACTGGTTCCCCTCGCACAAAAGTCTTGTGCCCATGGAAAACAGCAGGTCGCTGGTTTTGGCAAAGGCATATTCATGAATACCGAACAGCTCACGTTTATCTTCAAGCTGGCGCTTGAGGGTCATCAGGCTCTTGATGACGGTGTCGCCTTTAAATTCTTTGGCAGCCTCTGCCTGTTTTTTTATTTCGATCAATGGGAATACCTCACCTTCATTTAGTACAATAAAAAAGCCTTCTCCGGCTCGAGAAGGCAAAAAATACGAAATCAATTAAAGAACGTATCTCTTAAACAACTCTAAATCGGAGTGTTTTAAGAAAACATTATGCCGGTCTTCTGGCTCTACAATGGCATTCCCCCAACCTTCCCATCCTGAGGACAGTGGTATATTAAGAGGACATATTGCATTACAGCTGCGATTACAGCAAAGGATTTTCACCTTTTTCCCATTTACATAATGTTTACAATATTAAGTTATCCTTATC
>OIET01000507.1_pt1 | contig 33980 bp, 30 predicted proteins | sample 1581871 | NCBI WGS metagenome assembly OIET01 (sample SAMN03279760, study PRJEB24777) | human gut metagenome | isolation source: fecal sample PR121 from 1 month old male Malay infant, vaginally delivered... | place: Singapore | collected 2005-09-16
CTTATTATCTTTTTTATGATTGTATAAAGAGCCATAGAGCCATTTACAAATCTTCTCCGAAATGCTGGGGCATAGATCTGAATACTGTCATGCAGAGTGCCATCATAATCAAAGATAAGCAGTGGGGCTTCAGTTTTCAATTTCGTGAATCAAATTGACCATCTCGATGGCGCCAATGGCACAGTCAAAGTCCTTATTTCCAGCCTTTGTACCGGCTCGTTCAATGGCCTGCTCAATATTTTCAGTGGTGAGCACGCCAAACATTACAGGAATCTCACTGTTTAAAGATACATGGGCGATTCCCTTGGATACCCCATTACAGACATAGTCATAGTGGGAGGTACTGCCTCTGATAACAGAGCCCACACAGATTACCGCATCGTACTTACCGCACTTCGCCATTTTAGAGGCAATGAGCGGGATTTCAAAAGCTCCCGGTACCCATGCAACATCAATGTCCTCATCCTGAACCTCATGCCGCTTTAGCCCGTCCAGTGTGCCTGACAGAAGCTTCGATGTTATAAACTCATTAAAACGTGATGCTACAATGCCCACCTTAATTTCTTTTGATACTAATTTTCCTTCAAATACATTCATTATTTTTCTCCTTTTTGTTTAATAATTTAATAAATGTCCCATTTTCGTCTGCTTGGTTTTTAAGTAACGCAAATCATAATCTGTAGCGGCGATCTGGATTGGTACACGTTCGATAATATCCATGCCAAAATCTGAAAGCTGATAGATTTTATCCGGATTGTTGGTCAAAAGCCGTAAGGTTTTTGCGCCCAGGTCACGCAGGATCTGTGCCCCGATAAAATACTCCCGCATATCACCGGCAAATCCCAGGGCCAGATTGGCTTCAAGGGTATCCATTCCGCGGTCCTGCAGCTCATAGGCCTTTAACTTATTGATCAGGCCAATGCCTCTTCCCTCCTGTCTCATATAGAGCAGAATACCACGTCCTTCTTTTTCGATCTGCGTCATGGCTGCCGCAAATTGCTGCCCACAGTCACAGCGTATTGATCCAAAGGCGTCCCCTGTCAGGCATTCAGAGTGCACGCGGCACAGAAGCGCTCTACCATCTCCGATATCGCCCTTAACCAGAGCGATGTGATGCTCACCATTCATTCTGTTCACATATCCAAAGGCCTTAAAGTTGCCATATTTTGTGGGCATATTGGTGGAAGTGACACACTCTACCAGCCGGTCATGTTTTTTTCGATAAGCCTGAAGGGCTTTGATGGTTATGAACTTCATATGCCACTTCCCAGCCAGCTCAGCCAGCTCTTTTGTGCGCATCATAGAGCCGTCATCTTTCATGATTTCACAGCAGAGTCCGCATTCCTTCAGTCCTGCCAGGTGCATTAAATCAACGGTGGCCTCTGTATGTCCGTTTCGTTCCAGCACACCGTTTTTCTTTGCCATGAGCGGGAACATATGCCCTGGCCTTCGAAAATCCTCGGGCTTTGCTTCATCGCACACACATCGGCGCGCAGTAAGCCCCCGCTCTTCAGCTGAGATACCTGTGGTCGTATCAATATGGTCAATGGATACTGTAAAGGCGGTTTCATGATTGTCCGAATTGTCAGAAACCATCTGTGGAAACTGAAGTTTTTTACACAGTTCAATCCCCATTGGCATACAGATCAGCCCTTTACCGTGCACTGCCATAAAATTGACATTCTCTGTTGTCGCAAATTCTGCGGCACATACAAAATCCCCTTCATTTTCTCTGTCCTCATCGTCTGTCACTAAGATAATTTTGCCCTGGCGCAGATCCTCCAACGCCTCTTCAACCGTATTAAATTCAATCATTTTCTGCCTCCTAATAGCCGAATTTCATTATAAAATCTTTTGTAATGCCGCTCTGTTGGGGCGCTGTGCCCAGTAGCTTTTCAACATATTTTCCGATACAGTCATTCTCGAGGTTCACGCAATCTCCAGCGCCTTTTTGAGATAATGTGGTATTTTTTACGGTGTGTGGGATGACCGAGACACTGAACTGATTCCCAGTTATGCCCGCAACGGTCAGGCTGATGCCGTCCACTGCGATGGAGCCTTTTTCAACGATATAGCGTAAAAGATCACTACTGGCCTGAATGGTATACCAGATAGCATTATCATCCTTTTTGACGGCTGTTATCTTACCGGTACCATCAATATGACCCGCTACAATATGACCTCCAAACCGTCCCGCCGCGGGCATGGCGCGTTCCAGATTAACTGCATCTCCGGGACGCAGGCTGCTGAGCGAGGAACGCTTCAGCGTCTCATGCATGACGTCTACTGTAAAGTATGAATCCGAAAAAGCTGTTATGGTCAGACAGACGCCGTTTACCGCGATACTGTCGCCCTCTCGGGCATCCTCTAAAACTGTCGTGGCTCCAAGCGTCAGTATGCTTGATGCCGCGCCCCGGCGGATGGACTTAACCGTACCCATTTCCTCTATAATTCCTGTAAACATGAAACCACCTCACTCTCTAAAAGAATGTCCTGCCCAAGCTTTGTAATCACTGGCGCGGATAAACGCCACGCTTTCTCTGGTGAATCGACACCTGTTCCTCCAACTGGCGTTTTTGCCTGCTGTCCTCCAAATAATTTTGGGGCAACATAGGCCTGTATTTTATTGACGATCCCACTTTCTAAGGCTGCACCGTTCATCTGTGGCCCTCCCTCCATCAAAATGCTGTCAATAGCCATTTCACCGAGCTGTTTCATCAGGGCTTTCAAATCAATTCTGCCGTTTTCAACTGTCACTGTGAGTATTTCACAGCCTGCCTGTTTAAGAAGCGATCGTTTTTTATCATCACCACTGCCTGTCACAATAATGGTCCTTGTTTTCTCCGCCGTCTTTACTATCTGCGCTGTCAACGGGATGCGCAGCTTTGTGTCACAGACAATGCGGACAGGGTCCCGCCCTCCCGGTATACGGCAGGTGAGCAGCGGGTCGTCTGCCAGAACTGTTCCAATACCTGTCAGAATAGCCGCGTAACGCTTGCGGTCCAGATGGACTCTCTCTCTTGCCAACTCACCAGTGATCCATTTCGATTTTCCAGAAGCAGTTGCAGCCTTCCCGTCCATGGTCATTGCGTATTTCATGACAACGTAGGGCCTATGTGTTCTGATAAAATGGAAAAAAGCGTCATTCAGCGCGTCACATTCCTGCTGTAAAATCCCGGTCGTTACCTCAACGCCATGCTGCCGAAGGATCTCTATACTTTTTTCCGCCACCAGAGGATTAGGGTCATGAGAGCCGATCACTACACGCCTGATGCCATTTTCCAAAACAACATCGGTACAGGGCGGCGTTTTCCCAAAATGGCAGCATGGGGTAAGGGTCACATAAAGCGTGGCGTCCTGTAAATCCTCAGTGCAGTGAGCAATGGCATTGCGCTCTGCATGGGGGCCGCCATAGCGCTCATGAGCACCTCTCCCAATGACGCAGCCATTTTTTACAATCACTGCACCCACCATAGGATTGGGGTTTACAAAACCACAGCCCTTCCAAGCCTCCTCAAGAGCCAGCCGCATATAATCCTGGTCGTTCAAATATAACACCTCCTAAAAAGAAAAAATACCTTGAATAAAATCATTCAAGGCATTTGATGTCAGTTTCCTGCACTCAAGGTATATTTAAAATTAAAAAAGCTCTGAAATGATAAAATCATTCCAGAGCAAATAAAACATAACCATCGTTTATCTTCTTTCATCCAGACTGTACTGTCGGCTTCGGAGTTTCACCGAATCATGCCTTACGGCTCGTGGGCTGTACCACCGGTAGGGAATTACACCCTGCCCTGAAGATTGCTTATTCAATTGCTTTGTAGTATAGCACGGTTTATTTTTACTGTCAATAGTTTGATTACTGTTCCATCAATTTTTATCGTCACTACTGGATGTTCTGTATCCGGGAATAAACACCTCAAAGAGGTGTCTTCAACCGCACTCCCGGTTTCTTTTCTTCAAAGCTTTTTGTATTCTTCATCTTCTACTGCCTCAAGCCATTCGTTTGCCGCATCCTCTGCCGGAACCTCAACGGCTAAATGGGAAAACCAGCTGTCCTTTGCTGCTCCATGCCAGTGTTTAACCTCTGGCGGAATACTCACGACATCTCCTGGATTTAATTCCTGCGCGGGTTCTCCCCAGGTCTGGTACCATCCTCTACCGCCCGTGACCAGAAGAATCTGTCCTCCCCTGTGATGGATATGCCAGTTGTTTCTGCAGCCTGGCTCAAAGGTAACATTTCCAATCACTACGCCCGATGTCGACAGCATATTCAGATAACTTTGGCCAACAAAGTATTCCGCAAAGGCGTCGTTTTTTTCTCCAATTGGAAAAACACCCGGATTTTTATAATTATTTTTGTTCATTTTTAACCCTCCTTATATGATTTCTAACGTCAGCCTGCGTTTTCAGGCCTCTGTATATTACTTTAACACTTGAAGTGAACTCCAAGTCAAGCTCATATTGAAAATATTTATGCTGTTTATCATTTTTATTTTAAACAAAAAAAGAACGTGTATATCAAAGCTACACGTTCAAATATTTTTTATTACACTATTTAACGCGATGATGCTTCCTACTCAGATATAATCGCACCAGTAGGACAGGTTTCCTCGCACACACCACAGTCTACACATTCATCTGCGTTAATAATATACCTGTCATCCCCTTTTGAAATTGCCTCGACCGGACACTCTGTCACACATCCGCCGCAGCCTATACACTCGCCTGAAATAATATACGCCATTAGCCACTCCTTATGTCATCTGAAAAATCTGGAATTTGCACTTAATACTATAATTTTTTCTTTAGCCGGTCAACGGCTTCTTCCCGCGTTGCCACGAAAAAGAAATTTTTGCCATGGTTACTTTCATAAATAAAATCTTTCAAAGGCTTACTCGTATATTTTGAGTAATCACCAAATATCGCTGCTTTGATACGATAATTCATAAATTTCTGTAGGATCTCACCGGCAATTCCTGTACTCAATATAAAAAATTCTTCTGAAACAGCATCTTTATCAATCACAATTCTGTCCGCACCGGTTTCGTATTGTACCGTCATGATTAAATCAAGTGCGGAGTTCGTATCTACAATGATTCTCTCTTCACTGGAAACAACTGCAATATTCGCTTCATCTGTCATAATCTTTTCAATTTTCATAAATTTCCTCCTAAAACTAAATTTGCAGTACAAATTCCAGCTAGCTAGAGAGTATACTATGATTTTTCGTTTTTGTCAAATGCCTGCCTCTGTCCCGCTTTAATTAAGATATTTTATATAATAGAACTTAATTCCATAATTCAAAAGAAAAAAGAAAAACTTTTTGTCATTATATCGCTGAGGGTTCACTTCAAGCCAAGAGAAGAATACCGATATAACCTCACACTGCCAGCCTAACGGATCTTATCCAGAAGCATATTGTACTGGCGGTTTTCTGCATTGATTCCCAATGATTTGATGCCTCCCTGCACACCAGTGTTCTTTTTGATCATAGACTCGATATAATCGGAGTGCTGAGGCCCTGTTCGGAATATTTCCTCTGCATGGTGGTCTTTATCAATGCGGAAGCAGGACATGGTTCGGATAGTGTGGTGGTCCTCCCCGCGGATTGTGACACGGCCGCCGGGACCATCATAGAACACGTTTCCGCTCTCAAGCGCTGAGATAACCGCTTCGGTTTCTGTTGTCCCTGCCATCTCCACAGCCCGTTTATACAAATACATGGCCGTGTAGGCGGTTTCAGTATCCATGTTCATGTATGGTACATTCTGATGGTTGTAGACAGAGCGGAATTTCTTTACATATTGCCGCGCTTTTGGGGTTTTTAACTCTTCAATGAACGATGCCATCACATACATATTCTCAAGGACTGGCGCTTTCAGTTCAACATTCAATGGATACTCTGCTGCGACCTGTGTGGTTGCGTTGGGAATATGGTTCAGCCCGCGCTCATGCCACTGGAGATAAAAGCGGTCCTGATTTGGATAAACGCACATGGAAAACAGAACATCGGTCTGTACCTGGAGAATGCGGTCAATGACTGATGTGAAATCCATCATTTTTTCATCGAGATATTCAATACCGACGACCTCTCCCCCCAGCTTGGGAACAAGGTATTTCACCCACTCAGCAGACAGAATGCCATAATTATAATCTGCTGCCACAACATAACATTTAGAACCATACTTTTTAAAAAGGTAGGCCAGCATTTTTTCCATTTGCTGCTCCGGCATGGCCGATAAGCAGAAAACATAGTGCCCTGAAACACCGCCCTCGGTCTGCTGGGTGTTGAGATAAAGCGTCTTTGTCTGCTGGGCACAGCGCTGCATGATATCTCGTGAGGGAGACAGGGTTGACCCCATTAGAACATCCACATGCTCCTGTTGAGTGAGCTCAAAGGACGCCCTGTTTGTCAGGTCAGACTGAGAACGGTCGTCGCGGATCAGCAGTTCAATCTGTTTTCCATCGATACCGCCTACCTCATTAATCTCCTTTGCTGCCAGCTGGTAGGCCGCCTGCTTGCTCCGTTCTTCCTTTGAGGCGATGCCTGTCAAATCTCCGATAATACCAATTTTAACCACAGAGCTGTCCTGTCTGACTTTTATATCAAGATAAGTCATTTTTTCTGGAAAGCAGATGGTTACCTCACAGCCCTTTTCAGGTTGTCCCATAATCGACGCCTTTCCATCAAACCGCTCTGCAATCCTGCGAACAGTCGCCAGACCGATACCATTTCCCTCGTAGGCTTCATTGCTCTCAAGCCGTTCAAATGCTTCAAAGACGCGATCCGCATAGTTCATATCAAAACCAATACCGTTATCGCGAAAATGAAACGCCACACTGCCATCACGTACTGTGGCAAAAACCTTGATCTGCGCTTTTTTTCTGCTTCTTGTAAACTTAATACTATTTGAAAGAATATTCATGATCATCAGCTTGATTAGAAACATATCACCTGTAATCTCGGGCAAATCCTCCATACTTAGGATAACCTTCCGTTTCGGCTCTGCCCGCATCAATTCCTCAAAGCACTGGCGGATGAGCAGTTGTGTATTAATGCGTATCCGATCAATATTTTTAAGATCCGCTTTAGAGTACTCCATCAGCCGTTTCACCATATCGGTCATTCCCTCACAGGTTCTGCGAATGGCGTGAAGGTCCTCAATAGACTGCGGCGCCAGCCTGTCTTTGTTGTCCTCTTCAATAAACTCCGCATACAGGCTGATTTCACGGGCTGGTGTTTTCAATTCGTGGGCAACGGTATAGATAAAAGAATTGAGCTGCTCAGCCGTTTTTTCTTCCATTTGTTTTTTATCTTCCATGGCTTGTATCTCCATATACTTTGTTAATTGCACAAATAAACCGACCAAATACAAACAAAAAAGTGCCGGCTCAACACCGGCACTGCTTCTTCAGGCTGTTAAGTCCTGATGATACTTTATCACGCTTCATGCTTCCAGGCAACAGCTTATCTTAACGTTTTACCAAAACCATCGCAACATCATTGACATTCGTACCTGTCGCTCCGGTCATGATCAGGCCATCACAGGCCTTAAGGGCATTGTAAGCATCGTTCTCCTGAAGGGTATCAAATATCGAAATTCCTAATTCCGATAATGCTGATTTTGTGTTTTCATCCACAAAACCGCCTGCGGCGTCTGTCGGCCCATCCGTACCGTCAGAGCCGACGCTGAAAACAGCCGTATCATGGCAATCTGAAATCTTATCAGCTGCCGCCAGAGCAATCTCCTGGTTGCGGCCTCCTTTTCCTTTTCCGGTCAGCCGGACCACTGTCTCTCCACCAGCGATCCAGGCACAGCTTTTTGTTGTCTCCTGATGCGTCAGGGCGATATCTCCCAGCAGTGTTCCAGCCTCCCGCGCGACACAATCGAGGTGATCCGTTAAGAGCTCGGTTTTATAGCCGCACTCTTCTGCAGCGTTTCTGGCCGCTGTACAGAGCTCACGCACACTTCCGGCTATCACTGTCTCAACATTGTCAAGCTGCTTTGGTGTCTCCCGTTCCAAGGCATCCCATGCAGCTGATGAAAGCTTCAACCCATATTTCCGTGCCACGTGCTTAGCGTCATCAGCTGTTGAGGAATCCGGGTAAGCTGGTCCGCTGGCAATCATATCCAGCGGATCACCCACAATATTACTCAGGACAATACAGTATACCTGGGCAGGCTTACAGGCGAGGGCGAATCGCCCGCCCTTCACCCTGCTCATACGCTTGCGAAGCGTGTTCATCTCAACGATATCCGCACCACTGGCCAGCAGCTGTTCTGTCAGATTGGTCAGTTCTTTTCCCGGAATCACTGGGTCCTCGAACAACGCCGATCCGCCTCCTGAGAGTAAGAAGAGAACGGTGTCATCCTGACTTAAACCCTTGACCAGCGCTAGGGCTGCCTGTGTAGCTTTAAAAGAATTCTCATCCGGGACAGGATGTCCCGCCTCAATGCAGGTATAATCTGCGACAGGGCCTTTATTATAGCCGTATTTTGTCACAATTACGCCAGACTCAATGCGTTTTCCCAACACCTTATCTGCCGCCTGCGCCATCTGCCACGCCGCCTTGCCTACCGCTACCAGCCGCACCCGGCCATTTCCAAAATTTTTGTTTTCAAGAGCCCTTTTGACCGCCTCATCCGGCAAAACGGCGTCAATTGATTTTTTTATAATATAATCTGCGTCTTCTCTGATACTTGACATTTTATTACCTCTGTTTTCATTTTGGATATTTCCGGATCGCTATGCTTATCCTGCTATTGCACAGATCTTAGAATCTGTTCTCAAACGCGGAACATCTTTTTAGCACGCTCAATAGCTTCCTGCGCTTCCCCAACACATTTTTCGGTATAATCATAAAGGATATCTGCCGCTTCCTGCACTTTTCCATCATTTTTCAATGCCGCTGCTCTCATCTCAACAGCGTCGACCTCGGCCAGCCATCTGTTTTCCAGCTCATCAAATAAACTTCTTACAATCGCGTGGCGCTGTTCATAGGTGTCTCCATCTGCGTTGCCGTTGATTTCATCCAGCAGCGAACGCATATCCCACCAGAATGAACCTTCTTTATAGGTGTCTTCACAGTCAACCTCTGACGGCGCACACATGGTTTTTCCAAAGGTTCCTGCCTTCTGTAAATATTCCGGCAGGCCTCTGGCGTCAATAAACAATGGGATATAAATGCTGCAGCATGGAACCACTGGCGCCCACCACATAACAGGCAGCTTCCGGTCATTATCGGGTAAAACCGCCACCATCGAAGAGGCAGTATTTCCCCAGGTGAATCCTGCCGGAGAATCGTGCATACAGATCGTAAGAAAATCCGGTGACGACGCATTGAAATATGGTCCTTCTAAAAAGGTGTCCTCATAGTGGTCGCGCAGAATACGTTTCATATCTGTAACACCAATTTTTTCATCACGGCCTGCTGCCTGTGAAAGTAATTGCCGGGCATGCTGAACGCGGATATGAGAAAGCTGGCGTGGGTTGTTCTGATTAATATATGCCTTTGCAAAATCAAAAGCATCCCGTTTTTCCTCTGGCCACCAGCCCTTTTTAATCGCGTGGTCAATAAGATCACTGCAGCCACTTGTCATATCTGTGCGGATACTGACCTCATTTGAAATGGCAGCATAGCCTTTTTCAACTTTACGTACAGCCCAACGGTTACCAGCGGTTTCAAGAACGTAGGCTTCTTTTTTATCTGCGATAATATAAGAATTATTATAAGAGCCCGAAACTGTGTCCGACATCGGCACGCCAGAGCCCCACTGCCCATACGCTTCAACCAGTTTTGTCATAACATCCAGGGCTTCTTCTGCGGTTTTACCCCGTTCCAGTCCTAACCGGATAAGCTCCATACCCAGAATTCCCTTATCGACCGGCTTTCCTGATTCCTCGAATTCTGCATTTTCGGTTAAATCCTTTGTATAAACCGCTTCATTGCCAATGGTCACACCAAACTCATTCATGCCCTCTTCATATCCCCAACACCAGTAAGGTGATGACCCAAAGGTCCGATACCGTTCTCCAGCCTGATCAATCGACACGTACGCAAGCTGCAGTTTTTCTCCGGCGCCGAATGTTTTTGCTTCATGATAAGCCATCGGCTGACAGTCAAAAGCCGGGCGATCACTATTTTTTGCCAGAATAACGGAATTCAATGCCGAAACGTCAGACAACGCTACAAAAGTATCACACATTTTAATTACCTCCTGAAAAATAAAACTTAATAACCAGTGTATTTCTTATGGTTAAATGATACTGGAAAGGTTATCAAAAGTGAATGCAATTTGGGCAAAGGATTATTTCAAAAAGACAGGAGGAGGACATACTCTGGAAATTATTCCATGAAAAACCTGTCTTTTTTCCAGAAATAAGTCGGGCGTGCTCACGCCATAACAACGCGATTAAAGCTGCCTATTTTCTGAACAGATTCTCTCTGTAACTACTTGGCGACCAGCCTGTCGTATTTTTAAAAATACGGCTGAAGTACTCTACATCCTCGTAACCCAGTACTTCAGCTATTTCATATATTTTCAAGCATTTATCCAACAGCAGTATTTCTGCGCGCCGCATTTTTAAAAATGTCAGATACTGTGAAAAGCTGACCTTCATTTCCTGTTTAAATAAGCTTCCCAGATATTTCTGGTTGACAAAATAAGTGTTGGCCAAGCCAGCAAGGCTATGCTTTTCCTCTGGCTGTTCAAGTGCCAGCTCACACATTTCCCTGACCATTCGGTTGTCGGTTTTTGGGATAAAAGGCTTCAATTCTTTAAATATCCGGGAAATCCATTCTGCAAAGGTAAACGCTTCTGTTTCATTTGTTCGTTCGTGAAGGTCGATATGAAACAAATCCTTCATCATAAAATATTTTTTCAAATAAGGCTTTATGCTGAGAAGAGACTCCTCAAGCTTTTTAAGCAGATCGTTCATACAGATAGCCCGCGCCTCTCTGCTCTGCGTGTCCTTTTCCAGTTCATCATCAACATGCCGCGCATAAACCATGGTGTCATCCAGATTTCCGCTCAGGATATATTCTGCCAGGGCATCGATATAGCGTACAGTGGAGGACGCCGTTTCGCTGATACTGCTGAGGAAGGTGTAAGCTCGCTCAAAAGAATCTTCCACCTTAGTGTTATCAATGGGCTTGACAATGTAATCAAAGGCACCGTTTAAAATCCCTTCTTTTGCATATGAAAATTCAGCATATTCACTCAGCAGAATAACACAGCTGCAAAGATTCTCCTGCTTGATCTGCTTAAGCAGTGAAATCCCGTCAACCATCGGCATCCGGATGTCTGTGAGAACCAGATCGATTTTCTGTTTTCTGAGAAGCTCAAGAGCTTCTAGGCCGTTTGAAGCCTCGCCGCTGATCCTGAATTTTCCATTACATTTCTCCCAATAGGGCATACGCTTCAGCTTTCTTCGAAAAACTTCTCTGTCATCAACGACTAATATGTTGTACATTCTTATTTACCTCTTCATAGCATCAGGACCCCTGCCGTCACGCGAAAACAAAAAAGCCCTCAATCATTGATTTCAGGCAGTTTATGGCGGAGAAGGTGGGATTCGAACCCACGTGCCCCGGAAGGCAACCGCATTTCGAGTGCGGCTCGTTATGACCACTTCGATACTTCTCCAAACAATATTTATCTTATAATATCCTAATCCACTTTATCCAAGATGTCAATTCTTTTTTCCTGAAAAAGCATGCGTCCTTTTAAAGATAATTTTCAAGAATACATTGTATAATATTAAAAAATTATTTTATTTCAGCAAAATATAAATCCAGAAGAATGAATGGATAATTAAAATGAAAGAAGGTTCCTGACAATGCTCTATGAATTTAAGCTAAAAACAGACCGTGAAAATATGCACGATATTACGCCTCAGGTTTGGGAGGCCGTCCAAAAAAGTGGTATTAAGGATGGCACGGTTACAGTCTTTGCGCCACATACCACAGCCGCCATTACCATCAATGAAAACGCCGACCCGGATGTGGTTCATGATATGCTTATCGGACTGCGCCATACCTATCCCGATCTTCCCGAATACCAGCACGCGGAGGGCAACAGCACTGCCCACTTAAAATCAAGCACACTTGGTGTAAGCGAGACAATTATGCTGGTGGGCGGCAGTTTACTGCTGGGAACCTGGCAGGACATTTATTTCTGTGAGTTTGATGGCCCTCGAAACCGCCATTTTTATGTACGGATCACAGAAGAAAAATAATGAGACGAACGCTGAGCAGACCTGCGCTGTACCAGCGCTCGTTTTTTAGTACACGCTATTCCTCCCGCGGTAAATTAGCATCTTTTTCCTGCGCAGTGAGCAATACTGGCAGAACAATTTTGACAGAAAAGTACTTGTTTTTCTGGCTCTCAAAAGTTATTTTGCCAGCCATAACGCCCACCACCTTTTTTACAATGAAAAGGCCAAGGCCGTGATTCTGCACAGCGTTCTCCTGCTCGTTTTGGATATAATGGGTGGCGTTTCGGATTTGCTCAAGCTTTTCGGGCCCGGCCCCAATCCCGTTATCCGATATTAACAGCTCCAGCTTCTCCCCTCTTTTTTCAAGCTTTACCAGAATATCACAGCCATCCGGGTTATGCCGGATGCTGTTTTGTATCAGATTGACAAGGGCCCTCTCAAAGAGTCTGTCATCCCCCTTTACCAGACATCCGCCGCAGCCGTCACTGTAAACAAAATCAATGGTATACTGCTCTAGAAGACCATTGTTTAAAGTGTCGCTGATAACCTGGCGCAGGCACTCCATAACATCTATGGACTCAAGGCACAGGGGCTGCATTTCATATTCCAGCTTTGACGCCAGATTCAAATCATTGACCAGTGAACGGATACGCAGGGTTTGATGGCTGATGGTTTCCCCTGCCTGCCGGGTTTCGGTATCATCCCTTGTCTTAAGGCCTTCGGCGTAGCCAAGGATAATGGACAACGGTGTTCGGATATCATGGGATACACCGGCAATCCAGTTTGCGCGGGCGCTGTCCTTTTTTTTAAGGGCTTCATTTTTTTCTGACAATATGGCCGAGGTCTGATTAATGCTCGCGAACAGCTCTGAGAATGCTCCTTTTTCTTTGAGCTTAACCGGACGATCTCTTGAAAGTGCCTCTAATCCTGCCACTATATTTTTGACAGGGCGCATCATCAGGGTTCCGCTGATGATATAAATCACCATGATCACCAGCAGATTGAGCGCCAGCATAAGGGGCAGAGCCTGGGTAATGGTCTTTTGAAGCACTGGTATGCTGTAATATTTATCCCCAAGACGCATGTAGCTGTCTTTTGGAAAGCCCAAAACCAACAAGCCATTGGGATTTTCCCAGGTAAAGGCCGGGTAGTCTTTCAGGTAATAACGAGAAAAACCGGCAATATCTGTTGGTGTGAAATGTCTGGGTATTTCCGGCGGCGCGTGGTCACTCCAGATAACATCACTGGTCGCATTGTCAATGAGTATGGCCCAGGCGCCGCTCTCTGCAAGCAGGGTTTTTCCCTCCTCCGAAAGCTCAGGTGTACCACTTTCGCTTTTCAGCAGGCCACCGGATACCTTTTCGATAATCGCGCCTGGCGACTCCTTCAGATTTCCAGTTACCGGATGGACTGCGACCGCATAGCCCAAATACAGATTGAGGATAAAGAGCACAACAATGGAAAGCATGATCAAAACCATATAGCGTCTGAAAAAAAACCGGATATGCTTAAACATGATATTGCTCCTCTATTTACTTACGAGCAGCTTATAGCCAAGCCCTTTGACTGTAATAAGAGACTTTGGATGGCTGGGGTCAGTCTCGATTTTTTCGCGAATACGACCGATATGAGCCATGAGCGGTTTTTCATAGCCATAGCTGTCGCCCTCCCATACAAAATCGCAGAGGGCGCCAATGGTTACAATTTTCCCTGCATTTTCATAGAGCTTTTGAAGAATGGCATGCTCTTTGGCCGTAAGGGGAAGAATCTCCTCTCCCCTGATAATCTCAGCGCGGTCCAGATCTACTGTGGCGTCAGCCAGGATAAAGGTCGGCGCTTCGTTTTTGTAGGCACGTTTTAAAATAGCTGTGATCCTGAACACAAGCTCCTGGGGCAGAAAGGGCTTGATAATATAATCATCCGCTCCCAGACCAAAGCCGGTGAACCGGTCCTCGGCATTGCCTCTGGCTGATAAAAAAAGCACCGGGATATCCGAGGATCCACGGATGAATTTTAGCAGCTCAAAACCTTCACCATCTGGCAGCATCACATCAAGCACGGCCATATCCGGAGCTTTTTCCAGAAAAACGGTCATTCCCTCGGCCATGCTCGACGCTGTATAAACCTTCGCAAATCCTTCATTTTCGAGTATCTTATGCACCAGCTTTAAAAGCTCTGGTTCATCGTCGACCAGAAGAATGCCTTTATCTTTAATGTAATCCATAATTTTACCTCCTGTTCTAAAGGGATTATACCACATTCTAAGCGCCTTCCGGCGCTACAGATAAAAAAGTAGACTAAAAGTAGAGTGGCTGTAAAGCATTTGTGAAGTGGCGGTGGTAAGCTATAAACATCTTAGAAAAAGGAGTACAGAAAAATGAATAATATTGTTGAAACAAAAATGCTTTGCAAGGAATACGATTCAATCTATCGCGTTAAGCATTTAAGCCTCCAAGTGCGTGAGGGAGAGGTTTATGGCTTTCTGGGTCCAAACGGCGCCGGAAAGTCCACTACCATGAAGATGCTTCTGGGCCTGGCGCATCCCACCTCTGGCGATATTACAGTTTTCGGCAAACCCTTCACAGCAGAGAACCGCCTGGATATTTTAAAGCATACTGGATCGCTCATTGAATCTCCGTCCTACTACGGCCATCTGACCGCCCGAGAAAACATGTATATTTTGCAGAAGCTCTCAAATATTTCTGAAAAAGACGCTCTTGAGGCCCTGCGTATCGTGCGGCTTGACAACCAGCTGGACAAAAAAGTCAGCCAGTTCTCCTTTGGCATGAAGCAGCGCCTTGGTATCGCCATGGCCATCGCAGGCTTCCCGAAGCTTCTGATCCTCGATGAGCCTACCAACGGCCTTGACCCTGCTGGAATCGAGGAAATCCGCGAATTGATCAAATCTCTTCCCTCAAAGTACGGCATTACTGTAATGATTTCAAGCCATCTGCTCAGTGAAATCGACCAGATGGCCACCACCTGCGGCATTATCAATCATGGAGAACTTATCTTTCAGGGCAGTCTGAAATCTCTGCACGCATATAGCAGCGCCAGTATAGCTTTTAAAACCAGCAACCCGGTCGGTACAGAAGCTCTTCTGCACCGTATGAAGCCACAAATAGAAGATGACACTGTTCTTGTCCATGATATTGATGATAAAATGACCGCGCAGATCAACCGCCTGCTCATTGAAAATGGGATTGATGTCTACCGTATTGAGGAGCATGCACTGAGCCTCGAGGATATTTTCCTGAAGCTTACCGGTAAAGGAGGCGCGTTATAATGACCTATTTAAAACTGGAATTTTACAAGCTGAAACGCCGCAGGGTTTTTCTGACAACCACAATCATTCTGCTGATCCAGGCCGTCTGGGTCATTGCCGCTACAGATCAATATTTATCGAGAGGACGAATGCTTGATTTTCCCTGGGAATCCTTGCTCATGACCTTTACCTCCATGCAGGTGATTTTCTTTCCCATTGCCGCTGCGGTGCTCAGCAGCCGCATATGCGATATTGAGCATAGGGGTAATACTCTGAAATGGCTGGAGACCACCTCTGAGACCAGAAGCCGCCTTTACCTTGCCAAATTTACTGCCAGCAACCTGCTGCTCTTTATATCCTCACTCATCACCTTTGGCAGCCTGATCGTCTATGGCTTTTTCCTCAAGGATTTCTCACCTTCCTTTCCAGTCACAGCCTTTCTGACCGCCCTTGTGGGGACAGCTCTGGTTAACGCAGCTTTGCTCGCCCTTTTCCAGGCGATCGCACTGTATTTTAAAAACCAGCTTATCGTGATGGTTGCAGGCATTGTTTCCGGCTTTCTGGGAATCATGGGAAGCCTTCTCCCATCCGCCCTGAGGCATCTGGTTTTATCCTGCTACTATTTGGATTTATCCCCGGCTGTAATGGCGTATCCCTCCGGGGAAATCCTGCTGACAGCAGTGCCTGTCTGGCCCTTTGCCGTCGCGCTTTTTCTGGGCATTATCCTTTATTTTGCCGGACGTTACTACACCTGCAAAAAAGAATTTTGAAAGGAGTCTGTTATGTTTAAAAATGCTGTTTTGGCTGAAATCCTGAAGCTTAAGGGCTCAAAAATCGCTTTACCTGTAATCCTTCTGCCCCTGATCAGTGTTCTGCTTGGCAGCGGCAACTTTGTCGCTAATCCCCACGAGCTCGTCAACGGATGGTACAGCCTCTGGACACAGGTCGCTCTGTTTTATGGTTATTTCTTTTATCCAATCATTATTTCCATCTGCTGTGCGTACACCATGCGGCTTGAAAAGAGCAATCATAACTGGAACATGATGATGACCTATCCTGTCCGACAGGGAGCTGTTATTCTGTCAAAGCTTATTATCATTTCCATAATCAGCCTGATTGTCCAGTCTTTTCTGGTAATACTCTATCTGACAGCCGGACTGCTTCTCGGTGTTAAAGGCGGCTTTCCACTGGATATTTTAAATTTCAGCCTCTGCGGCCTTGCAGCCTCCATCGCAGTAGCGGCTGTTCAGCTTTATTTATCCATGATCGTTAAAAGCTTTGCTCTGCCCATCGGCATCTGTCTTGGCACCTGTGTGCTGGGGTTGGGGCTCTGCGTCTCTGGCCTGTGGATGCTGTATCCTACTTCCCTGCTGGTCAAGGGCTTTGGCGCGCTGAACCAGGCAGCGCTCAGCCCGCTTGAGCATATCTTGTTTTTTATCCTCTGCGCTGTGTATATCCTTGTTTTCACAGGGCTGGCAATCCGTCGTCTTACAAAGCGGGACACCGCCACATCATAGACGTGATACGTCGAAACGGCGTATCATGAGCGTGTCAAAAAACCTAAGAGACGAAGCCTTTTACCTAAGAAAGGAAAAAGCGTCCTGCGGGCACTGCCTACTCATCTGTATCTTTTTCATGAATGTTGACCCCTGATCTCGCCAATGTCCGGCTGTTCCGGTAAAGCAGTATGATTCCTGACCGTTTACCACAGCGCCTGGACCTTTTTTCTTATCTGGATAAAAGGCCCAGTCTTGGGTTGCTCCACTTCTTTGACAGCCTGATGATACGTCGAAACGGCGTATCATGTCCTGGGCATAACAATTTAAAAAAGGTTTCTGCCGGCGATTAACCAGCAGAAACCTTTTTTATAAAATACTAACAGGGGTTAAGTGTTAGTGTCTAATCCAATTCAGCGAACGTTTTACGGCTTCTTTCCACTCCAGGCTGCGGGTGTCACGAAGCACAGGATCAATTTGGGGCTCAAAGACCTGGTCTGTGTTCAATACATTTTTGACATCCTCCAGGCCGATCATGTTCACGTACAGCGCTGCCATCAGCGCTGCTCCAAGACTGGTGGCTTCCAGTGTATCAGGCCGTGAGACCCTTGCGTCACAGTAATCTGCCAGCATCTGAACCAGCAGATTGTTTTCAGAAGCGCCGCCGTCAATCTTGATTTCCTCAATTTTTACATTGCATTCCCGTTCTACTACATCCAGAATATCCTTGATGCCAAAGGCGATACATTCAAGGGTTGCGCGGGCGATATGGGCTTCTGTGGTTCCGCGGGTAATGCCAATGAGCATACCTCGGGCAAAGGGATCGTTATGTGGTGTGGTCAGTCCTACCAAAGCCGGTACAAAGTAAACGCCGTTGGTATCTGGAACAGAAGCCGCCAAAGCCTCAATATCTGAGGATTTCCGAATAATTTTCAGGCCGTCACGCAGCCACTGAACTGCTGAGCCGGTAACAGACACAAAGCCTTCAACTGCATAGGTAATGGTGTCGCCAAGCTTCCAGGCGATCAGATTATCCACGCCGCCTGAGGCAATATTAAATTTTGAGCCAATGTTGATATCCATAAAGCTACCGGTACCGTTGGTACATTTCATGGTCCCGGGCTCAAGGCAGCCCTGGGCAAACAATGCGGACTGCTGATCTGCAACCGCCCCGGTAATCGGGATTGCGCTGCCAAAAAGATCGGTGGTTCCATAATCGGAGGATTCTGACTGAATAACTGGAAAAATATCCATCGGGACACCGACGTAATCCAGAAACTCTTTGTGCCATTCACCGGTTCTAAGATCAATACAGCCACTGCTGGAGGCGTTAGAGCAGGAAACCGCATGGGTCTTTCCACCTGACAGCTTCCAGATCATCCATGTATCCATAGTTCCGTACAGTGCCTCACCTCTATCAATTTTTTCTTTGATTTCCGGCACATTGTCCATATACCATTTGATAATCAGGGCATTGTTGTGCGGCGCGATCACCTTACCGGTCTCCTGTAAAATCTTTTCCGCCCATTCGGTCTGCTTAATGGCGTCTACGGCCTGTCCGGTTCGGCTGTCCTGCCATACAATGGCATTGTACAGTGGTTCACCGGTGTTTTTATCCCAGATAACGCAGGTATTCCGCTGATTGGTAATGCCCATACAGGCAATATCATCACTGCTGAGTCCTGCCTTCTCGATGGCCTCGCGGCAGACACCCACACTCTTGGCATAGATTTCCATGGCGTCATGCTCAACCATGTTTTCCTGCGGTGTATACTGCGTAAATTCCTGATAGGCCTGAGCGGCAATGTTGAAATCCGAATCAAAAATCAAAGCCCGGGTGCCAGTAGTGCCTTCATCAATTACTAATACATATTTCCCCATTTTATCTCTCCTCATATAAATATTTAATTTTACCCCTAAAATTATCTTTCGACTAACAAAACGCCCTTATTCATAATGTGGTTTGGATCAAGTGCATCCTTGAGGCGATACATCAATTCATAGGATGAGCCATGTTCCTGCGGCATCCATTTTGTCCGGTATTTTCCAGAGCCGTGATGATGTGCGATGCTTCCGCCCCGCTTCAGTGTTTCTTCCATAATAATGCTGACCAGATCCATGTAATCTTTCTGTACGGCATCGACCCCCTTATCTGCTAAGAAATTAAACCGGCAATAAATATTTGTCCCTGTGAGGTAGCTGTGTGAGGAATGTGCGCCGACAAAGGAAATATTGCTGATTTCATTCTGAATTCTTTCGATCATCGCTTCATAGATGTCCCCGATTTCAGACCAGTTGGCTGCTATTTCAGTGGTGTCTGAAACCAGCCCCTTATTGTAATTGATGGGCTTGTCAATGTTCGGGCAGGAATCGTTTCGTGTTTCCAGCCAGACCTCTACAGGCTTGGTACCCAAGTCTAACAGCTCGTATTCGCCTGCCAGTTTTTCAATGGCTTCGCCTGTAACCCTCGCGATTTCCGCCGGTCCCTCCGCGATAAAGAGAAGCATGGCATAACCCTCTGGAGCGGGTGCTCCCATGCGTTCCGCTACCTCATATTTGTCATGAAGGCGCACCACTGCCGGCTTGTAGCCTGCAATCATAACTTCCCGGATAAAATCAAGTCCCCGCTTCATGCCGATAACCCCATAAGCATGCATCCATCTATTCTCTGGCTTGTAGGGATACAGCTTTAAGGAAACCTCTGTCACAAAGCCCAGCATCCCCTCACTGCCAATAAACAGATGTCTGAGATCTGGCCCGGTAGAGCGTCTCGGCACATTTTTTATACGGACAATAGTGCCGTCTGCCAGCACCGCTTCCAGCCCGACGATCACATCCTCAATACCGCCGTAAAGGGTTGAAAACTGGCCGATGCTCCGAGTTGCCACCAGACCGCCCAGGCTGGCAAGGGGCAGGGACTGCGGATAGTGCCCGGTGGTGAAACCCTTTTTGTTCAGCACCTCTTCAAGGTATTCCAGAGGTGTGCCGCACTTGGCGGTTACAATCCGGTTTTCCTCGTCAATCTCAATAATCTCATTCATATCTGAGCCATCTAAAATCACACCGCCCTCTACGGGCTCCAAGCCCATTGTAACGCTGGAACCGCCGGTTCTGGGAACTACATCGGCCTTGTTTGCATTTAAAAATTTTAATACTTCTGAAGCCTGCTGGGTGTCAGCGGGTTTTACAACACAGGCGGCCTTTGGTACCCATATTTTTCCATCTGACCTGTGATAACGTCGAAAACCAATATAATCTCTGGATGCCACTTCAATACTGGCATCGTCTGTGATTACCCGGTCGTCACCGACCACCTTTTTAAGACCTAAAATCAACTCTTCCTGTTTCATGCGCTTTCTCCAATCTGTTGTGTATTTTATTTAAAACGGCTAAGCCGTTATTTCAGCGATTTCCTTCAATAAATCTTCATTAATGGTGTAGCACTGGCTGAACACGCGGTCCATCAGCTTCTGGTATATGGCATGGTGCTCTGCGATCGGGGTATAGGTTTCTGTCTGCTGCCCCATGGCTTCGACAGCCTGCTGAAAATCCGGAAAGATCCCTGCGCCCACCGCCGCGCAGATAGCACAGCCTAAAGAACAGGTTTCAGTTTCGACAGATTTTTTAACCGGGATATTGAATACATCCGCAATGGTCTGAACGGCTGTGACGCTCTTGCTCCCACCACCGCCCACGCGAAGCTCTGTGATGGATTTTCCAATGATGCCGCACATTTCATCTGTGCTGACTTTAAGCTGCATCACAATGCCTTCGATCAGTGATCGGAACATGTGGGCTCTTTTATGGCGGTGGTCAAAACCAATAAACATGCCCTTGGCAGCAGGCTTATCCCAGTTGGATTTCCAGTCTGGAATCGTCACCAGCCCCTCGCTGCCTGCCGGAATGCTCTCCGCCTCCCTGTCAAGGTAGGCTTCAGTGGTCATCCCTAGCTTCTCTGCCTTGGCGTCAAGCCCTTCTGCCAGATTGTCCCTAAACCATGACACCAGCCAAAACCCCTTTGATATTGCCGCCTCGGCATGCCATGTACCTGGAACAGACGCCAGATAAGTGCGGTGCTTCAGCTTTTTGTAAGCATCTGGGATATATTTTTCTCCCACGATGTCCAGGCCGCTCAGGGTTCCCAGCGTAATGTATGCCTGCCCGTCACTGATGGAGCCAGATCCTAAAACCTCACACTGCTTATCACCCGCACAGGCCACCACCGGGCAGCCCTCTGGAAATCCTGTAAGCGCCGCCGCTTCCGCTGTGATGTGACCCATCACCTGCCCAGGCTCCACAAAGCGCGCCAGCTGGCTGCGCTTCAGCCCCATCTTTTCAAAAACCTCATCATCCTCATAAAGCGCCCACTGCTCCCGGTCTACAGGCATTCCCAGATTGTTGGCCAGGGTATCCACATAACCGCCAAAAAGCTGATAGCCCATGTAGCCCGGAGCCGTCAGATATTTGTGTATCTTTCCGGCAAGCACTGGGGAATTCGTTTTCATCCAGTTCATTCTTGAATAATTTCTAAGATAATCACACCAGGGATCCATCTCTTCAGTGGACGGCGGCAAATGACCGGCGTTCTCACGCCACCGCAAATCCATCCAGCTGATGGGCCTGCAAAGCTGGCGGTTATCCTCTCCGACAAAAAAGGTGGTTCCCCGCTGCCCGGATAAGCCGATCGCAGCGATTTCATGAACATCGCCCTTGAATTTTGAAAACAAATCGTCGCAGGCATGGCAGAGGCCGTTCCACAGATCGTCATAGTCATGTACTGCATAGCCTGCCTTTTCAGCAATCAACGGCGGATGGGCGGCGGTGCCCATACAGACCTTCTGGCCTCTGGTATCAAAAATGATCACTCTGGTGCTCTGTGTGCCGCTGTCAATACCTACCACATATTTTTTATCCATTACTCTTTACCCCTCATTGCGTTTGTGTCTATTTATTCATCTTTTCCAGAAAATTGGTCCCCTGTTCTGAAAAATTGATCTCACTCCAGTCCCTGCCCAGTTTTTTGGCAAGGATCTCAATAACCCGCGGCTGGCAGAAGCCCCCCTGGCATCGGCCCATCCCCGCTCTTGTACGCCGTTTTATGGCCTCGATGGATGCCGGCATAACCGGACTGTCGAGGGCCTCCAATATCTCACCCTCAGTGATGGTCTCACAGCGGCAGACAATTTTTCCAAAGGAAGGCTCTCTCTCGATCAGTTTCCTCTTCTCATCCGGCGGCAGTTTTCTGAAAAGTGTTTTGGGCTTTTCCCGCGGCTGATAATCCTGACGGACTTCAAGTTTTCTGTTTTTCTTCTCAAAATCCTCCAGCACAATATCCTCGACCATTTTGGCGATGGCTGGCGCCGAGGCCAGCCCAGGCGACTGGATCCCCGCTACATTGATAAAGCCGTCGGTCACCGGAGACATCTCAATGATAAAATCCTCTTTAAAATCCGCTGCCCTCACCCCTGTAAAAACGCGGATAAGGTCTCGCTGCCCCACGTTCTTGTGCTGGTTGCAGCTCATGGCATATTCCAAGCCATCTGGGTCGGTCGCGGTGTCCTCCTTATTCCAGACCTCTTTGGCTGACGGGCCAAGCAGGTAATTCCCCTCTGGTGTTTTGCAGCAGCCTCCGCCCTTCGATTCAACATTTTTGATGTTTTTCATCCGGTTTTCAAGGGCGTTTCCCACAAAGCCCATCTGGGGCCTGTAGGGATACTGCTTGGCCTTATCCAGAATGGCGATGGTTCCCTTTCTTGGATGAATGGTAAAGGAACGGTCTCCCGCCATTTCTGAAAGATCATCGGCGTAAACGCCAGCACAGTTAATGACACAGCCCGCCTTGATAATGCCCTTTGGCGTCACTACGCCTTCAACTCTGCCATCATGCCTCAGCACATCACAAACCGGCGTGTTAAACCAGAATTTAACACCGTTATGAGCGGCGTTCTCGGCCAGTGCCACTGTGACGTCATAGGGTTCCACATGGGCCAGGCTTGGCAGCCAGACTGCCGCGATGGGCGGATTGTCCAGCTTTCTGAGTTCTGGCTCGATGGCCATTGCCTGCTCGCCGTCGAGCATCTCAATGCCGTCCACACCGTTTTCCACACCCTTGTCATAGCGCTCCTTAAGGGCCGGGATGTAAGCCTCCTCCCATGCAATATACATCAGGCCGTTCCGCTGAAATACAAACCCCAGCTCATCTGCCCACCTGTCATACATCCGGTTTCCCAATATATTGAGCCTGGCTTTAAGGGTTCCGGTTTTGGCCGCGTGACCCGGATGAATATTACCATTATTGGCTTTAGATGCACCCGTACAGACGTCATCGTTCTTTTCGACAACAATAATTTTCAGAGAATACTTAGCCAGTTCCCGCGCAATTCCACAGCCGATGACGCCCGCTCCAGCAATGACAACATCCGCTTCTCCCACCAGTCCGGCTTCAAAGCCCTTTGCCCGTCCGCTCTGGTAGTCCTTTCTGGGAATCTCCAGTCCCTTTACCCACATATCGCTGACGACATTTTTTACTCCCGGCACATTGGCTGCACTGTGTCCCACATCAATTAACTGCTGCCAGTCCACGCACTCTCCTGCCAGTGTTACGATCTGTCTTTTGTCGACTGAAACCTTGATTTCAAGCCCAGGATATGCTTCCCTGAGCGCCTTTTCTACTGTGTTTTTTATGCTGTTCATACTTCTCTCTCCCACGTCAGCCGTTTATGTCCATTTAGGTTTATTTTTAAGGACATATTAGGACATTTTATCTTTTTTGTCAAGGCTTTTTTGGTTTATGTTTCCTTTTTGAACATTTCTTAAGTTTTTTTGCACTAAAAAAACCGGTATGGGAAATTTCCGTATTTTCCCATACCGGTTTTATCATTTGTTATTCAGCAATTATGACGGTCAGCCCCATTTCCTCATAGTGCTTGACCATTTCTTTGTCTGCCTCTGCATCGGTCACCAGGACGTCGCCCGGGCGCAGTGTTGACACATTAATGAAATCTCGTTTAAAAAGCTTGCCAGCGTCCATGAGCGCGACCAGCCTTTTGGAGTGGCTCGCCAGCTGCCGGTATACACCGTACTCGGCAGGGCCGCGGTGGAAAAGGTTTCCCTGTTCATCCACTGTTGTGGCGGATACAAAGGGCAGATCCAAGTAAAAATCCCGCAGTGTGTTTTCTGCAATGGTGCCTGAAGTGCTGAGGGTATGCTTTGTGATTTCTCCGCCCACCATAAAGATACCGATCTCACTGCGGCTGTTGAGCTGGTTGACTACTGTGACAGAATCGGTCACAACATAAAGGCGCTTAGTATTGTCAATATGCTCTGTAAAATGATAGAGTGATGAACCGGCGCCGATAAAAATCTTCTGGCCATGCTCAATCAGTCCTGTGGCCTTGAGCCCCATTCGTTTCTTTTTGTCTGCCTCGATGTTCAGACGAAGCTCCAGAGGCTTTTCTCTGAGGATATCCTCCTTGACAAGCTGTGCCCCGCCATGAGTCCTCAAAAGCTCTCCCTCGGATTCCAGAAGCTCCAGATCCCTGCGGATGGTCTTCGTGGTTACCTGAAAAATTTCACTGAGCTGGGAAACGCTAACGGTCCCCTGCTGTTGCAATAGCTGAATAATTTGTTCTAATCGTGGATTTTTCAACGTTCTCCCTCCTCTATTGGTTAAGCATAGCCTAAGTTATTTTAAAAGTCAAGGGGCGCAGACGGTGAAGGTACGTCGTTTCGACGTACCTTCACCGATGGATTTACTGGTCCTCTGTTTTTTCCTCCACGACCGGGTCAATATGGATTGTCACATCACAGTGGCACTGGCTTTCAAGCTCGTCCTCGATACTGGTAATAATCTCATGGGCGGTAACCATGTCCAGCTGGCTGGACATTTCCACATGCAGGGAAATATCGGCGTGAGCCGGGCCATAGTCGTGAATGAGCAGCTCATGCATTCCTCTGATCTCTGGATGGGCCATCACGATGCGGTGAATTTTCTCCACAAAGCCCTCGTCTGGAGGCGCGCCAATCAGGGGCTGTACTGAGTCCTTCGCGGATTTAATACCTGTTATCAAGATAAAGGCCGCCACGATTACACCCATATAACCGTCCAGATCATAGCCTGCAAAATAATTGATGGCCATACCGATCAGCACCACCAGTGTAGCCAGGCTGTCACTGATACTGTCCAGGGCTGTGGCCTCCATGGCTGAGGAATTAATCCTCCGTCCCAGCTTCCGGTTAAACAAAAACATCCAGAGCTTCACTAAAATCGAAGCGATCAAAATAACAAAAACCACAAGGCTTACCGAGGTCTCCGCCGGGTTTAAAATCCGTTCTACAGACGATTTAAGCAGCTCAACTCCCATGAGGATAATGGCAACGGATATAAACAGCGCGCTGAGGTACTCGATGCGTCCATGGCCGTAGGGGTGCCCGGGGTCAGCAGGCTTTCCCGCCATTTTAAAGCCCAGCAGTGTGATGATTGAGGAGCCGGCGTCCGACAGGTTGTTGACCGCATCAGCTACTATAGAGATGGCACCTGTCACAAAGCCCAGCAAAAGCTTTCCCAGAAACAGCAGCAGATTGCAGGCAATGCCTACACCGCCGCTTAATACACCGTAGGCCTGTCGGACATCCGGGTCTCCGGTTTTATCGCCCTTCTTAATAAAAAGGCGTACCAGTAAACGGGTCATTAATTACTTCCTTTCTCAGTTAAAAAAGAGCTGCCGCACTCTGTGCAGCAGCTTTCCATTCATTATTTTACCGCAATAAATTCAATCTCGACCTTGGCATCTTTGGGTATTCTGGCTGCCTGCACACAGGAACGGGCCGGCTGGTTTTCTGTAAAATACTCGCCGTAAATATCGTTCAGCACAGTAAAATTGGCAAGATCATCGACAAAAATTGTGGTTTTAACCACATCAAAATAGTCATATCCCGCCTCTTTTAAAACCGCGCCCATATTGAGCATCACCTGTTTTGCCTGGGCCTCAAAGGCTTCTGGCATTTCGCCTGTGGCCGGGTCAATCCCCAGCTGCCCGGAGGCATACAGGGTGCCGTCTACTACCAGCGCCTGAGAATATGGGCCAAGGGCTGCTGGGGCTTTATCTGTTGCTACTTTTGTTTTCATGATTGTTCTCTCCTTTGTCGTCACTTAAAATGTTTTGCGCACCTTCAGAAACAGCTAAAATACTGTCATCTGCTGGTGCCTCGTGCTTTTTAAAGCGATGCTTAAACCACATCAGTCCACCCTGAGACATGCCTTCTCCGCTCTCTCCGTCATCAAAGGTTGAGACGAACAGGAAACGCCGGATAGCAAACAGGATGGCGATGGATATAATACTCATCAAATTTTCGAAGGGCGTGGTATGCTCAACGATCAGCTCTCTGGCAATGGCAAACAGTAAAACCTCTATGACCGATGCGGTGGAGTGCTTAATCAGCATTTTGAGAAACTCAATGCCGATGAGCGTGTTAAAGGCATAGCCCAAAAACACCCGGAAGGCCTGCGAATCGCCGTAATTTCCTATAAACTGCCAGAGATCGGGAATCAGAGCAAGGGCTGAAATAATAATGGCAATGGCGATGAGGACAGCGATAAAAATCTCCAATATACGCACAAAGCCCAAAAGCTTATTTTGAATTTTATGTTGCATTGTCTCCTCCTGTTTATGGTTCCCACTGCATTATACCATAATCCGTCCCTGTCTTAAAGCATATCTCCATTATTTTCATCCAGGCGGGCGCTTTCTTTCTTTTTGCGGCGCAGATGATACACATCATAGCCCATGAGCAGCAGCAGGGCGCCGCCCATCACACCGGCAAACACCATAAACAGCTGCCGCATAAACAGCACTGTGTCCCACTTCATGGGACTGCCGTAGATAAACGGAAAGGCACAGATAAATGAAAAGACCGTAAAGGCCATGAACAGCCCGATATACGCTTTTTTCCAGGGCTTTGCCTGGGGCGTACAGCCCATATACTTAAACAGATAGGCCACACCCAGCATCAGGAAAGGAATCATCGGGAAGTAGTGATACAAAAAGGTATCCCGCGTGATAAAAAGCCAGGGAATCATCTGGGAAAAGTAACCAACGCCAATGACGATACCGGCAGAATGGCGTTTCCATATCCCATGGACCAACGCAAAAGCTGTGCCGAAAAGGCCAATTCCCCAGACCATCGGGTTGCCAGTCGCGTAAAGATAAATGGTTTCCGGCGCCTTCTGATAATAGTAAAACACTGGTTTTAAAGCCAGGAGCCAGGTGTACCATTTAGAGGAATAGGGATGGTGGTAATGGGTCGAAGCCCCGGTGTGGTAGCCGAACATCTGCTGCTGATGGCCGAAAAACACCTCAAAAAACCCTTTATCGGGTATGGTGCCCGCATAAGGAATATAGGACAGCGTGTAAATGGTCACCGGAATGACGATAAAAGCCAGGCAGCAGAAAAAGGACTCGCCGAGTCTTTGCCGCCGGACACCTTTATCGCCCTTTACCATATCCCGGATGAGCCAGTAAAAATACAGAACTGCCAGTCCAAGGGCCGCGTAACAGCCTGACCACTTAGTGCCAATGGCAAGGCCGGTAAAAATCCCGCTGAGCAGCAAAAACACATACCGGGCTGGCCTTGATGTACTGATGTGAAAAAAGTACAGGAAGGCATACATGGCCAGGATAAAAAAGACAAGAAAGGCGTCCAGGGTTCCGATCCGTGTCTGTGTATAATGCAAAAAATCGAAAGCCAGCAGCAATGTGGCAATACCGGACCACAGCGGTGATTTGAAAAGTGCCTTGCCGAAGAAATAGATCAGCGGCAGCATGGCGATACCAAAAAGCACCTGCATAAAGCGGAATCCAAAGGGCGTTCTGCCAAAAAGATCCATCCCCAGGCCAATGATCAGCCGGCCCACCGGAGGATGATCCATCTCGGCCACACTCAGGCCATCCTGCATTTCCAGCGCTGAGGCGGGAAAATAGCTCTCATCAAAGTAAGCGCTGTTCAGCCGGTCTGAGGTGGTCCGCACTGTCTCCGGCTCATCCAGAAGCCTCGCGGAACCTTCGTTAAGGGGCGTCGTCGCCAGCCTGTTCCCGTTTTCGTCAAAGAATGCCACCTCGCTTAATACCAGACGGTTGGCAGTATCCAGCTTTTTAACTTTGATGTAACGTGTACTCTCATTCGTGTTCAGCGGGTAGTGGTACCAGATCATGGCCGCTGTATAGTCGGTGTCGTCGTCCCGGGTATCAAAGGCCTGTTTCCAGTTCACGCCATCATCTGAGCATAATATCTGTATGCCCACATATTTTGAGGAATCATTGACCGTTGGATACAACGCGATGGACGCCGGCTGTTTCTGAAGCTCAAACTCCGCGGCGGGTGTCCCCTCCTCCATATCATAATAGGTCTGGGGCTCAACTCTTGAGCCCAGATTCCAGTAGCCTACAACGCTGTAAATCAGGATTACTGCCACCAGAAAAATGATTTCCTTTTTACTGAGATGATAAAACTTTTCTGTCATTCTGATCATTTTCCTTTCTTCTATTTTTAAAGAGCAGGGCTATCCCCACAATGACGCCCATGAGACTGATGGTCTCACTGACACGCCGGAGAGGCGTTCCCTTGTATTGGACAATTAACATACCGGTTTCATTAACTGCTACTTCTGCCATGCCATTTACGTTTCGGTAAACCTCGACGCGATTGCCATTAAGCATGGCTTCATACCCACTATAATAAATGAGCGGCAGTTCATTTGAACCGTTTCGTTCTAATTCTATTTTATACAAACTATAATTAGTGCGTTTTGCAGTGCTTTGATGGTTTTTTTGTGATTCCTGGATGTGTGATAAAGTGACATCCTCCGGTAAATACTCACATCCTGCGGCAAAGGTGGGGTATGTATTGACAACCATCTGCGCATAATTTTTATAAGTATACGCAACATTTGAAAAATATGCTATGAGCATAATTCCAGCAGCGATGGCTGCGATGATCACCTGGTTTTCCCTTTTTTCTGTCATGCTCTCAATAATCCTTCCAGAAGCAAAGCACCAGAACACCGAGATAAACAGATAGAAGCGCCATGGAAACTGGAGGGTTGACAGTACATTCTCAAACAAATGCCAGGGAAAATATACTGATGCGCAGAACAGCAGAAGCAGGCCAGACAGCGAAAGAATCTGTATCAGCTTGTCACTTCTGTTAAAAAACAGACCCGCTATTACCAGCAGTGTCAGCGCCAGACCAATCCCCGCCGGCGGTACATATTTTTCGCCGATACTTTGGGGTATTGCCAGAATCAAATTTTTAAGAGGCACGGCCCAGTCCGAAATACTCCCGAGCAGTCCGGTATCGCCCCAAACAGGATTAACCACCAGCTGTTCCAGCATGGGCAGCAGAAAAAACAGAGTCAGGACAATGCTCCAAAGCGCTGCTTTCCCAAGTGCCGCCAGCCTTTTCGGCTCGCGGGCCAGCCTTGGTATATTGAACAGCAGGAAGACAGCGGCGAATCCCCCCATCAGCACGGCGGTCAGGACATGTGAAAGCACCAGACCGCTGAAACCGCTGAACAGCAAGGGCCACTTCTCCTTCTCGCCATAAACCACCTGCCAGAAGCCTGCCACAATAAGCGGCAGAAAGACAAAGGCCAGAAGCTCCCCCACCGACGACCGCTGATAAAGGTCAGTGGTATGAAAGGAACACAGGAGATAAAGCACGGTAGAAGCCGAGGCCGCAAAATCAGACCGCCATACCGATTTAACCGAAAGGTACATGGTACAGGCCATAGCGCCTGTGAGCAAAACCAAAAAAGCCTTGTAGGCCGTGATGGCCGGCATGCCCAAAAGCGACAGTACTGCCGGAATATACAAAAAGAAATCCGGATAAAAAAGCCCGTTGCCATAGCCGTAGCCATTAAAATAATCGGCATAGACTCCCGGCAAAAAAATGCCATTTTTAAGACCTTCTGCGATCGAGACGACCCTGGAAAGATGGAAGCTTGCATCATTTCCAAAGGGGATGCCCTCCTTAAGAAGCAAGGGCAGCACCACTGCCAAAGCTGCCAGTAAAGGGATACCCCACCAAAGAATTTGTTTATTTTTTATAAAGAATTTTTTAGATTCCATTCTTTTCTCTCATTCTTTTCTCTCATTATTATACCAATCTGACTGCAATTTGTAAAACCAATGATTTTGTAAAGCTTCGGTTAAATTCCGTTAACTCTTTGTTAAGTCTATTGAATTGTGGGATTTTTAGATTTAAAATACGCCTAGGCTTTTGAAAGAACGCTTTTATCCAATAAGCCATTTGTTTTAACCAAAATGTTAAGGAGTATAACACTATGTTAAGTTTAAGAAATGTAAAGAAGGCCTATGACGGCACAGAAATCCTGAAAGGCATCACACTCGATATCGGAAAGGGCGAAATTGTTTCCATTCTCGGCCCATCCGGCGGCGGTAAAACCACCCTCCTCAACCTGATTCTCGGCATCACCGACATTGATGAGGGACAGCTTTTGTACGATGGTGAGGATATCACCCATGTACCCATGGAACAGCGTGACTTCAACATTGTTTTTCAGGACTATGCCCTGTTCCCCAACCTGAATGCCTACAATAATATCGTATACGGACTCAAAAACAAGCCGGGTATTTCCACCCAGGAGGAGGTTGACGAGCTCATCGACCTTCTGGATCTCAGACCGCATCTGGACAAACCCATTGACCAGCTCTCCGGCGGGCAAAAACAGCGTGTGGCCCTGGCCCGCACCCTGGTCATGAAGCCAAAGGTGTTATTACTGGACGAGCCGCTGAGCGCGCTGGACGGGGTTATCAAGGAATCCATCAAGGAGCGGATCAAAACAGTTGCCAAGGAATTTGATCTGACGACCATTATTGTAACACATGACCCTGAAGAAGCCCTTACCTTATCGGACCGGGTGCTCATTTTAAATGGCGGCAAAATTTCACAATACGCCGAGCCGCAGGAAATCATCACGAAGCCCGGCAACAGCTTTGTTCAGGAGTTTATTCTCAACCAGCTCATGATCAAGCGCAACAATATCTTCTCACTGTTCGGAGAATGCTATGCCCAGTAATTCTGCCACTGAAAAAACGCGGCCGAGGCTGCGCAGCCGGGCTGTTACGGGTACCCCGCTGGAGCTGAGGGTTGTTTTCTGGATCATTATCGCCATCTTCGCGGTGTTCCTTGTCGCTCCACTGGTACTGCTGCTCATCAAGTCTTTCAATGTGGACGGCAGCTTCAGCCTGGCAAGCTACGCCGCTGTACTGAGCAGCGCAGGCTTTCTGAACGCTCTGGCGGGCAGCTTTATCATCGCCGGGGCCAGCGCGCTCGTCACCACGGTTATCGCGTTCATGCTGGCCTACACAGTCAACAGCACCAATGTACCCGGCTGGTACAAGAGCGCCGTTTCCAGTGTCGCAGTGCTGCCCATGCTCCTGCCCACCATTACCTATGGCTTCGCCATCATCTATTCCTTTGGCCGCCAGGGCCTGATCACCCGGCTGCTGGGCTTTCAGCCCTTTGAGATTTACGGGTTTAACGGACTGCTGCTGGGTTATGTAATCTACACGGTTCCCATTGCCTTTATGCTCATTAACAATACCTATAAGTACATTGACAAGAAGTTCTCTGTGGTATCCCGTGTGCTTGGTGACAACAGCTTTAAAACCTTTTTCACCACAACCTTTAAGCCACTGATCGCCACCCTGGGAGCTTCTTTTATTCAGGCCTTTTTCCTGAGCTTCACCGACTTTGGAATTCCGGCATCGGTCGGCGGTGAGTACAAGGTGGTTGCCACTACGCTGTACAATCAGATGCTGGGCTCTATCCCCAATTTCAGCAAGGGGGCTGTAGTCGCCATGATGATGCTGATTCCATCGGTTTTCAGCATTTTGATCCTGCGCTACCTGGAAAAATACAATTTCCGCTATAACAAGATCTCCCAGATCGAGCTCACAAAAAACAAAGGACGCGACGGCCTTTTCATCGTTCTGTCCGCATTGATAATGCTTGGTATTTTGTCCATCTTCGCGGTTATTTTTATCGTTCCCTTTGTGCAGAGCTGGCCCTATGAGCTTGGCTTCTCGCTTGACAACATCAAGGAAACCCTGTTTGGCGGCCAGCTGACCGATGTCTACCTCAATTCCATTCTGGTGGCGGTGCTCACAGCGGTTTTAGGGACGGCCATCGCCTATCTGAGCGCGCTGGTCACCGCCCGCAGTAAAATGGGCAGGCCCTCCAAAGCCGCCACTGACGGCCTGGTACAGACCACCAACACCGTACCGGGCATGGTGCTTGGCATCGCCTTTCTCCTGGCTTTTTCCGGCACCAGCCTCCAGTGTACCTTTATTATACTGATCATCTGTAACATTATCCATTATTTCTCAACCCCCTACCTGATGATCAAAAACTCACTATCAAAGATGAACGCCTCCTGGGAAACGACCGGTATGCTCATGGGCGACAGCTGGACCAAAACCATTTTTAGAGTCGTTATCCCTAACTCCTGGTCCACAATTTTGGAGATGTTCAGCTATTACTTCATCAACGCCATGGTGACAATCTCCGCTGTCATTTTTATTGTCGGCGCGCGTACCATGGTCGTTACCACCAAAATTAAACAACTTCAGCACTTCGGCGATTTTGAACAGATTTTTGTCTTATCCCTGCTCATTCTTGCCACCAACCTGGCTGTTAAGCTGATTCTAAAAGCCTTGTCGAAAAAAACAGAAAGGAAGCCCGCCTGATGAATAAACTCACAAAAGTCCTGGCCGCCGGACTGCTCATTGCTGTCACAGCCCTCACCGCTGCGGGCTGCGGTACTGCCAGCGCGGACAACAGCGTCGTTATCTACTCCAATGCAGATGACGAAGCCCTGACCGCCATGGAAAATGCTCTGACTGCCGGCGGCTACGAAGGCCAGTATATTATCCAAAGCTTTGCCACCTCCGAGCTGGGCGGCCGGATGATGGCGGAAGGCTCTAAAATCGAAGCCGACCTGGTGACCATGAGCACATACTATCTGGACACTGCCCAAAAAGAATCCGGAATGTTCTCTGACCTGAGCTTTGACCATGCCACCCTGAGCGGTGACTGCCCGTCCTATTCTTCCCCCATCACAGCCCAGGAAGGCGCTGTCATGGTCAACACTGAAGTGATGCGGGAACAGGGCCTGTCTGCACCGGCCTCCATCAAGGATCTGGCTGATCCAAAGTACGCAGGCCAGGTATCCATTCCGGATATTGAAGGTTCCTCCACTGGCTGGATTCTGGTACAGGCTGTCATCGACGCTTACGGCGAGACAGAAGGCGCTGAGATCATGACAGGGATCATCCGAAATGCCGGGCCGCACAGGGAAAGCTCCGGCTCCGGCCCCTTTAAAAAGGTAAAAGCCGGCGAGGTCGCACTGGCCTTCGGCCTTCGGCATCAGGCCGTCGCGGCCAAAAGCGAAGGTCTTCCCATCGACTACATCGACCCGTCCGAGGGCAGTTATGCTCTCACGGAATCCATCGCCGTTATTAATAAAGGGGATAAAACCAATGCCAAAGCCATGGAAATGGCTGAATGTATTGTAAAAAGCGCCCGGACCGAGCTGCTCAAGACCTATCCGCTGCCCCTGTATCCCGGCGAAACAGCCGACCCTGCCCTGTGCACCAAAAACCCCAAAACATTCCCAGAGCCCCTGACCGTGGATCTTTTACAAAAACACCAGGAGTTTTCAGAAAAATGCAAGCTTAACAAATAATGGAGAATGCAGAATTGAGAATGACGATGAGTCCAAAGTTAGAATAATTTTGGGGAAGAAACCCAATGCAAAGCTGAGAATTAAAAGAACAAATTTGACTATAAATCAATTTTGCTGTGCAAAATTGAACCTTCATTCTCCATTTTCTATTCTCAATTTTCAATTTAATTTTATCAAACTGATGTTAAACATCAAATTATGAAGGAGAATAAAACTTAATGAAAAACTA
>OIET01000514.1_pt1 | contig 33500 bp, 27 predicted proteins | sample 1581871 | NCBI WGS metagenome assembly OIET01 (sample SAMN03279760, study PRJEB24777) | human gut metagenome | isolation source: fecal sample PR121 from 1 month old male Malay infant, vaginally delivered... | place: Singapore | collected 2005-09-16
ATTTCCTCGACACAGGAAACGCCAATGACGCCTAAAACCCTGCCCTGCGAAACAACCGGCATATAAAAGCCCTTTGCGCCTACCAGCGTATCTGTCCCATTTCCGGCGGCCTTTTTATTTTGGAAAACCCAGTGCGCCACTGCCTCTTCCTCCTTGGACTGCATGAAAACGCCACTTGTCTCCTCTGGTCCCTGCATAAAGGTTCCGCGGTTCTTTTCATCTGGATTCTGCGTATAGAAAATAACGGACCGCTCAAAAATAGAGGTCAGGGATTCGTTGGTGAGCGTCACAATATTCTCCAGTCCGCGGGTAATCAGCAGCTTTTTGCTCAGCTCATAGAGAATCTCAGTACGCCTTTCATTCATCACTGCCATTTTGGCCTGAACCTTAATCCCATTGGTTAACGCACTGGTCATCAACGCTACCAGAAGCATGACAATAAAAGTCACCGGGTAGGTGGGATTGGTGGCGTTAAAGGTAAAGTAGGGCTCTGTAAAGAAAAAATTAAAAAGCAGTACACCAAAAACTGACGCACATATGCCATATAAATATCCAACGGTTAACCTGGAAATCACCAAAATCGAGAGAAGATAAACCATGATAATATTCTGATCACCCAGATTAAGCTCCCTGAGTCCAAATGAGATCGCGGTTGCCAGTACCAGCGTCAAAACCGTTTTTCCAAAATCCTTCAATGAAAAGTGCAGGCTCAAAATTCGCTTACTCAGCCAGCTAAGCCGCTTTTTGGGGATACCGCCACCAGTTTTCTCGGCCTGGCTGTCCGGCACAATGTGTATCTCGATGCCAGGATTCATGCTTAAAAGCTGATCTTCCAGATCCTCTTTAAAGGGATTGGGCTTGTTTCTTCCCTTGCCGATCACAACATTGGTGATTCCGGACTGCTTGATATACTCCGATATAACCATGGCCATATCATCGCCCTGCATGGTGACAATCTCTGCCCCCAGCTGCTCGGCCAGGTTCATATTATCCTGCAGGTTCTTGCGCTCGCTGATATCCGCATAGGTCCGGTCTGAGGTTTTGACATACAGCGCCACCCACGGAATATGGAAAGCGTCGGCTATTCGGGCTGTGGTCCGTATACAATGCGCTGAGGACGGCGACGGCCCTACGCATACCAGCATCTTGGAAAACGGCACCTTTTTCTTTTTATTCCCAGCGCCGCTGACAATACGGTCCGCTGCCTTACGCATAGCGATTTCACGCAGGGCGTTCAGATTCTCAACGGTAAAAAACCGCCTTTTCGCCAGATCGGCCTTTTCCGGCGCGTAGACCTTGCCCTCCTCAAAACGCTTCAGAAGCTCCTCGGGATCAATATCCACCAGCTTGATTTTATCTGCTTTGTCAAAAACATAATCCGGCACGCGTTCATGTACGATGATCCCGGTAATACTTCCGACCACATCGTTCAGGCTTTCAATATGCTGGACATTGACTGTGGTATATACGTCAATTCCCGCATTCAGCAGCTCCTCAATATCCTGATAGCGCTTTTTATTGCGGAAGCCCTCAGGATTGGTATGGGCAAACTCATCAACGATAATGACTTTTGGTTTTTTTTCCAGCGCCTTATCCAGATCGAAATCTCTGAGGGTAATACCCTTGTAATCCACTACCTGAGGCGGAATTGCTGGCAGGCCCTCAAGCATCGCCATGGTTTCTGGCCGGGTATGTGGCTCCACATAGCCTACCAGTACGTCCACACCCTTCTTATAAAGCTGCTGGGCCTCCTCCAGCATCGCATAGGTTTTACCCACACCCGCGCAATAGCCAAAAAAGATTTTCAGATGTCCAATACCCTCTTCATCTTCTCGGTTGCGCCGTTCTTCCTCATTTATTTCTTTTAGTAAACGTTCCGGATTTGGACGTTCATCCTGAAAATCCATATTTTACCTCCACTATGACATTGTCTCTCTTTTATCTCTCAATATATCCTCCAACGTCTCAAAGGATAGAGCTTCCTCTATCCCTAAATACTATCATAGACGATTATTCTGTTTCAATACCATCAAGTGCTAAATTTACTTTTAACACATTGACTGTCGGCTCACCCAGCACGCCAAAAGCACGGTCTTTCGTGTTGGCAGTAATGATTTCTCTCACCTTTTCCTCACTGATGCCCCGTTCTCTCGCGATGCGTGCCACCTGGTACTCCGCCCCTGCCGGGGTGATTTCCGGATCATAGCCGCTGCCGCCCACGGTGACAAGCTCCATTGGAATGTCTGCGCTATTCTCTGGGTCCAGCCCATGCCACCAGTCGATTCTTTCTTGAACCAGCGCTTCCTGCTCATCGCCAACCGGGTTTAGGTTTGTGGGTCTTCCGTCATTCCAGGGTCTGCCAATCAAATATTTGGGGTCTGTAAAAGGCTGGGCCAAAAACTCAGAACCGTATTGTACCTCCTGCCCATTGCTCGTTCCAGTAATCATACTTCCATTTGCTTTATGGTTAAACAAAAGCTGTCCGATACCTGTACACACGAAGGTATAAATAACCCCTGTAATAAGCGTCAGTATCAAAAATCCGACAACAGCTGGCCTCACTACCGATTTATTTTCAGTCATTTTACTCACCTCACACTAAACCGCAAATGGTCAGAAGCATATCAATCAGCTTGATGGCTATAAAGGGCGCGATAAGCCCTCCCAGCCCATAGACCAGCATATTGCGCCGCAGCAGCTTTCCGGCAGGCTGCTCCTGATATTTAACCCCTCTTAAAGCCAGCGGGATCAATGCGACAATGATCAGCGCGTTATAAATGATGGCCGAGAGCATGGCGCTGGTACCGCTGGTCAGCCCCATAAAATTCAAGGCCGAGAGCTGAGGATAAATGGCAAAAAACAGAACCGGAATAATGGCAAAGTACTTGGCCACATCGTTGGCAATGCTGAAGGTCGTCAATGACCCCCGGGTCATCAGCAGCTGTTTTCCGATCTGCACGACTTCTATCAGCTTGGTGGGGCTGGAATCCAGGTCCACCATATTCCCAGCCTCCTTGGCAGCCTGTGTGCCAGTATTCATGGCAACAGCTACATCCGCCTGGGCAAGTGCCGGGGCGTCGTTGGTGCCGTCACCGGTCATGGCAACCAGATAGCCCCTGGACTGGTAATCCTTGATTAAATCAAGCTTGGTTTCCGGTGTGGCCTCAGCCAGAAAATCATCTACGCCCGCTTCAGCCGCAATGGCCGCGGCCGTCATGGGATTATCACCGGTGATCATAATGGTTTTAATACCCATTTTTCTCAAATCATCAAACCGTTCCTTAACGCCGTTTTTTATAATATCCTTCAGGTGGACAACGCCCAGCACCTGTCCGTTTTTAGCCACTACCAAGGGCGTACCGCCCTGGTTTGCAACATTTTCAACAATCTTTTCACATTCATCCGGATATGGATAGCCCTTTACCATCACATACTCTTTTATGGCGTCTGCCGCGCCTTTCCGGATAACATTATTATTATAATTGATCCCGCTCATGCGGGTTTTGGCTGTAAACCCCACAAAATCCGCGTTCAGCTTTTCCATATCCCGACCCCGGATATTGAATTTCTCCTTGGCCAAAATCACAATACTGCGGCCTTCTGGCGTTTCATCTGCCAGAGAAGCCAGCTGTGCCGCATCGGCCAATTCTTCTTCACTCACGCCTTTTACTGGTAAAAATTCACTGGCCTGGCGGTTTCCGAGGGTGATGGTACCCGTTTTGTCTAAAAGTAAAACATCCACATCGCCTGCTGCTTCAATGGCGCGGCCGCTCATTGCCAGCACGTTAGCCTGGTTCAAACGGCTCATACCCGCAATCCCAATACAGGAAAGCAGCGCGCCGATGGTGGTTGGCGCCAGGCAGACCAGTAAGGCGACAAGGTTAGTGATTGAAACCGCTTCGCCCTGTCCGCTCTGCGCCGCGGCAAATCCTGAAAATGGAAACAGCGTAATCGTAATGGCCAAAAATATAATGGTCAAGGTTACCAGCAAAATCTGAAGAGCAACCTCATTGGGCGTTTTCTTTCTGGAAGCACCTTCTACCATGGCGATCATTTTGTCCAGAAAGGTTTCACCTGCTTCGGCTGTTACACGAACCACCAGCCAGTCCGACGCCAACGAGGTGCCGCCTGTCACAGCGCTCCTGTCTCCGCCCGATTCGCGGATTACCGGGGCCGATTCTCCGGTAATGGCACTCTCGTCAACTGACGCCGCGCCAATGATAACCTCGCCATCCATTGGAATCTGTTCTCCTGCTTTTACCAGGAAAATGTCGTCTTTTTTTAGTTCAGAGGCCCTGACCTCTATATAATCAGCGTTAGCATCCGCTGTTTTCAGTTTTCTCGCCATTACATCTTTCCGGCTGCTCCTCAGGCTTTCTGCCTGAGCGCGACCTCTGCCCTCCGCCAGTGCTTCGGCAAAATTGGCAAAGAGGACTGTCAGCCACAGAACAACAGTTATGGCCAGCGTATAGCCACTCTGAGCATCACTGATACCAAAGAGTGACAGAATAAATAAAACGGATGTGAGTATGGCTCCGAGGTATACAACAAACATGACAGGGTTTTTGATCTGCACGCGCGGTGTTAATTTTTTTAAAGACTGGACAAGAGAGTCCTTCATAATGTCTTTGTTAAACATACTTTTTTTCTTCATTTTCTCACCTTTTCACATCATAGCATGGTAAAGTAATCCGCAATTGGGCCGAGGGCCAGTGCCGGCAAAAAGCTGAGCGCACCGAGGATCAGGAAAACACCGATCAGCAGCCCCACGAACATGGGGCCTGTGGTACTGAGTGTACCATCGCTTTTGGGCACTGCTTTCTTTGACGCCAGATTTGCGCCAAGGCAAATAACTGCTGCCATCGGAATAAAACGTACGATCAGCATTTCTGAGCCGATCATTACATTGTTAAACACGTTATTGGCCGCATAACCCGCGAAGGCACTCCCGTTGTTGGCCCCGCCGGAGGTATAGGCATAAAGGATTTCCGAAAATCCATGTGCTCCGCTGTTCGTCAGCCAGTCAGATGCCTGAGGCATCATGGTGGCAATGGCCGTCCCCCCCAGTATGAGCAGCGGCGGGACCAGAAGGATAACACAAGTCATTTTCATGTCATAGGGCTCTATTTTTTTGCCAAGGTATTCCGGTGTGCGCCCAACCATCAGCCCCGCGATAAAAATCGCGAGGATCGCAAAGGCCAGCATTGCATAAAGTCCTGACCCAACGCCGCCGAAGATAATTTCCCCCAGCTGCATCATAAACATAAGAAACATTCCGCCAAGCGGCGTAAAGCTGTCGTGCATTGAGTTCACCGATCCATTGGAGGCTGCTGTGGTGGTTACCCCCCAGAGCGCTGAACCGCCCGCTCCAAACCGAACCTCTTTCCCTTCAATGCTGGCAGAAGATTCTACATTATTGAACTGCGGGCCAAGATTGTATTCGCTCATGGTGGTCAATGTTAAAGCCACAATAAATACCAGCGTCATGGCAATCAAAATACTCCGCCCCTGCTTACTGTCCTTTACGGCTTTTCCAAAAGTAAAGCATAGAGCCGCCGGAATGACAATGATCGCCCAGCATTCCACAAAATTAGAAATCGCCGTTGGGTTTTCCAGCGGAAAGGCGGAGTTAACGCCAAAGAAGCCGCCGCCGTTTGTACCCAGCTGTTTAATGGCAATTTGACTGGCTGCTGGTCCCAGAGGAACTATTTGAGAACCGCCTCCCTGCAAAAACGCTGCCTGAGCGTATGGCGCCAGTGTCTGCACAACGCCCTGGGACATCAGAATAATGGCAACGATCAGGGACAGCGGCAGCAACAAATACAGAACTGTCCTTACCAGGTCACACCAGAAATTCCCGACCGTTTTTGATTTTTTGAGGATGAATCCTCTGATCAAGGCAAACAAAACCGCAATCCCAGTTGCCGCAGATACAAAATTCTGAACCGTTAATCCAAGAAACTGTGACAAATAGGAAAGTGTTGTCTCACCGCTGTAGGCCTGCCAGTTCGTATTGCTTACAAAGCTCGCCGCAGTATTATATGCCAGATCCCAGCTCAACCCCGGCAATCCTTCGGGGTTAAAGGGAAGAAAGCCCTGGCACATCAGCAACGCGGTTAAAAAGAGCAAACCGAAAAGACTGAACAGGAGGGTGGCAATAGCATACTGTCTGCCGCTCATTCCTCTGTTCTCGTCAACACCCATTGCTTTGTATACGCAAAGCTCCACCGGTCTTAAAAAACCTAGAAATTTTATCTTTCCGCCTTCCATAATTTTATAGGTCAGTTTTCCTATAGGAAACCCAAGCCCTATAACAGCGACAAGAAAGATGATATCCTGAATGAACGCGCTGCTCATAAATTTTCACCTCTAAATAAGACATAAAACAGATATCCCATTAATCCTAATCCGAGAACACCAGTGATGATCGTTATAATTTCCATAACACTTCTTCACCCCTTTCGATGTTAGCATTATACCCGCGCCGAAATAAAGATAGTGTAAAGAAAGTGTATATTGCCATTAATGTTTCGTTACGATTGTCCCACCACATAAAAAAGAGATGAAAAGCACTCTTTTCATCTCTCTTTTTCAGGCGGATAAAGCATTTTCATTTTTTTGATTTTTAGAGAGAACAGCCTGCTCCAACACCAGCGTGACCATCCCAATAACACTGCCATTCTTGCAGATCACCTCTGTTTTATGGCCGAGTGTGCGGGCTGCTTTTTCTGCCAGTATACAGGCATCTGGAAACGCGTGTCCAAGCGCCAGAAAATAATTCTGCACAGCGTCGGCGCTGCCCTTCCTTATAATATTTCCATCAATATTTACACCGCTCAGGCCTGTTTTATCATTATAACCAACCCACCTGCAGCCGGTATTTTTAAAAATGGCATCCGCATTAGGGTAATGCTGGCATACTTGTCTATAAACTGCCTGTCCCATATCGCTGTTGTCGTCTTTATAGCATAGCGCTGTCATAGCCGCCAGCTCTTCCAGTTGTGTTCCGGCAAAAGCCTGACAGCTTACCTGCCACTTACTTACCTGTTTTGTGATCGCTTTTTCAGTAAATTCCGCATTCATTTTTACCCTCTTTTCCACCACATCCTGTGGCTTCTCTTTTCAGCTTTTATTATATTCAAAAGCTCATAAAGGTTTTGTTAATAAATGCGTGTTTTGAATCAAGGTTCTGTAAATTCCAGTGTGTACTGGCCACCATGGTTCCGCTCATCAAAGACAAAAGTATCCTCCATCCCTTTTGTCGCTACAATACGGTTGTCCGTTGTCACAAAAACAGCCTCAATTCCCTCCGTTTCACGAATATAAGTCATGGCCTGGTCCAGCCCCATCACAAAGAAAGCGGTTGACAGCGCATCGGCATCGGCCGATGTATCTGTTATCACTGTGACCTGGTGCAGGCCTGACTCCGCAGGGTAGCCTGTTTTAGGGTCCAGAATATGGTGATACCTTTTACCGTCCGGCCCGATAAAGTAGCGCTCATAATCCCCTGAGGTAACAATGGAATTATCCCTCTCTCTTAAAACACCAAGGGTCGACGCATCACTGATGCTGCCGTTGCTCAAGGGGTCTTCAGGGTCCTCCAGACTCACTGTAAAGGGCTCTCGGTTTGACTTGCCGCCGATCAGTACCACGTTACCGCCAAGATTAATAATGGCCCGCTCTACACCCTCCGATTGCAGCACCGCCTTTACCGCATCGCCGATATACCCTTTGGCAATGGCCCCAAGGTTAATCTTCATTCCCGGTTCTTCCAAAAACACTGAATGCGCGGCTTCATCCAGCGCCACCTTTCGGTAATCCACAAGGGCTTTGGCCGCATCAATAGCGGGCTGCTCAGGCACAACACCTTCTCCCGGCGCTTCAATTTTCCATAAATCCACCAGCGGCCCAATGGTGATGTCAAAAGCGCCACCTGTCTTTTCGCTGTACTCAAGCCCTTCTTTTACAGCATTAAAGGTATCCTCCGACACCACCACAGGCTCCTGGCCGGCGGCGGCATTGATTTTAGAAATCTCACTGTCCTCTGAAAAAGCATTAAGCTTGTTGTCAAGCTCACGGATCCGGTTAAAAGGTTCTTTTAGAATCCCTTCATCCGACTGTCCATAGGCTGCGATGGTGATCACTGTATCCAGCGCAAAATCCGTACGGGTTACCACCTTTTCCTTTCCACAGCCTGCCAGGCTCACAGCCACCACGCACAAAGCCATCAGCAGGCCGGCCACTTTAATGTATTTCCTCTTCATAGCGTCTCCTAGCTCAGGCTCAGCTCATCGTAGTCTTCATTAAAGCCTTCGCCCAGCACCTCATGGACATCACCGATAATTAAAAATGCTCTGGGATCAATGGCTGTCACAATCTGGCGCAGCTGAACGACTTCCTTCTGAGAGACAATCACCATCAGCATTTCCTTTTGCTCCTCGGTATACATCCCTTTGATGGGGATACCGGTGTTGCCGCGGTCCAGATACTCAAAAATCGCTTCCGATATTTCCTTGCTCTTTTCGCTGATAATCAAAGCCTCCTTGGCGAAATGGACGCCCTCCAGCATGCTGTCAATAATTTTTGAGCATACATAAACGCTGATGACCGCGTAAACCGTCCGCTCCGGCCCAAAAATGAAAAAGCCAAGGGCGATGATTGCCGCATCAATAAAAAAAATCAGCTTGGCAATGGGGAAATGGGGATGGATATATTTGACGATGGCCGCCAGCATTTCTGTCCCGCCGGTAGTTCCGTTAACGCGCATTACCATACCAATGCCGACGCCAGATAATACACCGCACGCCAGCGCCGCCAGCAATAAATCATCCTTAAAATCAAAAATATTGGGAATGTACTCAACCACCCACAAAAACAGCGTCATCAATAAAACCGCGTAGATGGATTTTTGTATAAACCCAAAGCCTCTCTGCTTCAGGCTGATGATGTACAGGGGAACATTGAGGACAAGGTTCGTAACTGCAAGGGGTACCGCAAAACCAAACCAGCTCTCCGTTACCGCCTTTACAACAATGGCGAGACCACTGATCCCCCCTACGACCAGGCCAGCCGGGTCTGCAAACCAGCTGACGCCCAGGGATAACAAAAATGACCCGACTGCGATCATGCCAAAATCCTTTAATGAGCACCCCCCAAAGGGCATTTTTTTATTTAATTCTGTCTTCATCCTACTGTCTCCTTTATTTTGAACTCACTGACTTCGATTATAACATTTTAGCTGTGGCGCGGAAACCCCATTAACCTAAAGTTTTCTTTATATCTATTTTCATGTAATAAAAAAGAGACAAGATACTTGTCTCATCGCTTAAAAGCCTGTGCTTTCCGGGCTACCGCACAGATTGTTTTACTGTTCTCTGACAGAGGTGCTCCGCACACATCATCAAAGAACATGACCGTGTTAAATCCTGCGTTGCTTAATTCCTGTTCCATCGAAGCTTTCGTAAAAATCTGGTTCCAGATATTAAAGCACTGGCACTCATCCGCTGTAATGATAATGCTCTGCTCCAGTGTGTTTTTAGTTTCAGGGTAATGCGCATTCCTGTTCAGGCATACATAGGCATCCGGAGACCAGAATCCGTTCTCCTCATAAGAAATCTCCTGTTTTACCGGGACATCCTGCCAGAATTTTTCTGTAAAGCCATCCAGGATAAAGAGCCCTCCGGGCTTCAGTGCCCCTATTATTCTTTTTAGCAGCTGCCCCCGGTCAGCAGGGCACAAAACACCGTAATCACAGTAGATCAAGGTGATGATGTCAAAAGCTTCCTGATAATCAATCTCCAGATAATTCTGGCATCGGTACTCAATGCGCCTCTGCTTTAAAGCCGCCTGAGCTCCCGCATATTCGATGGAGCGCTGTGAAAGGTCAATCCCTGTAACGGTAAAGCCGCTTGCGTCAAATAACTCCGTGTACAGGCCAGGCCCGCAGCCAAGGTCCAGCAGCTGGCTCCCCTCCGGCGCTTTCAGCCCTGCGATCCACGCGGCCGATTTTTTTATAAAGCTGTGCTTTCTGGAGGCTGAATCGATCTCCGGCTCCAGATGGGCTTTAAGCATCTGTTTGGAAATGTGCGGATCATCCCAGAACTTTGAAGTTCCCGGCGCGTAGACCTCTGGCTTTTGCCGCACAAAATCCATTAATTTTTCGTACAATTTTTCTCCTCTCTTTCGTCTTTTTCTAATGAAAAAGGCCTCCGTTTATAAGCGAAGGCCTCCTGATCTTCCGGAAATTATTGAACGCTGGTATTTCCTGCGTTTGCCAGCATCACCTGGCGGAGCATGTTCATGGCTTCAGTAAACTCTTCCAGGCTTAAACCCGGCATTTTTTCTGCAACCAGCTCATAACCGGCTTCAAAAGTCGGCGCTACATTTACACTTGCCATTAAATCAGGATCTCCTAAAAAGGCATCTAATATCTCTTTGAATCGTTCTTCTGTCATTTCAGTTCTCCTATTTTTTCTTTTTAAAGAGCCTTGTAAAAAAGGATTCTTTTTTAGCCGCATCGCCCTTGATTTTTGACCGGGCGTTATCTGCCTTGTCGGGCATATCCAATTTCTCGTAAGTATCTGCCAGAGCGCTGTAAAGGTCATTGCTGCCAATGGGGCTGACCTCGTGGTTTTTCAGGCGTTTTTCGCCCTCTTCCAGAATACCCGCGGCCTTTTCAAAATCGTTCTCATGCCTTACCCCGTTTGTAAAGGTCCTGGCATAATTAACCCACACCGTCAAATCGCTTTCCGGATTTTTCATCAGTTCTCTGTAAAAGGCATCGCCTTTTTTAAGATCGCCTTTTTCCAGATAGGCGGAGGCCAGGGTATTATTGATAATCCGTCGGCTGACATTGCTGATATCGTCATAATTCTTCAGCATAGTCTCACAGTAGGTGATCCGCTGATCCAGCCGTCCGTAATTGACAAAGGCATCCTCAAAATCAGTCATCCACGTAACAGGTGACGTATCCCAGCCGGACCAGCCGTCCAGCACAGTGTAAAAGCTGCGGCTTCCGTTTTTCTGGTTATAATTGTTGATTTTAGTCCATACCTGCCACCAGTAGTTGACGGATTTTTCAGGGCTCTCTGAAAAAAACTCATATCCTTTTTTGATGGCAGTGTCCATCTTTCGATAATCCTTCTCAGTCCACTGCATTTTTATTCCCCACTTAACATTATAATAGTGCTATTATAACGTATAAAGAAAAATAAATCAAAACCAAAGCCCGGAAACAGCCTGAAACCTTGAGTTTTTCTTTATTCTCTGCCGGCATCACTGTTTTCCGGATGATAGAGTTTTCGCGCTACCACTATGGAATCCCCACGTTCATAGAGGCTGTCGAGATAATCGAGGTAGGTGCCGGGCGTGATGATCCCGTTTACCCGCAGCAGATCTATTCCCGATTGCCCGACAATGCTGTCTGCGAGCTTTACACAGTTTGTACCCACCGCGTAGTAGGTTTTAAAGGGATTCCCCTTTTTAAATTTATAAAAACGACCTCTGGAATTGCGATAGGTCTGGCTCGCAACATCCTGATAATCCTCTGGATTTCCTTCGATTTCACCCTTTTCTGCCTGCTGTGCCAATGGTTCCCAGGGAATCATATCCGCTTTTAATGCTGCGATACGCTCTAAAATAGCTTTCTTTTGCTCAGGCTTCAGAGCAAGGCCATAGACCATCAGGACTTTTTTCTCAACCTCCAGCGACATGCGTATGTGTGTCTCGCGGTCCATTTCAACCATTACGCCGTCTGCAAAGAAGCCTCCCAGCTTCCATGTGGCATCATCATAATTTCCATAGGTGTATACCTGATCGCCGACAGCGATGTCCACATGTCCCATGCCTGGGATAAAACCCTCTCTCGTATGAATATAGATTTCCATATCCGGCTCATGACGCTGCTCAGGCCGCTCAACCAGCAGCAGCTCATCAGGATCCTCCTCCACCAGATGATTGACAGTCCTCAGCATTTTCATCGGCAAAAACGCTGCGATAAAAGTCGGCAGCGGAACGCGGACCTTCCGTTTGTATTTTTGAGCTGCTGTATTGTTTCCCATTAAGGAAACCAGCGCATCCCCAAAAATATTGAAAGAAAAAACAACAAAATACAGGCCAAGCAGCACGCTGAACAAACGCCCGCCTGATTCCGCGAAGAACATGGCGAAGCCAATGGCAAGATAAGCGGCCGCTGTAATCAGTGTGCCTGTCCAACCCGCCCCGTCTCTGCGGAGCTTAAAAGCATTCAACAGCACCAGCAGGCCAATGATAATGGCCAGAACCGCGGACACCAGACCAAAGGTGCCGCCGATTAAACGCGGCATGGCAAAGAGAGCGGCACTGCCCAAAACACAGAGAGCTCCGATTCCAAGGGCCTTTAATTTCTGCTCCGTTGTTTTAATAAAAACCGAAAACAGGTAAATCAGCCCAACCGCCAGAATCAGGGCGGCGACGCTCCATTCGATGATACTCCAGGCCAGCGTCGTATTAAAAATCAGGATCAGGCCCGCGCACAAAACCAAGACAGCGATAATGATCCAGATCACCGGCGCGACATTCTTTAATGTATGCATAATGCTCCCCTTAACCATAAGTTTATCAAATTTATTATACAATAAAACCGCCCCGCCATTTCTTCAAGACTTCTTCAAGAATTTAAGACGGAGCGGTTACTTTTTACTTCATTTCTCCCATGTTTTCGCCATAGGGCAACTCAAAGGCTTCTTCCTGGGGCATCTGTAAATATTCATAGGCCATCACCGCCGCCGCGCCGATAAGCTTAAGACATGCCTTTTTCCGGTCTTTGCTGTGCCAGTCATCATATTTTGAACAAATTTCCCGACAGAGCACCCCGCTGTTGGCCGCCTCAAAATCGTGCACCATTTTGTTGTAACGCCGGTAATACCTGGCCGCCACTTCGTGGCCCCTTTCCTCATCCGGTACTGCCCATGGGTCTGGCCGGCCGTATATGGCGCTGTTTGCCATAACCGCACCGGAAAGTGCTCCACAGGTATAACCGCTGAGCCCGATACCGCCGCCAAAACCTGTGCACATCGCTCTCGTTTCAGACGGAACCTCCAGCACCCCTGCCCTGATCAGAGCGTCATAAACACACTCTGCACAGTTTAGTCCGTTTTTAAAATTCTCAACCGCATAACTGAAAATTTGATCCTTTTTTTCCTGATCTTCCATTTTTACACTCCCTAACTAAAATTTTGTTCTTTAAAAATACTTCCCGGCACAGGTCTTCCAAAAAGATATCCCTGTATAAAATCAACGGCATGGGGCTTTACAGCCTCGTACTCGCCTTCTGTCTCCACCCCCTCCAGGCAGACCTCAATCCCCACATCATGGCACAGCTCCACAATGAATTTTATAAAGGTCAGATCAAAATGGCTTGTCTGAACATCTTTTACAAATATCCGGTCAATTTTCACAATGTCTGCCGGAATTTTCTTCAGGATTCCAAGCGAGGAATAACCTGTTCCAAAATCATCCATAGCGATTTTCATACCGAAGCTGCGTATCCGGTCAAAGATCCCTTCGACCCGGTTTATATTTGAGGCGATGTAGCTTTCCGTCATCTCTACTACCACGTTCGCCGGGGGAACGCCGCTGCTCAGCACTGTCCGCTCCATAAAATCGATGAACCCGGCGTCCTCAAGCTGGACGTAGGACAGGTTAACGCTGATGACAAAATCCGGGTCTTTTTTTATCCAGCGGGCACAAGCGCCCAGCGCCTGTTCAAAGATCCATTTGCCGACCGGGATAATAAGGCCGCTTTCCTCCAGAATCGGGATAAACTGGTCTGGTGGTACCTGCCCGTACTTTTCACATTTCCATCGTGCCAGCGCTTCCGCTCCTTTTATCTTTCTCGTATCAGCATTGACCTGAAGCTGGTAATAGACTTCAAAATTTTCAAAACCCTGCTCCACACTTTCGCGCAGCAGCTCGGTCAAATCCAGCTGACGGGTTTTTCCAATCAGGATATCCTCTGAGAAAAAGGCAATCTGATTCTTCCCTTTATTTTTAGCGTATTCCAATGAATACCCCGCATATTTGATTAAATCAAGATAGGTTTTGCCGTCCAATGGGTAAAGGGTGCACCCGGCAGAGAGCGTACAATAAAATTTCTTACCGTTGAACTCCTGCTGATGGTTAACAGCCTGGTATATTTTCCCGTAAATGTTTTCCAGTCCATGCACCGTACCATTTCTGAGAATAATACCGAACTCATCGCCATCCATCCGGTAGACCGTGGCATCCGGAGGCAGAAATGTCTGAATCTTCTGGGAGATAATCCGTATGACCTCATCGCCAAAGCTTCGGTTATAGAGATCATTGATACGCTTAAACTCATCTATTCCCAAAATCATTATCCCAATGGGCTGATCCGGCTTTGTACTGATCAGCCGCTCGATTTCTTCCTCAAATTCAAACTTATTAAAAAGCCCGGTCAGGTGATCTATTTTGTTTTTCTTTCCCAGATTTGTGATAATGCCGGCAAAAAGCGTTGGTTCGCCGGATTCGTCACGCTCCAGATGGCCTCTGCACCGCATCCACACCCATTCGCCCTTGCGGTTTCTGGCACGGTATTCGACACTGTGGCAGTCCGTCCTGCCGTCTGTTATTTCCTGATTTGATTCGAGAAAGGCCTTTTTATCCAGATCGTGAACCCTCGCTCCCCAAACCGCAGCAGCGTTTTCGATCACCTCGCCGGGAAGGTCAAACTCCTCCACCATCGCCTTAGAATAACGGAAGGTGTTCGTCTTCATATTGCACACATAGATATAATCATCCGTACTCTGGACCAGCGCATCGTAAAGATGTTCTTTATCATAGCTAAAGGTCTTTGTCCGCCCCTGCTTTTCTCCCTCCTTTTGGTACTTTTCTTCTGCCTTTTGAATGTGGAACAGCCTTTTTTTCTCATACATTTTCTCATCAACATTTGTCAGAATCTCTGTGATGGTCCTTTGGTCATCGGGCTCAACCTCCTCATAACCACAGCAGAAGTTCATTTCGTAGAGCTTTTGGTGCTTCTCCTTAAAAAGCTGTATCCGCTCTCTGGCACGCCGCACCTTTTCCTTAGAGGCTGTGAGATCAGTATCCTTGAAAACAATGATAAACTCATCACCGCTCAGCCGGAATGTGTAATCCTGCGGCGCCAGGCATTCCTTAATATTCCTGGCAATGGTCTTCAGCAAAACATCGCCTTCTGCGTGTCCATAAGTATCATTGACTTCCTTAAGGTCGTTGACATCATACATGCCCACAATCACCCTGATTTTATCCCGTTTTGCCTGGCTGAGCGTATGGTCCAGCGCCAGCTTTCCGGCCCGCCGGTTCAGCAGCTCGGTCAGCTCGTCGGTGGCAGCCGCCTTTTCAAGCTGGCGGGTAGTTGTATGGTCTACGGATTGCTGGAAATGAACCGTGCGCCCGTCTGTCCACTGCATAAAGCTGTCATAATTTTTATAGGTAATGCCCGTTCGCGTATTTTCTTCCTCCCAGACAACAGAAGGGTGCTCGTCCTCATCCTTCAAAAGCCCGGGCACAGGACAGAAAGGACAGGGGCCTTCCATCCCCTTCTGAAGAACCTGCCAGCAGATTTTCCCCTCAGGCTTTTCAATTTCAAAGGACTTCTGCATTGCCTTGTTCATAAAGAGTATTTCGTTGGTCTCAACATCGGTGACATAAATATTTGTGCTGGTATTGTCCATCATCTCATTGAAAACATACCCCTGAAGGGCATACTCCTCATAACGGGCACGGTTGATGAGCGCCACGCTGATCGTGGACGCCATTAATTTCAGAAGGGCAATTTCCTCCTCGCTCCACAACCCTGTCTTTTCAGGCTTATGCACAAGCAGAGCCCCCGCAAGTCTATCCTCACAGGCCACTGGAAACAACACATAAACGGAGGCTTTCCCGGTGCCTGTATCCACTGTATCAAAATCTGACAGGCTGTCCTTTTCATTCTGCCATTTATCCATGTGTTCATGAATAACTGCCATCCAAAAATCCTCATTCCGGTCATTTTTCCAGAAAGCACTTTCCATTATGCCGCCTTCATTGGATATCTGCGCCAGCGCCAGCTGGTTTATGGGCAGATAACGCTTTAAAAATTCTGCCAGGTAATCAGCATTTTCCTTTAAGGTTTTATTATCGATCAACAGCGGTTTAAGCTCAAATAAATCTTGATCAATTTGTAATAAACGTTCTTTATATTTTTTTCGTTTGTCCATTGGATTCACATCCTTATTTATCCTCATCATCTGTTTTAATTGTTTACAAATAAATTAATTCTATTATAACATTTACTAAGAAAGAATAAAAGCTGACAAAATAAAAAAGCCATTGGCTGTCAGCCTCTATTCCCTTGTACATTCAGGGGAAAAAGGCTATAATTAAGCATATCTTAATTAGAAGCAGGTGATCATTTTTGTTTATTTCAGATTTACATATACATTCCCGTTACTCAAGAGCCACCAGCAAGGAGTGCACGCCAGAGCATCTGGATCTATGGTCTAGAAGAAAGGGTATTGATATTCTGGGAACCGGCGATTTTACCCACCCGGCGTGGCGGGGAGAATTAAAGGAAAAACTTGAGCGGGCCGAATCAGGCCTCTATACCTTAAAAAAAGATTTCCGCTTAAAAGATGATACTCTAGGTGTCAAAACCGACCCGCGTTTTGTCATCACTGGCGAGATCAGTTCAATCTATAAAAAGAATGGTAAGGTGCGCAAGGTACACAGTGTTATTCTGCTGCCAAGCATTGAATCCGCCGAACTCTTTGCCAAAAAGCTGGAGGCCATCGGTAATATTCATTCCGACGGACGGCCTATACTGGGGCTTGACTGCCACGACCTCTTGGAGATCATGCTTGAAACCTGCCCGGATGCCATCTATATTCCCGCTCATATCTGGACGCCGCATTTTTCCCTTTTCGGTGCTTTCTCAGGTTTCGATACCATCGAAGAATGCTTTGAGGATCTCACACCCCATATCCATGCCCTGGAAACCGGCTTATCCTCTGACCCTCCCATGAACTGGCGTCTTTCCGCCCTCGACGGCTATCAGCTCATCTCAAATTCTGACGCTCATTCTCCTGCCAAGCTGGGTCGTGAGGCCAATTTAATGGACATTGAGCTCAGCTATGAAGGGCTCTCCGGCGCCATCCAGAAAGGTAAAGGACTGGCAGGAACCATCGAGTTCTTCCCCGAAGAAGGAAAGTATCATTATGACGGACACCGGAAATGCCATTTGTGCTTAAGCCCAAAAGAGGCAGAACCCTACAATGGAAAATGCCCGGTCTGCGGCAGAAAGCTGACCATCGGTGTCTCCCACCGTGTCGAGCAGCTCGCGGACCGGGAGGATGGTTATATTCTTAAAAATGCCTGCCCCTACGAAAGCCTTGTCCCACTTCCGGAAGTCATCGCTGCCTCCACAGGACGCTCAGCAGCCAGTGTGAAAGTGCAAAAAGATTACATGGAAATGCTGAAAAAGCTGGGGCCGGAGTTTTCGATTCTTCGCGAGACACCCGTCGAGGACATCAAAAAAGCAGCGGGCTTTCTCATCTCGGAAGGCATTAACCGTCTCAGAAAGGGTGAAGTCGAGCGAATCCCCGGTTACGACGGCGAATACGGCAAGGTCAAACTTATTGACGATTCTGAGTTGAACGCCCTTGACGGCCAGGTCAGCCTCTTTGCGTCTTCAGAACTGGCGCAGATGCCCCGGAAAGAAAAGGCCGCAAAGCAGCTGCCCGCCGCAGGCAAACCCGAAGAACCTGAAACAGGCCAGCCTCCACATCCCATTGTGACAGAATCGCTAAACGCAGAACAGCAGGAAGCTGTCATAACAGCGCGGAGAGCCATCGCCGTCATTGCAGGTCCGGGAACCGGAAAAACCAAAACCCTGGTTTCCCGTATCCTTCATTTACTCAATGAGCGGCGCGTTAAGCCAACGGAGATCACCGCCGTCACCTTTACAAATAAGGCCGCTGCCGAAATGCGGGAACGGCTTGAAAAGGTGCTTGGAAAACGATCCGCCAGACAGGTAAACATCGGAACCTTTCACAGCCTTTGCCATAAACTTTTAAAGGAACACCGGGGCGGTTTTACACTGGCTGATGCATTTGAAACCCTTGAAACCGCCGAGGAAACCATCCGCCATTTTGGCCTGAGCCTTTCCGCAAAGCAATTTCTGAACGAAGTTTCTCTTATGAAAACCGGACTTTCAAAAGGATCCGGTATCCTCTCAGAAGCCGCCTTTGATTATTACGGCCAGCAGCTTAAAGCTTTATCTGTCCTGGATTTTGATGACCTTCTCTCCGAAACGCTGGTGATGCTGGAAGACGAAGATAAAAACACCATCCGCAAGAATCATTACAGCTTTTTACTGGTCGATGAATTCCAGGACATCAGTCCCATCCAATTTGAACTCATCAAAGCCTGGAACCGCGGTGGCAAAGAGCTTTTCGTCATCGGTGATCCGGACCAGTCCATCTACGGCTTCCGTGGCTCAGACGCCCGATGCTTTGACCGCCTGTCCGCCGATTACCCAGAGCTCCAGACCATCCGGCTTGTGCACAATTACCGCTCGAGTCCGGAAATTGTCACCTCAGCCTGTCAGGTCATCAACCACAACGAGGGCGCAAAGCGTGAAATACAGCCTTTCCAGTCAAAGGGTACCCCGCTCAAACTGGTGAGCGCTCCCAGCGAGCTGTCAGAGGGAATCTTTATCGCCCGTGAAATCAACCGGCTCATCGGGGGGATCGACATGCTGGACACCGAAACCGCCGATAACCGCCAGGACAGCCAGACCATGCGCAGCTTTTCAGATATTGCCGTGCTCTACCGTACGCACAGGCAGGCCGAAATGCTCGAAACCTGCCTGAAAAAAGAGGGCATTCCCTATGTTATTACCGGCAGAGATGATTTTCTTACGGATCGGAATGTCCGGGGAACCGTCTGCTTCTTCAGGACACTCCTCGACCCCGAAGACCAGCTTTCCCTCAGAATGTGCCTGAAGCTTCTCTGGGATCTCCCAGAGGAAACCGCTGATATTTTGATTAAAACACCTGATCAGATTGACACCAGCCGCTGCCCCTATGGCTATCTGAAGGAAAAGTACCAGTCCAAAACAAAGCGCACAAAGCCACAAAAACTTTTAGAAGACTGGGCTGCCGAGCTCGGACTGAACGAGAGCAAGGCTTTCACAAAATTTCTGGATATGACCGTCTTTTACAAAACGCTGGCCGAGTTCATGGAGACACTGACCTTCGGTGAGGAAGGCGACCTGAAGAGAAGCGCGAACAAAGTCTATACCTCAGACGCGGTTACCCTCATGACCCTCCACGGCTCAAAAGGACTGGAGTTCCCCATTGTATTTCTCTACGGCGCAAAAAAAGGCATAATGCCTCTGGAAATCGGCAAGCTGCCATCCGATATTCAGGAGGAACGGCGGCTGTTCTTTGTCGGGATGACCCGGGCAAAAGATGAGCTGATCCTCACCACCTCGTCAGAGCCTTCGCCGTTTCTAAATGAATTGCCAGAGGCTGTGCTGAAACGCCAATCCGCAGGGAAACCCCAGAATCCAAACGAAGGCAAGCAGATCAGCCTTATCGACCTCTTATCCTGAGCGCATGAATAAAACCGGTGAGTACATCCAATTACCTGTATTCACCGGTTTTCTGTTTTATTTTTCCTGCTGAGCAACCTGTTTTCTCTCCTGCTTTCTTGCATAGACAAAACGGATAATGGTTAACAAGGCTCCAACGAACACAACAACCGCCAGCATGATGTAGACCGAGCGCAGGCCGTATAAAAAGACGTCCGGCTGGCCAGGAATATAATTGGTGACCCGGTAGCCCGCCATATCACTCATCCGGCTGTACAGCAGAGATGTACCGGCAGTAATTCCCACCGACATGCCCATATTCCTCACCAGTCCCGCCAGACTGCCTACCAGGCCCAGCTCATCCCGGGAGACACTGCCCATAACCAAAGAGTTGTTGGGAGACTGAAACAAGGCGCTTCCCACCGCGATAACAGCGAGAAAAAGAATGATCACCGCTATGGTGGTATCAATGCCGAGCATTGTCATCAGCGCCAGCCCGACCGTCGTGAAGATAAGGCCGATCATGGTTGGCAGCTCACTGCCGATATGGTCAGACATGGTGCCGCTGATGGGGCCCATGACCGCTGTAATCAGCGGGATAACCGTCATCAAAAGCCCCGCCATTCCAGGGCTGAACTGCCGGGCGTCCTGGAGATAAAAGGGCATGATAATATTGTTTGCCCCAATGGCGACAAAGGCTGTCAGCATGGTAAAAAGATTCAGGGAAAACATCTTGTTCTTGAAGATGCCGATGGGTACCAGCGGATCGTCCATCCGCTTTTCAACCATAATAAATAATACCAGAAAAACCGCACCGGCGATAATGCCGATGATAATCGGCAGGCTGACACCATTCTGCAGCAAGGTAAACGAGCCGAACAGCAGCAGTATTGAAAGCAGCAGCAAAACCGAGCCCTTTGCGTCCAGACGTCCTGGCTTTGCCGGTTTTTTATTCGGCAGCGTTCTCAGGCCGATTAAAAAGGAGAGCACCCCAACCGGTATGTTGATCAAAAAAATATAAGTCCAAGGAAGCACCGTGAGGATCATCCCGCCAAGGGTCGGGCCGGTCATGCTCCCCAGCGCCACAAAGGTACTAACAAACCCAAGGGCTTTTCCCCGCTCATCGGGCGGGAAAGACTCTGTAATGATTCCCTGATTGTTGGCGAGGGCTGCGGCACTGCCCAGTCCCTGTACCACTCTTGCGCCAATTAAGAGCGGCAGCGTACCGGAAATACTGCATAGCAATGATCCAATGGTAAAAAGAATGACCCCGATTTGAAAAATCCGAACCTTGCCGATCATATCGCCCAATCGGCCAAAAATCAAAATCGTGGCACAGGTGACCACAAGATAGATACTGGCCACCCATTCGATATCCCCCATGCCTGCATTCAGCTCGCCAGACATGACCGGAAGTGCCACGTTTACAATACTTCCATCCAACGTCACCATAAACGTCATAATCAACACAGTGAACAGAATGCTCCACTTACCATATGTCCTGTTTTTACTCATTTATTCATCCCTTTTCTGCTAAAATGTGCTTTTCATTCATTCTTTTGGAATCTTTTTTGTTTAATACTATATACCTTTTTGAAACAACATTCTATCATACAAATTCTGAAAATATTCTGAAAAATTTCAGGGCCGCCTGCCATTGAGGTTTTAGGCAGACCGTGTTAAAATAAAGAAAAGAAAAGTATCGCTAAACACTTTCAGGAGGTAACTTTGTGAAAATCAAAGAAAATGACACGGTCCGTCTTAAAGAAATAAATGAACATTTTGAAGCCTTAGAAGCCATTATGTCCAAGCTGTCCCCGGAAACGCTTGACGCACTCAATGCGTTTCATGATGAATCTTTTTCGATTCCATACTGTGTAAAATGGGGCGCAACCGGTATCGCTGAAATACTGGAAGCCGTCAAATCTGAAAATTAACTAACCGGCCAAAGTAAAAATCCCCTGTCTTTTATTGACAAGGGATTTTTTATAAGGACTTTATAAATCTGAGCCCCTCAGCATTAAAATTTTCACCCAGATGCTGCGTAATATCTGGTTTGTAGCCATGCTTTTTATAAAACCTACAGGCATTTTTATTTTTTTCAAAGGCCCAGATAACCATTTCCTGATAATTCCGCTCTTTTGCCAACGCTTCTCCAAACGCCAGCAGCTTACTACCAATCTCCTGCGCCTGAAACGCCGGATCAACATAAATCCGCCAGAGCTCAAATGCATCAGTCTTATCCGCATCTGCGCTTTTGCCGCAGGAGAGTATGCCTTTTACTCCTTTTTCGTCAAACACATAATTCTCCAGCCCGTTTGTCCGGAATTCGTCTTTAATGGCCTCACTGCGTTTGCCGCACCACACTTCACCGAGCTGCACAGGGTCCACATAGCCCGCATAAGTGGTTTTCCAGCAATGGTTGACGATTTCCGCTGCACGTTCCGTATCTTTTTCTATGAGCCTGCGGACAGGTCCCTCCTTGATGGTAATCCAATAAATGCACATGGGCTTTCCATCAATATAAGGCTTCTCCTCTTTTAATACACCACCACATTTCAGCATCGTTTTGATTGATCCCATATTATCCGCGTAGCAACCCAGCATCACTGCCTCAAGCCCCAGCTTCTGAGCCGCCTCCAGCGCCAGCGATAAAATCTGCACCGCATAGCTTTTCCCGCGCTCCGAAGGGCGGACAGCATAGCCAATATGTCCCCCGTATTCCGCAAGAAAAGGCTGACCCAGACTGTGGCGAAGATCAACAATCCCGACAATCCGCTGATCTTGTTCACGGACTGCCAAAAACGTCGAGGACACCACCCAGTCCTCCCGCACTGTTTGAGAATCTGCGTTTCTTCTAATGTTTTCCAGCCACTCCTCATAATCCATCTGGTCGAGAAGCGCGCTGCCGTTGATGACTCTTTCGCCGGCCTGAAAAAATTCATTTTTGAATGCCAGTATTGCTGTTTTGTTTGCTTTGATGGGCGGGATAAGGGTTAAGTTTTCCATGAGGTGTCCTTTCTGTTGGGTGAGATTGTGCATAAATACTCAATATAAAAAATATCTTTTTAGCACTGGTTTCCTTACTAATTGTGATTCATTCCATGTTTTTTTGTGTCTAGCACATTTTTCCAATAGTTTTCGCGTTCAATAATAGTCTCAATTTTTGTTTTTGTATCAAATATCTCTAAAATTGAATATTGAAAGTTATTAATTAAATAATCTTCTCCTTTATTTTTCATAATCTCAGCAAATTCTTTATTGCCACCGATTAAATTCCCGCTATCTGCATATCCTGACCATCTTTGCCAAATCCCATCTACATTTCCAGAAGCAGAACCGATGTATAAACTGCCATTATTTGTATCTGTTACTACATAAACCCCTTTGACATTTGACAAAGCCTGTTTCCAACTTGGCTTATCGCTATTGATAATATGTTGCATATCTTTATGATTCAAGCTTACATTTTGATATCCAGGAAAATGACCTAATTATGTATCTGGCGCCAATTCATAAATCTCTGGATTAAGTTGTGATTGGACAGATTCATACCTTCTGTTATATAAGTTTCTACCTATTGGTTTTTCTGTTTTAATTATTAGCCGTTTCCTGTATTCTTGATAATCATCCATTAATGTTAGTATATATCCGGGGGCATTAAAAACTTCTGGCTGAATTTTTTCAACTTTATACATTCCTCCAAAAATAAAGTATTCTGGTCCATATGGGTAATATTGAGCAAAAGCAATTAAGTATTCTGAATAATTAAGATTATTGTTTGGATGCTTTGTTTTCCAGCCATTCATACTTATCCATTCTGTACTATCTTCGAGTAATAAATCCCATGCCAGCTTTTTGCAGTCCCCGGCATTCATATTAAACTTCACTTTCGTCTTTTTTCATCAGGAACTTTTATAAAATCTGTGAACTTAATCATTTATTTCTCCATTTTATTTTAAACAATAAGTAAACTCGCGTGGACAAACGGTGGACGGAGGACGCTTTTTTAATGTTTCAAACCGCTGAAACCCACTATTTACCTGGAAAGTTTGACCACCGTCTCCACATGGCACGAGTTGATTGCATGAATGTCAAATCACCAAATTTAGCACCGGTTCGTTCACGGGAACATATCCTCTATGCTTTAATACTTCGCGGGAACATATCCACCTAAAATAAAATTTTAATGATACGGATTTGAAAGAACTATTTTTTTCCCTTTTGCATTTTCTTCTTCTTCTATCAAATCACAGAGATAGTTCTCAATATCAAAAAACGACATACTTTCTTTAAATCCTTTACTTCCATCCAACCACATACAATTCATGAGTCTATCAAATGTAGCTTCACAAGTTCTTCTTGGACATCGTGCCAAAGTTGAATCAAAGAAATCTGTATGGTACGAATAATGATGCGTATGTATAAATTGGCTCCAAGAATTAATAACGTCATCTTCTTTTCTAATATCAATTATTTCTATCTCTTCCAAATTCCTATCTGAAACTGATCCCCACGCTTTTTTCATCATTGATACAGCTTCAACATCACTTTTAGGTACACTGTAACCAAAGATTGTAATCATGTAGGCTTTTTCTAACGCATTGTTGAGAGTTTTCCACGATTTACGAATAGCAATTTCACTATTATAATCTTTTTTCTTCACAGGAAATAACAATTTCATTGGTTTTAATACTTTTCTACATCTGCATAGCATACCTACATTTCCCATTATATTATCGTCTTCACAAAACCCAACTGCAACATTCCCGTGCAGAAAAGCAACCTGCGGTATATTTTCTGTATATTGCTGTACTCTACATATAGCTTGAACCAACAATGGATCCCAATTAAATGTGACAATCAAATCTTTCTCAGTAAGACTTAATACAAGAAAATCATATATCGTAGGAGGATCCGGCAATTCATAATTGCTCATGTACTCCCAAATTATTTTTTCTAATTCTTCTTTTACTTCTCTACATTCTCCCTCTTCTTGACTTCGTTCAGCAATTTCCATATATATGTCTTCTAGATTATCCGAAGATGTGTGTATACTGATTTTTGAAAGAATACTAGTTAGACCTAGTTTTTCAATAAATTCACTCATCGCAGATATCTTCTTCCCATTTTTATCCCCATTTGGTATTGCTGCACAGCTTGCTCCAGCCCCAAGAATAACAACATGAGGTCTGTTTTTCATGTAATATTCATACTCATTCATAATATCCTCATTTTCATGGGTGTCTTTATACTCTTCGAACATTTTATCTAAATCTTCCTCCGTCAAAGGTCTTCCATTATCACCAATGCACAGATTATATAGTTCTGCTTCATCATCAATTACTATATTGCCATCATAAATAGCACCAAAAGCAACAATCGCTTCCGAAAACTCCACCATTCCCTCACCTTGTGTTATAGGGGTACCCGTCATTCCCCCTCTGCAGATTGTATTTTTCAAAAGATTTTTTTATCGTTGTCGTTAAGCTGCCCCCACTTTAAACCAGCATATTCTGAATATTCCATGATACACACATCTTCTTTACAGTCATCTTTGCCGAACATACCTGAGCTGTTTATACATTGCTCTTTTTATAATAGCAATCTATTTTAATGTATTTTTTGTTTCAGCAATACTATTCACTTTTCTGGCGTTCAATGAGCATCTTTGCTTCACTTAAGCGCAAATCCCAATACTTTTGTAGCATCTGAATTATTTTATCTTCCTCAACATTAAGTTCTAACATTGCAGAAGTAGCATTTTCTATTCCTATCACTCTCTCTTCAAAAGCTGCATCATCTGAACGACTTTGCACAGATGCTCGAACACCGTCTAACAATTCTTGTCTAAAACCAGAAAACGCATTTCTAAATTCATTTGACATGACCATCCTCCTATATCACAAATATAAACTATGTCCAATTTTCCCCATAACTGACGAATTTTAGCCGTCAGCAGAACCTTATGTATTATCAATTTCTGGATTTACTTTATCTGCTTTCCATCTTTGTGTAAATGCATCTGCTTGTTCCAATGCAGATAAGATTTTTTCTATTTCAGCAAGGAAATCATCTGCTTCCTCTGAAAAAGAATTATGCAAAGAAGTATAAATCTCTGAGGATTCATCCATTGCTTTCTCAATGTACATATCCAAATTCTCATCATATGCTACAACCGAATACTCCTCTTGCAAGATTTCATTTGCTTTTTCTTCTCCATCAAATATCGCAAGGTTGTATAGTGAGCCATCTTCTGAAACAGTACTTTTCAACCAATCAATACTCAACTGACCGAAACGCTTTATCAATTGCTCAAGAGAATCATTATAATCTTCATTTTCTTCATCGTATGTATCCTCGGCAGCCTGACATATCGACTCCAGTTCTTCCAAATCACTATACAGTGCAGCAAGGTCACTACTATCTATAAAAATGGTATCAGCAACCACCATTTTGGTTCTTTCATAGTCTGTATACACATTTTCCAATAACTTTTTATGGTGGTAACTGAACTTAGCACGAAGTGATAAAATAAAAAGTCTAAATGCACTGAAACTCTCATCAAAATAGGACAATGAATCTTCTTGCACTCTATCAAAAAAATCTGCATACAATTTTGCAATAAATTCTTTATCCCTAATCAGAATACCAGCTTCAATATTATTTGCACTTTCATTTGAGTAATTAGCCGAGCCAATATAAACAATGTTTTCTGTTCCAATGAGTTTAGCATGGTTTTTAACATTGAAATAAGGTAAAAAATTAGGTGTGAAACTATTGGGGTCAAGTTTTGAAATATAGATTTCTATATTTTTTCTTGCATTTGAACGCATATAGTTTCCAGCTTTAGAATTGTAATATGTGTCCATTCTTGATGGAACATTTGTAATTAATCGTATATCAGCTTCGGCATCTTTTAATGCCTCCAAAAGGGCATCAAATTTTTGATTCTTTGAAATATTATATGTGATGATTCTGATTGTTTTTGCTTGCTGAAAATCACTAAGGACTTCCCTGTAATTAATATCTCCCTCATGCGTTACGAATGTTCCGCCATTAAACGACAGTTCCATATAGGCATTTCCTCCTGTTAATCATTGTGATTTAGACATATTTTTTCTCCATTTGGCAACACAAAAGCCTGCTCATATTCAACTTCCAGTGCCTTTGCAATTGCCATCATTTCCTCAAAGGAAACGGTGCCTCTTTTTAATTTTTTATTGAAATTCTGCGGTGTCTGATCAATACGTCTACACAGCTTCGCAAGACTAATATTCTGTTTCTCACACAACGTTCTAATCATATCTGATGTTGTCATGATATACCTCCACTAATATGTTTTTATATCATAAACCATTTGGTTGATAAAAGCAAGCTGTTTATACGATAGTTCACTGAAAATTTACACGCAAAGAAAACACCCTGCATTTTCTGCAAGGTGCTACCTATTTGAATTTATGCTACCTTTCCACATCCACGCTCGTGCCGGATTTAAATTCAACTGTGAACTTATCCTCATAAACCGTTATCTTCTCAACTATTCTTCTGACCAAGTTTTCATCCCAAGTTTTCATCGTATTCCTCAATCTGCTCCGTCTGATCAGCAAGGAACTGCTGCATTTCAGAAATCCGCTGTTTCAGTCCTTCTCGCCCGGCATTGTCCACCACCACTTTTTGTTTTCTCTCACGCAAACTGTCAATCTCATCGGCAAGGTCTTCATAATCCTGTCTGGCATTGGCTCGTTTCAGAAGCTCCTGCTGCAGATCGTCCAGCTTGGCATCAATGCTTTCCATTGAAGTTTCATCTTCCAAAGCAAGCACCATCGCTATATTTTCTTCCAAGGCGACAAGCATATCCTCCTTGCCACCAAGTGCCATATTGATAGCCTTTACTACAGCGTTCTGCAATTCAGATTCCTGCACGGTTGGTGCATCTCAGCAATCGGGGCCATGCTCCACACGGTTTACGCATCGCCATACCGTGGAATGCTTCCCACGGTTGTTCCAAGCAATCCTGCGGTAAATGTCACCGCATTTTGAACAATACACAATCCTGGAAAGTGCATATTTACTGCTGTAAACCCGTTTCTTTCGCTTTGCGCCGCTGTGAAGATTGGCTCGTCTGAGCATCTCTTCCTGCACCTGCATATAAAGATCGCGGGGAATAATCGGTTCGTAGCTATTCTCCACATAGTACTGCGGAACGATACCGTTATTTTTACTCGCTTTTTGGTAAGGACATCCACAGTATAGGTCTTTTGCAAAAGTGCATCTCCGATATACTTTTCATTTCGGAGAATTTTCTTGACTGATTCAGGACGCCACTTTGCTTTTCCGGCGGCTGTTAAAATCCCATCCTCCATCAAGCCATCTCCGATTTGCTTTAGGCTTGCTCCCTGCAGGTACTTCCGATAAATTCGTTTGACGATTTCTGCTTCTGCAGGCTCAATGATAAGGTGTCCGTCTTCATCTTTGGTGTATCCCATAAAGCGATTATGATTGACCTGCACCTCGCCATTTTGGAATCGGAACTGCATTCCCTCTTTACATTCTTGCTTAAAGATTCTGATTCTTGCTGTGCAAGGCTTGCCATGATGGTCAGCAGAACCTCGCCTTTGGAATCCATTGTATTGATGTTTTCCTTTTCAAAATACACAGGAATGTTCTTTTCCTTCAGCTGTCTTATGTATCGAAGACAGTCCAAAGTATTATGGGCAAATCTGCTGATGGACTTTGTAATAATCATGTCGATATGACCTTCCATGCATTCAGCAATCATGCGGTTGAATTCTTCACGCTTTTTGGTGTTGGTGCCGGATATGCCATCGTCAGCGAATATTCCGGCAAACTCCCACTCCTCATTTTTCTGTATGAAATTGGTGTAATGCTCCACCTGTGCATCATAACTGGTATCAGCTTCCCATATTTTGTAGACCCTTTCAGCAACGAACTGGAAGCTGCGCCGCTTTAAGCCTCTTATTTGGAGTATCAGCAGGTAGTGTAATTCTTTGTACTCTTCTGGGAAGTCTTTTAAATAGAGAGGCATTGGAATATCCATGAATGTTTCTATGGCACTGGCATTAAATGCCGGGTCGCTTGCAAAGCCGCTGTTTAGTCGAGTTAGTCGTTCTTTTAATGAGATTTGTTGTACCTTCATTTGAGTACCCCTTTCCTTGTTCGTGGTTTATTATATTTTATCTAAAGTCAAGCGACAAAAAAAATATTGCCGCTTCGTCTATAACGGATTTACAGACCAAAACAAACGACAATGAAAAAATCAAACGACATATGATAAATATATCTGTTATACCCCCGGCATCTATGGATGCTTGAAAACAAAAAGGGCAGAAACCAAATCTTGTCGACTTGATTTCTGCCTTGATATTAAAATAATGAATATATCATTTTACATTAATATTTTTCAAACCCTATCTATATATTCACTGGCTAAGCATTTTCATCTAAAAATTGATTGTTCCGTAAATCTAATTCCGATATAAAGTTCAAAATTTCAATAGATAAAATAGCTATTTCAGACGAATTAAATCTATTTCCCCTCAGATACTCAGCAACCCTAAATAATTCCATACTTAATACATTCGATACTATCCGTATACTGTGCGCTATATCAAACATCACTGATTCCGCATTTACTGATTCGATGATTTGAGCGTTTCTGGCTGATACCCCTGTCCAATCATAATGACAGTAGTGACTGGCTCGAGAATATGTTGCTAATGTACCCAATTGAGCCTGATATTCTGAATTGGTTTGAGCTAAATTTCGCAGTAATGATTGGTAACTCCACTTCTGTTTCAACTCATTTTGAACCCTCCTCGGATACTTACCCATAAGTTCCGATAGTTCGCTCTCAGATAAAATATCACATTCAAACGGTTTTGTACTGTTTTCGGAAAACTCATTTAATATTTCAACCGCTTCACTTGATTTTTTATGGTCAGATATTTTATCCATATCCGTAAGTTTTACCTTATACTCATTGTACTTTTCTTTTCTTTCCACCTCTGTACCAATCATTAGATAACAATATTTAATAGTTCCTTCCATTACAGTTCTTAGTAAAATATCGGCATCGAAGATACTTCCATTAAGCAAGAGAATCAAAATGCTTTCACTTGTTGAATGTAATGTTGTGAATAGTGGCACCGTAACATCTTGATATTTTCCATGCTCTTCTCTATACAGCGGTGAAAGCGTAAATAAAAGTTTCTTTATATATTCATCTGCTTTAACAATAAATGCTCCTACCTCTTCAATATAATCCACGTATATCCTCCTATAATCCCCACTCTTCTTTTACAAGCAAAGTTCAAATTACTCCGTAATTACTCAAAGCATCTTTAATATACTCCACTTTCTCCTGTGGACACTGCTTCACTTCTGGATTTTCCTTCTTAGACTTATTATAGTTCTCGCCCACATCAAGCCCACACATGCGCTTCACCTGAGCTATATAACTCGTATGAACATTCACACCATACTTCTCTTTCACGTATTCCTTTATTTTCTGATAGGTTACACGCTCAGCAGGTGTATAATTGCTTTCCTCATCAGGCTCCACACACGCCTCAATTTTAGGTATATCTTTTTTGAGGGATAATTTGACAACCGTCTCCACATGCCCCGTCCCAGGAAACAAATCCACAGGTTGAACTTCCTGCACCTGATACCCATACTCAAGCAGAATTTTCAGGTCGCGGGCCAGGGTGGAGGGGTTGCAGGAAACGTAGACGACTTTGGGGACTGCCAGGTTTTTGATCATTTCCAGAAGCGCGGGGTCGCAGCCTTTTCTGGGCGGGTCGAGGACAATGACATCGGGGTGGATGCCTTCGTCTGCCAGTTTTGGGGCTTCTGTTTCGGATTTTCCCTGGATAAAGCGGATATTTTCGATCTGGTTGCGCTCGGCGTTCTCCTGGGCGTCGAGGACGGCGTTTTCCACGATCTCGATGCCATAGACCCGGGCGGCTTCGCGGGCCAGGTACAGACCAATGGTGCCTGTGCCGCAGTAGAGGTCGAAAAGTGTTTCGGCGCCGGTTAAGGTGGCCATCCTTTTCACCAGATCATACAGCACCTTTGTCTGGCGGGTATTGACCTGGAAAAAGGAATTGGGCGAGATTAGAAAGTTCAGGTCGCCAATGCGCTCCTCAATCTGCGGTGTGCCCAGCAGCAGGTGGTTTTCTCTGCCCAGCACGGCGTTCCCTCTGGTAGTATTGACATTCAGGTAGACGGAGCGCACATTTGGAATTCTCTCGGTAATGGCCTGAAGAATTTTATCTTTATGCTTGAGTTTTTTTCCGTTTCCCACGATCACAATCATATTTTCGCCCTGCTCGTTGGTTCTCTGGACAATTCCTCTCAGAAAGCCTGTATGCTGCTGCTCGTCGTAAAGCTCAAAGCAGCCATCTTTCAGCAGCGCGTTAAAGGTTTCAATGACCTGTACACAGCTTTCGGGCTGGGTCAGGCAGTCTTCGATGGGGACGATCTGATGGCTTCGCTTGGCGAAAAAGCCTACGCCTTTACCGCTGATTTTAAACTGGGCTTTATTGCGGTAGCGGTATGGCGTCTCCATGCCGATCACGGCGTTTACCGGAACGTCCTTAATCCCGCCGATTCTTTCCAGTGCGTCGGTGACGATTTTATGCTTGATGGCAAGCTGGGCATCGTACTGCACCTGCAGGAGCTGGCAGCCGCCGCAGCGCCCAAAATAGGGACACGGCGGCTCCTGCCGTGTCCCGGAGGGGATAATCAATTTTAAAATCTTTCCGGTCATATAGGTCTTCTTGATGGCTGTTATCTCAATTTCCACCGTGTCTCCCGGCACGCCGCCGTCCACAAATACGATCATATTGTCGACCCGGCCAACGCCCTCGCCGCTATGGGTAATATCCTCTAACACGATGGTAATTCTCTCTTTTATCTTCAATGGTTTCTTTTCCTTTCTCGGTTAGGATTATTGTAACAGAAAACGCCTGGTCTGTCATATAAAAAACCGCGCCGCTCTCGGTGAACGGCACGGTCTTTTTTATTCGTTATCCTTCAGATAAGCTTTCATTTTTTCAAAGGTTTCATCGCTGATGATATGTTCAATACAGCAGGCGTCGTTTTCTGCCACCTTGGGGCTGACATCCAGAACCTGGTTTAAAAACTTGGTAATAATACAATGTTTTTCATAGATTTTGATGCCCATGGCCTCGCCGCTGTCGGTCAGATAGATCTGGCCATAGCGTTCATGCTCTACATAGCCCAGGGATTTCAGCTTTTTGACGGCGTCGTTGGCGCTGGCCTTGCTCACCCCCATGGCCTGGGCAAGGTCGGTGATGCGGACGCCCCGGTTATCCTGTGAAAAATCCAAATATATGGTTTCAATATAGTCTTCAATTGATTCGGTTAGTTTTTTTTCCATTTCCATTTTTACCACCATTTTTTCTTTTATTTTTACCTCTGGTTCCCGGCTTTTTCTCTGGGGCCTTTCCCCCGGCCATTTTTACGCCGCGGGGTTTTTCGGGGATCAGCGCCTCTTTGTGGCTGCCGATCAGGTCTCTCCGGCCGGCCTTTATCAAAGCCTCATGAACCAGCTTGTAGTTCTCCGGCCGATTATACTGGATCAGTGCGCGCTGCATCAGCTTTTCCCTGTCCTTTGGAATATGCATGGACTCCATGGTAAAGGGATTATAGCCTGTATAATACATGGCTGTGGCAATACTGCCCGGCGTCGGATAAAAATCCTGCACCTGCTCGGGCACAGCGCCGTGGTCCCGGATATACTCACTCAGGGTGATGGCATCGCTCAGGGTGCAGCCCGGGTGGCCGGTTATAAAATAAGGAACCACAAATTGATTGGTCTTGAACTGTTTATCATACTGGACAAATTCCCGGTAAAAACGTTCATAAACCGAAAAGTCCGGTTTTCCCATGCTGCGGAGCACAGACCCCGCCACATGCTCTGGCGCTACCCGCAGCTGTCCGCTGACGTGGTATTTCACCAGCTCTTTAAAAAAGCTTTTATTTTTATCCTTCAGGAGAAAATCGTAACGAATGCCGGAGCGGACAAACACCTTCTTGACGCCCGGCAGCTGCCTTACTGCCCGCAGCACCTCCAGGTATTCACTTTCGTCCGTGTCCAGATTCTCACAGGGCTTGGGAAACAGGCACTCCCTGTGCGGGCAGACGCCCTTTGTTTTCTGTTTTTCGCAGGCCGGATTTCTGAAATTAGCGGTTGGGCCGCCGATATCGTGGATATAGCCCTTAAAATCCGGATCTTTAATCATGCGTTTTGCTTCGGCCACAATGGAGGCCTTGCTCCGCTTTTGGATATACCGCCCCTGATGAATGGCAAGGGCACAGAAATGACAATTCCCAAAACAGCCCCTGTTGGCTGTAATACTGAATTTTATTTCCTCAATTCCCGGAATCGCGCCGTCTCCCAGCGCGCTTTCGCACTGGCGAAAGGTATAGGGCAGTCCATAGATTTCATCCATCTCTGCCTCGGTCAGCGGCATCTGCGGCGGATTCTGGCACAGGTACCGGTTGCCGGTCGGCTGGATAAAAGGCCTTGGGTTAAAGGGATCGTTGCTCCCATGAATGACTTTTGCCGCTTCGGCATAAGTCTTTTTATTCGCGGTCACCGCTTCGCAGCCTGGCAATTCCACACAATCCGAAAGCATTTCTTTAATGATACAGGCTGTACCTTTAATGTAGTTTAATTTGGATACCGGAATGCCGGCATTAAGGCTGTCCGCAATCTCGACAATGGCTTTTTCGCCCATGCCGTAGACCAGAAGATCGGCCCGGCTGTCAAACAGAATTGAGCGCCGCACCTTATTCTGCCAGTAGTCATAATGGGCAAAACGCCGCAGGCTGG
>OIET01000518.1_pt1 | contig 33423 bp, 31 predicted proteins | sample 1581871 | NCBI WGS metagenome assembly OIET01 (sample SAMN03279760, study PRJEB24777) | human gut metagenome | isolation source: fecal sample PR121 from 1 month old male Malay infant, vaginally delivered... | place: Singapore | collected 2005-09-16
ATCATGTTTAATATAATAGTAAATCATCGAGCGGCTGCATTTTAAAAAGTCACAGGCTTCCTCTGTTGTCAGTGTTTCGTGTAGAGTCATTTTTCTTTACGCTCCTGTAGTAAAACCTTTTTTTCTGCCCTTAATCGGGCGGTCTCTACCATATCTACTGCCATTATAAAAATTTCAATTTGCTCTAATAAAGGTTCCGGCAACCGCATCATTTTGGTAATGATTGCCTCAATACGTTCTTCTTTCATAGTTCTTTGTTTTAACATCTTGTTTCCCCTCCTTTTACCATAGGTAATTATTCTCTTTCTTGTTTTTGATTTTACACCGCCAAAGGTAGAGTGTCAATCAAATTTTATATACACTTGACAATGGTAGTTTTATGTTGTATGATGGTTTCATAAGTTGATGGAGGTTTAAGATGGATATTAGAGAAAGAATCAGGCTAATCCGAAAAGACCAAGGTTTGAAACAAAAGGACTTTGGTGAAAAGCTGGGCGTTACAGATGCCGCGATTTCAAGAATAGAGAGTGGACAGCGCGGCGTTACAGATCAGATGAAAAAATCTATCTGTACACTTTTTAATATTAATTTAGAATGGTTAGAGCATGGAACCGGCGATATGTACAATCGGTTTAGTGAAGAAAAAAGGCTTGGTTCTTATTTGGGAAGAATTGGTTCAAGAAAGTATCCGCAGCTTGAGCGGATAATTATGTACTATTTTAATTTGAGTGAGGAAGGACAAAAGGTTGTCGATAATTTTATCGATCTGATTGTAAAAGAAGAAGATCAAAGTAAATAAAAAAGCCGCTCCTACCTTATAACAAGACAAAAACGGCCTCTGTCATACCGGATATGGTACAACGACTTCGCACCTTGATTATATCATATTCGGTAACTTATAACAAACCGAAGAACATGTACACCGTTTTTCCCAGTATAACATGGAGGAAAATATGAAATATGATAAGATTATTCGTGGAGAATACACTTATTTCCGCTACAGACACTGGGATCCTGTTTTAAAGAAAATCACCAGAGAATTAACAGCTCGAACTCTCAAAGATTTAAAGGAAAAAGTTGAAAAGTTTGAAAAGCTTGAAGGCTATGGGATTAAAAATGACAAGATTAAACTTGTTGATTTCTGTAATGACTGGTTATACAATGTTCATCTTGTCGATAAAAAACCAAGCACGCAAGAACGCTATGACTGCATTTTCAGACTATACATGAAGAAGAGTTATTTAGGTCAAATCATCCTACGAAACCTTGATGCTTCTGATGTTCAAAAATATTACAATGAACTTTTTGAGCGCAAAGGATACAATTGTGTTAAGCAGTTTCATAAAATGCTTAGCCCCTGCATCCGATATGCTTTTGAAACAGGGCGTATCATTAGGAATTTTATGCCCTCAATCAAATTGCCGAAAAAGCCAGCCAAAAATGGACGGCAAAAAAAGGTAAATCCTTTAACCGTTGAAGAACACAAGCGTTTTATCAATGCAATCAAAGATCACCGTTTAGGCGTTTTGTTTAACATGGCTTTGGATACCGGTATGAGACAGGGCGAGCTTTTTGCCCTCACTTGGAGGGATATTGATTTTAGCCGCAAAGAAATCAATATTGACAAAACATATTCCCTTATTCGTGACCTTAAAACGCACAAACAAATCGGTGAAACCACCGCTCCAAAGACATATTATTCAACACGTATTATCTCTTTACCAAAGCGTACTGAGGAACTTTTAATGGCTCATAAAGAGAAGCAAAAAATACAGCTTGCCAAATATAACCTAACACAAGATAATGATACCCTCGTTTTTTGTACGGGTATCGGCACTCATCTTGAGCGGCAAAATGTTCTCAAAGAAGTCAAAGCTGTTTATAAAGAATGCGGCATTTTGAACGTCGACGGAAAAGTGGATAAGACCTTTCATGACTTAAGACATACCTACGCAACGCGCCTGTTTGAGTTGGGCGAACCTGCAAAGGTTGTTCAGGAGTTATTGGGGCATTCTGATGTCTCCACAACGCTTAACATTTATACCCATGTCCTTGAGCGACAGAAAAAAAGAACTGCCTCAAAAATTGATCTTTTTTATGAAGAATCTTTCAACTAAATCGAACTGTTCAAAATCAGACAAATTAACACATATTTTTCAACTGGGAAAATAGTGGGAAAATCTTTAAAGACAGAAAAAAATAAAAGCCCTCAAAAGGGCTAAAACACTAACAAAATGGTCGGAGTGAGAGGATTTGAACCTCCGGCCTCATGGTCCCGAACCATGCGCTCTACCAAACTGAGCCACACCCCGATATTTTTATATTTTTGATTTGCAAACCAACAACAGTTATTGTAATATAGTCATAGATATTTTGCAAGCATATTTTTTAAAAATTTTAAAAAATTTAGGAGAAAAGCATGAAAATAATTGAAGCGGGCGTATCTGCCCCGGAAGGTTTAGCAGATATCACGGAACAGGTGCGGGAATACATCCGTGAGGTGCGTCTGAAAGACGGGTTTGTCCACATCCAGATTCCCGAACGCACCTGCGCGGTGACCATTACCATCAATGATGACTTCAATATTGACAAGGATTTTCTGAATAAAATCAACCGGTTCCTGCCCAAGTATAACGGCATGCAGTTTACAGGCTGGACCACCTCCAATGTCAAGACCTCCCTTGTGGGGATGTCGGAGCAGGTGATGGTGGAAAGCGGCGAGCTGATCCTGGGCCTGCACCAGAGCATCTATATGGTTGAGTTCAACGGCCCCTCCACAGACCGTCGGATTTATCTCTCCCACATGGGCACCACACTGGCCGAGGGCGAAGAACCCAGACTTCCGCAGGTGCTGGAGGACCTGTACGCTGCCGACCTGGCAAAGGAACAGGCCGAAAAAGAGGAACAGGACCGGATCATCGCGGAGATGCGGGCAGAGTATGCTGAGCGCATCCGCAAGCAGAAAGAAGAAGCTGCCAGAGCCGCAGCAGAAAGTGAGCAGAAGGATGGCAAATAATAAAAATAATCCCACGAAAAAAACAAAACAAAAGCCGCCGAAACAGAGCCACCAGAGCAACATTAAAAACAGCTACCGGATCGGCGCCCTGATCCTGGTGATCATCATCATTGTCAGTCTGCTGACAATGTACAGTTTTTAAGGAGCCTGTTATATAAGGATGAATATTAAAATCATTACAGTGGGCAAAATCAAGGAAAAATACCTGAGGATGGCCATTGATGAGTACAGCAAACGGCTGGGTGCCTACTGCAGGCTTGAGATCATCGAGGTAAAGGACGAAAAAATTGAGGAGCGCTTCAGCGACGCCGAAAAGGCCCGGGCGGTGGCGCTGGAGGGCGAACGGATCGCCCGGTATTTAAAGGACAATGAAATCATCGCCGCGCTTAAGATCACCGGCCGGCAGCTGACCTCACCAGATTTCGCGAAAAAGATCGAGCATTACGGACTCCAGGGCAAGAGCAGCCTGACCTTTGTTATCGGCGGCTCCCTGGGCCTGGCGCCGGAGATTGAGGCCCGCGCCCACTGGGATTTGTCCTTTTCAAAGATGACCTTCCCCCACCAGCTGTTCCGCGTCATGCTGCTGGAACAGGTTTACCGGGCGTTTAAGATCATAAAAAATGAGACCTATCATAAGTAGTATCAGTACAATGGAGAATGCAGAATTGAGAATTGAGAATTGATGAACACTTTTTCTGTCGAAAAAGCGATTGAGACAGCGGCCTGCGGCCGCCATTTCATTCAAAATGCGCGGCATTTTGTTCCGATAATTCTCCATTCTCCATTTTCAATTCTCCATTCATTTAAGAAGGGAGTTAACCATGACCACCACTATGTTAGAACGAGGAAAAACAGCTAAAAAGGCGGGCATTCAGCTGTCCGCCACGGATACACAGACGCGCAGCGCGGCCCTTACGGCCATTGCAGACGCGCTGGAAAAAAACCGCGCGGCGCTCATCGCCGCCAACCAGGCCGATTATGAGCGCAGCGCAGCCGAAAACCTGGCAGCGCCGCTGCTGGGCCGCCTGACCTTTGACGATCATAAAATTGACGACGTGATCGACGGCATCCACAGCCTCATCGAGCTTGAGGACCCCCTGGGCGCTACCCGCATGGCGACCGAGCTGGACACGGGCCTGGATCTCTACAAGGTCACCTGCCCCATCGGTGTGATTGGCATCATCTTTGAATCCCGCCCCGACGCTTTTGTCCAGATCTCCACCCTGTGCCTGAAAAGCGGCAACGCGGTGCTCTTAAAGGGCGGACGTGAAGCCCTCGAGACCAACCGCCTGCTGTGCAAGGTCATTTCGGAGGCCACTGCCTCTGTTAGCATTCCAGACGGCTGGATTCAGAATCTTGAGAGCCGCGAGGACGTCAATGCCATGCTGGCCCTGGACGATTATATCGACCTTATCATCCCGCGCGGGTCCAACAGCTTTGTGAAATACATCATGGACCACTCCAATATTCCAGTCATGGGCCACTCCGACGGCATCTGCCACGCCTATGTGGACGCCTCCGCCGATCCGGACAAGGCGGTAAGCATCGCGGTGGACGCTAAAACCCAATACGTCTCGGCCTGCAACACCATCGAAACCCTGCTGGTGCACAAGGACATCGCCGGGGAGTTTTTACCCAGACTAAAAGCCGGAATGGACCAGAAGCAGGTACACCTGAAAGGCGACGACCGGGTGCGCGCCGTGATCGACGTCGACTCCGCCACTGATGACGACTGGTCCACCGAATACCTGGACTATATCCTTTCCATTAAGGTGGTCGACAGCCTGGAGGAAGCCATTGACCATATCAACACCTATGGCTCCGGCCACACTGATGTCATCGTGACAGAGGATGAGGCCCACGCGAAGAAATTCACCACCCTGGTGGATTCCGCGGGCGTCTACGTCAACTGCTCCAGCCGCTTTGCCGACGGCTTCCGCTACGGCTTCGGGGCGGAGGTGGGCATCAGCACCTCCAAGCTGCACGCCAGAGGCCCGGTGGGCCTTGACGGCCTGCTGAGCTATAAGTACAAGCTCATCGGACACGGGGATATTGTGGGCGACTTTGCGGACGGAAAACGCAGCTTTACCCACAAGTCCCTGGATCAGGACTGTCCTCTGTAAATTTAAAAAATTATAATTCTATTTTAAGAATCATTTAATATAATAACAGTAAGCAGAAAGGTTACACATGCAAAAGACATTTAAGGCCATCATTTTTGACTTCAACGGCACGCTGTTTTTCGACTCGGACAAGCACGACGCGGCTTTTGACCGTTTTACGCTGGAGCAGTGCGGGCGGCACATTACGCCTGAGGAAATGCACGGCTTTTACGGTCAGACCAACGCCACCATCATTCCGGCCATTTTAAAGGACCGGGAGCTGACAGCAGAGGAAATCACCGCCTTTGGTGATGATAAAGAAGCGCTTTACCGGGAGCTTTGCCTGGAGGATACAGAAAACCTCCATCTGGTAAGCGGCGCCCCGGAGCTTCTTGACTGGATCTGCGCCTCGCAGATCCCCCACACCATTGCCAGCAGCTCAGAGCTTGCCAACATGGCGTTCTTTTTTAAAACCTTTGCCCTTGGCAAATGGTTCGATTTTGACACCACCGTTTTTGACAACCACACCTTTCCGGGAAAGCCCTCCCCGGATATTTACCGTCTGGCGGCTGAAAAGCTGGGTGTCTGTCCTGAGGCGTGCATTGTGGTGGAGGACGGCCTTTCCGGTATCCAGTCTGCCCATGCGGCCGGTATCGGCCATATTATTGCCATCGCGGCGCCGGAGCGTCATGATTATTTCATGCAGGTGCCTGGCGTGAACGCGGTGATTTCAAATTATCATGAGTTTGACCGTTCGCTGTTAGAGCGGTCTGTGAAGGAGTAATAAATGCTAGAATTAAAAAATATCTGCTTTGAAGTGGAGGATGAAAAAAAGGGCATCCTCAAGGATGTCAGTCTCAAGATTGACTCTGGTAAATTCGTTGTCATTACCGGCCCCAACGGCGGGGGTAAATCCACCCTTGCCCGGATTATCTCTGGTATTCTCACCCCGACGTCGGGGCAGATCCTGTTCGACGGCCAGGACATCACAGGTCTCGACATCACTGAACGCGCCAAGCTGGGCATCAGCTTTGCCTTCCAGCAGCCTGTCCGCTTCAAGGGGATTACCGTCCACGACCTTATCTCGCTGGCTGCCGGCTCACCGCTTAACCAGGTGGAAGCCTGCCTGTATTTATCCGAGGTGGGCCTCTGCGCCAGAGACTATATCGACCGCGAGCTCAACGACAGCCTGTCCGGCGGTGAGATCAAGCGTATCGAAATCGCGACCATCCTTGCCCGCGGCACCAAGCTTTCTATCTTTGATGAGCCAGAAGCCGGCATTGACCTCTGGAGCTTCAAAAACCTGATCGCTGTTTTCCAGAAAATGTATGAAAAAATTAACGGCTCTATCATGATCATCTCCCATCAGGAGCGTATCTTAAACATCGCTGATGAGATCATTGTGCTGGCAAACGGCAAGATCATCAGCCAGGGGGCCAGAGAAGACATCCTGCCAAGACTTTTAAACGGTACAGACAAAGTGGATTTCTGTCCCAGAATGGAGGAATAATATGAACGAAATACCAATGAATGACGTCGCAAGAGAGCTGCTGAAGGACGTTGCCGACATTGACGGCAAGCCTGAGGGCGTTGCTTTTAATATCCGCGAGGACAGCCAGTGCGCTGGCCGCAACTCCACGGATAATATCCAGATTGTGAGCAAGGAGGACGGCTCCGGCATTGACATCATCGTGCAGCCAGGCACCAAAAACGACAAGGTTTTTATCCCTGCCCTGGTGACCTGCAGCGGTGTGCACGACCTGGTTTACAATGATTTCTATATCGGTGAGGACGCTGACGTGACCATCGTGGCAGGCTGCGGGGTATCCACCGACGGCTGTGACGGCTCCGAGCACAACGGCATCCACCGCTTCTTTCTGAAGCCGGGCTCAAAGGTGCTGTACATCGAAAAACACATCGGTGTTGGCGAAGGCACCGGCAAGCGGGTCATCAACCCGGAAACCTACATCGAGCAGGAAGCCGGCAGCTATATGGAAATGAATACCACCCAGATTAAGGGCGTGGACTCCACCAAGCGTAAATCCGCGGCCAAGCTGGGCGAGGGCGCCAAGCTTGTCATCAAGGAAAAGCTCATGACACACGGTGACCAGTACGCCGAAACCGCCTTTGAGGTGGATATGGACGGCGCGGGCTCCAGCTGTACCTTAAGCTCCCGTTCTGTAGCCCGTGACCGCTCCCGCCAGCTTTTTCTGTCCAAGATCAACGGCAACAACCAATGCGCGGGCCACTCTGAGTGTGACGCCATCATCATGGACGAAGGCGTTGTCTCCGCGATTCCGGAAATTACCGCCAACGACCTCGAGGCCGAGCTGATCCACGAAGCTGCCATCGGCAAAATCGCCGGCGACCAGATCATCAAGCTCCGTACCCTCGGCCTGACTGAGCACGAGGCTGAACAGCACATTATTGAAGGATTCCTGAAGTAAGGGCGGAGCCCTTCCACCTTCAGCTTAGTTTTATTTCTAAAGATGAAAAATATACAAACTAAAAACAAAACCCTGCTTGCCGACCTGGCACTGATAACCGTCGCTCTTATCTGGGGCGTGGGCTTTATCGCGTCAAAGGCGGCGCTTGTGACCATCACACCTCTCTGGGTCATGACCTTTCGGTTTTTAGGATCAGGCGTTCTACTCCTGATCCTTTTTTTAAAGCGTGTCCGGCGGCTTGATAAGCGCACGGTGCTCATGGGCATGGTGGTCGGCAGCTTTATGTTTACAGGCATGGTTTTCCAGACCATCGGCCTCGACCATACCACAGCCTCCAACCAGGCTTTCCTCATTCCATCCTATGTGGTGCTGGTGCCCTTTGTCTCCTGGATGATGACACGGGTAAAGCCCCGGGCGCTGGATGTGGCCGCGGCATTGCCCACCTTTGCAGGCGTGGCGGTCATCAGCCTGAAGCCGGACTTCAGCATGAATCTGGGCGACGCCCTGACTCTTATCTTCGCGGTGGTTTATTCCTTCCAGATCGTCTTTTTAGGGTTGTTTGTCAAGGAGACGGATGTGATGTCCTTTACGGTGGTCCAGATGCTGACAGCGGGTGGTTTATCGCTTTTTGCCGCCCTTGTTTTTGCGCCGCCCCTTGATGGCGTCAGCGCCACCAGCGCCTTTGGCATTCTCTATCTGGTGGTCTTTAACACTGCTCTGGCCTTTCTCATCCAGAACATCGCCCAGCAGTACACCACCTCCACCCACGCCTCGCTGCTCATCTCACTGGAGTCCGTTTTTGGCCTGATCGTCTCCGTCATTTTCCTGCACGATCCTTTTGGGCCGCGCATGGCGCTGGGCTGCGGCCTGGTCTTTGCCGCTGTGCTTTTATCAAAGCTGGAGCTTAAAAAAGAAAAAGCGCCGTTATCCTTGAAATAAGTGCGGATGGCGGTTTTTCTTATTGCAAAATAAAGATTTGGGTAATATAATTAAAGTAGAGATTACTAAACTTTTCGAGGAGTGCTATGGAAAACAAAATTATTGTGGACAGCTGCCTGGATTTTAATCCGGAAATTTTTACCGCAGACCTGCCACTTGAACGAATCCCCTTTAAGCTCAGAATTGATGACGAGGAGCTGGTGGATCAGGATTTATCGACCATGCTGCTGGTCGATAAAATGAAGCTCAGCAAGAACAAAGTATCAACCGCCTGCCCATCGCCCCAGGAATACCTGGACGCCATTGATCCGGAGCGCGTTAACTATATTATCACCATCTCATCCAAGCTCAGCGGCTCTTATAACAGCGCCGTCATGGCGGCTGTCATGGCCCAGGAAAAATATCCGGACTGCCAGGTACACGTGCTGGATTCCGAAAGCGCTGCCGCCGGGGAAGATCTGCTTTTCATGAAGCTTCAGTCCTTTCTGGAAGAGAACCTTCCCACGAGCGAAATCGTGTCTAAGCTCATGGATTTCATCACAAATATGCGCACCATGTTTATACTCAACTCGCTGGATAACCTGGCTAAAAACGGCCGTATCAGCGGCACAATGGCCCTTTTGGGCAAGGTGCTGAAGGTGGTGCCCATCATGACTGACAACGGCGAAGGCGAAATCGCCCTGAAGGAAAAAGTCCGCGGTAAGAAGAAGGCTTTTTCCCGTCTGGTAGAAATTATTGCCGACGAGGTGTCTGACGCCAGCGAAAAAATCTTGGCCATCGCCCACGTGCACGCTCAGGAAACCGCTGAAAACCTCAAAAAAGCCATTGAGGAAAAATGCAACTTTAAGGATGTGGTCATCTTTGAAGCCGGCGGACTGAGTACTGTCTACGCCGACAACGGCGGTGTGATTGTGGCTTATTGACAGGACGAAAAAACCCCGGCCGTACCTTCTCAATAAAGGTACAGTCGGGGTTTTTTTATCGTTACTGCCTTAAACAATCTGCAGCTTTGGGGTTTCATCCGCACCCTCATCCGTCAGGGCAGAATCCAGAATTTTGATGGCTTCAAGCGCACTTCGGAACGCGACCTTCTCCTGCGTCTGCACCCATAGAATGGTGCCTTGCCAGGTGTTGTTTCGTGTGCTTTTAATCTCTAAGATAAAAGTCTGGTTGCTTGCGTTAATAATCTTTTCCATCCTCATCACTTACCTTTCACAATGTTACTCACTATCCTCATAGTTTTATTCTATCAAAGTCTGGTCACACAGTGATAACATGGCGGAATGGTTCTTTTAAAAAAAGCGGTCCGAAGACCGCTTTCAATGCTTACTGAGCTGCTTTTTCAATAGTAACACCGCCCCAGCTGTCAATCTGTCCTGCCGCATTATGTCCTAATGAAGTTTCAAAATTTTCAGCCTGAACTAAATCCGCCTGAATTGTGATTTCAAAGCTGGCTTCCGCTGTACTGTTACCCCATTCTTCTGGGATTTTAACCATGGTAAATACCGGATCTGTCTGAGATTTGCCAGATGAATCTCTGGTTAATTTTTCCTGATAATAGATATATCCGTCTACGCCAACTACCCATTTTTCACCAAAGTTCAGGCATTTTGCTGTGATAAGCTCTGCTACCTGTTCCTGATTTAATTTCGTGCTGTTCGGGACTGACAATCTTACACGTACATACGCATCTTCAGAGTCGCCAGTCAGACTTACTCTTGGTTCTTTACTCAGCCAGTCCCCTGGTACAATTTTGTCATAGCTGATGCCATCCTCTGTGAGTGTCCCTGGCTTTACAGGATGCGTTCCTCCACCTGGAGTATCAACTTCATAGTCTTTGGTGTCCTCTGTCAAATCCCCTTGCACTTTACCTAAAGTAAATACATTCTTCGCATCATCCTGGTCAGTAAAGTAGGCCAATGTGCCCCCGATAACAATCACCGCAATGAGTGCCAGCGCTGAGATTAATATCGCGCCTTTTTTCTTTTTTGTCATAGATATTCTCCTCAAGTTAATTTAGATGGTTTAATTATACTAAAATTGTTGATTCCCTGTTCTTCCTTCATTAGCTAATTTAGTCAATTCAGCACTTGCTGTTGAATCACCTAAATTTTCAGACTGCACAGCGAAACCACTGACATCAATGGTAAATTCCGGCAAATTATTTTTTATTAAAACATTATTATTTTGGTCATAATAATATGTACCGGCAATAGTATCTGTTACCTTAGAAAAATCGGTCAGACCAGTCTTATTTTTGCCGCTGTAAACTTGGGTAGTATCTTTGTCCGCATCTGTAACAGTTCTCAAATTTGGATTGACTGTGACTGAATTAAATAAAAATTGTGTGCTGACATCTTGTTTGGAAGTAGAGGCATCTACAACTTCATTATAAATATACAACTCGCTCTTTCCATCCTTAGAATCTGCAACTTTTCTCCAAGTGGCGCTACCTTCTTCTCCTAAATTCCAATCCTTTACTTCAGCATATCTCTTAAACTCTTCTTGAGACAGCTTTGTATTTCCATCATCTCCAATATAATCCACTACGATTGCTACATTAGCTTTTGCGCTGCCAGCTTTAATTTGAATCCAAGGCTGTTTTTCAATGTTTTGTCCGGGTAAATAAGACTCCGGAGGGGTAAAATTTTCTTCTGTAGAACCCTCTATTTTTGCGCCCGTAAACTTATTCGTCTTCTGTCCGGTGTTTGCGCTTAGATACGCTAACGTCGATCCAACTGCGATAACACCTACTAACGCAGCAGCAACGAGACCTTTTGCCAATCTTTTTTTCTTCTTGTCCATTTTTCTTCCTCCGTTCTAAACCTCAACATTTTTCGATAAATCTTCTTTATTTAAATACCGTTTTATTATAACTATATTATAATCTATGGTTGTCACACGATGGTCACAGTCAAAAGGTTATTGTCTTAATTTGCGTTGATAAACTTAACCATTTCAGTTTCAATATTCATACCTTCTACTCCTGCCTGGATGGCGTATGCCTGTACTTTAATGTTGAATTTTGGCAGTTCGCCATTTTCATTGGCTTCGATGTTTTTGCTTAAAGGGACTGAGCTGAAAAGCGCGGTGGTTTCTTCATTCAAATCTAATGTTTTATTATAAAGGAAAATCTGAGTCGGTAAACTTTCTTCTGTGATATTTTTCCAGCTTTCATCAAACTCAATTCCGTTTTCAGCTAAAAGGGTTTCTTTGAATGTCCCATAACTTACCTGCTTTTCTGTGCCATCTTCATTTTCCAGATAGTAGGTGACCTTCAACGCTACGTTTGTTTCCACACCCTTACCATCATTATTATTGTTTTTAACGGTTGGGTTCTTAGGGATAACCTGTCCTGGGAGGTAAGATTGTGCCTGGACTAAACCAAGATCTTCTTTGTTTCCTTCATATGCAGGATTTACTGTTTGACCCGTAGTGCTGTCACCCTCTCCATCATTAAAGGTGTAACCATCCCACTGATCTTCTCTTAACTGGATATCAATATTTTTATTGGAAGAAAAAGCATTTGTCTTTGTGCCTGTGCTTGTGGATAAAAGGGCTAATGTTAAACCAACGGCGATGACGGCTACGACTAGTAGGCTTGTCAATACCAGTCCTGCTCTTTTTTTCTTCATGCTCTCCACTTCCTTTCTATATGCAATATGGATTGATTTCTAATTGATTATGTATTTATTATGACAGAGCATAGTCACAGAACGGTCACATCAATTCTTTTTAAATAAAAAAACAGAGCTTTTTGCAAGCCCTGTTTAATCACTATTCCTTCTTCTTTCTTTTTTGCGTGTCTGTCTTTTTGCTTTCCGCTGTTCTCTCACGCCTGGGGTCTTTTTTTGTTTCTTTTTCTTCCTCGTCGTCATCCTTCATCAGGAAATCGGGCAGGAAGGTAAGGATCAGAATCACCAGTATGACGGTAACCATAACGATCATGCCCGTGGTAGTGTTAGCGTAAACGGCTAAATAGCCCATATAGGGAATGGTAAAGACCGGCTTGCCCACCAGATTTTCGTAAGCCACTGCCCCACCGTCAACATTATCATTGGCGTCGCCCTTTGTCTGGAAGGTCTGGGCTTCGGTATCAATGGCTACCACTCTATGGGTGACCATGGTGTCATCGCTGATTTTAAAGGTGATGGGATCTCCGATCTGCACATCCTGCGGATCGGCATCCTTCACATAGATCAGGCTGCCCACGTGGTACGTAGGCTCCATACTGCCGCTGAGTACCGCAAGCGGGGTCATGCCCAGCAGTTTTGGCAGAAAAAGGATGGCTGCCAAAGCGATCAGTATGACTAATATCAGGCTTGTTAATATGTGATAGATTTTTTTCATTGGTGTATACTCCTTCGTTATGCGTCGTTCTGAATTCTTAAGGCTACTTTAACAAAAAACAGTCATATCATGGTCACACGGGGCTCTAAAAAGAAACTGCCACACGGGTTCGTGTGACAGTCATCTTTTTATAAGCTATTGATTGTCTTTTTTGTCAAATTCTGCCCATATCTTCATGGCGTTCTCAGAATTATAGTTCCCTGTCGCATCCGTCGCTTTTACAGGCTTCCCATTAATGGTCACTTCGGTCTGTACGGCTTCCTGATAAAGGGTAATCTGGAAATCTTCAAAATCTTTAAGGGGTTTTCCTGCTTGATCAGTAATACCCGTTATCTCATCAAATAACGCGGTTGTTCTTCCGTCTACCGGTACTACTGCCTGGTAATACCAAAAACCATCCGCCTCATTATATTTCCACGCTTTTTCATCGAAATTAATCTTAATCTCGTTTTCTTGCTTATTATTAACACGTTCTGCGATGCTGCCTGGTGAGATGGTCACCCGCATCCGGACAATACAGGCACTGGGGCCGATATTTTTGACGGCCGGATCTTTTTTAATGGTGCTGCCCACTACTTCAGGCTTTTCTTCGATTTCCGTAGTCACTTCGCCCGGGGCAAAATTATTGGTCGCCGCCTCGGTGCTTTTGCTTAAATAGGCCAGGGTCACTGCGCCGCCGATTAATACCACTGCCAGGAGAGACACTAAACCGTATTTCAGTTTTCTATTTTTTAAGATGTTGTTCAACATTTTTGTGCACCTCCTTATTCATTGGATGGCTGAACGGGCGTTGTGCCGTCTGGAACCTGCCCTTCAGGGACTTTATGTTTTTCTACTGTGACGGTTCCATCTTCACCGATCTTAAAGCTGTTTTCCACCACATCGGTGTGAGAGAAGTAATCTTCGTTGGTTAACTGGTTGGTAAAGCTAAATTCTGTTGGAGGTGTATTTTTTGTTTCCTCGGTGTTGTTTTGCTGGACTGTGTCTGTCTGCGGATTATCCGATGTGCATGTGTAGCGCATGGTATTGAGTTCTTCAACCGTATACTCACCAATTGGTAAATTATCAATGATAATGGATGCTGTTTTGCCAACATCCTTGCTTAGTCTCAGCGTCCGGTAAAATACCTGGGGCTCTTGACCCTCAATATTGTTTGGGCCTGTAATCTTAAAAGTAAAGATCGGATCGCCATCCATGTAGTCAACCTTGCTGTCGTCTGTGATGGTCTTTGTGATTTTGAGGCTGCCGAGTTTTCTGGTATTCGTAACTTCTACTTTAGCATTTTTTTTGAATTCAATTTTCCCTGCTGCTTTATCTGTTGTAGAATCCACTGTTGCTTCACTGATTGTATATTGAGGATTTTCATAATTATCCTTATCATAGTTTTCTATTACTTCAAAGGATGTATCTGCCGCAATATTTTCTATTTTAATAGTCTGTCCTGGTTTTATCTCAAGGTTTCCATTTTGGCACGTCTTACCTGAGTCCACTCCGTTTATTTTATATTTACCATTATATAATTGGCCGCCAATTTTAACCTGAATTTGAAAAGTATCGTTACTTTCTTGACCTTCAATCATTTTTTTGGTAATGTCTAAATCATGAAGGTTTTCAGAATCACAATGATTCTTAAAAGTGACATAGGCATCTTTATCTATCGCTAAGGGATCGGTCTGTATAATAAACTTGCCTGTTTCAGTCTCAGAGGGAATAATATTGCCATCTTGTACTGCCTGCCCATTAACCTTGAATTCATCATAGCGATTTTGATCAACGCTGATTTCCTGAAGAATATATTTTGTCTTTCGATCTGCAATTTCTTCAAATACTGCCTGCTGGCCATGATGTAACGTGAATTTACCATCGTCTCCCGTATTCAAGGTCTCCCCATCCATCGTGTAAGTTTTATTCTTAGCTAAACTATAGAAAGTTCCGTTCTTTTCAATGGTATCTTCGTCAACCTCTGTTGCATTGTTATCTTCTAAAAATAATCTAAAATTAAAATTCACATCACTATAAGAGCCTTCATTAATATTCGTAACTTCTTTCCTTACCGTGATGCTGTCTTTAGGCATAACTGGCAGATTGAATTTCATTTTACAGTTAGAAGCGCCGCCGCCTCGTTCCATATAAAAAATCTTAATTTCATGATTGCTATAATCTGAAAAAGTGTTTCCATCCCAGTCTTCTTCAGACATGCTTTTTCCTTTTTCAGTATTTTTAAACTGTTCCTTTATACTTGTAGGTTTATGAAATATTTCCACAGCGCTACCATTTACATTTCTACTATCCTTAACTTGAACCTCACCTGTTGCAAAATTAATAGAACCTGAGTGGGCGTCATGGATTCCACCCAAATCTAATACTAACACTCCATCGACAAAAACCCACAGGTCATCATCGCCGTTAAATTCGTAAACCATATCCTGGCCATTGTACCGTCCACCTTCTAGTTGAGTAAAGCTGGAGGACATCACCATTCCAAACCAATAGTCATTTCCATTCTGTGCTCCAGGCGCTCCCGACTGCTGAGTTTTATAGAGCTTTTCTCCATAACGTAAGGATTCCTCGTCAAGGTTTTTCCCATCTTCATCATAATAATTACTGTTACTGGAAAATTTACCTGCTTCAATTTTATTATAAGGCATAAAATTGCCTCTTTTATAAAAATAAGCATTCTCATCACTCGGCGTTCCTATTTGGTCATAAACAGTAAAATCATAAGGCTTTTCTTTATCGATCTCATCATTTGATTCTTTCCAGTAAGCATAATTCTCAAAACTACTGTAATAAAATGTGCCTTTAGTATCAGGATTATCATAAATATCCTTCCTGAACAAATGATTGGCCTTTCCTTGGTAATTATTACTTGTTGCACTAAAACTTTCGCTTAGGGGTTTTCCGTCCATCAAACCCATTGCGCCAACTGGGATTCCATCACTGTTTAATTCTTTTTTTAACCGGCCCTGTTTTAAACTCCCATCTCCATAAGCCGCCCAAGTGTTTGCCGGTGTTGGAGTTGAATAGTCAAACATTTGTATGTCGACACCCAATTGCTGGCTGTCTATTGTTGGTACAGTCGTTAGCTTGTCATAAACAAAGGTTATCTCTGCGCCATACGTGCCGTCATTATTAATCACATCTGAATAAAAACAATTTTTGCCATCAGCGCCCTTTTTATAATCATATTGATACTGATTTGGCTTACTTGGCGGAACCCATGTTGCCATTGCTGTAAATACCTGTAATGGGTCGTCCTTGGACGTTTTTATACGCGCTTCCGCAAATTTGTAACCTTCGAGCTCAGGTTTACTTATTTGACTGACTTTCCAATCCACTTTATCTTGACCATCAGGGTTGTCCTTACCATTTAATGTCGTGTGTCTTGAGTTATTTTCTCCTAAGATTTCCTTGACGTTAATCGGATTATTGTTGGCATCAACGATGTTGACGATCCATCTGCTAAAATACTGGTCTTGTTTAGTCCAACTGCCTTCTCTGTTGTCATAATGAAAACTATACCAATACTGGTTATCTTCTAAAACAGGGGTATTCTCTTCCATTTGGGGCAAGCCAGCTGTCATGGCTACATTATTTGCAGGTTCTTCCAATGCGGATTCCAACTGCTGTTCTTCATTATCCACTGTGGGATTTACCCCTACACTCTGCCACGCCAGCGCAATCGGCTGCAAAGTCGTTATCTTGCTTTCAACCGCCTGTACTTTTCCGTTAGCGTCAGCGGTAATCTTTGTGTCCTCTTCCCCGGTTACTTCCATGGTGTAGATGGTATTATTCTGCTCATCTTTACCCTCGGTTTTCTGGTAAAGAGTAACGCCCTTTTCTGCGCTTTCACTATTTAAAAAAGCTTCGGGAGCAGTTGCCTCTTTATAAGTGACTTTCAGTGTATACTCTCCCTGCGCGGGTGTCATATCTTTTCCTTCTTTATTCTGTAGTTTTACACTGTAAGCAGTAAAGCCGTCTACAGTTGTTCCCTGTTCGCTGGCTTTGGCTTTTAATCCCACTTCAGTTTCGGCATAAAGGGCTTTTTCGGCTTCATCCTGGCTGTCTTTATTGAGCGCTTTTACGGTGAGCGCCGCGCCTGCGGGCAGGCTGGTGCCTTCGGTGGCCTTCAGCTCTGCTGTGATGCTGTCGTCCTCATAGGTGAGTACGGCGGGGGCGGCGTTGGCTTTTTCCTGCGCCAGGGCGGTGAGGCCCGGGCTCATGGCTGAAAGCATGAGCAGCATGCTCAGTAATATGGATGTATATCTGGATAATCTTTTGACGCTTTTCATGATTGGTTCTCCCTTCATGCCTTTTTCTCTATTTTTACCGGCGGATTGCTGGCTTTTTTCGGTTCTTTTTAATGATACCTTAACTATACCAGCGATTTGTCACACAATGGTCACAGGTCACTGTTTTCTTAGGTTTACTGTGACTGTGAAAAAAGCCACGCCTGGCAAAGCGTGGCTTTAATATTCGGTCATAAGCTGGATGCATTCCAGAACGCTTTTAAAGGCTCCCAAAGTTTTACCCGTGGTATCCTTCAGGATGCCCTGCCATTCGGCATGGTGTCTGCTCTGCATGATGAGGTCAAAGGTTTTAAGGCTGCCGGCCGCGCTTTTTATCTCGCCGGGCTCATGGTAGCGTTTGGGGACAGCTACGTAAGGCCTGGGCTTTACCGCCTGTTTTCCAAAGGTTCTGCTGATCTGCCCTGCCTGAGGCTGGCCGATGGTGTCGTAGGCTTTATCGACGCTGGCGACAAAGCTTCTGACGCTGGTGAAGGAAATCTCGTTTTCCAGCGCGACGCCCATGATCCTTCCGGCCATATCGTCTTCGTCAAAACGGTCGATGCAGAGGCGCAGGCTGGTGGATGGGATGCTCTGTGGTTTCATTTCTCTCTCCGTATTTTGTTTGTTAATCATAATGCAATTCGTCGAGGTCGAACCTCAGCTGAAGCTGCCGGTTTTTATAATTGCTCCAAAAAGCTTTCTCGATGCGCCCTGCGACGATCTGGGCTGTCTCGTACTGGCAGGTGGGCAGCAGAGCCACATACTGGGAACTGCTGTACTGGGCCACCGGGTCGCCTGAGCGCAGCGATGTGCGCAGCACATCCTCCAGGTGGACCATAGCGTCTCTGAGGAGCTCTATTTTTTTGTTTTCATCAATGCCATCGTCGGCTGAAAGGGTCGTTAATAATAAAAAAACCGAGATTCCCATCCTGGCGCCCTGTCTGGCCTGGAGGCAGTAGATCCGCTTAAACGCGCCGTATTCGCATACAAAGGCGCCGGTAATACCGTCTTCCATCAACTCATTTTGGACGTCCACGATGTCTCTTTCGTGGCGGTGTGTTTTCTTAATAATGGTTTCGTACAGCCCCCGGAGTTCCTCGGAGGGGGTGACACCGAGATAGTCGTAAAGTGTTTTTTCGGCTTTCTGGTAGTGCTCGGTGGCCTGCTTGTAATTGTCCTGTCCCATAAGGGCTCTTATAAAGCAGCAGTGCAGGTTCTCATCCAGGTTATCAATCTGAAGGGCTTTGCTCACACAGCTTGCCATTTCGCTGAAGCGCCCCTGCGCTTCTAACAGGGCTGCGGTCTTCTTGACAGCGCTCAGATAAGTGGTATGGTAGTAGGTGGACAGGGAGGCGACCCAGTATTCGCTGGCAAATTTTGGCAGCAGCTCGCCGCGGTACAGGTTGATGGCGGCTTTGTAGCTGTCGATCTTTCTGCCGGGGTCTTTCTCTTCCTCAGCCTCCTTTATTTTTTCTTCAAAGACTTCGATGTCCAGGCTCACGCTGATTTCCTGATTCCAGATATAGGCGCTGCGGCCTGTCAGGATAAAATCATTTCTGCCCCAGGTTTTCTTGATGAGGCTGCGCAGACGGTACATGAGGTTTTTGAGCGCACCTGCGGGATTATCGCTCTCTTCTTCTTCCCAAAGGGCTTCTGCCAGCTCCTGTACCGTCAGTTCTTTCTGGCGGTGGCACAGGATGTAGATGAACAGCTTGGTCATCATCTCTGAACGGATGCTCTCTTCGTCCAGGCTCGCGCTGTCGTCTGAGATGCTGAAGCCTGAAAACATCTGGGCTCTCAGTGTGGTGTTTTGCTCTTCCACTACTTTCGTCCCTCCTATTATATTTGTATTTATGATATTATTATAAATGTTTATATTTTTTTTGTAAATCCAAACTTTTAAATTTTATCTAAACGGTTGATTTTTTATGAAAATAATTGATTTTCCTTAAGAAATCCTGCTTCTAAACACAACAAAAGTGCGCTCTCAGCGAACGCACTCCTTGATCCTTCAATGGTAAAACTATAAAAATTCTTTATTGTCTGGCTTTCTTTTTCCGATAGACGATGATGGCGGTGATCATGACCGCGAGCAGAGCGACCCCGCCCACACCGATCATGATGAGGTTTGCCATGCCGCCCACCTGCTTGGCCGCGTTGGCCAATGGGGTTTCGTTGGGGTCGATGGTTTCTTCATCAGGCTGGGCTAACGGGGTATCGCCACCCTCGATGTTTTCTCCGGGGTTGTTATCGCCGGGGGTATTCGTGCCGCCTCCGGCGGTGGTGCCGCCGGGCAGAGTGGCCGCTGTGCCGGTATCGCCGGGCTGTCCGCTGACAGGCACGACACCGGGCCGGGTTTCAAAGGCGGGGTTATCGGCCGGGGTATAGACAAAGTCGATCTCGGTGCCTTCGGCCGCAATGGTTGTGCTTTTGCCTTCGGCGTCCGGAATATAGCCGTCGATCTGACGGGCGTACTCGACCACGGTGCCGCCCTTGCTGGCGGCTACAACCTTCTGGGTGGCCAGCTCGTTGCCGAAGGTGTCGAGGTAGCGCACGCGGTAGCTGGCTTCCTCGATAATCTTGGCGTACTGGGCCACATAGGTGGCTTTGCCGGTGACGGTGGTCTCGACGGCTTTGTTCCAGTCGGTAAAGTAGTAGCCTGTGTTTGGCTGTACCATGGCGGCAACGCTCTCTGCGTCCAGCTTACCGCCATAGGTGACGGGCTGTGTATAGCTGGTGCCTCCGGCAATGGCGCCTTCGGCTCCGGCTTTAAACTCGATATTATAGTCTTTTGTTTCCTCGGCGTGGGCGGAGGCGGGAAGGGCGATTCCCATCATCATAAACGCCATGGCGCTGGTAATGATGGCGGCCAGTATCCGGTTCATTTTTCTTTTAAGGACGTTCATGATTATTTCTCCTTTTTCTTTCTGGAAACCATGAGTATGACGATGGCCACAACAGCGATAAGGACGCAGACACACGCCACGATCAGGTATGGGCTGACGCCGTTAAGGCCGGTGTTCGGGCCGGCGGCACCGGGGTTTGTAATGCTCTGAACCAGGCGTTCGATCACGTTTCCGCCGCTGTTACTGCCGCCCGGCGCTGCGGGATCGACGGTGGACGCGGTAAAGACAAGCTGGATCTCGCCAGTCTGCTTCATGTAGCTGTTGCCTGTGGAGTTTCCCTCCAGCTCCAGGCTGATGTCAATCACATCGCTCTGTCCCTGGGCGAGGGTATCTAACAGAATGTTGTTGCTCTCATCTAAGTACTTTTCACCGGCTGAGGTGTTTTTGGCAGTCCCGCCGCCGATGATGGTGGTAAAAAAGGGCTGGCCGTTTTTGCTGACGACAAAATCATACACAGCCTGGGAATCGGCGGTTTTGCTGGCGATGTTGTCCAGGATTTCCGCGCTCATATAAAACCTCATCTCGCTGCTGTCCTCGTTTTTGAGGGTCAGGCTGATGGTGCGCTTTTCACCGGGAAGCATATTGTCAAAGCTCTCGGCGTCGCCGCTCACATCGGTGACAAACTTTTCGGCCTGCCCCTTAAAGGTAATGGTCTCAGCGGCGGAGGCTGTCAGCCCGGTAGCCAGCAGGAGTGCCAGGGTGATTATAAGGGTGATACATTTCTTTTTCATGACTTTTCCTCCTACTGTTCGGTATAGTCTGTCAGGTTGCCTTCTGCGTCGAGCTCTGCCATGATGCCCCATTCGGCCAGCATGGCTTTCGCTCCGGCCTCTGCCTGTACGGCGTCGGCCTCAAAGGTGATGTTGGCGCTGTAGCCTGCGTAGGCGTTGCTGTTCTCAGTTACTTTATCTTTTAAAATGGTGAAGCTGTCCATCACGCTTTCGGTCTGGGTATCTCCTCCGACCTTCTTTGTATAGTAACAATAGATGACCTCTGGGTCTTCCGGGTCTTCGGCGACCAGCCAGCTGTCATTGTCTCTTAAAATACCGATCTCTTTTGGGGAAAGTGTGAAGTCTTTCTTTCCGTCTTTGTCCATCCAGCTGCGGTTGATGGTGACACGGATATAGCTGTCTTTGCTGTTCGCGTCGCTCTTGACAGCGACATGCTCCTGCACCGTATCGCCGGGCATACCGGCGTACTGGTAGCCTGCCTTGCTGTCCCCCGCTGCATCCAGGCTTTTAACGTCTTTGGCGGCGTCTCCGTTCTGCACGATTTTAATGCCCAGCTCTGCGGCGGACACGTCCTTGGTGGTGGTGGTCGAGGCCACAAAAGCCGCCATCGTGCTGCCGATTGCCGCCACAATGGCGATAATGGCAATGACGATCAGGATATTTCTTTTCTTTTTCATTGGATTCCGCTCCTTATATCAATTGATTTAAAGGGTTTTCACCTCGATATTCTGCGATCTTTACCATGATTATACGCGGAATTTGTCACACAGCAGTCACACATTACCGAACAAACTGAAACTTTACTTCCTATTATGTTACCACATTTTGGACATCTTTACAATTTTAAAATCAGGTCTTTTTACCGGTACAATGCAGTGAACCCGGCTCAAAGGCGCAAAAAGCCCCGGGAGCGGTCCCGGGGCTTTCATTTTCTTATCTTCTCTTTTTCAATCCGATGATGCCCGCGCTGCCGCCTGCCAGAATAAGCAGCAGGGTGACAGCGGCGCTGATGTCTGCGATGCCGGTCTTGGGGTTGGCGCCTGCGGCGCTCCCCACAGCTGTTTTACCGGCGGCAGGCTTCTGAGGTTCCGGTGTTGCCGGGGTCTTTGGGGTCTCTGGGGTCTCTGGATCTGGCGGCGGGGTTTCGCTCTTTGTGTTTTCAAAGATGACGCTCTTGCCCATCTCAATATTGTCTTCATCCAGAGTGAAGGCCAGGGCGGTGGTGCTCAGGCGGTAGCCCTCCGGCGGGGTGACCTCCTCGAAATAGTAGGTTCCCAGCAGCAGGTGATCCACCGTGATCATGCCCTGGGCGTCGGTGGTGAAGGTTTGAGCCTCGGCAGGGTCGGCACTCCAGAGGGGCAGACCGTTGTTGGCATCCTTATAATAGAACACCGTACCGTCCGGCTGGCGCTCATAGAGCCTGAACGCGGCGTTTTCAAGGGTTTTCTGCGGATCGGCCTGGTCGACCTTTTTCAGGCTGACACTGCCGGTGAGCTCAATCGGATCAACCGGCGGCCCATCGGGCAACGGCTTGTTGGTGGCGGTGACCACCACGCCCTCGGTGTCCTCTGTGCTGATGGTAAAGGTTTCGGGGCTGTAGGCCACGCTGTCCTTATCGTAGCCCGGGGCCGCGGCGGTTTCCACAAAGCGGTAGGTGCCGGAGCCCAGCTTTTTAAATTCCACCATGCCGTCCGCGCCGGTGGTGCGGACCGGCTCGCCGCCGTCAGTGGGCACGTAGGGCACGAATACGCCGTCTCGCTGGACTTCCAGCTGGAAAGCAGCGTTTTCCAGAAGGGTCCCATCCTCGGCGCTCCGCTTTTCAAGGCGCACGCTGTGGGGCTCCCCGGCCTCGATGCCGCCGTCCAGATCCTCCAAAATCACGGATTTTCCAGACTCGATGGGCGCATTATCGGTGGTGGTGAGGGTGGCGGTGTTGCTGTACTGCTCATAGGCCCGGCCGGTCTTGGCCTGGATGGTGATATAGTAGCCCACAGCTTCTCCCCCGGCGATGCCGCCTGTCCCCCAGGATTTGACCATGGTGTCGAGCTCGGCGTCGGTGAGGCGGCTGTTGGACGACTTAATCTTGGCGCGCAGGGCGGCGTCATCCGCGGCTAGCTTCACGCCGTTTCCGGGCACGTCGCCCAGGCTGATGACCAGGTATTTTTGATCGGCGCTGATACCGTAGGCGGGTGAGCCGTAGTTTGTGACCCGGTCTTTAAAATCGTCAAGGCTTTCGTCGGCTGTCTGATTCAGCGCTGTGAACTGTGAGATGACGTTGATGGAGGAGGCCCACTGGGTGCTGAGCTCTCCGTCTGCGTTTCTGGGCCGGTACAGCAGGCTCTGGATATTGACCGACTTGATGGTCTGGTCCTTTTCCAGGGTATCCTCGATCACGGCGTTTTTGAGCGGGGTGATGACAGGATTGCTGTGCACGGCGGCAGTGAGCAGATTGTCGTGGTTGACCGCGAGGTTCCAGGTGATGGTCTCAGAGCCCGTATAAGTGGAGCCGGTTTTAGATAGCGGCTTTTGGGGTGAGGGGATGTAATTTTCAGCTGGGAAATCAACGTCCGGGTCCGGGGTGGAAGGCGTGGAGGGCTTCACCGGAACCGGAGGCAGGGTCACCCCGCCGACCTCGATCACAATATCGCCGGACTCAGCGGCCTTGAGGGTGCCGCTGGCGTTGAAATGCCCCCTGATGTAGCGCTTCTGGGCGCCGGTATCGGTCAGGGTAAAATGGATTTTATTGTTCTGGACGCCCCAGTGGCCCAGGGTTTCGCCGTTGTAAACCAGCGGCGTGTTCAGGGTAGTGTCACGAAAGGTGAAGTGGTCGGCGGGCAGGTCAATGGTAAAATAGTCGCCTTCCTTTACCTGACCGTAAAAATTTTCTTCCTCCAGGTTCCAGGTAATACCGAAAATAATGGTGCTGCCTGAAACCAGGGTTTCATTAAAGCTGGGGTCCTTTTCGTTATCGACAATGATGGGCACAGTGGTGCCGTTTGTTTGCTTCAGGCTCATATCGACATCTAAATCGGTCAGGACATTGGTTAAATCTCTTTGGGTATCGCCCTCAGCGAAGGCTGTTGGCATGGCACCAAAGGCAAAGAATATGGCAAAAGCAAGCGCTATAAATTTTCTGGCTGTACTTCTAATGTGTTTTTCCATGTTGCTTAACTCCTTAATATGTTATACTCATATTTTATATAAGCGTTATGGATAAAACAATTCCAGTTTATAAGATTCACGGCCAGAAATTGACACGTATGTGATATAGCATTTTTCGCTATAATGATGAATTATTTATATCTCTAAGCATGAAGCGCCGGACACCCCCTTTTCCGGGCCAGCTCTGCCGGATATTGATCAAAAAACAAAAACAGCCCCGGCTCTCCACGCCGGGGCTGTTTTTAATGCCGGTTACTCAAATTTACGGGCTTTCCTCAGGATGACCGCCGCGGTCACCACGGCTACCACCACCGCTGCAATGCCGCAGAGCATGAGCAGCGACGGGCCGTTTTTGCCGTCGATGGGCTGCGCCAGCGGGGTCGGGCTCCCCTCAACCACCTCGGCGGCGTTTTCCCCGCCAGCCGCGGGCTCCTGTCCGGCGCTCTGGTCGGCATAGAGGGGGTTCCCGGCAGGCTGCTGGGCCGCGTAAACGCGGCCAGTCCCCATGGCGCTCAGTCCAAGGATCAGCAGGATGCTGAAAAGAATGGCGGCTGTTCTGTGTTTTATCATGGCCTCTCGCCTCCCTTTATTCTATCCTTTAATTCCTGCCTCATGACCCGCTGTCCTTGTAAATGGCAAAGCCGTCCCGGGCGCCGCGCTTCACGCTGTACAGGGCCAGGTCGGCCTTTTTGTACAGGGTGTCAAAATCTCCGCCGTCCGCCGGGGCCAGGGCCACACCCGCGCTGCAGGTAAGCCGCAGATCCTGGGCCTCCGCGATGCGGATGGCGTGAAAGGCCTGGCAGAGCTTTTCCAGCTGGGACGACACAATGGCATCGCCGGGAATGTTTTTCATAAAGACGATAAACTCATCGCCGCCCACACGGCCCACGATGTCGCTGCCGCGGAAATGCCGTCTCAGCAGGGCTGCGGACTGGCGCAGGGCCTCGTCACCCACGGCGTGGCCGTAAGTGTCGTTGACATCTTTGAACCGGTCCACGTCCAGCATGATGAGGGCCTGCATGCCGCGGCACTCGCCGTTTTTCAGCCAGACGTCCACATTCTCGCGGGTGCTGACTGCGTTCAGCAGCCCGGTCATGGCGTCGGTCTGGGCCTTGACCTCAAGCAGCCTGCGGTCCCGCACGTTGGTGTACTGGAGCACTGCCAGCAGAATGATGAGCCCGGCCACCACAAAGAGGGAGAGCACGATCTCATAGTCCCGGATAAAGGTGTAGGCCTGCTGGGCGTTCTTCTCAGGCACCACGTAGCAGACAAACCAGTTGTTGTAGCCGACAGGCTCATAGGTGAGGTAGCGGATGTCTTCATCCCGGCGGACCCGCCTGACCGCGCCGGTGCCGTCTGCCAGGTCGGCCTGCACCTGGGCGAGGGAGCTGCCCTTCTCAAAGGTGACATCGCTGTAAAACGCGAAGAAGGTTTTGCCCCTCCGGTCCTCCCCGTGCTTTTTATCCATCATGATGGACTCGCCCGCACTGTTGATGATGTAGACATAGCCGGCGCCGCCGTACAGGTCGCCGAAGAAGATCTCGCTGAGGCGGCTGACGTCAAAACTCCCGGCCAGCACGCCGGTGACGCCGCCGCTGCTGTCATAGACCGGCACAGCCAGCACGATGAGGTCGGTGCCGTCAAGGGGGCTCTCGATGGGGTCGCTGACCACGCGGCTGCCCTTCATGGCTTCTTTAAAAAAGGCCTGCCCGCTCATATCCTGCAGCTCCGGCAAATCACTGGCGTAGCCGGTGCCGTCCTTTGTCCCGTAGGTCATGCGCACAAAGGCACTCTCGCTGACCATGGCCCTCAGCAGGTCGCCGTTCTCCATTTTGACAGGGTTTTCCTGCCCGCCCAGATAGGCGGCCACACCCTCCAGGTTCTCAAACTCCAGGCCGATGACGTCCTTCAGATGGTCGCACTGCTTTGTGACGTTTTCCGCAAGCTGTGCCCTTGTGGTCCCCTCTACGGCATGCTGGATACCGTAGAAAAAGACCGCGATGCACATACCAAGATAGCACAGGAACACAAAAAGGGCGGTTGCATAGTGGTACAGCGATTTTCGATGGAGCTCTTTCATGGGCCTGTCCTTTCCCAAAGAAGTTACAATACCGGAAGCCTGCCGCGCGCTCCTCTGCCCGCTTGTAACGCTTTGCTTTTGTACTGAGCATGAAAATGGGTACACCATTCCAGTTTGTTCTTATTATAAATACCTCTGGTCATACGGCGGTCATACGCAATAAAAAAGGGCCGCCTTAAAATTTCTGATGGACAGGCGCCATTTTAAAAAGTATAATACTATAAAAATATTATCCTTTGGATGGAGAGAGGATTTCGCTATGAATAAAAAGGATTTCGCGTGGCTGATCATGTGTTCCAGGAAAACGATCGCCTACGTGGCGGATATGGACAGCTATGAATTGAAATTTCTGAGCCCTGCCGCCATGGAGCTGTGCGGGCTGACCGCGCCTGAAGAGTACCTGAACCAAAAATGCTTTGAGCTGATACAGGGCCTGGACGCGCCGTGCGCCTTCTGCACCAACCGCAAGCTGCGGACGGACGCGCCCTATAAATGGGAGTTCTACAACCAGCACCTGAAATGCTGGGCGAGCATTGAGGACAGCCTCATCGAAATTGACGGCCATCCCTACCGCCTGGAGGTGATCAGGGACATCTCAAAGGACAAGGCAAAGATTGACAGCATCCTCAACCAGCTGACCATGGAGGAGATGCTGGTCAAGTGCATTGAACTTCTGGCCTACGAGAACGACGCCGATGTGGCCATCGACCGTTTTTTAGAGACAGTGGGCGATTTCTACGCGGCCGACCGGGCTTATATCGTGGAGTACGACTTTGAGCAGGGCTGCGCCAACAACACCTATGAGTGGTGCCAGCGCCATATTTCCTCCGAGAAGGATAACCTTCAGCAAATTCCCCTGGAGCTCCTGGCGGACTGGGACGCCAAGTTTGAGAACCGTGGCTTTTTCTACATCAACTCTGTGCGTGAGGACTACGCCCAGGATTCCCCCGAGTACAACATTCTGAACCAGCAGGGGATCCAGTCGGTGGCGGCGGCGCCCTTTATCCAGGATGGCCGGATCACGGGCTTTCTGGGCGTGGACAACCCGTCTGCCAACACCCGGGACTGGACCCTGCTGCGCTCTGTCTCCACCTTTGTCATTGATGAGCTCAAGAAGCGGCGGCTGCTCCTCGACCTGGAGTACGCCAGCTACCGGGATCTCCTGACCGGGCTCAGCAACCGCAACTACTACCAGAAATTCTTAGACGGGCTGAAGCTGTCGCCGCCCGACTCCCTGGGCATTGTCTACATTGATATCAACGGCCTCAAGGCCGCCAACGACGGCTACGGCCACCAGTACGGGGACTACATCATCACCCAGTCCGCGATGATTTTGAAGCGTTTTTTCCCGGACTGCGCCTTCCGCATTGGCGGCGATGAGTTCATCGCCCTGAGCATCGACTGCGCCCAGGCCAGCTTTGAACAGAAAGTCGCGGATGTCAAGGCGGCCTTTGACCAGGATAAAAACGTGGACGTCTCCATCGGCTCCCTCTGGAAGCAGGGGGAATACAATATCGAGAACGAGATTATCCTGGCCGATGAGCTCATGTACTCCGAAAAGCAGAAATACTACGACACAATCCTGCGGGAGGGGCGCGGCAGCCGCACCGGCCAGGCCGCCCACCTGCTCCAGTCCATTCAGAACCACCAGTTCACAGTGGTCTACCAGCCCCAGGTGGAGCTGGCCACCGGCAAAATTGTAGGCGTCGAGGCACTGATCCGCAAAAAGGGGCCGGGGGGAAAGCTCATCACGCCGGACCATTTTATCCCCCGGTACGAGCGCGAGGGCATCATCCGGCACATCGACCTGTACGTCTTTGAGGTGCTCTGCGCCCAGCTTAAAAAGTGGCACGACCGGGGCGACAAGCTGCGCGGCTCTGTCAATTTTTCCCGGGTCACGCTGATGGAGACCAACATCGTGAAAACCCTCCAGAACGTGTGCGGCCAATACGGCGTCGCCCCGGAGGACATCACCGTCGAGATCACGGAGAGCGTCAGCAAGCTTGAGAACGCGGCGCTGAACGCGCTGATCAACACCTTCCACGCGGCCGGGTTTTCCATCTCCCTGGATGATTTCGGCACAGCCTATTCCAATCTCTCCATCCTGGGCGAGCTGGACTTCACAGAGCTCAAAATCGACAAGTCCATGCTCCAGGACCTGACTGGCAACAAGAAAAAGCAGGCTCTGGTCAAGAATGTCATCCTGATCTGCAAGGATTTCGGCAACATCATCTCTCTGGCCGAGGGCATCGAATCCGAGGAGCAGTACGCGCTGCTGCTCAAATACCACTGCCTGCTGGGACAGGGCTATTATTTCTCCAAGCCCCTTAGCGAAAAGGTCTTTAATACCTACTACCGCACGAAAAAGACGTTCCGGGCGCCCGCGTACCCGCACTGAATAAAATGAGCCCGAACGGGGCGCCTCTGTCAAAGGGGCGCCCCGTCCGGGCTTTTCATTTTCCCATTTATTTTTTTACTTCGTTTTGAGCTCGCTGCCAAAGCAGACATGCCCAGGACCGGATTTTTTGGCCTGGTACATGGCTAAATCGGCTGTGCGAAGCAGCGTCTCGACACTCTCTCCGTCCTCGGGATAGCACGCCACGCCGATGCTGGTGTTGCAGAATGCCTGCCCCTCGGTCAAAACCCAGGGCTTGTTAAAGCGCAGGTGGATGAAATTGGACAGATTGCGGATATTCTCCTTTGTGATGGCCTCACCGCCGACCAGGGCGACAAACTCGTCCCCGCCGTTGCGGTAGATGGCCTCCTGCAGCAGCGGGATTTCTGAGAAAAACCGGCTTAGCTGCACCAGGAAAGCGTCGCCGGCGTCGTGCCCGTAGGCGTCGTTGATGGTCTTAAACCCGTCGATGTCGAAAAACATGAGGTAGAGCTTCTCCGGCGGCTGCGCCTGGCTGATCCGCGCCTGGCCCTCGCTCAGGAGCATCCGGCGGTTGGGCAGGTCGGTGAGGGCGTCATAGTTAGCCATGTACTGTATGAGGGCCTCCTTCTGCTTGTTGTCGGTAATGTCTGCGCTGCTGACCACGTGGGCCATCCGGCCGTCCTCCCACTGGAAGGCCGCGCTGAACACCCGGAACCACGCGCCGTCAAAGGGGCGCTGGTAATCCCAGGTGTAGACTCTGGTGGGGTTGCCGTCCTCGTCAGCGATTTTCTCCTGGGGGCAGAAAGCGCAGGGGCCGTTCTGGCCCGGAAACAGTATCTGCCAGCATTTCTTGCCCAAAAACTGCTCCTTTCCCCCGTAGGGCGCTGCCATGGACTGGTTCACATACAAAATATCATGCGTGTTAAAATCATTGACGTAGATGTCGATGCCTGTGTTGTCCAGAACGCTCTCAAGAGAGCGCCGGGCGCGCCAGAGCTTGCTCTGATAGACCCGGACCGACAGGTACCTGGTCAGGAGGAGCAGGGGGAGCCGGACCGCGGTCTCCGGCGGCAGCTTCTCTAGGTCCCGGTCAAAAAATACCACCAGCTCATGGAGCTCCCGGTTCTCGTCTGTCACCGGCGACATGACCAGGGCGTCTGCCCCAAAAATATCGAGAAGCTCTGTCTCCCGCCGCCCGTTATGCCCGCCGCGCCCAATGCAGATTACGGCCTGCTGGGCGAGCCACGCGGCGCACTCTGTCTCAAAACTGGGCGCGGCGGCGCACTGGCCTGCCGCCTGCTGCTGCGCCAGATAAAAGCGTCCGGAGCGCTCGGCCTGGTACACGGCTCCGCCGTCAAAGGCGATGCTCTCCCGGATCATCTTTAGCGCCTGCAGGACGTTTTCGGTCTCTACCTGGTTTCCTGCCAACACCTCCGCCAGCTCCATGCGTGTTGTCTCTTTCACCTTTTGTGTCATTTTTTCCTCTCTCCCATCATCTCAAATCTCGGTTGTACGCAATGATGATGTCCTCGTCCTCCTCCATGGCGGCCCGGACCAGGGTCACCTCGCAGGGAATTTTTTCGCGCTGCCGGTTCTCGTACAGCCATTCAAAGGAACAGTGGCCCTTTTCTTTCACCTCTTTGAAATAGGTTTCTTTTTTATCAAGACTTGGCGTGCCGTCAGGCTGGTATTGCGGCAGAAAGCTGTCAAAATCTTTTAAGACGTCCTCGGCGCTGCCGGCTGAGAACAGCTTTACGGCCATCTGGTTGCAGTCCAGGATCTCCTCCCTCACGTTCCACAGGATACAGGAGAGGGGCGTGGCGTCCATGACGGCGCGCACACGGGCGGACAGGACGCGCTGCATTTTCTCAGCCGCTGCCTGCTCCCGCAGATCTCTGGTATACCCTGCCACCATGGCGCTGCCATCGTCGTCGAGGTGCTCGATGCGCACAAGGGTGACCTCGCAGGGGAGGGGCGTGCCGTCCAGCCGCTGATGCAGCCAGCGGAACTGGGTCCGGCCGGTCCGCATGGCCTCGGTGATCTTCGTGTTGGCTTTCTCCACGCTGAGCTGTCCGTCAGGCTGGCGCTCGGGCGAGAGCTCGTAGAAGCGCTCGAGATAATCACGCTCGTCCTCAAGCTCGAAAAGCTTCATGGCCTCTTTATTGCACATGGTGTTCTCAAACTGCTTGTTCCAGAGGTTAAGGCAGAGGGGCGTGGCGTCCAGCAGGGCGCGCAGGCGTTCCCGGAACCGCCTGCCGCTCTGCTCAGCCTCAAGCTCGGCGCGCAGGTCCCTGGCGTAGCTGGCTACCACGCAGTCGTCCTGGTAAGGGATTCTGACACAGGTCACCTCGACAGGAAGCCGGCGGCCCTGGTGGTCCACATGCAGCCACTTAAACTGGTTCCGCCCCTTTAAAAAGGTTTCGACAATGCGGTCGTGCACGCCGATTTCGCTGTTTTCGCCGTCCAACTGGGTGGGCGGGGAGTAGCTGTTAAAGCCCTCGATCAGGGCGCTCCGGCTCTCTGCGCCGAAGAGGCGCACAGCCTCCTCATTGCAGGCCAGGATTTCAAACTGCCGGTTCCAGATCATCAGGGACAGGGGCGTGGCGTTCATCATGGCGAACAAAAGCTCCCGGTCATTGACAAGATGGTCCTGGAGCCGCTTGCGGTCGATGGCGCCCAGCAGGCCTTTCCCGTCAAAGCTCGCGGCCACGTAATGGCTGAAGAAGAAGTCCTGCTCCACAGGGCGGGAGATGTAAAAACCCTGGATGGTGTCTGCGTTCATAAGCCTGATGCTCTCCCATTCCTCCTGGGTCTCCACCCCCTCCACGCATACCTTTTTCCGGCGGTTATGGCACAGGCGGATAACGGATTCGATAAAGTCGCGGTTATGCCGGCTGATGTGCAGTGACTGCACAAAGAAGCGGTCGACCTTGACAATGTCCACCTCCAGGTCGGCCAGGCGTTCCAGCGAGGAGTAGCCTGTGCCGAAGTCGTCCATGGCCAGGCGCAGCTTCAGACCTCTCAGGCGGCGCAGCGCGTCCCGCACGTTGTCGTCCTCCTTCATAAAGTAGCTCTCCGTCAGCTCCAGCACCAGGTTTTCTGGCGCCAGGCCCTGACGGCGCAGAACCGCCTCGGCCTTCTGGCAGAAATCCGTCTCTTTCAGCTGGATATAGGAAACGTTGACGTTCATCATGAAATCGGGTATCCACTTCATCCACTCCCGGCATACGGCCGCGGCCTGCTCCAGCACCCACAGCCCCACGGGGATGATGAGCCGGCTGTTCTCCAGCAGCGGGATAAACTCGACCGGCGAAATCTCACGCCCGTCGGGCATGCGGTAGCGCAGCAGCGCCTCGGCGCCGATGATAGTGAGCTCCCGGGCCCCGCACAGGGGCTGAAACACCAGGCGGAAGCCCTCAAAGTCCTTCTCCACGCTCTCGGCCATGCAGTTGGTGAGCAGCTGGTTATCAATCTGTTCTCTGAGCATGCTATGCTTGAACTCCACACACTGGTTTTTTCCGTTGAGCTTGGCGCGCTTGAGGGCGATGGCCGCCTTTTTTTCCAAGTCGGACCAGTTGTCCCCGTCCTCGGGGTAGGCTACCAGACCCGCAGACACGCTGAACCGGCAGGGCTGCCCCTCGACACGGTGGGAGCGCAGGGCGTACTGCTGGACGTGCCTGTAAATGTTTAACATCTCCTCCCGGGTGGCGCCTGCGCCGGCCACCAGGAACTGGTCACCCTCGTACCGGTAGAGGTTGACCTCCTCGGGCAGGGCCTGCAAAAGATTCTCAGCCGTAGCCTTCAATACCTGATCCCCAAAGGCGCGGCTGTTGAGGGTATTGATCTTGTTGAACTCGTCAATGCCCAGCAGCATGAGCCTGAACCGGATTTCCGGGGCCTCGTCCAGAATGCTCTGTATTTTTTCCTGGCAGAACCGGTGGTGCATGAGCCCGGTCACATCATCTGTGTACTCGCATCCCTCCAGGCTTTTCATGGCGCCCAGAATGACCATGGGCTCGCCTGTCCGGGGGTTCCGTCTTACGCGGCCCTGGTCGTTGACCCAGATATAGGACCCAGAAGCGTTTAACATCTGGTAATTGAGGGAGAAGCTTTCCTCGCCGGAATGCCACAGGCCCGCAAAATGCTTTTTGAGCCGCTCGTAATCCCGGGGATGAATCCTTTCGAGCATGGTCTGTCTGTAATGGGCCATACCGCTCTCCTCAAATCCAAAATCAGATACCATGTTAGGCGATACCTGGAATAAGTCCTTGTGTGTGTCCCATATGTAAAGATAGTCATTGCATATTGAAGACAACAGGTCATAGAGTATGCCGGCATCCATGTCCATATTTTTAAATAAATTTTCCATAAAAAAACCTCCAGTCTTTTAACAACAACTGCTTTATCATGAGCTATTTATCATCTACTATACATCTGAATAAGCTAAATTGTGTAAAAAAGTTACCTGAAAATATTAAAAACCGATTGCTTTAATACTGGATCAGGTAAGCGCTGATTCTTCCTATTTTTCGTCTATTATGAATCGGTTTGGTCATACAGCGGTCATGCGGCGCAAAAAAAAGCTGCCTGAGGTGTTTCAGGCAACTTTAGCGGCGAAAAAGCCGGAGTGTACAGGCGGGCGCTCTTCTCATATCTCCACATGCACATACCCGCTGCTGTAGTAGGGCAGGACGTTGAGGCCGCAGTCTTTGGCCAGGGCGGCCAGGGTGCCGACGGGGACGCCGGGGCTGTAGAGGTCGGCGGCGGCGCCGCGCTTGTGGAAGGACCAGGCCACGCCGCCCACCTCCTCGTTGCGTTCTTCACAGCGGACGCCGGAGGTGATGATGACAGGCGCGCCCACGGCCTGGCGCAGGGCCTCGATACGGCTTACCAGCCCGGGCTGGGGCTCGGCCGGAAAGCCGTCACAGTAGCCCGCGCAGTCGCAGCGGTACTCGTCTCTTGCGAAGTGCTCGCTCACCATGACGGGCTGTTTTTCGAGAGCGCCGCTCTCAGGCTGCCCGGGC